>Ga0209585_10000579_pt1 | contig 14217 bp, 14 predicted proteins | sample NGEPerone_FD_185491 | JGI IMG/M metagenome (GOLD analysis project Ga0209585, IMG submission 185491) | Arctic peat soil microbial communities from the Barrow Environmental Observatory site, Barrow, Alaska, USA - NGEE Permafrost154B-one... | ecosystem: Environmental > Terrestrial > Soil >... | reverse complement strand
GGCGAGGACGTCAGGGCTTGCCTCGATGTTGACTGGGGTGCTCACGCCCCCAAGGGTAGTTGCGGAATCAGCCGAAGAAGACCTCGGCCTCGGTCATCCGCTCCGGTGGCACCGTCTTGAGCGTGCCGACTGCTTCGGCCAGAGAAACCCGAACGATGTCGGTGCCGTGCAACGCCACCATTGTGCCGAAGTCCCTGTCGTTGACCGCGTCGGCGGCATGCAGACCGAACCGGGTGGACAGAACGCGGTCATATGCCGTCGGCGTGCCACCACGTTGCAGATGTCCAAGGATCACGGAGCGGGTCTCGATGCCGGTGCGCTTCTCGATCTCGCCGGCCACCCAGTCGGCGATCCCGCCAAGACGGATGTGCCCAAAGGCGTCCAGCTCGCCAGTCTTGAGAGACTCAGCGCCGCCGATCGGCAACGCGCCTTCGGAGGCCACCACGATCGGCGCCACACCCCGGTCGAAACAGGTCTGCGCCCATGCGGCGACCTGCTCGATGTCGAACTCGCGCTCGGGCACCAGGATCACGTTGGCTCCACCAGCCATCCCTGAGTGGAGCGCGATCCAGCCGGCGTGACGGCCCATGACCTCGACGACGAGGGCGCGATGGTGGGACTGCGCGGTCGTGCGTACCCGGTCGATCGACTCGGTCGCGATCATCACGGCAGTGTCGAACCCGAAGGTGTAGTCCGTTGCGGACAGGTCGTTGTCAATGGTCTTGGGCACTCCGATGACGCCGAGCCCATCGTCCGTGAGCTTCTTGGCCACCCCGAGGGTGTCCTCGCCGCCGATCGCGATCAGCGCGTCGATACCGGCGTCCTGGATGTTCGTCCTGATCCGGTCCAGCCCACGGTCAACGCTGTAGGGGTTGGTTCGCGAAGACCCCAGGATGGTGCCGCCCTGTGCCAGGATCCCACTGACGTCCGCGAGGCCCAGGGGACGGGTCAACCCCTCGAGGGGGCCCTTCCAGCCGTCACGGAACCCCACGAACTCATGGCCGTACGCCTGAATTCCCTTGGTCACCGCAGCCCTGATAACCGCGTTCAGTCCCGGACAATCTCCGCCGCCTGTCAACATTCCGATGCGCATGGGAATCAACTTACCGGCTCACTTCCCAGGGCTTCAATCGCTAGGGTCGCGGGCATGACCTTCTCGATCGTGGCCCGTTCTGGTGACGCCTACGGCGTGGCAGTGGCCAGCAAGTTCATCGCTGTCGGGTCGGTGGTCCCTGCGGCCCGTCTTGGGGTCGGCGCGATCGCGACGCAGGCGATGGCCAAGGTTTCCTACGCAGCCGACGGCCTGGCATTGCTCGCGGAGGGCGCGAGCGCTGCTGACACGGTGGCCAGGCTCACATCCCTGGACGAGGGGCGCGATGACCGTCAGCTCGGCGTGGTCGGCGCGAGGGACCAGAGCTCGTTCACCGGCCCGGGTTGCATGGACTGGGCGGGGGGGATGAGCGGTGGCGACGCCGACAGCGGCTATGCGATCCAGGGAAACATCCTGGTCGGCGAGCGGGTCGCTCTGGACATGGAACGCGCCTGGCTCGGCAACCGCCACCTTCCGCTGGCCCCGAGGCTGATGCAGGCGCTGTTGGCCGGAGACCGCGCTGGTGGTGACAAGCGAGGACGCCAGTCCGCCGCCCTGTATGCCGTGGCCCCCGACGCCGGGTATGACCACTGCGGCGTCCTGGCCGACCTGCGCGTCGACGATCACCCGGACGCGACCCAGGAGCTGGCCCGACTGCTCGATCTGCACGATCTCTACTTCGGCCCGCCCGGCACGGTGCTGCCACTGGAGGGACCGCTGGCGGACGAGGTCCGCCGGCACCTGACAGTCCTGGGGCGAAGCCAGTCAGACCTGCGCGATGCTCTTGAGGACTGGGCTGGCGAGGCCAACTTCGAGATGCGGATGACCCCGGACGGCATCGACAGCCGCGTGCTCCAGGCTCTGCGGGAGGCGGACAAGTGAAGCCTCAGGACCTGACACATCGAAACGACGCCGGGACCGTCGGCGTGGTGCTGGCCGTCGATGCGGGCACGAGTGGCGTCACCGTGCTGCTCGTCACCGAGGAGGCCGACGTGCTGGCTCGCGGCTATGCCGAGTTCGCCCAGCATTTTCCGCGCCCGGGGTGGGTCGAGCATGCCCCCGAGGAGATCTGGCAGGCCACCCTGACGGCGACGCAGGTCGCCCTGGACGCCGCACCTGACGCAGTGGTTCGAGCGGTGGGCATCACCAACCAACGCGAGACTGCGGTTCTCTGGGACCGACATACCCTGGCCGCGCCGCGGCGGGCGATCGTCTGGCAGGACCGGCGTACCTCCGCGATCTGTGAACGTCTGGTGTCAGCCGGACACGGCGCGCGGGTCACCGAGCTGACCGGACTGCGGCTCGACCCGTACTTCACCGGGACCAAGCTGGCCTGGCTGCGTGAGCATGATCCGCGCGCATGGGCCGGCGTCCGGTCTGGCCAGGTTGCCATCGGCACCGTCGACTCCTACCTCGTCGCACGGATGACCAACGGCGAAGCACACATCACCGACGCCTCGAACGCCTCACGGACCCTGCTGTATGACGTGAAGCAAGGCTCCTGGTCCGACGAGCTGTGCGAGCTGATGGGAGTCCCCCTCGCCGCCCTGCCGGACGTCGTGCCGAACTGGGGTCCGCTCGCCCGCACCGACCCATCAGTCTTCCTGGGCATCGACGCCCCCATCGCGGGCATGGCCGGTGATCAGCAGGCCGCCCTCTTCGGCCAGGCATGTTTTGACGTAGGAGACGCCAAATGCACCTACGGCACCGGCTCGTTCATTCTGGTGAACACCGGAACAACGTTGCAGCGCAGCGATGCCGGGCTGTTGTCGACAGTCGCGTGGCAGAGTCCTGATGGAACACTGACCTACGCCCTGGAGGGCTCGATCTTCGTCACCGGCGCCGCCATCCAATGGCTGCGTGACGGGTTGCAGATCATCGGGTCCGCGGCCGAGACGGCGGCCATCGCAGGCACCGTCAGCGACTCCCAGGGTGTGGTGTTCGTGCCCGCTCTGACCGGGCTGGGCGCGCCACACTGGGATCCACAGGCTAGGGGCTCGATCCACGGCCTCACCCGTGGCACGACAAGAGCACACCTGGTCCGCGCGACCCTGGAGGCGATCACCTTCGAGGTGCGCGACGTGTTCAGCACCATCCAGACGCCGATCCCTGTACTGCGGGTCGACGGTGGCGCCAGCGAGAACCCCTTGCTGATGCAGTTGCAGGCCGATCAGCTGGGTGTGCCCGTCGAACGCCCCAGGATCGTGGACACCACCGGGCTGGGCGCAGCGTTCCTGGCCGGTCTCGGCACGGGCGTGTGGTCCAGCCAGGGGGAGATCGCTGCAACCTGGGCCTTGGAACGCCGCTTCGAGCCGGCTCAGGGCACGCGCAAGACGGCCGATGCGGCATACGGCCAGTGGTTGAAGGCGGTCGAACGCAGCAAGGCCTGGATCAGCTAGCTGGCTGCGCGCTCGTCGCCCTGAGCCGCCGGCGGTTGACCCTCGTCGCCGGGCGCCTTCCCGGGCGCCTCGCTGGAGTCATCGGCGGATTCATCGGCGCCATCACTGAAGTCATCAGTTTCGAGCGTGGCACCATCGCCCTTGACGCCTTTGTCAATCCTGTCAATCCTGTCGGCGGCCTCGTGCTGCAGCTCCTTGGCCTTGGCCCTGGCAGCGCCAAGCAGACGATCCTTCATCGACGTGGCGTACATGTCGACGTACTCCTGACGCGACAGAAGCATCAGCTCGTACATGAGCTCATCGGTGATGGAGCGCAGGACGAACCGGTCGTTCTCCATGCCCTCATAACGGGAGAAGTCCAGGGGCTTGCCGATGCGCACGCCGATGCGCATGATCTTGGGGACCTTCTTGCCGGTCGGTTGCGCCTTGTCAGTGCCAATCATGGCCACCGGCAGCACGGGACACCCCGCCTCGAGCGCCATCCTGGCCACGCCGACGCGCCCGCGATACAAGCGGCCGTCCGGCGAGCGGGTGCCTTCGGGATAGATGCCGAGCAGCTCGCCGCGACGCAGGACCTTGAGGCCGCTGTTCAACGCAGCGTCACCGGCACCTCCACCGGAACGGTCCACCGGCAGCTGACCGGCACCCTTGAAGAAGGCTGCGGTCGCCCGGCCCTTGACGCCTCGGCCGTTGAAGTAGTCGGCCTTGGCGAGGAAGGTGATCCGCCGCGGAAGCACCAGCGGCAAGAAGATCGAGTCCGAAAATGAGAGATGGTTGCTCGCAAAGATTGCTGCACCCTCCGCCGGAATGTTCTCCTCGCCCTCGACCCACGGGCGGAACAGGAGTCTCAGGATCGGCCCAAGAACCAGTGTCTTGAGCACCCAGTAGAACAACCCGGACCACCTCCTCCATGTGAGATATCACCCCATTGCCAATGCGTGAACTCTACGACACTATGCGTGCGTATCGCGGCGTGCGAGGATTCCCATTGAACGGCTTTCGCCGTTTTCATCGACGACTCAGGAGCGAATCCGTGACCATTCTGCCCGGAGCCGAACCGTTCAGCCACGACGGATCCGACGTCGGAGTCCTGTTGTGCCACGGCTTCACCAGTACGCCGCAGAGCATGCGCCCATGGGGCGAGTACCTCGCCGACCGCGGCTACACGGTGCGTGTCCCTCTTCTGCCCGGGCACGGCACCACCTGGCAGGAGATGAACAACACCCGGTGGGAGGACTGGTTCGCCTGTGTCGACACCGCTTTCCGCGAGCTGAACGAGACCTGCGAACGGGTCGTCGTCGGCGGCCTGTCCATGGGCGCCACCCTGGCCCTCAAGCTGGCGCAGGAACACGGACCCCGCATCAGCGGTCTGATCCTGGTGAACCCCGCAGTCAAGTCCGAGGACCCCCGAATCCGCCTGCTCCCGGTGCTGAAGAACGTCGTGCCGTCGTTGGGGGCGATTGGCAATGACGTGAAGAAAGAAGGCGTCACCGAGCTGGCCTATGCGCGCAACCCGCTGAAGGCCCTGCACTCCCAGCTGGTTGCATGGCAGGCGGTGGTCCGGGACCTGCCGGAGGTCACCCAGCCGGTGCTGCTGCTTCGCTCAACACAGGACCACGTCCTGCCCGCATCCAGCTCGGCGCTCGTCCTGTCCAGAATCTCGAGCAGTGACGTCACCGAGATCCTGCTCGAGGACTCGTATCACGTTGCCACCATTGATAACGACGCGCCACGCATCTTTGACGAGTCCGCCAAGTTCATTGAGCGCACCACCCAGTCATGAACGACGCCGACCGCCGGCAGACGTCCGACGGTTTCGACCATGACGCGATGTTCGCCGACATCGTGGCTCACTGGAACGATGCTGCGCCGGAGCCCGGCCCGAGGCCCTCGGCCGATGAGGCACCCGGCGACGAGCAAGCCGGCGACGAGCAAGCCGGCGACGAGCAAGCCCGCGACGAACATGCCGGCGACGAAGAAGCCGGTGCTCAGACTGCCGATCAGCCGCTAGTCGACCACCATCACTTTGATGTTGACCCGCCTCAAACGCTGCCCACGCCAGCCCAGCCACAAGCCATCCCCGCTCCACAGGCCTGGCGGGCGCACGAGGTGGACCCCGAGTACGAGGAGCACTTCGAGCCCCCACCGATCGCCCCTCTGCCGGTCGGCGACCTGCAGTTCTGGGCCATCATCGCGGGGATGTGCGGCGGGCCCTTGCTCCTGCTTTACCTCGTGCTCTTCAACCGTGAAGCCGGCAGCGGCTGGATGCTCACGGCCATCGCGATGTCCGTCGGAGGCTTCGCCCTGCTCATCTCACGGTTGCCGCGCGATCACGAGGATGACGACGACGGCGCACGGCTTTGACCTTGGTCGGCTTCAGCCGATCGGTGGTTGGACGCCGCTTCGGGCGAGGTCCGCAGCCCCGATCAAACCCGCGTCGTTACCCAGCAGTGCCGCGACGATGCGAGCCTCGGGCCGGTATCCGCGGCCGGTCAGCTGCCGTTTGAACGTCTCGCGCGCCGAGGCAAGCAACAGGTCGCCAGCAGCGCTCATCCCGCCGCCGATGACAAAGATGCCGGGATCGAAAGCCGCAGCCAGGTTGGCGATGCCGAGCCCCAACCAGTTGCCGATCTCGGCCAGCAGCTCACGAGCTGTTGGGTCGCCATCTCGGGCGGCCTGAGTAATCAATGGGCCGGTCAGATTGCCCGGAACACCCTCGGCGCGATCGAACAGGTCGCTGGCAATCGGCGAGTTGGCCGAGAACAGAGAGCGCGCCTCTCGCACCAGCGCATTGCCGCTGGCGTACTGCTCCCAACACCCGCGGTTGCCGCACTCGCAGCGGTGACCGCCCGGGACGATCTGCATGTGCCCGAACTCCCCTGCGATGCCGAAGCGACCACGCTGAACCTCACCGTTGATCAGGATGCCGCCACCGATGCCGGTGCCCAGCGTGATCATCATGAGATGGGTCTCGCCCTGCGCCGCCCCGAACTTCCACTCGGCCCACGCCGCTGCATTGGCGTCGTTGTCCACGAAGATCGGCATCGCGATGCGCTTCTGCAGGGCCTCCTGAAGTGGTTCGTGCCGCCACGACAGATGTGGGGCGAACACCACCGTCGCCCGATCTGCGGCAACGAAGCCGGCGGCGCCGATTCCCACAGCGGCAACGGTCCCCGAACCGACGATCTGCAACAGCTCATCGACGACCTCGACGATGGTGTCCTCGACGACCGACGGGCTCTTTGAACGATGCGGAGTGTCCCGCCGTGCCCGGTGGGTGATGTTGCCATCGACGTCAACCAGGCCGCCGGCCACCTTGGTGCCACCGATGTCGATGCCGATGGCGAGCTGGTCGCTCATGGGTGAGCCTGAGCGGCCAGGTCGGCTGCGCCGATCATCCCGGCGTCGTTGCCAAGACTCGCCAGGACGAACCGCGCCTCAGGTCGGTGCCCGCGGCCCGTCAGCTGGCGGCGGAAGGCGGCAACAGCAGGATCGATCAACAGCCCCCCGGCCTCGGCCACACCGCCGCCCAGCACGATGAGCTCGGGGTCGAGGATGGCGGTCACCGAGGCGGCGCCCTCACCGATCCATGTGCCGAGGTCGGACAGCAGCTCGACGGCCGCTGGATCGCCTTCGGCAGCGGCCCTGGTCACGTCTAGTCCGGTGAGCTGGTCGGGATCACCAGCGCACAGCTCACTGAGTCGGGCAGCATGCGGCGTGCCGGAGACAACCAGCTCTCGAGCTTCTCGCACCAGAGCCGTGCCGCTGGCGTACTGCTCCCAGCAACCGCGATTGCCGCAACCGCAACGGATTCCGCCTGGGACCACCCGCATGTGGCCCAGCTCGGCGGCGATACCGAAGGCTCCGCGCAGCAGGACACCGTTCGTCACCACCCCGCCGCCGATGCCCGTGCCGACGGTGACCAGCATCATGTCGGCCGTCCCGACAGCGGCGCCGAAACGGAACTCGCCCCACGCAGCGGCGTTGGCGTCGTTCTCGATGATGACAGGGAGGCCGAGTGCCGTTTCGAGGAGCTGTTTGAAAGGAAGGTCCCGCCAGGCCAGGTTCGGGGCGAAGAGCACCGTTGACCCCGTCCGGTCGATGAAGCCGGCGCAGGCAACCCCGATCGCGTCGATCTCGCGCTCGAAGGACAGCTCACGGATCAGGGTGGCCGACTCGCTGACGATGGCCCCGGGATCTTGGGCGGGTGTGTCCTTGCGCCCCCTCGCCAGGACCAGGCCGTTCGAGTCGATGACACAGCCGCTGATCTTGGTGCCACCGATGTCCAGGCCGATCGTCGCTCTCAAGCGCGTCATCCTTCGTCCCCGTCGTCCACGCGAATGTCCTGCACCATGGGGCCGTCCGAAGGCATCCCGGGACCTGACCCGGACCCTGAGCCCCGGCCGGATGACCGCGACTGGGTGGCCATGTCCCGAAGGGTGGCCGCAACGGCCGAGGCGAAGTCGGCCAGCCGGTCCACCGTCTCGGGCCTAACCGAGCGCAGCAGCGCGATGCCTTGGCACAACGGGCACAGCTTGCAGGCGACCGGGGTGCCGTCGTTGACGCCCCCACAGGCGCTGCAGACAGGCGTTGCGCCCGGATCCGGGTCACCGGTCGGCGACCCCACCGTCGATGCCCCCTCAGGCCGCGCATCGTCCGGGCGAACGCTGTCCTCTGGCGGCCAGGCATGCTCCGTATGCGGTGACGCGGGGTCCTGAATCGGCCCACCGGCATACGGACTGGGGTCGTGAGTGGTGGTGCCGGTGGAGTGCGCCATCGCGGCAACGGCCGAGATCAGCCGTGCTGCCTCTTCGGCAACCGTGCCGATCTGGGGTTGGGGTTGGTCAGTCATCGACAGGCCACACTCTCTCGTCGGGCATGAAGCGCACGCGAAGGGTGGCGCCCCTCACCGTCGCGCCCATGACAATGCACCGACGCAGGACACTGGGCAGCGACAGCACCCGACGATGATCACCCACTGCCACGAGCAGCTCGTCACCGCGTCGTTTGAGGTCCACTTCGGCTGCCGTCACCAATGGCAGGGGCATCGTCAGGAGATATCCCTCGTCGTCGGGCTGCACGGTCATGCCAAGTACAGGCGCCAGCGTCAGGACATCGCGAATCTCACCCGTGCGAGCCTGCGCCAGCGCTGCGAGCGCGTCCACGCCCACAGGTTCGTGCGGAAGGTAGGGGGTGATCACGATCGGCAACGGCTCGAAGGAGTGTCGGACCTCGGACAGGCCTCGCTGCTGGGCTTGGTTCCAGCCGGCCAGCCACGCGGTGTCGGTCGACTCCTGGTCGGTTTGGGGGAAGACCCTGTTGACCATGACCTGGTCAACCGCAAAGCCGTAGAGCCGCAAGGAGGTCAGCGTCCGCCGCGACTCGGCAATGACCACGCGCTCCGGCGTGAGGACCAAACGAACTGAGGTTGTCTCTGCGGTGAGGATCGAGCGAATGTCCTGCAGGGCCTCGCGCCACCGACGCAAGGACGCCATCACCTGCGGCTCCGGCAGTGGGAGCCCGGCTGCTGCTGCGGCCGCGGGGCGCAGCCTGCGCAAGAGACCCCGCTGCGCCGGCATGAGCCTGTCGAGGTGCCAGGCCAGAGCCTCGGGCAGCGCCAACAACCGCAACGTCTCCGCGGTTGGCGCGCAGTCGACGATGACCAGGTCCCACGGACCCGACTCGACCTGAGCTCGCAGCTCGAGCAGCGCGACGATCTCGTCAGCGCCCGGGAGCTCGGTCATCTCCTCGGCGACGACCGGATCGACACCGACCGAGTTGAGCACGGTCAGGAGGTAGTCCTGGACCGACCGCCAGGATCGTCGCACGTTGTGAGCAGCGCTCAGCTGCAAGGCGTACAGGCCGGGCTCGACCTCAACCACAGGGTCGACGGCTGGTTCGGTGTGGTCGGCCGCCATCGACAGATCGACATCGAGAGCGTCGCCGAGCGAGTGGGCCGCGTCGGTCGACATGACCAACGTCTTGATGCCCCGGCGTGCGGCTTGCACAGCGGTCGCGGCGGCGGTCGTCGTCTTGCCGACGCCGCCCTTGCCGGTGAAGAGAATGACCCTCACGAGATCCCCCGGCTCCGGCTCAGGCCTCGGCCCTCTTCTTGAGCGCCTTCAGCGCAGTGTCGATGATGACCCTCTCGGCCTTGCGCTTCAGCATGCCCAGCATGGGAATCTTGACGTCCACCGACAGTCGATAGGTGACGAGCGTTTCGGTGCCGCTGCCCTCAAGGGTGTAGGACCCATTCATGGCCTTGAGCACCTGCGCGCTGACCAAGGTCCACGAGACCACACCCGTGCCGTCCTCGGCCACGTCCCAGTCGTACTCCAGGACGTAGGTGTCCTTGATGGCACCGGCGTCCAGCGTGAACTCGACCTGGTCAGCCCATCCGTCGCCGTCCTCGGAGAGCACCGCGACCTTCCTGACCTCGGCTGCCCATTCGGGATAGCTGTCGAAATCGGCAATGACGTCGAGGACCGCACCAGGTGCGGCGTTGATGACGGTGCTGGACTCAGTGCGATCGGCCATGCACGGAAGGTTACCTTGGCCTCGTTGACGAGCACGCCGGACGCGTGCCGGCGGTTCAGTACGTATTCTTCTCCCCAAAGCGTCCGCCCAGGGGAACGACCAGCGAGACCGGTCATGAGCATTGTGTCCAGGACTTCTTATCGCTCAGGGTGTGTTCTCGCACGATCGCGTCCCGTTCGCGTGCTCGCACCATCTCCGCATGATCACGTTCCATTGACGTGCTCGGATGACCAAGTCTCACTCGTATGACCAAGTCTCAAAGGAGACTGCGTGAAGAACATGACGGTTCCCGCGCTCGTGACCCCACAGGTCGCGGGCAACTTGTCGGACCTCCCCGTCCGCAACAGCCGCACCCGACCTCACGACGTGGCATTCTCCAGACCGTCGGCGGGCGCCTGGACCGACATCACGAACGCCGAGTTCCTCGCTGACGTCCACGCCCTCGCCAAAGGTCTGATGGCGGCAGGGATCGGCCTCGGGGAACGCGTCGCGATCATGAGCAAGACGCGCTATGAGTGGACCCTGGCTGATTTCGCCGTGTGGACCGCCGGCGCGGTCTCCGTGCCGATCTATGAGACGTCCTCGGCCGAGCAGGTCAGCTGGATCATCAGCGACTCAGGATGCGCCGCCGTCATCCTGGAGACGCCGACCCACGCTCGGACGCTTGCCGCTGTGCATCCGGACCACTCGGATCTTCGTCACGTCTGGCAGATCGACGACGGAGGGCTCGACGAGCTCAAGGCGGCTGGTTGCGAGATCTCTGACGAGGCCCTGGAGACCCGCCGCGGTCATGCCGGTCGCGGGGACGTCGCCACGGTGATCTACACGTCGGGCACCACTGGCCGCCCCAAGGGTTGTCAGCTCACCCACGACAACTTCATGTCCCTGGCCGAGAACAGCGTTGGGTGCATGAACGTGGTCGTCTGCGCGCCGGGCGCCTCCACGCTGTTGTTCCTGCCCCTGGCCCATGTGTTCGCACGGTTCGTCGAGGTTGTCTGCGTCCAGGCCGGAGTCCGGATGGGGCACACCGCCGATATCAAGAACCTGCTCACCGACTTCGGCACCTTCTCCCCGACCTTCATCCTGTCGGTGCCGCGCGTCTTCGAGAAGATCTACAACTCCTCGGAGCAGAAGGCTGCTGCTGAGGGCAAGGGCAGGATCTTCACGACGGCAGCCGCGACGGCCATCGCCTGGAGCACCGCACACGATGACGGCAAGCCGGGCGCACTGCTCAACGCCAAGCACGCCGTGTTCGACAAGCTCGTCTACAGCAAGCTGCGGGCTGCCATGGGCGGCAAGGTCGCGTATGCCGTCTCGGGTGGCGCCCCGTTGGGCACCCGTCTGGGCCACTTCTACCGAGGGATCGGGCTCACCGTGCTCGAAGGCTACGGACTGACCGAGACCACCGCGCCAGCGACTCTCAACACCCCTGAGCGGATCAAGATCGGCACCGTGGGTCCGCCCCTTCCGGGGGTCTCCATCCAGATCGCCGACGACGGAGAGATCCTGGTCAAGGGAAACAGCGTTTTCTCGGCCTACCTCAACAACGAGAACGCGACCAACGACGCCATCGTGGACGGGTGGTTCCATACGGGCGACATCGGAGAGCTGGACAACGATGGGTTCCTGCGGATCACCGGTCGCAAGAAGGAGCTCCTGATCACTGCCGGAGGCAAGAACGTCGCCCCTGCGGTCCTTGAGGACCGCCTGCGGGCTCATCCTCTGGTGTCACAGTGCATCGTGGTCGGCGACCAGAAGCCCTTCATCGGCGCGCTGCTCACCCTTGACGCCGAGATGCTCCCCTCCTGGGCCGCGAACAACGGCCTCCAGGGTCTCTCCCTGGATGAAGCCCGCACCAACGAGGTCGTCCGCGCGGAGATCCAGAAGGCAGTCGACGGGGCCAACGAAGCCGTGAGCAGGGCAGAGTCGATTCGCAAGTTCACGATCCTTCCCGGCGACTTCACCGAGGACAACGGCTATCTGACTCCGTCGCTGAAGCTCAAGCGCAACGCCGTGATGAAGGACTATGCGCCCGACGTTGAAGCCTTGTACGCCGGCCCCCGGGAGTGACCGTCCGGCCGCTGACCCGCCAGCGCCTCATCCCTATGCGCGTCTATGCACGCGCAAGGGTCGTCATATAGCGCTCCCAGCCGGTGACGAACTGCGCCTGGGTAACTCCAAAGCTGGCGGGGAACGCCTGCACGGCAATGGCACCGGGGTCGAGCCCCACCGCCTTGTCTGTGCTCCGTCCCGCGGCCACCGAGCGGTAGAACGCGACGACCTTTGCCTGGCCGTAGAGATCGACCAGATGACATACCGCAAGCCAGGAGGCGGAGTAGAACGGCGCAATCGTCGTCTTCGCCGGATCGAAATCGGCCTCGGTCGGCAGCACCTTGGGGCCCTTGCCCTGACGCACGAGAACGAGCAGATCGGCGGCCACGCGTGCACGCGGAAGGTCGAGACCGGAGTACCCCACGTAGTCGGCCATTCCTTCGGACAACCAGATCGGCACCGACCGGATCGTGGAGGAACGGGCTGCGACGTGTGTCAGCTCATGGGTGATGACCACGCGCCGTCCGATGGGCTGTAAGGCCGTGAACGCCTTGGGATTGATGACAACCCGGTCCCCCTGTGCCCGCTGGCTCGGGTCGATCACGCCCTGGGTGATCGCTGCCACCTGATCGAGCCCCTTGTCGGAGGAACGGAACAGCAGACTCGCGAACTCCCTCGTGGTGGACGGCGTCACGATCACCACGTGAGCGTTCCAGTCCTTGCCCCACACCCCAGTAACCCGGCGAACGGCCGAGTCGACGGTTGTGCTGTAGTCGCGCATCCGGGACTCGGGGGCATTGCCGATCACGATGCCCGACCGGCCCTCGATCACCTTCATGTGTGGCAGGTCCCACATCTGCATGGCTGCGACGCCGTCGGTGTCGGTGTCGTCCGCGATGCGCCAACCGCCTGGTCGTTGCACCAGTGTGTATGTGGCGTCGAAAGAGCGTGGAGCGCGGTCGTATCCAGTCAGCGAGTAGGTCCCTGGGGCCTTGAGCACCCATGCCCTGGGCCCCACCGCCTGGGCGCGCTCCTCGGCGAGGGGGGTAGCCAGACCTACGGTGCCGTAGGAGAACTCGCCGAGAGGCAGCTTGAGGAGATTGTCGAAGACCGTGGACTGACGCCCTCGAAACGCCGAGGCGGGAACATCCACCGTGGCCATCCACGCGCTCTTGTTCCGGGTCTTCACGGCCGCCGCTCGAGCCGACAGCAGATCCTGGGCGGCCGCCATACGGGCGCTCTGCTCGTCCACCTTCGGCACCGATGACGCGGCCCGGTCGGTGATGTCATTGCCAGGCAACGCAAAGGGGACGACGTGTGGCGCACGGCCGGTGCCGAAGCGCAGGTCAAGGTTCCCGCTCAGCTGTCCCCCGACGGCGGCGACGAGGCCGACGCACAGCGCAATCGCGGCGCCACGCCTGCCCTTGGTCACCGTGCCATCGTAGTTGGGACGCTGCGCTCGTCGGTTCGCCTCTGCGTAAGGCATGTCGGTGCTTGGCTCAGCCGGCGCCGTCGGCAGAACTCTCAGCCGGTGGCGTCGGCAGAACCCCAGTGCTCCATGGGCGACATGGGCTCGTGTCGCGCGAACAGACCGGCCGCGGCATCGGCGCTGGCCATCCCGGCGCCGACGAACATCGACACCACCCTGCGCTCCGCGCCGTCGAGCGGGAGCTCAACAGCGCCGGGCGCACGCAGCACCGAGACCACGCAGTCGTCACACCGATGGCCGCGTACCGGACATGTGTTGCAGTCGACGATCATCACTGGGCCTCCTGATCCAGCTCGTGGGCGGACCCGCCTGGGTGCCGCACCGTGTGAGGAACGCTAGGTCGACGGTCTGACAGCCCAACGGACCGCCTTCCCCAACCGCCCGTTCCCCAACCGCCATTGCCTGCCGCGGCAGCGCGCCTGTCGGGGCTTGTCGGCGGCAGCACCTAACGTCCTGTGACATGAAGGGATTGCAGGGCACGCTCGACGAGCTCGGCACCCCTCTGTCAGAGGTCACCTTTGTCGTCGTCGACCTCGAGACGACGGGCGGCAGTCCCGCCGGCGCACACATCACCGAGGTCGGCGCGGTCAAGATCCGTGGTGGCGAGGTGATCGGCGAGTTCCAGACCCTGGTCAACCCGGCCGAGCCGA
>Ga0209585_10000578_pt1 | contig 14219 bp, 10 predicted proteins | sample NGEPerone_FD_185491 | JGI IMG/M metagenome (GOLD analysis project Ga0209585, IMG submission 185491) | Arctic peat soil microbial communities from the Barrow Environmental Observatory site, Barrow, Alaska, USA - NGEE Permafrost154B-one... | ecosystem: Environmental > Terrestrial > Soil >... | reverse complement strand
GCCGCTCTCACCATAAGCCCGGAAGGTATTGATATAAGTAGGATTCATTTTGAAATTAAAAAAAACAATTTTTCCTTTAATTACCGAAGCCAGGTTGGCCAATTCGGCCATGCTCCGTATTTCAATTACCGGGGCAGATATTCCTTTAGCAGGCGTAGCAACAGAATTCCCCAATGCAGTTAGATGTAATGAAATTTTTTTCCCATCAGAAAGAATAAGTTCTCCTTTCTCTTTATTGCCCCTAACCCAATGTGGCACCATACACTCCTGGAGATACACTGTATCAGCACCGGCCTCTTTCAGCATTTTCTGTGTAAGTTTTACTGCCTTTAAATAATTATCTGACCCTGAAAGCCTTGGCCCCACTTGCTTACATAACATTCTTAAATTCGAATAGGCAGTAGCGTTAGTCATTACTTCATCCACAATTTTTTTCACCATCAACGAATCATTATTTTGCGAATAGGCCACAGACACATAAAGAAAACAAATGAAGGCAAACAGGCTTTTTTTCATAATTTATTTCTGATTTTGTTTATTAATATACATCATTTATTTATAAAATTCATTCCCCAACTTCTTCTGATTTATCAACAATATTACTGTTATTGTTTCATCAGAGAAGTGACAATGTGAGTAAAAATTTTTTTCATTAGGGTAATATTTTCACAAACATAAACTTTCCATTGAAAAAATTTAACGATATCAATGATAAAACGACAGTTAAAAGAAGTCGTAAATTGCGCACAAATTAAAATTTTCAGGATTCAGCCTTCAGATTGATTTCAAATTATAAAAGTATTACAATGAATATAGGTATCGTTTGCTATCCCACATTTGGCGGAAGCGGAGTTTTGGCAACAGAATTAGGAAAGGCTCTTGCAGAGAAAGGACACAACATTCATTTTATTACCTACCAGCAACCCGTTAGATTAGGTGCGTTCCATGCCAATATTTTTTATCACGAGGTAAGTGTTCCCACCTACCCGCTTTTTGATTATCCTCCTTATGAAACCGCTTTGGCAAGCACTATGGTTGATGTAATCATGAATAATGACGTGGAACTCTTACATGTACATTATGCTATACCACATGCATCTGCAGCCTATATGGCGAAACAAATACTTGCCAAAGAAGGAATTTATATACCGGTTATCACTACCCTGCATGGAACTGATATCACTTTGGTAGGAAAAGATAAAACGTATTCGCCTGTCGTAACTTTTTCGATGAACGAAAGCGCTGCTCTTACTGCTGTATCAAACAATCTACGGGATGAAACTTATAGCAATTTCAAAATAGAGAAAGAAATTGATGTGATTTATAATTTTGTTGACGCCAAACGATTCAACAAAAAACCTGTTACACCTTTCAGACAAATAATTGCTCCGAACAATGAAAGAATTTTATTACATGCTTCTAATTTCAGAAAAGTAAAAAGGGTAAATGATGTGGTGCATACTTTTGAAAAAGTGAACAAAGTGATTCCTTCAAAATTATTGCTGGTAGGCGATGGCCCTGAGCGTTCATTCATTGAAGGATTGTGCAGAAAATGCGATGCCCATGCCGATATCAGGTTTCTTGGCCGGCAGGAACAAATGGAAGATATCCTGGCCATTTCCGATCTCTTCCTTTTGCCGAGCGAATATGAAAGCTTTGGGCTGGTTGCTCTGGAAGCTATGGCAGCAGAGGTTCCTGTAATTTCAACCAATGTGGGAGGGTTACCTGAAGTTAATATAAATGGAATTACCGGGTTTTTAAGTAATGTCGGTGATGTAGATGATATGAGTAAAAATATCATTGATCTTCTTTCTGATGAAAAGGCATTTCAGATCATGAAAAAAAATGCATTGAAACAAGCGTTAAAATTTGATATTGATAAAATAGTACCTCAATATGAAAATTTGTATAAGAAGGTGTTAGATGAGAATAAGCAATTAGTTATGAAAAATCAGTTGTGATTAAATAAGAATTTAATCCTTCCTGATTTAAAAAATACAATAACTCAGTCTATGACCAACCGCCAGATATTTTTAAATCATATAGGGCAAACCTCTCCCAACCCGCTTGCATTGGAAATAGTAAAAGCAAATGGCAGCAGGTTGTATGATGCTAACGGAAAAGAATATATTGATCTTATTGGCGGAATCAGCGTTTGTAATATCGGGCACGGAAATAAAAAAGTAATTGATGCCATAAAAAAACAGGCGGAGAATTTTATGCATGTAATGGTCAATGGAGAATTGGTTTTATCTCCCCAAACTTCTTATGCAAAACTGCTTACTGATCATTTGCCATCTTCTCTTAATTCAGTTTTTTTTACCGCTTCCGGCACAGAGGCTACTGAAGGCGCTATGAAACTGGCAAAGAGGTATACCGGAAGAACACAAATTGCCGCATTTAAAAATTCATATCATGGCAGTACACAAGGATCATTAAGCATCATTGGTGATGAATATTGGAGGAATGCATTTCGCCCTTTATTGCCGGATATTTTGCACTTAAATTATAATTCTTTCGATGATCTTGAATCCATATCAGCCCAAACAGCTTGTGTCATTTTAGAAACCATACAGGCAGAAGCGGGCGTAATTGTTCCTGATAAAAATTGGCTAAAGGAGTTAAGAAAAAAATGTACCGATACCAGAACTTTATTAGTGCTCGATGAAATTCAATGTGGCTTTGGGCGCAATGGGACGCTTTGGGCTTTTGAACAGTTTGATATTATTCCTGATGTTTTATTATTGGGTAAAGCGCTTGGCGGCGGCATGCCCCTTGGTGCATTTATCGCAGATAAAAAAATCATGGATTCTCTTACCAACAACCCGGTGTTGGGGCATATTAATACTTTTGGCGGGCATCCTGTATGCTGTGCAGCCGGGCTCGCCGCCATGCAATTTTTATTAGAAGAAAATATTATCAATGAGGTTTTTGAAAAAGAAAAATTATTTCTTAAAAACCTTCATCATCCAAAAATAAAAAACATAAGAAGCCGTGGATTAATGATAGCGCTGGAGTTTAAAGATTTTGATGAAAATAAAAAAGTAATAGACTCACTTATTGAGAAAGGTATTTTTACCGATTGGTTTTTATTTGCATCACAATGTTTAAGAATCGTTCCACCACTTACTATTACAAATGATGAAATTAAACAGGCTTGCAGTATCATCAACGAAGTAGTTTCAGGATTATAATATTTTTACAAAGCATTAGAATTACATCATAGCATTGCCTTAAAAAAAATATCATGAGAGTTATAAAATCTTTTTTATTTGCTATATATGGTTTGAAAGATTGTTTTTTGCATGAAATAAATTTCCAGGTTCAATTTATTATAGCAATATTGGTATCTGGTGCAGGCATTTACTTTTCGATAAGTTCAATGGAGTGGATGATTATTTTAATCTGTTTTGCCGTGGTATTAAGTTTTGAAATTATCAATTCTGCGATTGAAAAATTATGCAATATGGTTTGTCCTACTTTCAATTTGTCAATAAAAAAAATAAAAGACATGTCAGCTTCGGCAGTTTTATTTTCAGCCATTATATCTTTCATAATCGGCTGCATTATTTTTATACCTAAAATAAAATTGCTGCTGTTTAAATAATATCTGGTCAGACGGGGACCGTAAGACCAGATAGTCCAATTAAAAATCTAATCCCATACTAAAATACCAGATTGGTTTTCCCCTGAAAAACCCATTCATTGGCCAGCCTGCATCTGCCTTTAAGAAATATCCCAGCAGCGTGCTGCGGGCGCCAAAGCCATATCCCCCAAGGAATGGCCCTATGCCGGGCGCTTTAATTTTTACCTGAACGGTAGGGTCCCCGGGATCAGAATAGGTAATGGAAGGCCTTGCCAATTTATTATATGCCCCGTTCCAGGCTGTTCCCAGGTCAACAAACTGAATCAATTGAAAATTTCTAATAAATGCGTTGTTAACAGGCTTGCTGAAAAAAGTGGTAAAAACCGGCAATCTAAATTCACTATTAATTACGGTAGCATTATTTCCATTGGCGGCATTTTGAATAAAACCTCTCAGGTTTACAGCGAGCGATTGAAAAGCATAATTTATATCCGGAGCCGGTTTATTATCCTGATTAAAATAGCGATAGGTTTGATTTCCGTTTTTATCTGTCTTGACATTGTTTCCAAACATGAACCAATTATCGATTCCTCCCAGATAATAAATCAGTTTTTGATTTCCCCAGCTAAAATCAGCAGCAGCTCTTCCCGCCCATATAAAATTGCGATAAATAGGATAATAAGCTCTTGCATCAAAGCCGACATTGAAAGTATACCGGCCCTCATTTGTAGCCAATTTACTGATTTGTGTATTCCAGTCCATATAGGCTTTATAACGAATGCCATTCCAAATATTTTGTGTTGGGTTCAAAGTGTTATCATAAACATATTCTATATGCATCAATCCATATTTTTTGGATTGGTCTGCAGCATTAATGGTAATTGGATCCACTGCACTTACCACCGCCCTGTCATTCCTCACACCAAGGCTTACACGAATACTTTTAGTAACATCAAAAGGATAGGAAATACTCCCCTGGTATAGATTAGAAAATAATTTTCCTGGATAGGAAGTAGTGCCATTTGAAAATCCAACCTCCTGCACATTCCTATAATACATAAGTCCCCAGTCTAATCTTTTTTTAAGATCGGTAAATTGAAAAAGCCAGTCATTATCCTTCAGATTAGAGGAGAGCCTGAAGCCTCCTGAAATTTTAATATCTTCCATGATATCTGCTACGCCTAGCCTTATAATACCATTTAATCCATTATTGGAGGTAAGTGAAACCGGGCCTGAACCTCCCATATATGTTTGATATTTAGTGCCCAGCACATTATTATTAAAACCGGCAACTACATAATCAGCAGAAAATTTTAAAGGCTTGTAATGATAAAGTTTAGCAGTTGATAACACAGTGGACGCTTCAACTACCTCGCCATAAGGATTTACTGTCGAAGCACTGTCCTTCTTCTCCGGCTTAAATTCATTCTGAAAAACATCTTCCTGTTTGGTAGTTTCCACGGGTTTATTCATGATTTCCTGGCCTTTAGAAATCCTATCGGCCTCCATCAAATTCTTCATGTAGGAGGTGGCAGGCGCAGTCACATTTCTTCGGCGTAAAGTGTTTTCATCGATCTTTAATTTATAAAGAGTTTTTTCATCGCTTTCTCTCGTTACTTCACTTACCTGGTGGTTATCACCGGCTTCCCTGGTTTCCAGCAGGCTGCTCGCATAATTGGTTAAAGGAAATACATATGCTGAATCACTTGAAATAGCTACTACCGCAACAGAATCCACATCCGATTTTTTATAAATCTTTAAAGTAGAATCCACTTCTTTTAAAGAAGGGTTGCGTAGAATATCATCTCCTATCAAAACTAAAGTATCAACGCCCTCGCTTTTGGTAGTAAAAAATCCGGCATAGCGGTTTCCGATACCATTTTCATCACTAACAAAAGTGAAGTGATTATCATTGTACTGGGTAGGAAAACGTGCATCACCAAATTTTAAATTAGTTAACTGGGTTATTTGATTGAGTGCAGATTTGTTAGTATTGAAATCAGTGATAAGAAAAATATTGTAGCGGTTTTTGAGTAAAGAAGTATCACCGCCTTTGGCATTGGCAGAAGGTCGGTTACTTGAAAAAATGATCCCGGTTTTATTGGGAAATGCTACAAATGACGGATCGAGATCGTCATATACATCATTAGTAATTTGTTTTAATTTTTCGTTTTCTATATCATAGGTATAAATATCTGAATGGCCGTTTTTTACCGCACTAAATAATAAGGTCTGGCTATTCATCATATATTTCATATCCTGTACCTGGTCAAATAATTTAGTAAGATCCCTTTTATAGGGTTTTACCCTTGTAATTACATCATACACAAAAAGTTTTATTCTCCCCTCTTCTTCATAAAGTACAGAAAGCCTTGTTCCTTTTGGATCCCATGCCATCATCGGGTAGTTAGGATTTATATCGCCTATCCTACTTTTCGAACCAAATTTCAAGAGTGTTTTATCCACATCACCATCATTTAGTATTAATCTGTATTGGCCTTTTTTATACTGAACCACTGCAAAAGAACCATTGCGTTTGTTGGGGTTTACATTAAAATGAAAATAGTCTATTCTCTTGCCAATAGTCACCGTGGTAACCTCGCTTCCTTTTGGATAATATTTTCGGCGCCTGATATCCTTATCATATTTATCTTCTTCATATTGCATAAAATCAGCCAGTACTTCTTTGAATTTTTTTCTTTTAGTAACCTGTTGCGATGCTTTGTTTAAGTTTTTATAAACCCGGGCCAGGTAAAGCAAATAAGTAGTGTTTTCCCTGTGGTATCTTTCTTCAATATAATACCAGAAAGCATGGCCGGCGAGCAATGGTTTTTCAAAAGCAAACTGGTAAAAGTTTTTATAATCGCCGCTCAATATTTCACTTTTTAATTCATCATCCAGTTGTGTACTCCAGTTTTGTCCCACATAAGCCACATAACCATCAATGAGCCACTGTGGCAGATCGAGCAAAGCCTGGTTACCTGCCATTTCTCCAAGATCATCACCAAATAAAATATTTTGAGTAAGAATATTGGCAAGGCCTTCCCTTATTTGCCGGCGCAAATCCGCATGATTGCTGTTGTAATAAACAATCATTTTATTATTCACCAATTTTGTTATTCCCCCCTCATTTTGCCAGTCAATACCCAATCCTATATTACTTTGCTGCATGTCATTAAAAGTATTGTAGATCACAATATTGGCACGTCGTTGCAGGCTATATTCCACAAATTTTTCAATTCCCGGCAGTTCTTCTTCAGCAATCTGCGCTACGTATTTTGCAATTTCCTGTCCATCCTGGTTGAAGTAAGCATTAATATTTTGTGTTTGATAATATTGCCATTTAAAATTTTTATACTGTACCCTGTTCTTTCCAAATTCCACGCTACTTACCTGCGCACTGGCTATAGTTGCCATGGCAAAGAAAAATATAGTCAGCAGAAATATTTTTTTGTCCATTCGTTTCTTGTGATCTTGCATGTGCTTTAGGTTATAATTGCCCTAAAATTAATTGTTTCAGGTTAATCAATGAAATGAATTTAAAGAACCTCAATAATCAATATGTTTCAAATTAAAGTTTTTACATTTAATCCTGTACAGGAAAACACTTACCTGCTCTACAATGAGTACAAGGAATGCATCATTATTGATCCGGGTTGCTATTTCGACCATGAAAAGGATGAACTGAAATCTTTTATAAATCTTAACAAATTAGAGCCTAAAATTTTACTGAACACCCATTGCCATCTCGATCATGTATTTGGCAATAAATTCATATCGGAAGAATACAAATTAACTTTAAAAGCACATTACCTTGAAAAGCCTATCCTGGACATGGCACCTGCTTCGGGATTAATGTTCAATCTGCCTTTTGATAATTACCAGGGCGAAATCGTTTACCTGAAAGAAGGCGATATTATTTCTTTAAGAAATGATGAATTAGAAGTGATTCACGCTCCCGGTCATTCGCCGGGAAGTATTTGTTTTTATTGCGCCAGGCAACATTTTATTATCGGCGGCGATGTTTTGTTTCAAAACAGTATTGGCCGCACCGACCTGCCCTACGGAAGCCATGAAGACCTGGTGAAAAATATCAAAGAAAAACTTTTTAAATTACCGGAAGATGTAAAAGTGTACAGCGGCCACGGCCCAGTAACTACCATTGGAAATGAAATGAAGGATAATCCATATTTGGGATGACAGGCCATTCCTACTCTTGGTTATTATTTGCTTTATTTATTCTTTGATTTTTTAAATGTTTTTAAATAATGCCATATTTTTTCAGGAAACAAAATCTGCTATGCAAGCCTGTAACATCTCTAAGCCCATACATAAATCCCCGGTTGTTTAAAACATGATTAGAATCATACATGCACTGGTATTGATCGGGCAGTTTCAGTAACTAATGTTACAATACCCTTCAGGCAAGTTATCTTCCTTTGCCAACAATTAAAGTAAAAAAGATAATCTATGAAGTATATCGTAATCGGTGCAGTGGCAGGTGGAGCCAGCACAGCCGCCAGGCTCAGAAGAATGGACGAAAAAGCCAGTATCATCATTTTTGAAAAAGGAGAATATATTTCCTACGCCAACTGCGGCCTGCCCTACTATATTGGCGATGTTATTAAAGACCGCAATAAACTATTTGTGCAAACAGCAACTGCTTTCAACCAGCGTTTTAATATTGACGTTAGAGTATCTACCGAGGTAACCGGCATTGATGCATCTGCAAAAAAAATATTGGCCAAAAACCTGCTCACTGGCGAAGAATACCAGGAAAGCTATGATAAACTGGTACTTTCTCCGGGCGCTGAACCTATTCGTCCGCCATTGCCTGGGATCCACCTGCCGGGGATTTTTACCCTCCGAAATGTAAAAGACACCGATTACATTAAAAATTATGTTACTCAACGATCATCCGGCAAAGCCGTGGTAATAGGTGCAGGTTTTATCGGACTTGAAATGGCCGAGAACCTGAATGATCTCGGTTTGGATGTCAGTATTATTGAAATGGGAAACCAGATCCTTGCACCGGTTGATTTTCCTATTGCCGCCTTGGTACAGCAGCATATCCGTACAAAAGGGGTTGATCTCCGATTAAGTACTACTGTTACCGGTTTTAAAAAATCGGAAGACGGTGTAACTGTATTATTAAATGATGATGAAAGCATAGATGCCGATATTGTTATTTTATCAATAGGTGTAAGGCCTGATACCAAACTGGCCGCATTAGCGGGCTTGCAACTCGGTCCTGCAAAAGGCATTTGGGTAAACGAATTCCTTCAAACTTCTAATCCCGATATTTATGCAGTAGGTGATGCAATTGAATTTGCTAATCCCATTACCGGCCAGTCTATGAATACCTATTTAGCCGGCCCTGCTAACAAACAAGGGCGCATTTGTGCCAACAATATAGTTTTAGGAAATAAGCAGCAATACAAAGGCTCTATTAATACTGCTATTGTAAAAGTTTTTGACATGACCGTGGCTACTGCCGGCACTGCATCAAAGCATTTAAAGCTGGCTAAAATCAATCATATTGTATCTACAAATCATAGCGGTTCACATGCCGGTTACTATCCCGGCGCCCAACAGATGGCCATTCAAATTGCATTCTCTCCTGAAGATGGAAGATTGTACAGTGCACAGATAGCAGGATATGATGGCGTAGACAAACGACTGGATGTGATGGCTTCTGTTATAAAAAGAGGCAGCAGTATTTATGAGCTTACAGAATTTGAACATGCTTATGCACCACCTTACTCATCTGCCAAAGACCCTGTGAATATGGCAGGCTTTGTAGCCGAGAACATTTTAATGGACCGGGTAAAATTATTTTACTGGGATGAGGTTGCGCAGATTCAGGAAGATAGTTTACTACTGGATGTAAGGACTATTACTGAATTTGAAGCCGGTCATATCGAATCAGCCATTAATATTCCGATTGATGAAATCAGGCAACGTATGGATGAATTACCAAGGGATAAAAAAATATATATTTATTGCCAGGCCGGCCTGCGCGGTTACCTCGCCCATCGCATATTACGTCAAAATGGTTTTGATGAAGTATTTAATTTGTCCGGTGGCTACGTATCCTGGGAAGCCTGTCATTTGGAATCTTTACAAAACGCAGCAATGGAAATGGAGACAGCAGCGTAGTGTTCAGGCGTTATTTTTACTATAAATTAATAAATCACTGCTATAAGAGGCATCAGCAATGATGCCTTTGTTTGTGCGCTATTTATAATCTTTGACGCATCTGCAATATTTATTTTCTTTTAAAAGAAAAGGCTGATTGTTTAAAAGATAGAGTAATATAAAAGTGCATTAATGGAAAAATGTAGTTTGCGCTTGCCTTTTACTTTTGGCTAAAAAACCTCAGATATTTAAGATTATTTTTTCTCCATCACCAGTTCAATTAAAACTCCATTGGTATCTTTTGGATGAAGAAAACAAACCATTTTATTATCGGCGCCTTCCTTTGGTTTTTCATTAATGAAAGTAAAGCCTTCATTTACCAACCGCTTTACTTCCGCATCAATATCTTCTACTTCAAAAGCTATGTGGTGAAGACCTTCCCCTTTTTTTTCGATAAATTTATTGATCACACTGCCGGGTGCATAAGCTTCAATCAATTCAATTTTACTTTCTCCTTTTTCAAAAAAAGCGGTATTCACCTGCTCACTTTCTACTACTTCAGTTTTATAACATGAAGTATTCAACAATTTTTCGAAAAGGGGAATTGAAACGGATAATTTTTTTACGGCAATCCCGATGTGTTCAATTTTTTTCATGGTTCCCATTTTATTTTTTCATCATCCAAAACATTTCACCAAAAATGCAAATTTTTATTTGGCCCATTTCACACTATTTGTTTTTTCAAAATTAGGTTTTATCAATTGATAAAACTACCTGTCAAATTAAAGGTCCGCAACCAATAAGTATAACTTTATTTTGCAGCCTTTTAGTTTTAAATTTGTATATAACCGCCGGGTAGTAAAATACAAATTAGCTGGCGGGAACAAATATTGAAACAATGTTAAAATTACCTGTGTATCTTGATAATAATGCTACAACGCCAATGGATCCGAAGGTTTTTGAGGAAATGACTCCTTATTTCCTGGAACATTTTGGCAATGCAGCAAGCCGCAATCATTCTTTTGGTTGGGCGGCGGAAGAAGCAGTTGATTATGCCCGCGAACAAGTGGCGCAACTGATAGGCGCAGAACCTAAAGAAATTATTTTTACATCCGGCGCTACTGAATCTGATAACTTAGCATTGAAAGGAGTTTTTGAAATGTATGCAGCAAAAGGTAATCACATTATTACTGCTAAACCGGAGCATAAGGCAGTATTAGATTCTTGTAAACATATTGAAAAACTTGGTGGCGAGATTACATACCTTGATGTAAAAAAAGATGGGTTAATTGATCTGGAAGAACTGGAAAATGCGATAAAGCCAAATACTCTTTTGGTTTCGATCATGTATGCCAATAATGAAACTGGTGTAATACAGCCAATTAAAGAAATAAGTGCAATTGCAAAAAAACATGGGATATTATTTTTTACTGATGCCACCCAGGCAATAGGAAAAATTCCAGTTAATGTAAATAATGATGGAATAGACCTGATGGCTTTTACTGCCCACAAAATAAACGGCCCTAAAGGTATTGGAGCATTGTATGTTCGTAGAAAATATCCACGGGTAAAAATTACCGCACAAATGGATGGTGGCGGTCATGAAAGAGGTATGCGCAGTGGCACTTTAAATGTGCCGGGTATTGTAGGCTTTGGAAAAGCCTGTGAATTGTGCCGTATAGAAATGAAGAAAGACAGTGAAAGAATAAAAAAACTTCGCGATAAATTAGAAATAGCCTTATTGAATCTTGATGAAACATTTGTAAACGGAAATTCAGAATCTCGTTTACCAAATGTGAGCAATATGAGTTTTAAATATACAGAGAGCCAGGGATTAATGCTGGGTTTTAATAAAAATATCGCAGTTAGTTCGGGCTCTGCCTGTACATCGGCAATCACCGAACCTTCTCATGTTTTAAAGGCAATGGGGCTCAATGATGATATGGCACATGCTTCGCTGCGATTTAGTTTGGGCCGTTTTACTACGGAAGAAGAAATTGATTACACGATTGACCAGGTGCGCGAAACCGTATTAAAATTGAGAGAAGCGAATACAATTAGTTAAATAAGCTAATGTGATAAATGTAATAATTTTTAAAATAGTAAATTTGTAGTGGAAATTTAATTGCCCATTGTAAAATGAGCTTTTTTTTCTGATTAATAATTTTAAATTCCTCAATTAGAGGGAAGGAGGTTAATATGATTTATGTAAGCGATCAGGCAAAAACAAGGGTAAAAAGTCTAATGGAAGAAAAGAAATTTTCTATGGAAGATTATTTTTTAAGAGTAAGTGTAGAAAGTGGAGGTTGTTCGGGCCTTACGTATAAAATGGATTTCGATAATGAGAAAAAACCTATGGACCAGGAGTTTGAGGATAACGGAGTAAAAGTAGTTACAGACCTGAAAAGTTTTTTATATCTCGTGAACACTACTCTCGAATTTAGTGAGGGCTTAAATGGAAAAGGATTTTATTTCAACAATCCAAATGCCAGCCGCAGTTGTGCCTGCGGAGAAAGTTTTAGTTTATAATTTTTCGTGATTGAGAATATTATGAGGTTGGCTCTATCTTGAGACCAACCTCATTTTTTTTAGAATAATGTATACAAAGAAGAAAACGTGATCATCCCCGGCAAAAAGTAAATGCTCCACATGGAATCTATCCCCTAAAAATAGAAAAACCCCTTATTCAGGGGGTTTTCAGCAGTTTGTTTAGGTAAACTTTTCCATAAGCAAATATCCGGAAAGATTGCTTTTCATATTTCCGGGAAATTTTTATTAAACTGATAAAAAGGGCTGGAATAAGTTCGCTAAAGCATAATAGACATCTCTAAAATTTAAAACGCTGCTTCATAAACCTTCATTTCAAAAGATTTTCTTAAAACTAAGGATTCATTATTTTTTCATTTTAATTTTATAAAATAAAAATTTTATAATACAGCCATATGAATTTCAATTATAAGTTTTGCAATCAGCGCAATATTTATATAATAAATATTCAATAATACAAATCAAAAAGTTTTAATTATTTTCCATCGCTTAAATTGCACTTTTTTACAACGCATGATATCTATTGCAAAAAAAGAATTACACCAGTTTTTCAGCAGCCTTACCGGTTATATTACTATTATATTATTCCTGGTGGTAAATGCTTTATATCTTTTTATTTTAAAAGACAGTAATATTTTTGATTTTGGTTATGCCACACTGATCAATTTTTTTGACTTGGCACCGTGGGTATTTATTTTTCTGATTCCGGCATTGGCTATGCGCAGTTTTGCTGATGAATTTAAAACCGGCACTTTTGAAACATTGCAAACACGACCGCTCACCAAATGGCAAATTATTTGGGGAAAGTATCTGGCAATCGTAACCGTTATTTTAATTGCATTATTGCCAACACTTTTATACGTTTTTACTATTCATGCTTTATCTGCTGACGGCGGAATTGATAGTGGAGGAATTACAGGGTCTTACATTGGATTATTTCTTTTAGCTGCTGTATTCGCGGCAATCAGCATCTGGTGCTCCAGCCTTACTTCCAACGCTGTAATTGCTTTTTTAGTAAGTGCCTTCTCATGCCTGATTTTATATTTCGGATTCAGCGCTATCAGCAAACTTCCGGTTTTTACAGGCAATGCAGACTATTATATTGAAATGCTTGGGATAGATTTTCATTACCAAAGCATAAGCCGGGGTGTGGTAGATACCCGTGATCTTATTTATTTCTTCAGCATTATTTTTCTTTTTCTTTTTGCCACGCAAAAATATTTAAACAAAAAATAGCACCCATCAAAAATGAAATCTTCTTTAAATAAAAATTGGTGGTGGCTCATAATTATCGTTGTAATCATAGCGGTTAATTTTTTGGGTTCTGTATTTCATGAACGTATTGATCTTACCAATGAAAAAAGATTTACCATTTCTTCCCCGGTAAAAAAAATATTAAAGAATCTTGATGAAACAGTAGATGTTGATATTTTTTTAACAGGCGAACTTCCTGCCGGATTCAAAAAATTATCAACATCGGCACAGGAACTTTTGCAGGAGTTTAAAGAATATTCAAATGGAAATGTGCATTATAAAATAATTTCAGCCGATGATAAAATGCCTGGAACTGAAAGAACTTATGCTGATACGCTTTCTTCGCTGGGCATTATCCCTATCAATTTAAAAATACAATTGAAAGCCGGTGAGCAATCGCAATATATTTATCCTGCAGCTATCGTAACTTATAAAAATAAAATGCAGGCGGTTAATTTATATTCCGGTACAAAAACAGTAATTACTCCGCCGGAACTCAACAGCGCAGAGGCTTTACTTGAATTTAAGTTTGCCAATGCCATTCATAAAATTATTGAGAATCATAAACCAATGGTGGCTTATGCCACAGGAAATGGGGAACCAACCGGCGCTAACACTTATGACCTTGTAGAAAATGTGTTGAGAAAAAATTATAGCCTGTTCACAATGGACCTCGACAGAGAACCATTAATTC
>Ga0209585_10000577_pt1 | contig 14222 bp, 8 predicted proteins | sample NGEPerone_FD_185491 | JGI IMG/M metagenome (GOLD analysis project Ga0209585, IMG submission 185491) | Arctic peat soil microbial communities from the Barrow Environmental Observatory site, Barrow, Alaska, USA - NGEE Permafrost154B-one... | ecosystem: Environmental > Terrestrial > Soil > Wetlands... | reverse complement strand
TCTTCGGGAAAGATATAGTTGAAACTTCCGCTTTCCTGCAATTGTACAGCAACCCTGATCGTCCGGGCGGTGAAATCAAGACCTGTCACTTTATCGAAACCTTTGGCCAGTTCCCAGGTTGTGCGCCCCGTGCGGCTACCCAGATCGAGTGCACTCTTTTTTGAATGACCTGCATATTTAATCGCCAGTTCTGCAATCTGCTGATAGTAATTTTTGACGCCCAGAAAGGCAGGTCCATATTGAGCTTCGCAAGTGCGGATTACTTCCGGATCGGTTTCGTAAACATCCTTTGGAATTTCCACCTCACTGGCAGATTCCACATAACGGAAACCTGCATGTTGGTAAAAATGACGACGAAATGCATAACGCGCATTTCCGATCGCTTCATTTCCTGTTGAGATCCACGATCCGCCCTTGATCAGGTTATGTTTTGTATCGAAGGTGGGAGTCGAGAAATCGTCGTATATCGGATGAATCTTAAAACCTTCAAATCCATTGATGGGCGTCTCCGTCCATTGCCATACATTCCCGATCAGGTCATAAAACTCGTCAAACCCAAATTTATTAACGGGACAGGGACTTTGAAAATGTTCCATATTAATATTGCACGGTGCGCTCATCCAATACGGTTGGTCGGGGATATTTGCATTCTTGTAAAGTACAAACCACTCATCTTCTGAAGGAAGACGTATTGGCAATCCGGTTACCTCTGATTTCCAGTTGCAAAAGGCCTTGGCTTCGAGAAAATTGATTTCAACCGGCCAATCCCACGGCATTGCTATTTCATTAAAAACCAGTCTCAATTTCCAGTCTGCACCCTCTTTTCTCCAAAAAAGCGGATGCTCGGCTTCTTTATAAGTTTTCCAGTTCCAACCTTCTTCTGTCCAAAAATTCTGAGACTGATAACCGCCTGCTTCGACAAATTGCAAAAATTCGCCATTCGAACAAAGGTATTTCGAAGCCTTGAAGGATTGTATATCTGCCTCGTGTTTGCCGTATTCATTGTCCCATCCATAGAGCGGATCGTTAAGCGATTTCCCAATTTTGATTTGCTTACCTTCAACGGGAATTAATGAATTTTCAGGGGCAGGTGCGGTTTCTGAACAAATGTTCCACGATGCTATCGGTTGCAAATATTGTAAGGGCACCTGACGCATCAACACCGAAGAGGTTTCAATATGAATCCTTTCATGTTCAATTCCCATCAAAATAATCCAGAAAGGATTGTCCCAGCCAATAGGCAGGTTTAAAGGCAGCGTTTTAATAAGGGTATCGATCGTTTTCCTCACTTTATTCCGGTATTCCTTCGCTTCAACAAAGGATGGCCAGCTGTAATGACTCGTGTTCAGATCATCCCACGACATCTCATCAACCCCTATTGCAAACATTGATTCGAACAAAGGGTTTATTCTTTCAGTGATTATTTTGCTGATGATTAATTTGTTGATATAAAAGGTTGCCGTATGCCCGTAATAAAAAATCATCGGATGACGCAAAGGATCCGCTTTTCTATACATTGCTGACTGGTCAGAAAAAGCTTCGAAAAGCTGCTCGTCAAGGTCAAAAGTTTTATGAAAATAATTGAGAATTTCATTCCTTTTTTCTTCCGGTTTACCCTCATTTAAGATGGGTGTTTTGGTGAAAAAGAGCGGATTGGCATTCATATTTTTAAGATTAAATTTAAACATCCGGTGATGTTTCAAAAGCTGATAGATTTATCCTTCAAAGATAAGGAATGGTTTTATTTTAATGGCCATTCCTATCGTATTTTGATATTTAGATTGTTAAGTTTAAAACTGACAACCAAAGTAATTGTAAACTGCATTACGTGATACTAAAAACAGGTGGAAACCATTTTTGTTCAATCAATGATGTCATAGCGTTAAACAGTTATTGTATTTTTTAACCTGAGTAATCATTGATTAAGGAGAAACAGCAAAATCACCTTATCCTTCTTTATCCATTTTGATTTTCCGGAAATGCAACAGATTGATTTAATCAATCTAAATAGGGGAGATCATTTGCTTATATCCCTGATGAAAATTACATTTGGCTGAACAAAATAATTGAATAAAGGTGAAATTTATTGATTGTCAATCTGCAATTCTAAATAAAATGGTTGACTTAATCAGAAGAAATGGCCTAAACATATGATTTGTCAGTATGGATGCGACGTTGAAGCTGAAAGGAAAGAAATCAATCAACTATTATATGCGTGTTTTACACCGCGATATTGGTTTTTTTATTGCCGGTTTGCTAATTATTTATGCACTTAGTGGCATAGTCATGATATATAGGGATACTTCTTATTTTTATGGAAATCTCTTCTTTCCGGATATTTAAACCGGAGAACAAAAGCTTTCGCCGGGGGCTCTATTTTGCAGGTGAAGGAACCGTATTTGTAATCATTTTATTATTGGTTTAATTTATGAAAATTGTTGTTGTTCTTTTAGTATTTGTGATGTCTTTCTCTCTGTCTTATGCACAGAAAAGTGATAAGAAATTGTCGGAAAAAAGTTCCGGAAATCCACTCTTTCCCGGATGGTATGCCGATCCTGAGGGAATTATTTTTGGTAATCAATACTGGATTTACCCTACTTATTCTGATGATTACGGACAGCCGGACCGATCGGAAAAATTAAGTGATGAGCAATTAAAGGCACAAAAGAATACAATCAATCCGCAGTATCTTAAACAGACCTTCTTTAACGCATTTTCCTCGAAGGATTTAATTCATTGGGATAAGCACCCGCATGTACTTGATATCAAAGATGTAAAATGGGCATCCTATTCCCTTTGGGCACCTTCTATTATCAAAGCCAACAGCAAGTATTACCTTTTCTTTTCGGCCAACGATATCCAAAGCGATCGCGAATTAGGAGGAATAGGCGTATCTGTGAGTGATCACCCGAAAGGCCCGTTTGTTGACGCATTGGGAAAACCATTGATTGGCAAGTTCTACAACGGTGCCCAGCCAATCGATCAGTTTATATTTCGTGATACAGATGGTGATTTCTACCTGTACTATGGAGGCTGGAAACATTGTAATGTTGTCCGATTAAGCAAGGATTTGCTTTCGGTTGTTCCATTTGCTGATGGTGAAACTTACAAAGAGATAACACCTCAGAATTATGTTGAAGGTCCGTTTGTATTTAAACGTAACAACAAGTATTACATGATGTGGTCTGAAGGGGGATGGACTGGTCCCGATTACAGTGTTGCATATGCCATTGGCGATTCTCCAACAGGCCCGTTTAAGCGTATTGATAAGATTCTGAAACAAGATCCGAAAATAGCTACAGGAGCCGGACACCATTCTGTAATTCAAATACCTGGAACGGATGAGTATTATATCGTTTATCATCGCCGTCCGCTAAATACCACAAATGGTAATCACCGTGAGACCTGTATGGACCGGATGTATTTCGACAAAGACGGTTATATCCAACCTGTAAAAATGACTTTTGAAGGGGTTGCAAAAAGAATTATAAAGAACAATTAGTTAGGTGAAATGATATTTCAATTTAGAAATGCATACTGAATTTTTACTGGTATCTTTTTTAATATTTTTTATCTAACTTGCGCTCCTTATACAATAAAGCAAAATATGACCAAATTACAAACCCATTCCCAAGATACGTTTTGTAAAGACTTTCCTACTTTAGTACCTTATATAAATTCAACAATAAATCTAAAACTATCAATATATTATTAGAAATATATTATGAATAAGGTATTTTCTGTCTTTAAACTTCTAAAATTGAAAAAGTTATATATTATTAGTGTATTGTTGATTTTATTTATCGGAGTTAATAATAAGGGTTTTGGACAACAGGTGGTCACATCAGTTACAAGCTTAACAGGGTTTTCGTATTCTTTTGGTTCAGGGCCTTCATCTGAACAATCGTTTACTGTGAACGGTACGGGCCTCTCTGGAAATATTTCGATTACCCCAACTTCTAGCTTTGAAATTTCAACAACCGCTGGTTCCAAATTTCAATCAACAGCAATTATACTAAGACAAAATAAAGGGATCGTAAAGGCGACCTCAATTTTCGTTCGTTTGAAAGCTGGACTAGGGCTTGGTACCTATGCCTCGGAAAATATTGTTTTGACTTCTAGCGGGGCAACTACTCAAAATATAGCCTGCAGTGGTGCAGTTGTTTTAGCAGTAGAGCTTTGGAATGGAACATTTCAGGCCGGCTATTCAACATTGAAAAGTGCATTTGATGCAATCAACAAAGGAACATATAAGGGAGAACTTGAAGTTAGAATAAATACCAATACTACCGAAACAGCTTCAGCGGTACTCTATCAAAGTGGATATACAAGTGTAAATGGAACATCAAGTTACAGTTCAGTAAAGATCTATCCGACTGTTGATGGAATTACTGTGACAGGAAATCTTGCAGCTCCGCTAATAGACTTAGATGGTGCCGATAACGTTACTCTCGACGGAAGCGTGAATGGATTAGGATCTACAAAATCCTTGGTCATTGCCAATACAATTGCTTCAAATACTGCAGGAACTTCAACAATTCGATATATCAATTCTGCAGAAAACAATGCGGTAAGATATTGTATTATCAAAGGTTCGGAAACTAATACAGCAAGTGGAATTGTCCTCTTTTCAACCGCCAATACAGGTAATGGAAACGATGGAAACACAATTGAAAATAACGATATCACTTCAAATACGACGGGCAGACCAATCAATGCAATCCTGTCTGTTGGAACGGTTTCGCGTGAGAACAGCGGAAATATAATTCTTAATAATAATATATTCGATTTCTGGCATTTGGATGGTGTCTCAACAGCCATTCTACTCGGAGCTAATACAACTAATATTACTGTTTCAAAGAATAGTTTTTATGAAACAACTTCTTTGGAACCATCCGGAACCGCCACTTATCAAATGGTCATGATTGATAATGCTTCCGGGAATAATTTTACAATTTCTGATAATTTTTTTGGAGGTCAGGCTCAACTATGCGGAGGACCTGCTTTATCGGTTGGAGCTGTAAATCTTCGGTCAAATACGCTTGATCTGATACAACTAAATGCAGGGACAACAACTGCAACGTCGGTTCAGGGAAATATCATCAGCAACATTGGCTTTCGAAGTTCAAATGCCTCGCCTTTCAGAGCTATCAACGCAGTGGCCGGAACGCTCAATTTAGGAACTGTTACAGGAAATACGATTGGTTCTGACACAGAAAATGGTTCTATCACCGTCACAGGTACCGTTGGAAACTGTAATGTATATGGAATCTATATTGCTAGTACTAATAATGTGGATTGTCAAAACAATACCATCGGATCAATTACAACTGCAAATTCAAATAACAATGCAACCAATCTTTATGGTATTTACAAAACAGCTTCTGTAGGAACTACAACCATATCAGATAATATTATAGGGAGTAAAAATTCGGCTAATAGTTTATATACCAGTTCACCTGCTACCTCAAATTCACAGATTCTATCCGGTATCTATTCTGCAGGAACCGGGAATACAACAATTTCCGGAAATACAATTGCCAATATCACAAACGGTACAACCGAAACAGGTTTGGCTTCAAGTGTCCGGGGAATTTTTACGGTGGCAGGATCAAATGAGATCAGCAATAATGAAGTTCACCATTTAAAATCAGGTGGAGCGGCCAATGGCGCTAACTATGCAAATACTTCACTGATTGGAATCTCTCAACTTAGTGCTGCAGATGGAACCATACAAAACATTATGGGGAATGCAGTATATAATTTGACAAACACTTCAACTGTAAAGATGGAAATGTATGGGATCTTTTATTGGGGTCCTGCGTCAGGAACCAATGCAATCTCCCGAAATTTCGTTCACTCCTTTTTTATCAGTTCAACAGATCAGGCTTATCTGCATGGTATTTCACTTTATGGAGGTGCTTTCACGGCCTCAAATAATATTGTATTCTTAGGAAATACGATTTCCACAGGATGTTCCATGTGGGCGATGTGGACGAACAGCAACAATGCAATTCAAATTTATCACAATACTTTGTATTTGTCAGGTATTTCAGCAACAGGTTTATCAAATACCTATGCATTCAGATCCTTAAATGCAGGTCCGACTTCTGCCGTTATAAAGAACAATATTTTGTGGAATGGACGGACAAACAGTAGCAATGTCATTTCGCATTATGCCATTTATCTTCAAAGCAAAGCCAATACTTCAGTTGATTACAATGATTATAAATTTTCACAGCAATTTGGTCTTGTCGGTGCTACTCCTTATGCAACATTGGCAGCATGGAAAACAGGAACCGGTTTTGATTTAAACAGTGTGGAAACTGATCCGCAACTCGTAAATCTGGGAGGAACACTTCCAATAGACTACCAGACCAATGTTGGTTTACCGGGTGTTTCAGGAACAGGTATTGCAGGTGATTACAATGAAATAATAAGGAGTACCACTGCTCCTACAATGGGGGCATGGGAATATTTTTCCAATCCGGTTGAGGTTTGGAACGGTATTACCTTTCGGGCAGGTTATACAACCTTAAAAGATGCTTTCGACAAAATTAATGATGGAACATGGAAGGGCGATTTGATAATAAAGTTCAGGGGTAATACGATTGAAACCGCCTCTGCTGTTTTGAATTCAAGTGGTACGGGACTCTCCGGTTACACAAATATTCTTATTTATCCCGCCCGGCTTGGTGTTACTGTTACTGGTTCGTTGACTGCACCTTTGATAGATTTAAATGGCTGCGATCATGTAACCTTTGACGGACGAAAAGATGGGTCCGGAACCGTTTCATCAATTACTTTTTCAAATACGAGCACATCAGGAGTGGCGGGAACCTCCACCTTCCGGTTAATCAACGATGCAACCGGCAATACCCTAACGTATTGTACTTTAAAAGGATCAACAACGGATGCAAACGGAGGAGTCCTGTTTGTCAGTACAACCAATGGTGTATCGGGAAACGACGGAAATACCTTTGATAACAATTTCATCACAAATTCGGCCGAAACAAACAGACCGGTTAATGCTATCTTTTCAGTTGGAACATCGGCTAAAGAGAATAACGGGAATACGTTTATCAACAATAAAATTTACAATTTTCTGAACAAGGGATTGTCTTCCAACGGAATTTACCTGGGGAGTTTTACGTCCGGAGAGACCATTCAGGGAAATAGTTTTTACGAAACAGCTTCCTTTGCCCCGACGGCTGGTGTTGCTTACAATGTGATAAATATTAACAATCCTGCTGGCGTAAACTATGTTGTAACCGGAAATTTTATTGGAGGAACATCACCTTCTTGTGGTGGCACTGCATGGACAAAAACTGCTTCTGCCAATAGTGCATTTACAGCCATAAATGTAAATGTCGGAACCGCAACAGCGAGCAGTGTTCAAAACAATACCATCAAAAATATGGTGTGGGGTAATTCGGGAGCGGCTTTGTGGACTGGGATCAATATTGCAGCAGGTATCGTAAATATAGGCACTACAGCCGGAAATACGATGGGTGCAGCAGCCAGCACGGGTTCAATTACGGTTACCGGCGGAGCAACAGCGACAAATGTGGTTGGAATTAATATTGCAAGTTCAGGAAATGTGGATTGTCAAAACAATATTATTGGCGCTATTGTAGCCGCCAATACAGCCGCATACGCCACTAATTTTTACGGGATCAATAAAACTGCCACAGCAGGAATTACGACGATCAGTAACAATACAATTGGAAGTACTTCGACGACCAATAGTATCATTTCCAGTTCAGTAAGTACAGGAAACGCGCAAAGTGTTTACGGAATATATAATGCTGGTTCAGGAACGATCACGATCAGCGGCAATACGATTGCCAATTTAATCAATGCAACTTCCAATACAAATGTTGGTACAACGGGTTGCATCAATGGCATCGTCTCTGTTAATGGAACAAATACTATATCGAACAATACAATTCGCAATTTGTCGATCGCCAATGCCAATACAGCTTCTACGAACAACGCTTCAGTCATTGGAATCGTGTTGACGGGAACAAATGGCACAAAAACTATCTCGGGTAATACGATCTACAGTTTATCAAATACATACGCCTCATTTGCCGGAAGGGTAACCGGTATCTATTACGAAGGAAGTACCACAGGTGCGAATGAAGTTTCTAAAAACTTTATTCATAGTCTGTCTTCTACAGGTACATCGGGTGCCGGTTTAGCAGGGATACAGGTTGTTTCAGGAGTCACCACTTATTCAAATAATATTGTCAGTTTAGGAAGTAACAATCAAAACCTGATTTACGGAGTATACGATACCAGTGCGGCTTCCCAAACCAGTAATTTCTATTTTAATACGATTTATATCAAAGGTGTGGTTGCTGGCGGGGCCTATAATTCATATGCGTTTTACTGCGCTGCTGCAAATGGTACACGCAATTACAGCAATAATATCTTTTACAATTCCCGATACAGAAGTGCAGGTACCAGTTCCCATTTTGCGATTTATTTCGTTGCAACTGGTGGGGCTCTCACAATTAATTACAACGACTATTTCACTTCCGGTAACGGAAGTATAATGGGTTATTACGGTGGGAATAAAACTGCACTCCCAATTGTAACAGGACAGGATGTTAACAGTTTAAACACTAATCCAGTCTTTTACGTGGTTACACCAGTAGTCACAACCGATTTTAGAACAAAGACAGATTTAACCGGTGTTAATGGAACAGGAATTGTTGTCGATTTTAGTTCTGGTTCAAGAGGAACTGTTCCTTCGATGGGAGCATGGGAGTCGAATATTAACAAATGGAAAGGAACCATAAGTAATGACTGGAGCAATTTTGGTAACTGGACAGGAAATTTAGTCCCCCCGGTGGATGCCGACATCGTTTTCGATGATGCTCCACTCAATCCTTGTCAGCTGGACAAAGACCGGTCGGTAACCGACATTATAAATGGCCAGGCAACTTACCGGATGGTAACGAACGGACACAAACTTACCGTTAAGGGAGATTTCTACTTTACGAACAATGCCCAGGTGGATGCTTCGTCAATCAATTCAAACATTGAGCTGGCAGGTGTTTCTGCGCAGGTAATACCAGCCGGAACTTTTTATAACAGCGAGGTCTATGACCTGACATTGGCAAATGCCAGCAATGTAACACTCTTTGGAACCATGCGACTATTGCATACAATTACAGCAAATTCCGGACGACTCGACGCAAATGCTACAACACCTACTGTTGTATATGCAGGTACTTCGGCGCAGACCATCGAAAGTAATCGTTTCCTTTCAGATAAGATTTATAACCTGAGCATTGATAATGCATCCGGTGTTACATTGGCAGGTACTTCTTCCATTACGGTTCCCCATGATCTAACAATTACCAAAGGGGTACTTACGGTTCCTCCGGGTGCGCTTCTTACGGTCGATAATTATTCAAACCTCGATTATAGGGCTCCTTTGCCTGCCGTTTATCCCTCCCAGATCGATTATTGGTCATGTTTGGTATTGAAATCTAATTCAACTTCAACAGGTTCGTTTATTCACAGTGACTTGTTTACAGGAATCGGAACGGTTAAGGTTGAACGGTTTATGTCCATTAGTCCTAATTGGCACCTTTATTCTTCACCAATTAAAGATCAGTCGGTTCATGAATTTTTGAAATACAATCCCGAGATTCCTGATTTATATAATACCACTGTAACGCCAAACACGATTATTGGAGCGGGTATGCGCAATTATAATACGGCGACTGATTTGTGGAATCCGTATATTGTTTATGCATCTTCAAGTACAGTAGCAGGAAGTATCGGGGGCGGGAAAGGATTTAGTATCCGTACTTATACCGATGCACAAGGGACTCATTTCGTAGATGCAACCGGAATTCCTAATCCGAATACTGTAAATGTGGCGTTAAGCAGGACGACTGCAGCAACTGATATCGGATGGAATTGTATCGGAAATCCGTTCACTTCAGCATTAACGATTAGAAATATTAACAACGATGGCTTTTTAAATGCGGCTAATTCAAGTGTGCTTGAGCCGGACTATGTCGCTGTTTATGTCTGGGATACCAACAATATTACTACCAGTAAAACAACGCCTGAATACATAGTGATCAACAATGCCACATCCATTTCGAGTGTGCAGACAGCCCAGGGATTTTTTGTCAAATCGGTCGTTGGCGGAGGGAATGTAAGTTTCACCAAAACGATGCAAAAGCCATCTGCAGGATTAACGTTCAAAAATGCTGACATCGAATGGCCTTCGCTTAAAATTATTGCTTCCCAAAAGACCACATCAAGTTCAACGGAGATCAAGTTCATTCCAAATACGACGAAAGGGCTTGATCCGGGGTATGATGCAGGTATGCTGAAGGCAAATCCTGACTTTTCGCTCTATTCAAGATTGGTTGAAGACGAAGGAATCGATATCACGCTGCAATGTCTGCCTGATCAGGATTTCGATCAGTATGAAATACCCATTGGAATTGATTGTAAACTGGGCGGTGAAATTACTTTTACAGCTGAGTCGGTTAATCTTCCTTCAGGTTGCCAGGCATTCTTCGAGGACAGGTTAACCCATCGATTAACGAGACTCGATCTCAAAGATGCCAAATATACGGCGAATGTGAGCGCGGATGCTAAAGGAACAGGCCGTTTCTTCCTTCATACTTCAGATTTAATCAGCAGTGATCCTAAGTTGGAAGAAACGTCTTTTAAAATCTATACGACCGGCCAAACGGTCTATGTGAACGGCGAAGTGGGTGCAGATGCCCAATTCTTTCTCTATTCTGTAAATGGTAAATTATTGGCTAATTTCAAGGCTGAAAACCAGGTTCAGAATCAATTGGATGTTTCAGGATATGCCGCTGGCGTATATATTCTTTCGATCGTTGATAAGAATGTGAAAAAATCGGTGAAACTGATCATCCGGTAATAAGACAGGAAGATGGCCTTCACGGTAGTGACGATTCATTAATTTGGAGTTTTCTGATGATCTTTGAAGCAAAAAATAAGAGAACGGTTTCCTTGTGCAGGCTAAACAGTGACGATATCGACCAATTATGCGATTATTTGCAGCGTCTCAGTACTGTTACGAAAAGCCGGTTTGGACCTCATGGATTTGACAAACCAGCGGTCATTGACTTTTATAAGCTAGCAGACGAACATTGGGGATATATCGCAGTGGATAATCTTACAAAAGATATCATCGCTTATTCTGTCCTGAAAATTGGCTGTTTACAACACGATCGCTTTCGGTTGGAATCTTACGGACTGAAGTTGAATCATCAGACCGATTGCACCTATGCACCCTCAGTAGCAGACATATGGCAAGGTTATGGTGTTGGTAATGCCTTGTTTCAATATCTGCTTTCAGACCTGGAATCAAAAGGGATCAAACGAATTATATTGTGGGGAGGTGTTCAATGTGATAACGAAAAAGCGATCCGCTTTTACCTGAAAAACGGTTTTAAACGGCTTGGCAGGTTTGAATACGATGGATGGAATGAGGATATGATGTTGGATATCTATCCGGAAATCGGATAAGAAAAAGGCCGCAATTTTATACTTTTTCCAGGGATCGCATTCACCATACAATATTTTATAAAAAAAATCTTAAAACATATTGTTTTTTAATTTTTAAGTATTTATCTTGTGCCTCATTTCGCTCAAATACCTGACATACCTGAATTGCAACCCAATATTTTGAAAAACATCAAAAGTAACGGGAATTCACAGGAATAATTTCCGTTTGTCTCAGGTTATGTTGTGATAGAATATAACATTATTATAGCTTAGGGCAGCAGAAATTATTATGAATTCAGATGAAATAAAAATAGTCCTTAAAGATCAGGTTGATATCACCAATCAATCGTTTAAGAATTATTGGGGTAAAATCTGGATAAAGGGTGTTTTAGCAAATGATACAGACCTGCTGGAACAAATCCTTAAGCGTGTAACAAAAACGTTCAAATATAGCATTGCATTAGCAATCCCATTATCAGTTTTTTCAATTGTTTTTTCGGTATTAACTATTTTAATAAATAATGGTTTTTTAAATTGGAATTTGCATCTGAATAACGGAGGGTTAATGGTTCTGTTTACGATTTCGTTTCTGGTAAATACTTACCGGAATTATAAAATAAAAGTAAATCTTGAAAATAAAATATACCTGCTTAAACTTCTAAAGAAAATTAACATGGAATAATCAGCAGATCAGCATTTTGATTCTTCATCAACTCATCACTCTAAAACTCAAAAGCAATGAAATTTATTCAAAAGTACCTCGTTATTTTGTTTTTCATCTATTGGATCGGCTATATAGCCCTTCGTTTAATGGTCAGTGGAACACATATCAGTGATCCTGGTTTTATTAATGTAGCCTTTCTTGGACTGATTATGGCGGCCTTATTTTCAGGTGCCGTAGGTGGCGGACTCTATTTTTCAGTCGGACAAAGAGTGAGGTACATTGAATCCAGGGATCTCAAAGTTCCATTTTACACCGACAGGCAGCAAAGTTTTATTACGCCAACGAAAAAGAACTTTTCTTTTTCAGAATTACAACGCGAGATTAATCAAAACTGGATCCTGACTTATGTCGATAATGAACTCCAAATTATTAAATTCAGAACAAAAGATTCGCTCTTCGACTGGGGAGTTGGAAGTTACGTTGAGTATGACACTTCAATCAATACGGTTTCGGTGGTGAGTTTCCCTTTTGCAGGTTATACACAAAAAGGCAGGAGATTAAAAACTGAATTAAATAACAAGGTTGAAGCGTTGGTTCTGAATGCTTAATCAGAAAACGCATTTTGCATCATCAAAGAGACAAGGTTCTATGCTTTGATTAGGCTTAGATTGTCGTGAGAAGACATGTAATTGTTGATACAAGACATGTGATTGCAGAAGCAAGGCCTAATAATTGCAGATACAAGGTATATATAGGTAGTGACATGATATAAAAAGGTAGAGACAAGGCATGCCTTGTCTCTACAGCACCGGAAAACCTTCCGGTTTTTTTATTTGGCTTCGCCCGGAGGAGGCGGGTTTTCGCCTGGTTTTTTGTTTTCATTATCCGAAAGGAGAAACAATGCATAACGGGTGGAATCTTTCTGAAAGACCAGTTTGGCACACTGGCAAACCAACCCCATCTTTTCCCACACCATATTCAATGTAATGATACGTTCGTTTGCATCGAGCGAACGATCTTTTTTTGCATTCTGAACTGCTAAATCCTGTTTCACAATTTTGTCTGCAAGAGTATTCAGCGTGTCGATTTCCAACTCTGTCATCCCTTTGTCCATCAAAGCCGCTTTGTATTCAGCCTTCGATGCCTCCGTGTATGCCTTTCGGAGCAGGACGGGGAACTTCAGATGATTTCTGCTGGACGATTCGTACTGCGACTGCCCCATCGACCTGAGTGCAATCACGTGGTTGGGGAACGCAAGCTGAGCGTAGAGCATCAGCATCTGGAAAAGGTTACGTCCCTCGTTCATCAATACTTCAAGCTTATCGCTTTCGTTGGTCTGCTCAGCAACCGAAGCATAGTCTGGTAGAATATTCCGGGCTGCTTTAATGTCTGCGGCCCATTCTGCTGAAAAAGGTTCTGCCAATTGGGGGAACCGGGCTACAAATGCGGGCTGGTTCTTAATGAACGAGGCCAGTTTTACATCTGCCTGCTGCAGCATCTCGTCATCAGATTTGTTGAAAAGGCGCAGTACTTCATCGGGATGTTTCATGATGATTAACTTTTAGGTTATTAAAATCCGTTAACTGCTATAAAGGAAGCATTATGGTAGTAAATTTAAGGATATAAAATGAACTTTAGTCGAATATGTTCAAATATTTTTAAAAATAATTTATTTACTTCATTACGAACGTGTTATACACTATTCCGAAGCAAATTTTTATATCAGAGAAGTAAACCAACGGCATACCGAAGATTTCTTGCACGATGACGAAAATCCGTTCCGCCATTACTAAGTTATTTTCATCCGTTACGAAGAATCGTTCCGCCATTACGAAGCAGTTTTCATCAGTTACGAAGATGTCTGTAGTCGCTACGAAGCAGTTTTCATCCGTTCCGAAGATGTCTGTAGCCGCTACGAAGATGTTTGTAGTCATTACGAAGCTTTTTTCCGATAGCGGAAAACATCTTCGTAATTCCGGAAGCATCTGAATTCCTGATGTATTAATAACCCTTCAAGCGGTTGCAAACCCTTGAAGCGGTT
>Ga0209585_10000576_pt1 | contig 14230 bp, 5 predicted proteins | sample NGEPerone_FD_185491 | JGI IMG/M metagenome (GOLD analysis project Ga0209585, IMG submission 185491) | Arctic peat soil microbial communities from the Barrow Environmental Observatory site, Barrow, Alaska, USA - NGEE Permafrost154B-one... | ecosystem: Environmental > Terrestrial > Soil > Wetlands... | reverse complement strand
ACTGGTTGTCGCCGTCGGTGTTCACCACGATGTCCGCGCCATGCGAGAGGGCGTAGTCCACGCCGTCCCGGAACGAGCGGGCCAGGCCCATGTTCCGGGTGTGGTGGACGAAGTGCCGGACGCCGTGCTCCCGGGCGACCTCGAGCGTTCGGTCGGTCGATCCGTCGTCGATGACCAGGATCTCGAGCTCGTCGACCCCCTCGATCTCGGCCGGGATGGACTCGAGCACCGCGGAGAGGGTCTCCTCCTCGTTGAGGCAAGGGACCTGGATGAAGACCTTCATGTGCATCCTGTCACTACCGCGCGGCCGCGAGGGTCGATGGATGGGTGTTCCGGCGAACGGCCGAGAGCGGTCGAAGGCTACCGCACCGCGTGCCGACCGGACGCGTCGCTCGGAGGCCACCGCCCCGATCCCCTCGATGCTTCGCGTCCACGCCAGTGGGTGATCGATCGCTGCGGCGGGCGACGGGCTACCCTGCCTGCTGTGGCCGACCGAGCGGCGAGGAGCAGGACGGAGCGTCCGCCGTCCGCCGTCCGCCGGGCGGTCGCGTACGCCGGTAGGGCGATGCACGCACCCTGGCCGGCGATCCTCCTGATCACCGCCGCGGGGCTCGCGCTGCGCACGACGATTCCCGCCCTGGTCAAATGGAGCTCGCCGCACGACGACGAGGCCCTCATGCGCATCGCCGCGTCGATTATGAAGGGCGACTGGTTGGGGCCGTGGGGGGCTCAGCAGGTCCCGCACATCACTCTCGCCAAGGGTCCCGGGTACCCGCTGTTCCTCGCCGCGATCCACTGGACGGGCCTCGGACCGACCGTGGCCGCGTACCTCCTCTACCTCGGCGGCGCCCTGCTCCTGGCAGTGACACTCCGATCGCGGCTGGGCCCTCGCTGGTTCGTCGCGCTCTACGGGCTCCTCGCCCTGAACCCGGTCATCTTCTCAACCCTGTTCTCCCAGGTGTACCGCGACCAGCTCGTCACGGCCCTGTCCCTCCTGTCCCTCGGGCTCGGGGTGCACCTTGCCACCCTGCACTCGCGGCGCGGCCCGTGGTCCTGGTTCCGGGGGACCGGGACCGTCGTGGAGACCCTCGCCCTCGGCATGGTCACCGGATGGCTGGCGATCACCCGCGGCGACGTCGTCTGGATCACCCTCGCGACGGCCGGCGGGTTCCTGGTCATGATGCTGGCGCACGCCGCCGACAAGAACATCCGCACCTGGCTCCGCGCCGCGACCAGCGCTGTCGTCGTCGCGCTGCTCGCCTGGGGAGCACCGTTCGCCGTGGCGCAGCTCAACGCGCGTCACTACGGCGTGCCGCTGGTGGACGACTACTCGCAGGGCGGTTTCGCAGAAGCACTGACCCTCTGGGCCTCGGTGAAGGTCGAGGGCAGCAACGACCTCATCCCGGTCAGCGCCGCGCAACGTGCTGCCGTGTACGAGGTGAGCCCGACCGCGCGCACCCTCCGGGACCGCCTCGAGGTCTCCGACAACCCCTGGATCGCGCGCGGCTGCAGCTCGCAGCAGGCCACCGGCGTGGTGTGCGACGACTACGGGGCCTACTTCACCTGGGCGATCCGGGACGCGGTGATCCAGGAGCACAGGGACGCGACGGCAGAGCAGTTCCAGGGCGTCTTCCAGGACATCGCCGACGAGATCGACGCCGCGTGCCGCACGGGCGAGCTGACCTGTGGGACGCCCGGCCTGTCCCCCGACGTCCCGCCCTTGGACCGGATCTCGAAGCGCGCCGTGCTCGCCAACCTCGCCGGCCAGGTGAACGGGGCATTCAGCTACTACACCGGGACACGCAGGCAGGCCCTCGCGCAGCCCGGGACCGAGACGACGATCCTGTGGACGGAGACGGTCAACCAGGTCGGCACCCCGGCGTCGCTCGCCGCGTCCGGGAACCAGCCCACGACGATCGCGCAGACGAGCGCTGTTGCCCTCCTGTCCTCGTTCGCGAGCTGGCTCATGTTCCCGATGGCCTTCGCGGCCCTCGTCGGCGCCTTCACCCGGAGGATGTGGACATCGACGCTGGGCAGGCTGTCCCTCGTCGCCCTCGCCGGCTGGCTGACCAACCTCCTGATCGTGTCCATCTTCTTCGCCGGGGCGAACCGGACCCGTGGCGACACGATCCAGATCTACACCATGGCGAGCCAGAGCTTCCTGCTGACCGGTCTCGTCCTGGCCGCGGTGGTGATGAGCCGCGCGCTCACGCAACGGTTCCTGGCCCTGGTCGCCGCCTCCACGACGGGCCCGGACGGGCCCTGAGCGGCGCAGGAAGGGACGCGCCCGCCCGCGGATTCGGCATGATGGCATCCCGCGCGGCCCATCCCGCCGACAGTGGCCTCGGTCGCGCCCGCTGTCGGTACAGTGCATCCGGAATCGGACGGCCGGCACCAGCGGCGGAGGGCAGAAGTGGTTCCCGATCGGAAGGCCGGGTGTGATTGACGCGGCAGGCCCCCCGAGCGCACGTACCGAAGACGCACGGGAGCGCTCCGTGGCCGCTGACGAGCCAGCCCCGCTCGTGGAGGGAGCTGCCCGGCAACCGGCGACGCGGAGGTCGAAGCCTTCGGACTGCCTCGGTCTGGCCGCCACCGCCACGGCGTGGCTGGCCCTTATCGCCTTCGCGATCGGCTCGGTCGGCTCGGCCCTCTGGGGCGAGACCACATTCCTTGCCACGCAGGTCTTCGAAGGTTTCGCCCCCTGGGCCGCGACGGATCCTTCGGCACTCGAGGCGCCGGTCACGAACCAGTGGCTTGGCGACACGCTCGATGCGGTGGCACCGGGGATGCTCCTCCACCAGCACTCGCTCTCGACCGGGGAACTTGCTGGGTGGGACCCGTATGTTGCAGGCGGCGCAGCCTCAGCCTCGATCCCTGACGACGCGACGTTCTCGCCGCTCTCCCTTCCGTGGTACGTGCTGCCACACACATACGCACCCGGGGCCGTCAAGCTCCTCGAGATTGCCGCCATCACCCTCGGCATGTCCCTGCTGCTGAGGAGATTCCATCTTCCCTCGGCAACGTGGGCACTGGGCTCTCTCGTCTACTCCTCCTCCGCTTTCATGGTGGCCTGGACGAACTGGCCCCAGACGCGGGTTGCGGCGATGATCCCCCTGCTCTTCTGGTCGGTCGATGCCGCAGTCAGCCGACGCCGGTGGCGAGATCTGGTCCCCCTCGCACTGGTGACAGCCACCATGCTGGCGGGCGGCTTTCCCGCGGTGACCGGCATGGCGGCGTATGCCGTCGGTGCCTATGCCGTCGCCCGGGTGCTCGTGAGCACCCGGCAGGCCCGAGAGCTGCTGAGGGCCGCCGGAGTACTCGCCTGCGGAGTCCTCGGCGGGATCGGCCTCGTCGCCTGGCAGCTGCTCCCGTTCGTCCATCTGTTGACGAACGTCGTGGACTTCTCCTCCCGGCAACAGACCCCGCAGAGCCACATCGAGTCAGAGGCGCTCGCAACGGCACTCGTCCCTGAGATCTACGGCGGTCCCGTCCAGAGCTACTGGGGAATCCAGCACAACCCGATCGAGACCTTCTCGTACATCGGCGCCGCAGCGTTCGTCCTGATCCTCGTCGCCCTGGTGGTCCCGCAGTCGACCCGTGAACGGCGATTCCTACGAGCGTTCGCGCTGATCGCCCTCGCCACATCCGTCGTGCTCATCTACGTGGGCGGCTTCCCGCTGGGTGTGTTCCAGCACCTCCCGGTGTTCTCCAACAACTCGATCGGCCGGGCGACGTCGCTCATGGGCTTCCTTGCCGCCCTTGCCGCCAGCATCGGCCTGGGTTCGCTGGCGGAGACCGGCCAACCGCGCCTTGTCTTCGCCCGGGCTCGCCCGCGGCCGGGTCGCGCGGCGACGGACGCCCGAAGCGCCACCGACGCACCGTCCTGGTTCTGGGACTGGCGCACGGCTCTTCGAGTGGTGACCACCGCAGCACTCGCTGCCGCGGCGGGGCGGCTGGTCCTCAGCGCGTGGCCCGAGGTGCCGCCGGAGCACTGGGCAGCCATCAAGGAGGCGATCATCCGCGGAGGCCTGTACTGCATCATCGGCGGAGTGCTGGCGCTGACGGTGGTGCTCACCAGGCACGTAGTCGCGCGGCTCGCGGCCGCGTTCCTCCTCCCGGCCCTCGTACTGATCCCGGCACTCGCCGTCACAGCCGTGTGGTGGCCGAAGGGCCCGACGGAGTACTTCTACCCGGTCACGCCCACCCATGAGTTCCTGGCAGACAACCTTGGCCACGACCGCTACATCACCGTCGACTGGACGATGTTCCCCGGCACCTCCAGCGCGTACGGCCTCCGCGCTGCCAACGGGCACACCTTCCACACCGTCGAATGGAGGGACCTGCTCCTCGCGGCCGACCCCGAGGTCATGACGACGCCCACCTACTCGACACTGAAGAGCACCGACCTCGCGACCGTTCTGGCCTCGCCTGTGCTCGACCGTCTCTCGGTCCGCTACGTGGTCATGGATCCGTGGGCGATCCCGCCCGGCTCTGTCGAGCAGCTGCGCACGAGCGAGGAGACGACTCACCTCGAGTCCGGCCGGATCGGGACAGCACTGGTCACCACGCCGTTCAGGGGCGTGATCCTGACGCTGCCCGAGGGCATGCCGGTGGGGCCGGGCGGCGCTGAGGTGCACGTGAGGGCGGTCACGGACGGTGGAACGGAGGTCGCCGCGACGACCCAGGCCGTGGCGGTTCCCTATCCGGTCGCCCAGATGTGGATCCCGCTGGCCGGCGAGGCCACGGCCGGTGAGACCCTGCGGATCGAGGTCAGTGTCTCGGGAGTGTCGAGTCCGGTCGCGCTCGCGGGAGATTCGGGCGACGACCTCGCCATCTCCGTCCTCCGGCCATTGGACGACGACCTCCGCGTGGTCCACACCACCGGCGCGATCGTCGTCGAGCGACTGTCCACCTTTGACCGCATCCGATGGGCAGACACCGAAGTCGTGGCGAACAGCGACGAGGAGGAGGTCGAGCTCCTTGCGTCGGGCGTGCTGGGCGAGGCGACGGTGCTCCTGGAGAACGCGGGAGACGCGATCAGCCCACGGAGCTCGACTGCGGAAGTCTCAGTCCTCACCGATGGCCTCGACGAAGTCGCGGTTCGAGTGAACTCGACCGGCGACGGTTGGATCGTGATCGCGGACTCCGTGCGCTCGGGAGGCTGGCATGCCCACGTCGATGGTGAGGAGGTCGCCCTCGTCGAGGCCGAGCACGCGCTCGGCGCGATCGCTGTTCCCGGGGGAAGCCACCTCGTGGAGCTGCGCTACGAGGCGCCGGGGATGCGGATCGGCCTCGCCATCACGACGGCCACCGCCGTAGCACTGATGGTCGTCCTGTTCGTGAGCTCACGTTCGGCCCGACGGGCGAGGGCTCACGCCCGCCGTAGTCATCCAATGGTTGGCCTGCGACCCTGGTCACGACCCTGACGCGCGCCTGACGCAGAAGGCAGGACCGGTCGACGAGCAGAATCCTCGAGAAGCGCACTCGTCTCATGTCCATGCGCACGATGCGGCATGATGGCGTCCCGTGCCGCTCACGCTGCCTGGTGCGACCTCCGTTGTACTCATGTCGGCTGACCTCGGCGCGGATGACCCAACGGGCAGCGGGCTCGCGTGGCAGGCATCAGAGGACCATCACAGGGGGTAGTCATCGACGAGCAGTTCACCGGAGCAGAGCCGGTTCGCAGAACAGACCGTCGGAATGTCGTCAGCGTCATCGGTGCGCGCGGCTTCCTCGGGCGGCGGGTGTGCGCAATGTTGGACGGACGCGGGCACGAGGTCCATCAGTTCGAGCGCGACGAGCCGCCGCTGACCGCGGACGGCATCGACCCTCGAGTGCTCGAGTCCGACCACGTGGTGTGGGCGGCGTCGTCCATCAACCCGCTGATCGCCGAGAACGACCCCGACCGCGTCGCACTCGATCTCGAGGCGTTCCGCGCCTTCATCGAGGCGGCCCGCAGCGACGGTGAGGGGCCACGGACCATCATCCTGAGCTCCGGTGGCACGGTGTACGACACGTCCGCCGAGCCGCCCTACTCAGAGGCCTCCCCCGCCCGCCCGCGCAACGCGTACGGGCGCGCCAAACGTGAGCTTGAGCGGATCCTCCTGAGCCATGACCCGGCCGGGCTCGTGCTGCGGGTCTCCAACGCCTACGGGCCCGGTCAGCCGGTCGCGCCAGGTCAGGGGGTGATCGCGCACTGGATGCACGCCATCGCTCTGGGCAAAGACGTCCACATCTTCGGCGACCGCGACGCGGCACGGGACTTCGTGTACGTGGACGACATCGCCCTCGCCGTCGTGGCCGTGATCGAGCAGGACTACCGCGTGCACGACGTGGTGAACATCGGAGCCGGGCGCCCAACGACGCTGGGCGAACTCCTGGATGCCGTCGCGGTGACGGTCGGGACCCGGCTCGAGCCCGTGGTCCATCCGGCGCGGCCGTTCGACGCCCGGTCCACCTGGCTGGACTGTGGTCGCGCAGCTCGCACACTGGGTTGGCGCCCGGTGATGCCGCTCCTCGACGGGCTCGCCGCTACCTGGCACGCGGTCACCACGCCCGACACCATCCAACCCGCTGCGTCGGGGCGCCGGACGGCGCCCAGCACCTCGCAGCGGAAGTCATCTCGCTCGGAGGCGGACTCATGACCATCGAGCTCTCGAAGCATGGCTACCTACGGTCTGCTCCCCAGAACGTCTGGCTACGCAGCGACGACGTGACAGCGGACTTCGGGTACAACGACGGCGACGAGTACGAGACGTGGGTCGGTCAGGTCATCCGTGATGCCACGGATGTGAGTGCCCACTCCCGCGAGATCACCCACGGCATCCGCGACTGGCCCTCGAGGTACCACCTCAGTCCACAGCGGGCCAACCTCGTACAGCCGATGCTCGGCACGATCCAAGGGCCGGTACTGGAGATCGGCGCAGGGATGGGGGCGGTCACCCGGGCCATCGGCGAACTGGGCCACGAGCTTGTCGCGGTCGAGGGTTCCCCGCGGCGGGCCGCCATCTGCGCCGATCGGTGTCGCGGCCTGCCCAACGTGCAGGTGGTCTCCGACACGATCCAGGGCTTCGACGTCGGCGGCGCCTTCGCCACGGTGGTGATGATCGGCGTCCTCGAGTACAGCCGGGCATTCGGTCTGACCGCCCCCGGGCGAGACCCCGTGGACCTGATGCTCGAGCACGTGGTGTCGCTCCTCGCCCCAGGTGGGCAGTTGATCCTGGCCATCGAGAACCAACTCGGCCTGAAGTACTTCGCCGGGTTCCCGGAAGACCACCTCGGGCGACGAATGTTCGGGATCGAAGACCGCTACAGCGAGACGAGCGCCGTCACGTTCGGGCGGCGCGAGCTGGGTGAACACCTGACTCGCGCAGGACTGGACCAGCACGACTGGTACTTCCCGTTCCCGGACTACAAGCTGCCGACGGCCATCCTCTCCGAGCGAGGGCTCCAGCCGGGCTCGACTTTCGATCCATCGCCGATCGTCGCCTCATCAGTGCGTGCGGACCACCAGCACCCGGGCACGACTGTCTTCGATCTCGAGCGGACCTGGCGGGTGGCGAGCCGCAACGGCCTCGTTGCCGACCTCGCGAACTCCTTCCTCGTTCGCGCCTCGGCCGCACCGCTGAGCCCGCCGGTTTCTCTCGCCTGGTACTTCGGGACCGCCTCACGCCGTCCGGAGTTCGCCAAGACCACGACGTTCGACCCCAGCGAGGAGGGGATCATCGTGCGGCGACGCCGTCAGGATGACTCCCTCGTCGCCACACTCGGCGGCATCTCCAACACGCTGGCCGACGAGAAGTACCGACCCGGCCATCTGTTGACAGAGGTGCTCGAGGGGATCGTCGCGCGCGACGGATGGCAGGTCGAGGATCTGGCCTCCTGGTTCGCAACCTGGTTCGTGAGCTTCCTCGACGCGGTGGACGTGGGGGCCACCCCGTCGTCCGAAGCTGTGGTCCCCGGGACGTTCATCGACGCCATGCCTCGGAACCTGATTGTCGATGGCGGGGCCACGGCCTTCATCGACCTCGAGTGGTCGTCCGCGGAACCGCAGGCGCTCTCGTACATGGTCTTCCGTGCTCTCTTCGACTCACTTGCCTCGCTGGGCTCCGTCGCCCCTCCCGCAGAGGGCACCCCCCTGCTCCTGCGGGACCTCGTCGTGGGGCTTGCCGCCACGCAGGGCATCGACTTCGACGAGCCGACGCTGCGCGCTCACTGGGAACGTGAGCGCACCTTCCAGTCGACCGTCCTGGGATCCGACATCGCAGTTTCCCTGGAGCAGGCGCTGGCCACGAGCCTCACGGTGCACCGCGACGCCGATGCAATCATCCGGGATGCCGACGCCCTGGAGCCCGCCACTCAGGAGCTCGGTCAGCTGCGCGACGAGATCGAGCGACGCGGGGCCGCAATCGCACGGATGGATGGCGACCAGGAGAGGGCCGCCTCGTCTGCGCTCGAGGCCGAGTCCCTCCGACTCCAGCTCGACGCGGTGCAGCGAACGGTCTCCTGGCGGATCACGCGACCCGTGCGGACAGCCCGCCGGATGCTGTCCCGGCTCAAGGCGGTCCTCGTCCGGATCATCCGCTCGACCACCCGGGATCGAGGCGTCGCCACCACCGACGAATCGTTCGACCCCAGCTACTACCGTGCCCGCTACGCGGACCTTCGCGACCTCGACGACGACGCCCTGCGACGGCACTACGCGGCGCCAGGACAAAGCGAGGGACGGCACGGCCATGCGATCCAGAGCACGCCAGAGGTGGTCGTCCGCGCGTTCGATCCACAGCGGGAGACGGTCCTCGTGGTGTTCCACGATGCCTCCCGCACCGGTGCCCCGGTCCTGGGCTGGAACCTGGTGGGCGCCCTGGGGGACGAACGGAACGTCGTCGCAGTGCTGATGGGCGGAGGTGAGCTGGCGTCCACCATCGCCGAGACCGCCGCCGCGACCGTCACCCTCAAGACTCCGGAGGCCCTCGACCAGGGGGAGGCCGACGTGATCGCGAACGAGATCAATGCCCGCTTCAGCCCGGTCTACGCGATCGCCAACTCGGCGGCGACATACCCCCTGATCCCCGCGCTGGAGCGCAGCGGGATTCCAGTGGTGGCGCTCGTGCACGAGTTCACCTCGAGCATCCGGCCGTATGGCGTGCTCTCGGCACTCTTCGACACGGCGTCCGAGATCGTGTTCTCGGCCGAGATCGTGGCCGATTCGATGCGGAGCGAGTACACCAGCCTCCTGGCGCGAGACCATCACATCATCGCCCAAGGGCAGTCGGTGCTCCCTCCTGGACCTGCCCGAGCCCCCGTGGCACGTGAGCTTCGTCGCGGGCCGGACGGTGTACCAGCGGACCTCCCCGAGGTCACGCTGGAGCACTTCCTCTCTGCGCTGGACCCGGCAACGGTGCTCGTGGTCGGGGCCGGGACGGTCGCCCCCCGAAAGGGGATCGAGTTCTTCATCCAGACCGCTCAGCACGCCCACTGCATCGCGCCCAGCACGCCGATCGCCTTCGCCTGGATCGGTGATCGCGTCGACGCCCTGCAGTGGTACGTCGACGAGCTGTTCGAGCAGGTCGCCCGGAGCGGTGCGAGCGAGCGGGTGACGTTCCTCGCGCCCGCGCCGGACCTTGCCCCCCTCTACGGGCGCGCAGACATCTTCTTCCTGTCCTCGCGGCTCGATCCTCTCCCGAACGTCACCATCGACGCGGCACTGGCCGGGGTCCCTGTCGTCGCCTTCGAGGGAGCGAGCGGATTCGCGGACTGGCTCCTGGCCGACGGGCCGCTCCGCGATCTCGTGGTGCCCCACCTCGACGCGGCAGCGGCCGGATCCTTGATCGCCTCGCTCGCGGGGGATCGCCCGGCGCGTGATCGCTACGGGGCCGCCCTGCGCGCGGCGGCCAGGGACTCGTTCGACATGACCCGCTACGCCGCGAACCTGGACGCCCTCGGGCGGTCCGCCCGTCGGACACTCGGGAGGGCAGCCGACGACGCCGCGGTGATCATGGCGAGCGGCGACTTCGCCACGCACCGGTACCCCGGTCCCGACGGGGCTGCCGACCTCGAAGCCCACGTCGCGGCCTACGTGAACCAGTCCAGGCTCGTGGCACCGCGGGCACGCCCGCGAACCGGACTTCTCGTTCCTCGGCCCGCGGACGGGTTCCACCCGCTCGCCTACGCCGAGCAGGCACCCGGATACGACGAGGACCGCGACGGCGACCCGTTCGCCGACTTCCTTCGCAAGGGCAAGCCCGTCGGCCCGTGGGCGCACGAGGTGATCCGGCCGGCCGAGACGGCTCCTTCGCCACCGGATCCTCCCCTTCGGATCCTTGTGCACGGCCATTTCCACTACCCCGAGCTTGTCGAGGAGTTCGCGGAGCGTCTCGCCCCGAGCATCTCGGCAGTCGACGTGGTCGTCACGAGCACGTCATCGGAGAAGGCGGCGCAGATCGAGGAGACCGTGGGGCGCCTGGGGCTGAACACGTGGCGCGTCCAGGTCGTCCCCAACCGAGGCAGGGACATGGGCCCCCTCCTCACCGGGATCGGCGCGGAGACCGTGCAGGACTACGACCTCCTGCTCCACGTGCACGGGAAGCGGAGCCTGCACGTCACCGACTCGATGTCCGACCTGTGGCGGGACTTTCTCTGGGAGAACCTCATCGGCGGAGGCGCCCGGATGCTCGACCGGATCCACGGCGCATTTGCCGACGACCCCTCGCTCGGGCTCGTCTTCCCCCAGGACCCCGGACTGAGCGACTGGGACCTCAACCGCCCGGAGGCCGAACTGCTCACGGCTCGGCTCGGGATCACCACCCCGCTGCCGACCCACTTCGACTTCCCGATCGGCAACATGTTCTGGGCGCGGTGCGACGCCATCCGGCCACTCTTCGATGCCGGGTTCCGGTGGGAGGAGTACCCCGAGGAGCCCGTCCCCATCGACGGCACGATGCTCCATGCCCTCGAACGCCTGACGCCGTTCGTGGCCTCGGAGCGCGGCTACCGGTATGCCATGACCGCCGTTCCCGGCATCACCCGCTGATCCGCCGGCATCGGTATGCCGATGCCGTGCCGCTGACCTCCGCCGGACATCAGCGCCTTGAGGTCACCGCATTGCGCAACCGACGCGCGTACGTGCCCCATCGCGTGCGGCGCACGCCGGCGAGCTCCGCCTCGAGGCGTGCGACCTGTGCGCGGAGCCCGCGCACCCGGCCGAGTCCCTCGTGGTCGGAGACCAGGGTGCGGCGCAGGCTGGCGGCCGCGACACGGTCCTTGTCCGGACGGTTTCCGCCACCGCGCGGGGCAGACACACGGTCCCGCACCGTCTCCGCGCTGGTCCGCAGTGCTGCGAGCGCCTGCGTGGCCGTGCTCGTCGCTTCCTCGCGCTCGAGCCAGACGGCGCGCAGCTGCTCGACCGCGGCGTCGATGTCCGGGTGGGCCCAGACCGACGGCCGCTGCCCCGGCCGCTCCTCGACAGTGCAGGGCACGACGCGCGCGTCGTCCCCATCGAGGCCGCTCAGTGCGGCGGCGAATCTCGTCGCAACCACCGGCACGCCTGCCTCGATCGCTGCCAGCACGGGAAGGCCGACGGTGTCCGCGCAGTACAGCCCGAGAACCGCATCGACCTCGGGCACGAGGCTGCCCACGCCTTCCGGCCTGGTGCTCTCCGTGAGCACGACGACGTCGCTGCGACCGCCGATCACGTGCCGGAGCACATCAACCTGTCGCCTGCTGGGTTCCCGGTACCGGACGTCCACGAGCAGGCGCGCGCCGTCCGGCTCGGCGAAGGCCGATCGATACGCCTCGATCGCACCCGCGGCGCTCTGGCTGTCGTAGTCGCCACACGCGTCGAGCTCCAGCAGGACGACCGGGCCGGTCGAGCGGATCGAGTCCACAACAGCCCGGCCGGCGGTGTCCGTTCTCCGGACGACGTCAGGGTCCTCCACCGGAGGTGCGTAGATCTGATGGACCGGACGGGGCACGCATCCACGAACGGCCGCCTCGGCCCCAGGAGTGAGGACCCAGACCTCGTCGAAGAGCTCGAGCGCCGCCCGGCCCTCCGGGTCGACCACCGGCTCTGACGAGAGCCATACGCCGATGCAGAGCCCGTGCGGCTCGCCGACCATCTGGACCAGCCGGTCCGCGGTGAAGTGATCGGCATCTATGCACACGATGCGATTGGCGTGGTGCCCGTCACCGCTGAGGTCCGTCCGCGTCCACGTGGACGAGCACCCGTCGCCACCATCGCGCGGGGAATGGAGAGCGACGGGCGCTCCGGTGCGCGCGAGGTCCGCGGCGATCCGCTCGGCAATGGCGCGCACCTGACCGCTCGGCCCGGGGTACCCACCGACAACCACCGACCAACCCTCATCGGGCGGCCCGCCGTCGTCGGGGACGGGCGGATCGATCTCGAGCTGACGGTAGTGATCCGCGATCGACGGTTCGTCGTCGAGCCATCGGCGGAAGGTCAGAGCGAAGGCTCCGAACGGGCTGGGGAACCCGGCACGCAGGTCCGGCCGACCCCGCCACAACGCGTACTCGACCGGCGCCAGTCTCGACCAGGGCGACGTCCACACCCCGTGGTTCAGCCACTCACGAAATGCCTCCGGCTCGGTCCAGGGACGCGTCGGCGCTCCTGGGAACGGGAGCAGCCCCACCACGGAGTCGCGGTAGACGCGGCGCACCGCGGGGGTGAGGACCGGGCCGTCGGGAAGCCGCCCGTACCCGTAGGGAAGGGCACGACGCGTCACGTGCTCCGCCTCGGTCAGCGCCTTCGCGTACCTCTCGGAGAGCTCCTGGAGGAGCACGTCGTCACTGACCAGGACACGGGGGTTCTCGCCGGTGAAGCGGGACAGCACCCAGGGGTTCGAGATGTCGAAGCCGCTGAAGTGCACGAACCGCAGGGGCGCCCCGGCGGCGAGCAACCGGTCGTCCTCGGCCCGACTCAAGGGGCGCTCATGGAGATTCCAGTAGGCGACGTTGAGCCCCGGATCGCGCGAGACCACGGCGGGAAAGATCGCTGGAACCCAGTCGATCCACCGTTGGTCCGTGAACAACCCGTTCTCGAAGTCGATCACGGCGTCGGTCCGCAGGCGCTCGTGCCACCAGGAGAGGAAGTCGCCGGCGCCCGAGCCGACGGCGATGAAACCGAGGTTGAAGATGCCGGCCTGCATGATGACCTGCTCGCGGATCTCGAGGCCGTCGCGAGGAAGGGCGGCAAGCGTGTGCGGGGTGAGGACGATGCCGGACTCGGCCGCCTGCTCGAACACCTCGGTCAAGTCGTCGCACACCCAGATGTCGGGATCGAAGTAGGCCGTCGCGGAGTACCCCTGCCGAAGCACGTGCTGGAGCAGCGCGGGCTTGAGGGCCGTTGCGAGCTCGGTCACGCCGTACATCACCAGCATCGGCTCGATGACATCAGGGCTGAGCCCCAGATCCTCGACGAGCAGAACGTTCGAGAGCCGGGAGTCCGAACGGTCCTCCTCGGAGCCGTCGATGACGAGGGTGAGGAAGTCGATCGACGGGTTGGTCGCGACGAACGAGTCCTCGAGGACCCTCGCGAACCCGATGTAGTTCCGGGCGACGATCGTGCAGGCCGCATGGCGAAGGCCCGCGCGCTCCTGCGCGTCGGGCTGACTGCTCCCTGCTTCTGCCGACACGAAAAGTCCCCGATCTGTCGCCCGCCGGGAGAACCCTACCGGCCGACCCACACAGTCGAGATCTGCGCGAGGGGCCTCACCCGTGCTCCCGCTTCACAGTCTCCACCGGCGCGAACGGGAAGGCGCACCCGACGTCATCCGCCGTCGACATCCGGGGCACCGGGCTCGATGGGACTCCCCCGCGCGGCCAACGCCCGCTCGTCGCGCGCGGGTGACTACCCTCGGACTGACCCAGCCCGCCGGACCCAGGTGAGGAACGTGCGCTTCGCCCTTGTGAGCACCCGCCCGACGTCCATGCTGGCGGCGGCCGGCGTTCGTCGCGCCCTGGAGGCCGTCCCGACCGCCACGTTCACGGTCCTCGACGTCGACGGCACCTATCCCGCTGTCGCCCGCGAACGCATCCTCGCACCGGCGGACGTCGGGATCGCCACGCACACGCTGCATGAGAAGGCCCTCCTGCTTGGCGCCCGTGGCCTCGCCCGCTGGCTGTACCCGTCCGTGATCCGCACCCTCGGCGGCGGGGAGCCGGTCGTCGCGATGGTCCCGGGCGTCATCCTCCTCGCCCCGCCGGACGACCTCGT
>Ga0209585_10000575_pt1 | contig 14240 bp, 12 predicted proteins | sample NGEPerone_FD_185491 | JGI IMG/M metagenome (GOLD analysis project Ga0209585, IMG submission 185491) | Arctic peat soil microbial communities from the Barrow Environmental Observatory site, Barrow, Alaska, USA - NGEE Permafrost154B-one... | ecosystem: Environmental > Terrestrial > Soil >... | reverse complement strand
CGGCGAGGTCGCGTTGGCTCATGCCGCGGAGCAGGCGGCCCTGCTGGAGCATCCGGCCGAGCGCCTCGGGCGTCGGGATCTCGCCGCGTACGCGGGCCATGGCTCCTCCGGGTGTCGGGGCGGGCGGTGATGACTTCGATAGTGATGTCATGATAGGTGAGGTCGATATCGACGTCAAGGGAGGTGACTTCGAAAGCGGAGTCAGGCTTGCCGCGCGGAGCGTTGTCAGGCTATCGTAAAGCGCAGAAAGCCATCGTTATACGTGATAGTCATTGAAAGACCATGTGTCAGGAGGCGGGCGGGATGACGCGCACCACGCCCGCGGCCGTCCAGCGCTCCCTTCGCCAGGTGGGCGAGCACCTCAGGACGTGGCGCAAGCTGCGTGGCCTGACGGCGGCGGAGGTGGCGGACCGTGCCGGCCTTGCCGTCACGACGGTCCAGCGCCTGGAGAACGGCAGGGGTGCGACGCTCGAGAACGTTCTGCGGGTTGCCCGCGCGCTCGGCGTCATGGACGCGCTGCCGACGGCTCTCGACCCGTACACCACCGACCTCGGTCGGCTCCGGGCGGACGAGGCCCTGCCCGAGCGGGTGCGGCATCGGGCGGCACCGTGACGAACGTCCGGGTCTACGTGTCCCTGGCCGGTCGGGACGTGCTCGCCGGGACCCTGTACTCGCACCGCGGCCGGGGCACGGAGTCGGCCACGTTCACCTACGCCGCCGAGTTCCTGGCACACCCTGGGGCCTACGCACTCGACCCCGCGGTCCCGCTCCGCAGCGGCGCGTCCCACACGCGCCTCGGGCAGGCCCTGTTCGGGGCCATGACCGACTCGGCTCCGGATCGTTGGGGCCGCACGCTCATCGCGAGGCGTGAGGCCCGCGCAGCGCGTGAGGAGGGGCGGACTGCGCGTTCATTCGGGGAGATCGACCTCCTCCTGGGCGTGCGCGACGACCTCCGGCACGGCGCCATTCGCTTCCGCGTGGGGGACGGCCCCTTCCTTGCCGAGGAGGCCCTGGGTGTGCCCGCTCTGACCGACCTTCCGGCGCTGCTCGACCTGGCGGCCCGTGCCGAGGACGACTCGGCGTCGCTGGACGACCTACGGCGCCTCGTCCGGGTCGGCAGCTCGCTCGGCGGCGCGCGGCCCAAGGCCCACGTCCTGGACGAGGGCGGTCGCATCGCGATCGCCAAGTTCCCCAGTGCGAGGAGCGACACCTGGAACGTCATGGCATGGGAGAAGGTCGCGCTGGACCTCGCGGAGCGCGCCGGCATCGACGTGCCCGCATCCCGGCTGCTGGACCTCGCGGGCCGTCATGTGCTCGTGGTGGACCGGTTCGACCGGACGGCCGACCACCGGCGCATCGGCTACGCGAGTGCCATGACGATGCTCGAGGCGTCGGACGGCGACCAGCGCAGCTACCTGGAGATCGCCGACGTCGTCGAACGGGTTTCGCTCCGGGCGACCGAGGAACTGGTTCAGCTGTGGCGGCGGATCGCCTTCTCGGTGCTGATCGCCAACACCGATGACCACCTGCGCAACCATGGCTTCCTGCACGTACGCGGGGACTCGTGGCGGCTCTCCCCCGCTTTCGACCTCAACCCCGATCCGTCGCCGGGGCAGAAGTACCTGAACACCGCGATCGACGAGAGCGACACGACCGCGAGCGTCGAGCTCGCTCTCGCGGTCGCGCCGTACTTCCGGCTCTCGCCGCAGGCAGCGCGAGACGTGCTCCGAGACGTCGCCGCCGCCGTCTCGCGCTGGCGACAGGTGGCCAAGCAGCATGGTCTGGCCGACGTCGAGATAGAGCAGATGGCCCCGGCGTTCGCCGTGCTCGACGACGTCCGCCCCAGCTGATCTGGCGCACCAAGGGCAGTGGGCGGCGAGGCTCCGGACCGCGCGTCGGCGTCGGCGTCGCTGCTGGTGCTCTCGCAACGACCGACGCCGTCGCACCTGCGGCGCAGCAGATGGCACGGCAGCGGGTGGAGCGATCCCACGTCGAGTGGAGCGAAGCGGAACGACACGCCGGCGTGTCGTTGCCGGATCGCTCCACTTTGTGGGGTGCGGCTCGGTCGAGGACGACGGTGCCCAGCTGGCGCGCGGCGGCGGAGGGGGTCCTCGCACGTGTCATGCGAAGCCAGCCGGCGGTATCGATGCGTGTCGCCGTAGGCGCGGGATCGGTTCTCGTCTCCTGGGCGGAACGGGCTGCCTACGCTTTCTCCGGCGCGACGCCGCGGAAGCCGTCGGCCGGCACCCACTGGAACAGCTCCGCCAGCTTCCCCACCTCACCGACCAGCGCCAGGATCAGCGACTTCACCCCGCGGCGGCAGTGGGTCCTTCGAGCGCCACCAAGTCGCTGCGAACGATCTCGAGGTCGTCGCGAGACTCCCGACCATCCGCGCCGATCATGGTCACTGAGGACTTGCGGCCGAACGCCGGGTTGGCCAGCACGACCGACCACCGGCGCCCGGGATCGGCGGTCAAGGCGTCGCCCACCGTGATGAGGGACTCGCCCTTGGGCGACCACAGCTTGTCCACCAAACGCTGATCGTCTGTCGCGGCTGTCACGCTGGTCATCAGTCCTCCATGAGCAGTCGTTGGGCCTCGGGGCTGAGCAGTGCCGACCAAAGGACCTCGCCGGGTGCAGGTTCGATGTCGAGCGCGCCACCGGGCTCAGGTATCCAGTCCTCCTTGGTGACACCGGGAAGCGAGGAGAAGACCGCGGCGAAGAAGCCGGGGTCGATGATGGCCGTGGCGCCGACGGCCAGGTAGACCTGACCGTCGTGGTGCATCCGGATACGTAGCCGAACCTGGGCATCACCGACCGAGAAGCCGTAGGCAGTCGATGTCCGGAGTGACTCGTGGTCGGCACGTCGGATGGTCGCCTGGAGGGCTCGCTGCGCGAACACGCCGGCTTCGGCTACCAGGCGATTGAGGTCCCACACCGTCGGCAGCAAGTGGTCGGTCGAGCAGGTGTGCGGACCCCCGGCATGAGCCTCACGGGCAAGGCCGGCGTAGAAGTCGTTCTGCGGGGAGTCGTCCTGGCGTTCTCCCGCCGCCACGAGCCACCACCACTGGTGGAACTGGGCAAGCGGCCCAGCGGTGGCGTCCGGCAGCTCACCTTCCAGGGAGCCCCCGGCCCCCCGCCACGACGACACCTTGACCTTGTACCAGCGCCGATCCGTCAAGGGCTTGATGGTCTCGGCCCGGCCTGCGTTCTCCTCGGCTGGAAGCCGCTGCGCTTTGCGGACCAGTGGGTGCTCAAGGCCATTGAGCACCACGCCGAGGTTCGGCACGGCCACGCCCAGATCGTCCAGGCAGCGCCGGGTGGGGCGCACGCTCTCGGGGCGTTCACCGGGCATGTCGGAACCCTAGCGACGAGGTCCGTCACCCCTCGGGGACGCCACCGAGGTCATCGAGCTCGGCGCGGCTGAGGCCGGTCATCTCGGACACGACGCTGGCGCTGCTGCCATCGAGGCGGTTGAGGGCTCCGCGAATGCCGGCGTTGATCTCGTCGCGGTGCGCATCCACGTAGGCGCGAACGGCTTCGTCGACGAAGTCCTTCTTACTGCGCCCAAGGAAGTGGGCTGCGTGAGAGATCAGCTCGTCGGTCTGGGCGTCAACCTTGATCGGACTCACGGCGGTTGCCATGGCCACTCTCTCCTCGCCAGGTGGTGGTGTCGAAGTACCAGAGTACCCGACTTTAGGAAACCTTGACAGGGCGTCCCAGCGGGGATCAGGTCGCAGCAGGGGTAGGTCGCGGGGTGGGGGCCGCGAGCTCCTCGATCTGGTCTGCGTCCGAGGCGCGGCCGTTCAGGCGGCCGGTGAAGGTGGCGTGGAGCAAGGCGCGGCGGAGCGTGACTCCCCGGCTTGGCCACACGGTGGAGATCGACGGCGTCCACGTGTTCCGGGCATCGAGCGCGAAGGTGCCGGCCGTCGTCGGCGCCGCTGCTGGTGCTCTCGCAACGACCGACGCCGTCGCACCTGCGGCGCAGCAGATGGCACGGCAACGGGCTGAGCGATCCCACGTCGAGTGGAGCGAAGCGGAACGACACGCCGGCGTGTCGTTGCCGGATCGCTCCACTTTGTGGGGTGCGGCTCAGTCGACGACGACGATGGCGAACTGGACGACGGCGAACTGGAGGGAGAACGGCGCCGCGCGCCAGCGGCCCTTCCACCGGGTGTCGGGGCGGATCGCGGCGTTCTTCGGGGATCCGAGGCGCGAGGTCGACGTGCTGAGCGCGCACGTCTTCGGGTACGGGAGCGAGACGCCGCTGCCCGTTGCTCATCCGGCGTCGGCCGTGTGACCTCGCATGTTGCGCGGTTCGGCCCCCGCAGGTAGCCGCGCGAGCTCCCTGCCCGGACCGACGACTCAGCTTTCGGAGATGGTCTTCTGCGCCGCGCTGAGTCGCATGCCCCGCACGTCGCGAATCAGTCGTGCAAGCTCGGGGACCACGCGCGGCTCCGCGTCGAGCGCTGCGTCGATCTGCGCGACCTCGGTCGGCGTGAGCTGCAGCAGGCGCTCCTCGACCAACACCGCGCGGGCCCGCTCCATGGCAGCACCAAGCACGAAGGACGTGACGTCCTGCTGCTGGGCACTCGCTGCTTCGCGGATGGACTCGAGCGCGTCGGGCGAGATCCGCATGTTCAGGCGCGCAGAACGGTCAGTGGTCTGGCTGGGGTTCACGGCTTGCCTCCGTACGGCCACTGTATGTACAGAGTGCGTACGGGTCAACCCGAATTGGTGAAGGTTGCGCGTAGGTCCTTGGTCGTCATGAAGAGCTTGAGGGTGTGATCGGCGAACCGGCGGAAGCCGTGCTTGAGGTAGAAGCATGCGGCCGTCTCGTCGAGCGCATCGACCGCCACGATCTCGAAGCCGATGGCCTGGGAGGTCCGCGCCAGGTACTCAAGAGCCGTGAAGAGAACGATCTTGCCGACGCCCTTGCCCTGGTAGTGCACGTCGACCGCGAGACGGGCGATCCAGTCCGGAGTCCTGCGGCGGAGCTTGGCATCCATCTCCACCCGCACCTTCGTGGCCTCGAGTCGCGCCCGCTGCCCGTCGCATGGATGACGAGGTGACAAGCCGGCTAGTGCTCGCCAGTGGGGACCTGGCCGGTTTGGTGGCGACGAGGAAGCCCAACCCTTGCGGGTGAGTCAGGGTGCTGCGACGCCAATGACCTGCGCCCTTCGGGTTGGACAAGATCATGGAGCTCGTACCGGATGGATGTTGACGTAAACAGCCGCAACCCCCCACGATGTTCACGTCACCATCCAGACTCCCGCCATGGCGTGAGGACGGGATGGGCCCAATGGAGGGGGAGAGCGATGCCAGTGCTGTCATCGAAGAGGGTTCGCCTGGTGGCCGCGACCGCGGCTCTGAGTCTGGGGGCTCCCGCCCTGGCCGTGGGCGCGGGCCTCGCGCCCTCGGCCGCGGCGGATGAGGTCTCGATCGTGGCGGCCGATGCCGTGGACCCGACGCCTGTGACGATCGCACCCAACCCGTCCTACCGGGCCAGTGAGCCCTTCTTAGGGTGGGGTACGAGCCTGGTCTGGTTCGCCAACGCGACCGGCGCCTACCCCGAGGACGTGCGGGAGGAGCTGTACCAGAAGGTGTTCGGGCAGGATGGCCTGAACCTGAACATCGCGCGGTATAACGTCGGCGGCGGGAACGCCAGCGACGTCGATGACGACGCGTACATGCGCAAGGGCGGTGCGGTCGAGGGATGGTGGCAGCCGGACCTCGATGGGGACGGGGACGCCGAGGAGTCCGCCTACGCCAACCGGGAGAGCTACCGGCAGGCGTGGAACCCCGACGACGCATCCGCCTACGACCTCGACGCCGACCAGACCCAACGGTGGTGGGTCGAGCGCCTCGCCCAGGATGACCAGATCACCCACTGGGAAGCCTTCAGCAACTCCCCGCCCTGGTTCATGACCGAGAGCGGGTACGCCACCGGCGGGTTCGACTCCTCCACCGACCAGCTGCGACCCGACAGCATCGACCAGTTCACCGGCTACCTCACCCGAGTGGTGGAACACCTCGAGGACACCTACGGAATCGACGTGGACACGGTCGATCCGATGAACGAGCCGAACACCACCTACTGGGGGACGTGGTTCAACGACGACGGGACCCCGGCGTGCTGCCGCCAAGAAGGCGCGCACATGGGCCCTGCCCTTCAGGGGGCCGTCATCGAGTCCCTCGCCGAGCAGCTCGCGGACCCGGCCACGACCACCGAGGCGGTGATCTCAGCGCCCGACGAGACCAACCCCGGCACGTTCGTGACCGACTGGTACGGGTGGACGGACGCGGCCCGCGCGGCAACCGCGCAGCTGAACGTGCACACCTACGGCACGAATGACCGGGTGCGCGCCAGGGACATCGCCAAGACCTCCGGCAAGCCGTTGTGGATGAGCGAGGTCGAGGGCGACTGGAGCGGGGTCGTCGGACTGGATCTGGCCAACATGGAGAACGGCCTGGGCATGGCCACCCGCATGGTGGACGACCTGCGCGAGCTCGAACCCACCGCATGGGTGTTCTGGCAGCCCGTCGAGGACCTGTGGAACATGGAGGTCACCGAACAGAAGAACTGGGGCAGCATCTACATCGACTTCGACTGCGACGTGGACGGCAACTCCGCCCGGCGCCTCGCCGCCGGCTACGCCGACCCGTCCTGCCGTGTCCTGACCAACGCCAAGTACAACACCATCCGCAACTTCACCCACTACATCCACCCCGGCGATTGGGCGATACCGACCAACGACCCGGCGACGACGGCCTTCGTGAGCGCAGACCAGTCCGGGGCCAGCCTGGTGCACGTCAACTCCACCTCGACCGCACAGACGATCACGGTGGACCTGTCCGGGTTCGGGTCGGTCGCCGCGGGTGCCACCGTCACCCCGGTCGTCACCACTGCCCCGACCTCCCTGGACCTGGAGGCCAACGCGCTGGTCGAAGGCGAGCCTGTCGCCGTCGACCACGCAACCAGCTCGGCGACCCTGACGGTGCCGGCGAAGTCGGTGACCACCCTGGTCGTGGACGGTGTGTCCGGTGTCGCGCCCGACGCAGCACCGGTCGACGACACCGGCTACCTCCTGCGCGGGGTGGGCAGCGGCCTGCTGCTCACTGGTGACCCTGACGGCACCCCGGTGACGTCGATCTCCCCGATGGCCGGCGCCGCTGACGCCGCGGTCGGTCAGACGTGGGTCATGCACACACTCTCCGGGGCGGGCACCAATGAGCGCACGGTCGCCCTTGCGGACGGCGCCGGGGCCTATCTGGCCGCCGGGCCCGACCACAGCACCGTTCTCGTGGAGTCCGACCTCGCGACGGCCGCCGCCACACAGGGCCAGCAGTGGATCCTCAACTCCACCGACGGGGCGACGTACTCGCTGCTGAACGTGGCGACCACCGAGCAGCTCGACGTCGCGGGGGAGGGCACCGCACCAGGGACCACCGTGGGTACGTGGGCGAGCAGCACCGGCGCCCACCAGAGGTGGACGTTCCTGAGCACCGCGTTGCAGTCGGTGTCGCCCGTACAGGTCGCGACCGCAGTCGGCGTGGCCCCCACGTTCCCGTCCACCGTTGTGCCGCAGTACCCGTGGGGGGCCGGGACTCCGGTCGTCGTGACGTGGGATCTGCCCGGAGCAGAGAGCTGGGGCGTGCCGGGGACGGTAACCGTCACCGGCGTCGGGACGGACGTGTTCGGGACGCCCTTTGAGGCCGCCGCGTTCGTTGACGTCGGCGACTTCACACTCACCGACCCCGTGTCGACCCACGCCTTTGTCGGCGCATCGCTGGCCGAGGTCCAGGCCCAGGCACCAGCGACAGTCCCCGCCCACGTGGGCACCAGCCCCCGGGCCTTCGAGTTCCCAGTCGTCTGGGACTGGGGCGGAGTTGGCGACGTCACGGCCAGCGTCGGTGTGGTCCGGGTGCCAGGCACTGTCACCACACCGACCGGCCCTCTGCCGGCGCACCTGGCGGTGATCGTGACCACGGCCACGACGTCCAACGCCGCCACCTTGGACACGACAACGGCATCGGCGACGTTCACCGAAGCCGGGTACCCGGTCGACCGGACCCGCAACGGGGTGACCACAGACAAGGGATGGTCGAACTGGCGACCCGGCACCCAACGGACGTCCGACACGTTGACGTACGACTTCGGCGGCACCCGCCAGGTCACCGGTGCGCGCATCTACTTCTACGCCGACGGGTCGTCCCCCTCGTGGGCAAGCAGCTACCTGGCGGAGTACCGCGGCCCCGACGGGGCCTGGACTCCGGCAACGTCCCAGCCGCAGCCGATCGAGACGCCAGCAACCGGGGCGCCGGTGGTCGAGATCGACCTGGGCGACGTCCGCGCCGACGCCGTCCGGTTCGTCCTGAACGCCACCGTGCGCGACGGTGCCCCGGTGCACATGGTGGTCTCGGAGGTGCAGATCGACGTTCCGGTGCCCACGCCGTCGGCCATCGCCGACCTTGCTGACCTGCGCGTCGGTGGCGTTCCCGTCGACGGGTTCGATCCCGCCGACGATGCCTACACCGTGCACGCCCCCGAAGGTGACCTGCCGGCGGTGACAGCTTTCGCTCTCGACGGCGCTGCCAACGTCGCCATCTCCCAGAGTGCCCCGGCCCACCACGCTGCCGCGACGGTGACCGTGACGGTGACCGCACCGGACGGTTCGACCAGCCGGACCTACACCGTCACCGTCCTGCAGCCCCGGATCACCTTGACGAGCCTGGGTGGCCGGATCGAGGACGGCGACCACCTGGTCCGCGGTGCCCCGATCCTGGCGACCGTGCGCCGGGCACAGCCAGGTACTCGATTCGTCCTCGAGATGGACGGGCAGGTCCTTGCCCGCGCCACCGTCTCGCGTGGCGGGACGGCAGTCCTGGTGGGGGCAGTGCCCCGGCGTGCCGACCTCGGGGAGCACATCCTCGCCGTGGCCACCGGCGCAACGAACATCCGGTCAGTACAGGTGACGGTGGACGCCCCACGATGGCGCCCGCCGCACCGCTGGATCTGACCGAACGGCAGCGGGTGGGAGCCGGTCCGGCTCCGGCTCCCACCCGCGAGCTGCAATTCGCGACGACGACGACCGACCCCGGCCCGGCCCACCGAACACACCACCCGAGCAGTGCCCACCCCATCGAAAACCCAGGAGGACGGTCGATGAAGACCTCCCGCAGCCCCCGACGCCTCGCGGCAGCCGCAGCAGCGGCCCTGCTGGCTGGCGTCCTTGTCGCCACGCCGGCATCCGCCGCCGACCCGCAGTTCCGCGACCTGAAACCCGAGGCGCTGGTCGCCCACGACTTCACCTTGTACTTCGCCAACGCCGGCGCCTCGGTGGTGGACTCCGTCGCCACCGGTGACCACATGGGCCTGTACCAGACGGTCACCGACCAGCAGTTCGGCGTCGACGCCGCCACCGGGGCGAACTGGGGGTACGTCCTCGACGACACGTCCAACCCGGTCGCCGACGCCGCCTCCGGCAACGACAAGCTGGCGTCCCTGCGCTATGACGAGGAGCCCGTCGGTGTGGACCTGACGACGCGTCGCGTCGGGTACGCCTTCGACCTTCCGGACGGCACCTACCAGGTCACCTTCGGGTTCTCCGTGCCCACCAGCTGGGGCGGTCGCCAGGTCCTGGCTCAGGCCGATGGGCAGACCCTGGAGGCGTTCAACACCAGCACCGGACCGATGGAGAAGACCTACACCGTCCCCGTCGCCGACGGAACCCTGGACTTGGCCGTCGCCAGCCCGAGTAGCCGGACCAGCCAGTACGCCGACCCGATGGTCAGCTACTTCATCGTCCGGGCCGTCCCGGAGTGGACGGTGGCGGTCCTGCAGGCGCAGATCGCCCGGGCCACGCTCACCGAGGAACAGGCCGCCGGCTACGCCCCGTACAGCGTCGCCGCGCTGCAGGCGGCGCTCGACGCCGCTCAGGGACTCGTCGATGCCGGTTCGACCGACCCCGTGGCGATCGAGGCCGCCTACCGCCAGATCGCCTCCGCGTGGGCCGGGCTGCGCCCGATCATCACCTACGACTCCTTCCGGCCGGGCCAGCCGTGGCTGGACACCAACGGCAACGCGATCCAGGCCCATGGCGGGCAGGTTGTCGCGGCGACCGACGAGAGCGGCCAGCGGATCTGGTACTGGTACGGGGAGGACCGCAGCAACGGCTACTACGACAGCCCGGGCGTGCACGTGTACTCCTCCCGGGACCTGTACAACTGGACCGACGAAGGACTGGCCCTTCGCGCCATGACCTCCCAGGACCAGTTCCAGACCGAGGACTACTTCGCCGACCTGTACGCCGGGTACACCGACGCCCAGCGCGAGGTCGTCTGGCGGGACCTGTCCACCAACCAGGTCCGCACCGACGGCTGGTCGGCGCCGTCGATCCTCGAACGTCCCAAGGTGATCTACAACGAATCGACCGGCCAGTGGGTGATGTGGGTGCATTCCGACGGCCCGGAGTCCCCGACCAGCACCTCCACGTACGCCCGAGCCGAGGCCGGCGTGGCCGTGTCCGACTCCCCGACCGGACCGTTCCGCTGGATCGACTCCTACCGGCTCGACCGGGTCCCCAGCGACTCGGTCCCCTGGTGCGGCACCGCCTCGGCGTTCGACCCCGCCGGGGGGATGGCTCGCGACATGAACCTGTTCGTCGACGAGGACGGCACCGGCTACATCGTCTACTCCTCCGAGGAGAACCGGACGATCTACATCTCCCGACTCAACGCCGACTACACCTACCTGTCCGCACCACCGGAGAGCGCCGTCCAGGGCGAGGACTTCGCGCGCATCCTGGCGTGCAGCCAGCGTGAGGCGCCGGCCCTGTTCACCTCCGGCGGCAGGTACTACCTGATCACCTCCGGAGCCACCGGTTGGGACGCCAACCCGGCCCGGTACGCGACCGCCACCGACATCCTCGGTGAGTGGACAGACCACGGGAACCCGATGACCGGAGACGCAGCGGCCAACACCTACAGCTCCCAGGGCACCTCCGTGATCGGCTACGACGCCCAGGCCGGCAAGTTCATCTTCATGGCCGACCGCTGGACCCCGAACGACCTGGCAAACGCACCGTATGTGTGGCTGCCGATCACGTTCGGTGAGGGCGGGACGATGTCGATCACCCCGACCGAGGAATGGCGCCTGGGCGACCTGCCGGCCTACCAACCCTGGACGGTCGACACCCCGATGCCCGAGCATGTCTGGCTCGGTGACGTCACCGCCCTGCCGACCGAGGTGTCGGTGACCACGGCCGGTCAGACCGAGCAGGTACCCGTCGCCTGGGACCCGACGTCGGTGGCCCAACCAGGGCCGGCCCTGGCCCGCGGAACGCTCGCGGACGGCAGAACCTTCACCAGGTCCGTCCTGGTCGTCCCGCATGACCTGCGCTACGTCGTGAACGCCGGGGGCGTCGCGACGAACGACTGGCAGCAGATCATGGCGATCGCTGGAGCCGAGAGCCAGGTCCTCAACGACGTCCCCGAGCAACCCCTGAGCACCGGGGCGACTTGGGGGTACACCGGGTCCAGCGGCACCGCCGGCGACGCCAGCGGCGACATCTACACCACCCTGAGGTACGCCACGAACAAGGCCAGCCTCGTCTACACCTTCACCGACCTGGCACCGGGCACCTACACCGTCTACGCGGGTTACTACGACCCGTGGCCCTGGGCCAACCGGGCCGCCGCAGTCTCCGTGAACGGGCAGACGGTAGATGCACAACGGCTGTTCACCGGCGCCTACACCTCAGGCACCTACGAGGGCATCGTCGTGGGCCAGGACGGGACGATCACCGTCACCGTCGCCCCGACCCGGGCACCGGACATCCAGCTCAGCTGGCTGATGGTGGCCAGGCCACGGACAGACCAGACCATCACGTTCGACCCGATCGCCACCCACACTCTGGGTGACCCACCCCTGCAGCTGGGTGCGACAACGACGTCCGGTCTGCCGGTCAGCTACCAGGCATCGGGGGCGTGCACGGTGGACGGCACGGTCCTGACCCCGACATCGGCAGGCACGTGCAGCGTCACGGCGAGCCAGGCAGGCAACGAAGACGTCCGCCCCGCCGCACCCCTCACCCAGGTGTTCACGGTACGCACCCCGGTCCTGGACAACTTCAACCGCCGGCCCGGACCTGTCGGTGGCGCCTGGGGCGGCCGGGACAGCCTCTTGTCGTACTACCTGTTCCGCAACGCGCTGCACCCGCTCCTGGGCGGTGACCTCATCCACCCGACCGTGTACGGGCCGACCCAGGAGGCCTTCGTCCGCCTCGCCTCGGTCGACCGGCGGTCCACCGCCCAAGGTGTGCTCCTGAAGGTGCAGTCCGCCAACACCGTCGTGCGCGGGGGGATCGCGGTGGTCTACGACGCCCGGACCCAGTCGGTTCGGGTCTCCACGGTCGGCGCCGCGAGAACGGGGTGGCGTGCCTACCCGGCGGCCCGCGCACCCTTCCGTGACGGGGACGTCCTGACCGGTCGCGTCCACGCGGACGGGACGGTCGAGGTGTTCCGCAACGATGAGCTCGTGGCCACGGTGCACCTGACCGACGCCGACGCCGCCGCGCTGGCTGGCAGCGGGCGGATCGGCATCTGGACCGCCGGCGCACCAGGGGCGGTCCTGGACGACTTCGGTGGGGGTCCGCTGCTCGGCTGAGGGACATCGGCGGCGACCCGACGTCGGGTCGCCGCCGATGCCGGGCCGTCCGAGTGTCAGGCCGCCCGCGGACCCGGGGGAGCGGTGCTCCCGCGGATGATCAGCTCGACCGGCACGAGGGTGTGCACGTCCGTGAGCTCGGCACCGTCCCGGATCTGGGTGAGGAGCAACCGGACGAGCTCCCGGCCGATCGCGTGGAAGTCCTGTGCGACGGTCGTCAGCGGCGGCCACAGGTACTCCGCGAGCGGGATGCCGTCGAAGCCCACCACCGAGACGTCCTGTGGAATGCGCACGTCAGCCTCGTGCAGCGCGCGCATGAGCCCGGCCGCCATCTCGTCATTCGCGCACAAGACGGCGGTTGCGGCGCGCTCCTGGGCGATCCGGCGGCCCTGCGCGTAGCCCGACTCGGCCGACCAGTCGCCGCGGAGAAGGGCGGGGACAGGGCGGCCGGCGCGCTCAAGGGTGCTGCGCCAGGCGTCAACCCGCATTGCCGCGGGCCCGGAGTCGGCCGGCCCGGCGAGGTGGTGGACGGTGTGGTGTCCGAGCGCCAGCAGGTGCTCGACGGCGCGGCACGTCCCGCCGGTCTGGTCGGCGCCGACCGCGGGGTGGTGACCGACGAAGCGGGAGTCCGACACGACGACCGGTAGGCGCGCGGGCAGGGCGAGGGTGGCGGGAGTGGCGGTCTCTGCGCGGATGATCACCAGACCGTCGATGGCCTGGTGGGACAGGCGCGCGGCGGCTGCGGTGACGTCGTGCGACGACGGACTGTGCACGTCGACGAGGCTCACGGTGTAGCCCTCGTCCCGGGCGGCCTCGACGACCGCCTCGACGGTCCGGGACTCGCCCGTTCGCGCCAGCCGGTGGGCGATGACCCCGATGGTGCTGAAGCTGCCGTACCGCAGGGCACGGGCGGCACTGTTGGGGGAGTAGCCGAGCTCGTCCATCGCCGCGAGGACGCGACGGCGGGTCTCTGGCCGGACCTTGTCCGCACCCGTGGAGACCCGGGAGACGGTTTGCGACGAGACGCCCGCGCGGGCGGCGACGTCGGCCATGGACGGGGCGCGGGGCAGGCCGTTGCCTGCCTGGGCTGCGGACCCGTCCAATGCCACGGTCCGAATGATAGGCAAAGCGGAACCCTTCCTAGGCACAGCACCCGCCGCGTGCAGCACCTCGGGGGACCCCTCGTCGCCGGCGGCGGGTGTTTGCGTAACCATACTGTGACCACGGAACCGAGAGGGACGCCTTGACGGCCGCCGCGCGGGCGTGACAAAGTGCTCTCGTTCTAGTGTTTACGTAAACATCCGGACCCCGAGGAAGTGGGCCGTGACCGCAGCAGCCATCGCGCCGCCACGCGTGACGCTGCGACGGCGCCACGGGCGCGGCTCGTGGCGGGGATGGGTCTTCGTCGGCCCCTTCATGGTTGTGTTCGGCCTGGTCTTCCTCGCGCCGATCGCCTACTCGATCTACCTCAGCCTCTTCCGCAAGCAGCTGGTGGGCGGAAACGCCTTCGTCGGCCTGGACAACTACCTCCGGGTGTTCGGCACGCCTGGAACCGTCGGCGACCCGCAGTTCT
>Ga0209585_10000574_pt1 | contig 14246 bp, 11 predicted proteins | sample NGEPerone_FD_185491 | JGI IMG/M metagenome (GOLD analysis project Ga0209585, IMG submission 185491) | Arctic peat soil microbial communities from the Barrow Environmental Observatory site, Barrow, Alaska, USA - NGEE Permafrost154B-one... | ecosystem: Environmental > Terrestrial > Soil >... | reverse complement strand
ACCTCTGCAGGCGTCCACGCGGAGTCGCTGGCCGAGTTCGCGATATTCGGTCTGCTTGCCGGTGCCAAAGACCTGTCGCGTCTGCTCGAACAGCAACGCAACAGGCAGTGGAGTGGCCGTTGGCCGATGGCCCTGATTAGCCAGCAGCGCATTCTTCTCGTCGGGCTCGGCAGCATCGGGCGGGCCACGGCCGCGAAACTCAAGGCTCTCGGAGCGACCGTCATCGGGATCAGCAGGCACGACGACCCTGTGCCGAACGTCGACGAAGTTGCCTCCCCTGACCGGTTGGCCGAGCTCGTGGCAGACGTGGACGGCATCGTGGTGAGCCTGCCCGGCACCGTCGCGACCGAAGGGCTCATCAGCGCGCAGGTACTGGGTGCAGCGAAGACCGGCACCACTCTGGTCAGCGTCGGGCGAGGCACCGTCATCGATGAGGCCGGCGCTGCTCGACGCCCTCGACCACGGGCGGATCGGCTTCGCCGCCCTCGACGTGTTCTCCAGTGAGCCGCTGTCAGCCGAGAGTCGACTCTGGAAGCATCCGGGTGTTCTGATCAGCCCGCACACCGCCGCTCTGAACCCCGAGGAGGACCGGTTGATCGCTGAGCTCTTCGTCAGTAACGCCACCAAGTTTCTGGATGGGGAGCAGCTGACCAACCGTGTCAACACAGTCGAGTTCTACTAGGCCTTCGATCCCGCCGATCATCATCATGGGGATGCAGGGCTCGGGCAAGAGCACGATCGGCGAGCTGCTCGCCCAACGTATTGGAGTGCCCTTCATCGACGGCGACAGCCTTCATTCGGTCGCGAAGGCCCTGGACCACCGAGCTGAGCGGCGGCCCCATCGCCAGCGGCCACCACAACGCCGAGGACGCACCCGAGGAGCTGGCGGCACGACTCAGCCACTTCCTCGCCCCCGGCACCATCTGAGTTCCGACTGCCCTGCCCAGCCAGCAGGCATCCCGCAAGAGGAACGATGATCGGACCCATCGGAGCCAAGCCTCTGTGTCCGTAGGACGATGGTCTATCGCGCTGGTCGAGAGCCCGAGTTCATGCGGATTCCGCGGTCCGCTTGATCGCGGCGAGGGTCACGGGGATGCCCTCGTGGGCAGCCCTGGTGCGAAGGGCGATCTGTGTCTGAGCATCTGCACCGAACTTCCCCTCGAACATGGCAATGCCTTCGGGCAGGAACTCCCACGACTCCGTGAGTCTCGTCCCTTCGCCGAGGGCAGCGAAGGTATACCCCCACCGCACGTATGACCCCCCGACGATGAAGGCGAACTCCCGCCCCCTCTCTGCGACGACCACCTCGGAGCGGGTCTCCCAGGTCCTTTCGGGCAACACGTTGCGTCCGGTGAACCAGTCACCCACACGGGCGGCGTTCCCCTCGTCCCACCAGCAGGCCTTGCAGACCGGGCTCCACTCGCCGATGCGGGTCACGTCCGAGACCATGTCGTAGAGGTCTTCTGCGCAGCGGTCGACGATGATCGACTCCGAGTGGCTCAGGTTGCTCATTAGCGCAGTCTCTCAGGTCAGGAACGGCCGGCCAGAGGATGTCTCACGGCCACGGCGCGCCTCTGGAGAAGCAACCTGCCATCGAGGAGCCCGCGATGCATGAGACCTTTGGCCGTGGCAACTAGGCGGTCACAACGACAGTGACCCCAGCCGGCTCTTGTCCTCGCTTGACGATGTCCTTCCCGAGAGGGGCTAGGGCAAGGCCCGCGAGTCGGAAGGAAACGACCCCGAATGGGATGCCGATGATCGTGCAGCACAAGAGCACGCCGCTAATGACGTGTGAGATCGCAATCCAAAGCCCTGCAAGGACGAACCACAAGATATTGCCGATCGTGCTGGCGGCGCCTGCTCCTGGCCGACTGACGACGGAGCGCCCAAACGGCCAAATCACGTAGGTGGCCAGTCTCCATGAAGCTATGCCGAACGGAGCAGTGACCACCAGAAGCGTCATGATCACAGCTGCGAACGCGTAACTGATCGAGAGCCACAGGCCAGCGATGCAGAACCAGAGGATGTTGCCGATGGTCTTCACAAGCGACAGCATCGCACTTGCGTTGTGGACGCAGCGCCACATAGCGAAGGCAGGGTCGAAGATCGGCGAGCTCCGCTGACGTGGACTCGTTCAAGGGTGGGGAGCACGGGACGACTACTCGCCATCGCCCCTATCGTCCCGTACCCCGATCCGCCAGCGGCGCACTCTTTCCCTTGATACCACGCCGAGCCCGTCTAGTCGCCGCCGTCTGTGATGCTTGCGTACTCGGGAGCTCGTGGCCACCGTATTTGTGCGGCCTTGCGCATGGCAGGCTGCTCTCATGGCTGATTTGATGTCACGGACCTTGTCGCAGGTAGCTCCGAGAGACAAGTTCGGCAGGGTCACGGTCCTAACGGGAGCCGGGCTGAGCGCAGCCGCCGGGTTGGGAACCTTCCGAGGGGCCGACGGTCGCTGGACCCTCGCGCCTGAGCTCGAACGCGCCATGCACGCAGAATATGTCCCCGACAACATCCAGCAACTCTGGACCGTGTGGGGAGGGCTTCGTCAGCGGGCTCGGCAGGCCGGCCCGACCGTTGGCCACCGTGTGCTCGCTAAGCTTGCGCCCACGATCATCACCCAGAACGTCGACGGCCTGCATACCGACGCTGGCTCCCAGGGTGTCATCGAACTCCACGGTTCGGCCGCTCGCGCGCGCTGTCTGTCTGCACAGTGCGGATGGACGGGACCCGCCGACGACCAAGTGTCGGCGGCACAGCCTCCTCGCTGTGGCCGGTGTGGTGGCCTGTTACGTCCCGATGTGGTGCTGTTTGGGGAGGGCATCGACGAGGAGCAGTGGCGAAACGCTGAACGAGCTGCGAGCGAGTGCGACCTGTTTCTTGCTGTGGGGACGTCGGCCTCTGTCGCACCTGCGGTCTGGCTAGCACCCATCGCACGGGGCGCCGGCGCCCTGTGCGTCAACATCAACATCGACCCGAACGCGGATCCGAACGCTAGCTTCCACGAGAGCGTTCTCGGCGACGCACATGTCGTGCTTGCCCAGTGGGCGGCTTAACTGTCGAGCGGCCAAACTCACGAGCGAAGGCCAACCGAGCAGATTCGTGGCCCGCTGGTCGTGCTGACATGATGTGTCACAAGGGGAACGACCTACGGGCACGCGCGGAGGCTGCGCCGACCTGGAACAAACTTGATTTTCGTCGTTCCGTAGCGGGATCGTGCTCCGGACACCGGGGCTTAGGGGTTCGAACGTCCGCAACCGCATTGGAGATGTCTTTTGCCAAGAACCGATGGCAGTTGAGCCAACTCCCTGGCGATCGGTGGCGATAAGCCGGGCCCGCTCTACACGGCGACTATCGTCCGACGCAATGCCACATCAGAGGCGAAATCTGCCACACACGTAACCATGTACAAATCGGCTAGGAAGTGTCCGGGCATGGAGTCAGAGCCCGGAACCAGACGGGGCCATCCGAACCCGTGTGCGACACCGCTGTACACATGGAAGATCCAAGTCATCAGCTCAGCGAACGACTCACCTTCTCCTGGACTGTCGTAGCCGTTAGCCGTAAGCAGTTCGCCGATGACTGTCGCCATCGCCATCAGGGTCCTCGCCTCGCCGATTGCCCCGGCTCCGCCCCCGACTTCATCGTCGCGCTCCCGCTGGGCGGCCAGGATGTTCGCGGGAGGAACAAGACCAGGAAACTGCTTGAACTTCTCGAATGCGCTATAGGCGCGCATCAGACTCTTCGCTTCCTGGCGAAGCACCATCCTCGCGTTGTCCTTCCGAGCCTCCGGAGAAGGGGGGCCCAACACGTAGACCACCCGACCAGCGCCGAGAAGGGCCGACCTCACCAGCGTCTGCATCACAGAGGACGTGGTAGGGACATCGTCAAATAGGAAACCAGAGATCTGTGAGAGCGCACCGCGGGCGGTTGCTAGGCCAGCGAAAATTGAAATACGGAGGTCAACAGGTGGATCCGGCAGCGCGTCGATGAGATCGGCGAGGTCACTGCCTGGCTCCCCCAGGAGTGTCAGGTCGGCTGGCAGCGAATCCTGTCGTTGGCCGATGCGTTGGATCATCGCCCGTGTCTTCTGCAGCGCGATGTAATCTTCGGGGCCATCCAGTCCGATATCCATCTCGCTTGGACTCTAGCGGAACGTTGCTTCGCGCCCCCCGCAACTCGCGCCGGATTGGGCCGTCACCATGCAACGTCCGGTACTGCGATGGGTGTGCGTTCTGGTTCGGTGAGGGAACCCCTTGGTTACGTCCCCGGGGGTGCGGTCTCCAGAGGGAACCTGGGCGGCTACCTTCCCGTATGCCAGTCCGCGGCATTCACCGGGACGCGGGCGTCGAACGGAGACGGCATCCTTCACATCTTGGCAGTGAGATGCCCTGCTGGGGCACCCTCGGCGTGGTCATCGCCCATCGCCAGCCGTCGCAGTCCTTCGACGCAAGAAGCACGTCGGCAGTCGAGTACGCGCGAGTGAGCTGAGACCGCCAGTGCCTCGAGGCGCAGTACGACACATAGTCCGTTGACGTGCGAGCGAATCGTCATTGACAAGGTCTTCGGGGTCCGCGACGACCGCGCCCCGGCCTCGCCAGGCGTCTCGACTTCCTACGAGCCCGGGGATACCGTGTCGCCCCTGACCGGCTCGGCCGGTCCCTGTCGGCGGCCATGACGACTACTTGACCATCTCGGTATATCTCTTGGCCATGGATGCTGCGCTCAGGTACGAGCCTCTCCCGTGGCCTTCTCCTCTCTCGCATTTCTGCGCTCCACCGGCGAGCAATCAGGCCACTGGGTGTGGGCGCATCCGTGGGCGCAGATTGTTCACGGAGGCCTGGCATTGACCGATACCGGGCAACAGCAACGGCTCCTGACTGCGTGCTCTGACAGCACGGGGCGAGAGGCGCTGATACGCAACGGAATGCGCTCCCGCTCGTTACGGATCAGAAGGTTGGGGGTTCGAGTCCCTCCGGGCGCGCTCTGTGTTGAGACAGACGACCAGGCCCCTGAGCAGCGGAAACGCTGCCTGGGGGCCTTTGTCGTATCGAATCGCGAGACGCGAAATCTCACGATGTGAGCCGTACCGAAGGTTGCGGTTGGGGTCATCGTCATCTGGCCAACCCTGCGTAGGCGCATCGTGGCTCTGTGAGCCTTCTGATCGCAGCGGACGGACAATCAGAGGGCCAGCCGTCGTGGGCTTCGGCACGCGGCAACACGACATGGCAGCGGGCCATTTGATGAGCGACAGATGTGGGGTGCCGGTCACGCGTAACGGCCAGACGGTCGTGAGAGCGTGCGGTGACCGACTCCCTCACCCGGCCCAACCAAGGGACGCCCGAGAATGGCGATGACCAACCCTCACCGAGACGGTTCGACAGGCTTTAGGCTCGTCGGATGAGGGCCTAACTCGAGGCGCAGCACGGTTTAGGGTCTCGACGCTCGAGCCCGCCGCGACGCTGGCGGTGCGCTGGTAGCCGCCGTGCCCTCGTACGTAGTGATTGGGGTTAGCGCGGTGGGGGGAGGCATGGAGTGGCTCTGTCGCGGCCCTCGGCAGCCGTCTCCCACATCCGAGTGGACCCGACGGGGCGAGGATCTGGACCTGCCAGTCGGGCAGCTAGGCGAACTCGGCAGCTACCCAGTGCTTCGGGGCCGCGTCGGTGAGGATCAACGCCTGGCAGTCGGCGATTGTGGCGGCGAGCAGGTCGACCAGCCGCTGTTCGACATCGGGCGCGCACGCCAGAGCAATGCCCTCTACCGCGATGTTCAGGATGTGCGGCGCGATCTGTGCGCGGAAGGTCCGTCGCGATGCGCGTAACCCGCTCGAGCAGGACCGGGCCCACGCTCCAGCCTCCGGGACCTGATCCAGGACCTGGCGACTTTGCGCGCTCAAGGAGTCCCGGTCGCGCCCGTAGAGCTCGGCGAGGACGTGCTCGCACCTGATCACGGCGGTGGCCAACACGTTTTGGCGCGGTGCTGCGGCGATCGGCAGGGCCGCCAGCGCCGAGCGCAGAGCGATTGCCGCGTCCACGTGCACGTCGTCACTGGTCAGGCCGATGACCGACGGGATCAAGGGTATGAGGCGGGGGCGCAACCGATCGGTGACGCTGTCGTTGACGAGCCGGGCCAGGTCGGCGAGCAGCGGGTGGGTGCACGCGGGATGATCGCTCCAGCGCTCGCCCGCGAGGAACGAGGCCATCTCCATGAAGCAGGCGCCTCGGCGCGGGTTGCGGTGCTTGCCGCGAGACAGGACCGGCATCAACTCCGGCGCGGTGATCGGGGGCATCATCATGTCCTCTCGAACGTTCGGGACTTGAATCTTCATAGTCTGCGCCGCAATCGCCATTTGCACCATCCCCCATCGGCGCCGTGCGTGGCTGGGGCCCGGGCTGGGCTTGGCCTGTTGCTCGGTCACGGCTGCTCACCTGCTGGTGGTTGCTCATGGCTGGCGGGTCTCAGCAGGTGCGCGCGCTCCACCTACGCGTGGAACTCGACCCCGTCGAGGTAGTCCGCCCGTTGACGGCGGCTCCCGCGCGCGACCAGTCCCAGAAGTCATGTTCAGAACTGCGTGTAAAAGGACCGTACGAATGACGAGCGTGTGGAGGTCCTCTCCAGCAGCGACTTCCGTGACCACCGCATCACGGCCGAGCGCCCATGCTCCGCAGCTGGTACATACATATGCCTCTCTCGTTTCCGAAGGTATGCCGGCCACAACCGGAACGGCTCGCGCGCCGAGCACGCTCGGGCCGGGGGTAGCGCATTCACTCGGAGTGGCCTGCGAGGTCCCTGCAACGTCCTTGGTGAGTCAACTCGGACCCCTTATCACTGCGCGCCGCGGGAGATACCCTGTCAACGTCAGGCGCCAAGACTGCGGGGAGCGATGGCATGCGGCATGAATGTGTCGACGGGAACGAGGCTGCGGCCGCGGTCGCCTATGCCCTGAGCGAGTTGGTGACCCTTTACCCGATCACCCCCTCGTCACCGATGGGGGAGCTCGCCGATGCCTGGGCGTCGGCCGGCCGGACCAACCTGTGGGGCATGGTGCCGCGGGTGGTCGAGATGCAAAGCGAAGGCGGCGCGGCCGGCGCACTACACGGCGCGCTGCAGACCGGGGCGCTAGCCACGACCTTCACTTCGTCTCAGGGCCTGCTGCTCATGTTGCCCAATATGTTCAAGATCGCCGGTGAGCTGACCCCGGCGGTTATCCACGTCGCCGCCCGCGCGGTCGCCACGCACGCCCTGTCGATCTTTGGCGACCACTCCGACGTGATGGCCGCAAGAACCACCGGCTTCGCCATGCTGGCCTCCAGCTCGGTGCAGGAGGCGCAGGACCTGGCCGTTGTCGCCCACCTCGCCTCGTTGCAGACCCGGGTGCCGTTCCTGCACTTCTTCGACGGGTTCCGCACCTCCCACGAGATGAACCGGGTGGACATGCTCGAGCAGGACGACCTGCGGGCCCTCGTCGACGACGTCGGCGTCCTGGCGCACCGTGAACGGGCGCTGAGCCCCCAGCACCCGGTGCTGCGGGGATCGGCGCAGAACCCGGACGTGTTCTTCCAGTCCCGCGAGGCGGTCAACCTCTTCTACGACGCGGTGCCGGCCGCGGCGCAGGACGCGATGGATCGGCTGGCCGAGCGCACGGGGCGCGCCTACCGGCTGGCGGAGTACAACGGGCACCCTCAGGCCGACCGGGTCATCGTGATCATGGGTTCCGGTGCGGGCGCGGTCCAGGAGACCGTCGAGGAGCTCAACCGCCGCGGGGAGCGCGTGGGGGTGCTCACCGTGCGGCTGTACCGGCCGTTCCCTGCCGCCGAGCTGGTCGCCGCGCTGCCCCTGTCCGTAAGCCGGGTCGCGGTGCTCGACCGCACCAAGGAACCAGGCGCGTACGGCGAGCCACTTTTCCTCGACGTCGTCGCGACGCTGGCCGAAGCCGCCACTAGCGGGCTGCGCGACCCGGGCGCGCTGCCGCGGGTGACCGGCGGCCGCTACGGGCTCTCGTCGAAGGAGTTCACCCCGGCCATGGTCAAGGGGGTCTTCGACGAGCTCGGGTCCGAGGCGCCGCGGCCCCGGTTCACGGTCGGCATCGTCGACGACGTGACCCACCTGTCGGTGCGCCCCGACCGTGACTTCGAGCTGCCCACGCCCGAGGGAGACGTCCGCGCGGTGTTCTACGGGCTGGGTGCTGACGGCACCGTCGGGGCCAACAAGAACACCGTCAAGATCGTGAGCGAGCACAGCGACCTGCACGCCCAGGGCTACTTCGTCTACGACTCGAAGAAGGCCGGCGCGATGACCGTCTCGCACCTGCGCTTCTCCCGCCAGCCCATCCGCTCCACGTACCTCATCGACCAGGCCGATCTCGTCGCCTGCCACCAGTTCGGGTTCCTGTTCACCCAGGACGTCCTCGCTGTGGCCAAGCCGGGCGCGACGGTATTGCTCAACGCGCCGTACCCCCCCGAGGAGGTGTGGGATGCGCTGCCCGAAGCGGTTCAGCGGGCCATCATCGAGAAGAACCTGAAGGTCCACGTCATCGACGCCCACCGGGTGGCGGGCGATCTCGGCCTTCGCGGGCGGATCAACACCGTCATGCAGCCGTGTTTCTTCGCCCTGTCCGGGATCCTTTCCCAGGAGGAGGCCCTGGACGCGGTCCGGCGAGCGGTGGAGAAGACGTACGGCCGGCGCGGGCCCAAGGTCGTCGAGCGAAACCTCGCAGCCGTCGACGCGTCACTAGCCGAGCTGCACGAGCTCACGGTGCCGGAGACCGTGACCTCGACCACGCCGCTGCGCGACGTCATCCCGGTGGGGGCGCCGGACTTCGTGACCAGGGTGACTGCACGCATACTCGCCGGCGAGGGTGACCTGCTTCCGGTGAGCGCCCTGCCGGTGGACGGAACCTTCCCGACCGGTACCACGTGGTACGAGAAGAGGGCGCTCGCCCAGGAGATCCCGATCTGGGACCCCGACATCTGTATCGACTGCGGCAAGTGCGCGATCGTCTGCCCGCACAATGCGATGGGGATGAAGGTGCCCCCCCCGACGATCTGGACGGTGCACCGGACACCTTCGTGTCCAAGCCCTTCAACTCCCGGGAGCTGGCGACCCCGCACCTGCTGAGCATCCAGGTCGCCCCCGACGACTGCACCGGGTGCGGGGTGTGCGTGGAGCAATGCCCCGCGATCAGCAAGAGCGTGGTCGGGCACAAGGCCCTCAACATGCGGCCGGTCACCGAGCACCGGGACGACGAGCGGGTCAACTACGCGTTCTTCGAGACCATCCCACTGCTGGACCGCGGGCTGCTCCCGCACGACACCATCAAGGGCTCGCAGGTGCTCCAGCCGCTGTTCGAGTTCTCGAGCGCCTGCGAGGGGTGCGGCGAGACGCCATACCTGCGCCTGCTCACCCAGCTCTTCGGCGACCGGATGATCGTGGCGAACGCTACGGGATGCTCCTCGATCTACGGTGGGAACCTGCCGACCACGCCATGGAGCAGCAACGCCGAGGGTCGCGGTCCGGCCTGGTCCAACAGCCTGTTCGAGGACAACGCGGAGTTCGGCCTGGGTATGCGCCTGGGCAAGGAGCAGGGCACGGCGACCGCACTGGCACTGGTGAGTACCCTGGCTGACGCGGTCGGTCCCGAGCTGGCCCGCGAGCTCCTCGACGCGGACCAGTCCAATGAGGCGGGGGTTGGCGCCCAGCGGGAGCGGGTGGTGCGCCTGCGCGAGCGGTTGTCCACGCTTGGGGCGGACCCCGCCGCGCGCCACCTTTTGAGCCTGGCCGACGACCTGGTGCGCAGCGACGTGTGGATCATCGGTGGTGACGGGTGGGCCTACGACATCGGGTATGGCGGGCTCGACCACGTGCTCGCCTCCGGGGAGAACGTCAACGTGCTAGTGCTCGACACCGAGGTCTACTCCAACACCGGCGGCCAGGCGTCCAAGGCCACCCCGAGGGGCGCGGTGGCGAAGTTTGCCACCTCCGGCAAGGAGACCCCGAAGAAGGACCTGGGTGCCCTGGCGATGCAGTATGGCAACGTCTACATCGCCCAGATCGCCCTCGGGGCCAACGAGGTCCAGACGGTGCGGGCCCTGGTGGAGGCTGCCGCGTGGCCCGGCCCCTCGCTGGTGCTGGCGTACTCCACGTGCATCGCGCACGGCATCGACATGAAGTTCTCTATGACGCACCAGCGCAACGCGGTCAAGAGCGGCCACTGGCCCCTCTACCGGTTCGCCCCCAGACCTGAGGAGCACACGAAGCCGTTCCGGCTCGACTCCCGCAAGCCGGCGCTGGCGCTCAGCGACTTCGCGCGCCAGGAGGCACGATTCGCCATGCTGGAACGCTCCGACCCCGAGCGGGCACACCACCTGATGGCCTTGGCCCAGGCCGACGTCGACGAGCGCTGGCGTTATTACGAACAGCTCGCCGGGGTCGAACGCAGCGTGCCGCACGAACCTGGGGCGGTCGTCGACCCCGAGGGCGTCGCCACCGAGGAGGTGCCAACGTGACCGCCGGATCGATCGTCATCCCGGACTTCGACCTGTCCACCACGTACCTGGGGCTGCGGCTGCGCAGCCCGCTGGTCGCCTCGTCCGGACCGCTGACCGCTCGGATCGACTCGCTGCGCGCCCTGGAGCAGGCCGGCATCGCCGCAGTCGTGCTGCCCTCATTGTTCGAGGAACAGATCGAGCACGAGGACATGCAGGCCGACCGCCTGGGCGACCTCGGTGCGGACAGCAATCCGGAGGCCACCAGCTACTTCCCCGACCAGGCGGACTACGAGTCGGTCGCCGATCGCTACCTGCGCCACGTCGAGGAGGCGAAGAAGGCCCTGTCGATCCCCGTGGTCGCCAGCCTGAACGGGGTGACTCCGGGCGGCTGGGTGAGGTACGCGCGACTGCTTGAGCGCGCCGGCGCTGACGCGCTCGAGCTCAACCTCTATGGCGTCGCCGCAGACATCGACGTGACGGGGCGCGAGGTCGAGGACGACCAGGTGGAGCTCGTCGCCCTGGTCAAGTCGTCCCTCTCGATCCCGCTCGCGGTCAAGATCGGCCCCCACTACAGCGCGTTGGGCCACCAGGCCGCGCGGATCATCGAAGCGGGGGCAGACGGCCTGGTGCTGTTCAACCGCTTCTACCAGCCCGACATCGACCCCCGGACTCGGAAGGTGGCACCGGCGCTGGAGCTGTCGTCGTCGGCGGAGCTGCGGCTGCCGCTGCGCTGGACCGCCATCCTGTCCGGGCGGGTCGAGGCGTCGCTCGCCGTGACGACCGGGGTCCACACGGGCGCCGATGTCGCCCGCTGCCTGCTCGCCGGCGCCGACGTGGCGATGATGACCTCGGCGCTGCTGGTGAACGGCCCAGAGCATGTCGCCGCGGTCGAGCGCGAGCTCGTCGCGTGGGCTGCGGAGTCAGGCTTCGAGTCGGTGGCACAGCTCAAGGGCAGCGTCAGCCAGCGCAACGTCGCGGACCCGTCCGCCTTCGAACGGGCGAACTACATGGCCACACTGATCGGCTTCACCAGCTCGTTCCACTGAAGCAGGCGAAGCCACACCAGGTAACCGTCGTGCCGAGCGTCGTGGACCGACGCACGTCCCGGGTCGGGTGTTCACCGACCTAGCGGTGGCGGTCGCCGACGGTGAGGACGTCGGGCTGAGTCGGCGACACGCCAGCGGCGCTCGCTAGACCGCGGCCATCCCGCCGAGGCGGCTGACCCCAACGTGACCCCAACCCGGGCTGCCATGGCCAATCGTCAGCCACCTGGCACCGTCTCTCGTTGAGACTTCCGAGCCTGAGATTTGTCGGCGCCGGGTCTTACGGATCAGAAGGTTGGGGGTTCGAATCCCTCCGGGCGCGCTCTGTTGAGACAGACGACCGGGGCCCCTCGACCAGCGGAAACGCGGCGGGGGCCTTGCTCGTTTACGGATGTGCATCGGCTTCACCATCCTTCGAAGGATCGATTTTGGGGGCCTGCGGTAGGGATGCGGTAGGAACCGTATCGCTGGGTGCTCTGAGGACCCCCGCAATCTGCTCGGCCGCCGCATTGCCGAGACTTCGACTGACGTGGGTGTACAGGTCCGCGGTGACCGAGATCTGGCTATGTCCTAGCCGGTCGGAGACCACCTTCATCTCCACCCCGGCTTCCAGTGCCAGGCTGGCATTGGTGTGTCTCAGGTCGTGCAGCCGAATGGCGGGCAGACCTGACTGTTGGGCTAGCGCCTGGAAATGGCGGGTGGCGAACTCCGGCCGCAGCGGACGGCCGTCCTCGCGGGTGAACACCAGGCCGGCGTCGTTCCACGCGGGGCCCCAGGCTGCGCGTTCGACGTCCTGCATCTCCTGGTGCCGGCGGAGGATGGCGACGGTGTCGCCATCGATCGGGATGACGCGGGTTCCTCGCTTGGTCTTGGGGGTTCCGACCACCCCTCGTCCGTGGACTTCCGTGATCTGCTGTACGACGGACAGGCACTTACCGTCGAGGTCGACGTCTTCCCAACGCAGGCCGATCGCCTCACCGCGGCGCATCCCGGTGAAGAGGATCAGGTGGTACAGGTTGACCAGCCGGTCGTCGGCGATGTGTCGACTGGTCGATTCGGGCCCGCCGTCGCGGCTGGCGCCATGTAGCGGCTCCCGGGGTCATCGTCTGGCACGAGGCGGGCGCCAGTTTCGGCACGCGGCGCATGCTCCGTCGGCGGCACGAACTCAGGCTTGCTATGCGCTATCCCCGTGAGTTCGTTGGACTGCGACTGCGGCGGCTGGGTCGCGTCGACGGCGATGCGTGAGCGGCTCGTGGATCGCGGCTGAGCGCATTTCGACTACCATTCTGGAGATGGCCGACCCTCTGATTACAGTCTCAGCAGACCCACACTCATCTCAGGAGAGCCTGATTGCTCAGTTCTCCGACGCGGAAACACTCACCGAGCTACCGGCCGTTGTCGATATCACTCAGCGAACGCCACCAAATCCGCCCGCCCGCATCCAGGAGCAGTTCGTCGGCAGCTCATACGAGGCCGCGTACTCCGAAGCGTTCAGCTTCACGAATGTCGTCGGGCAATGGTCCACCGAGAACGGCCGAGGTACGCTGCCCACTCTTGGTCGTATCCTGGACTTCGGGTCCGGCTGGGGGCGGATCACGAGAGTCCTGCTGACCAAGAAGGTTCACCCACGGCAGGTCATCGCCGCAGACGTCGATCAAGCCATGACGGCGCTCGTCAACGTCAGCCTGCCGGGGATCACGGCCCTGACGGTGGATCCGATGCCGCCGACGGTCCTGAACGCCGACACGTTCGACTTGGTGACCGCGTACAGCGTCTTCTCGCATCTCTCACCTGCAGCGCATGAGGCATGGGCGCAAGAGTTCGGGCGCCTCGTCGTTGACGGCGGTCTCGTCGTGCTCACGGTCTTGGACCACGCCTTCTTCGAGCAGATCCAGTGGTCAATCAACGACGCAAAGGCGGGGAACGCCACCCCTGCAGCGAACAGTCTGGCTGGCGCCTTCCCGGACCTCGCCGCCGCCACTGCCGCGTTCGACCGGGGCGACATCGTCTACTCCGGAACCGGTGGGGCTGGCGTGCGCACCGGTGATTACTACGGGTGGGCCGCCGCGTCCAAGCCGTACATTGAGAACACCTGGGGCGCAGCGGGTTTCGACATAGTCCAGTGGGTGCCTTCAGGCGTTCTGTTCCAGCAGGCTGCGGTGGCACTCAGGCGACGCCCCCGCGCTGTTCATCCGGCCGGAGCTGTTTCTCAAGCCCGTGATGTTCCTCCAGCCACATGGGGTGGCGCACTACTTGCCGTGGCTAGGGCCGCACGCGCTTCGGTTTCGAAGTTGGGGCTCGGAAGGAAATAACGCTGGGCGGGTGCCCGATGGAGTTTTTGGCGAGCCGGACCCGGCCTTTGTGGGCTCTTCGCACTTGACCGGGCAAACGGGTCGGGGGGCGTGGCAGTCAATTGAATCGGTCGGGTAGCCGGGGGCTGAGATGCCCCCGGCTACCCGAGCATATCAATTATGACGCACCCCAGGCAAGAAGCAGCGTTCCCATAGCCCGAAGTTACGTGCCCTGTAACGCGTGAAACCCGTGTTGAGCAGGGGTTTCACTGTTTCCTGGGTTGGGTGTTCTGGCTACTTCAGGGTCAGTGGGATCGGGGCGCCGATGAGTTCGAATGCCCGGCGTTGGGTGGGGGTGGGTACGGCGAGCAGGTCGAAGCCGGACGTGTCGTTGCCGGCGACGCGTAGGTGGTTGCGGGTGAGCG
>Ga0209585_10000573_pt1 | contig 14247 bp, 12 predicted proteins | sample NGEPerone_FD_185491 | JGI IMG/M metagenome (GOLD analysis project Ga0209585, IMG submission 185491) | Arctic peat soil microbial communities from the Barrow Environmental Observatory site, Barrow, Alaska, USA - NGEE Permafrost154B-one... | ecosystem: Environmental > Terrestrial > Soil >... | reverse complement strand
AATGAAAAGTGTTTCTATTTGAAAATATCCTCTTACAAAAATGCAAATTTTAATTTCGGTTATATATTCATTCAAGTATTCGCCAAAGCTCTGTCTAAATGGACATAGCCACCATCCACATGAATCAATTGCCCGGTAGTGTGACTTGATTTTTTTGACAAAAGAAAAGCTGTCATGTTAGCAATTTCTTCCGGCGTGGTCATTCGCTTCTCTAAGGGAATTCTGGATGTGATCTCTTCCAACTTCTCTTCAGCATTTGGTAAAGTTCGAATCCACTTTTCATATTGCGGAGTCCAGCATTCTGCTACTACAATCGCATTTACCCGAATGCCATATTTAAGCATTTCTACTGCCCATTCCCGTGTTAAAGCATTTCGGCCTCCATTGGATGCGGCATAGGCAGAAGTGTTTCCCTGTCCGGTTTCTGCAGTCTTAGATGTGATATTTACAATTGAGCCTTTGCATTTTTTAAGTTCGGGCAAAGCAAAATGCGCCATCAGGTAATAATGAATTAAATTCTTGTGCAGGCTTTCCATAAATTTTTCGTAATTCCCATTCTCAAGCCCTACTCCATCATTCTGCCCGGCATTATTTACAAGCCCATTAATTCGCCCGTATTTTTCAATAACTTTTTTTACTGCTTTTTCGCTTTCATCAGGATTATTCAATTCTGCAGCCACCTGGAATATTTCTAATTTTCCAGATGACAATTCTTTACACAATTTTAAATTTTCATTTTCATTCCGGCCAACAATTACAGGTATAGCGCCTTCTGCAGCCAATACTCTTACAATACCTTCACCTATTCCTTTCGCACCGCCTGTTACAATAATTACTTTTTCATCTAATTGCAAATCCATAAATAATTTTTTAAAGATTATAAAAACGAATCGCATTTTCACCCCAAAGTTTCCGCTTTTCTTCTTCAGAAAAATAAATCGTATTTTCTTCTAAAATTTCACAACATTGCTTATAGGTTGCAGCTAATAAACAAACCGGCCAATCGCTTCCAAACATTACCCTGTCAATTCCGAAATTTTCCAACACAATTTCAATATATGGCTTAAAATCATCCACAAACCATCTTCCCCAATCAGCTTCAGTAACCATCCCCGAAAGTTTGCAATACACATTTGGAAACGCAGCAATCAATTTTATTTCTTTTTCCCACTCACCAATTTTCCTTTCCCTGATATTTGGTTTTGCCAAATGATCTATTACAAAAAATTGTTCAGGGAAGCGTTTTACAAATTCAATCGCAACCATTAATTGTTTTGGATAAATAAGAATATCATAAGTAAATCCATGCTTTTGTAACAATGAAATGCCTTTGCAAAAATCATCTCTCAATAAAAAATCTGCCTGTTTTTCTGCCTGCACTATATGCCGAAAGCCTTTTAGTTTTTTAAAAGAAACGTATTGTTCCAATTGCTCTTCGAGATTTTCCATTCTCAAATCGACCCAGCCAACCACTCCCTTTATAAAATCGTTTTCGTTAGCTAATTCCAACAAAAAATTAGTTTCATTTATTGATTGGTCTGCCTGTACCGCAACGCATCCATCCATATTATTTTCCTGCAAAACAGGTAATAAGTCTTTGGGTAAAAAATTTTTGCGAATGACCTCCATATGATCATCAATCCATGCATCACGTACCGAATTATAAATCCAGAAATGTTGATGTGCGTCAATTCGCATGGGTAATTATTTCCGGGTTATTTTTAATTTTAATATGGTATCAAAATCATCACGGCTTATTCCGCTGAGATCAATCCTAAGCTGGCTATTTTTAAAAATATATTTTACAGGCAAATTATCTTTTAGCGAAACCAGTTTGCCTGGTTTATATGGAAAATCATCTATTACTATTGAAGTGGTATCTCTATCAAATACATGCAGATAAATTTCATCTTCTTTCTCCGTTATAACTCCCCACGTTTGTTTTTTAAGGCTACTTCCTTTCGTATTGTATACCGTATTGCCATATTGATTCAACCATTTACCAACGCTATCCAACCTTGAAATAAATTCAGGCTGAATAACACCATTGGGCAATGGGCCTATGTTTAATAATAAATTGGCGTTTAAGCCGGCTGCACTTACCAACAAACGAATAATTTTATGCACCGATTTATAATTATCGTCTGTAATATTAAAACCCCAGGAATTATTTAAGGTTTCACAGGTTTCTAATGGCAGGTGTTGAGATGCCTGCTGAAAGCTGAGGCCGGATTTATTTTCCCCGGGAAGGTCACGTTCAAACATTTGAAAGTCTTCACCAGGCAAAGGAGATAAATGATGATTATTCCCAATCAAACATTGCGGTTGTAATTTATGTATCAATCCATAAATTTCACCCAAATGCCAATCTACTCTTGGACTTCTGTCAGTAGCCCCTTCTGGTGCAGTTTGATCCCAATAACCATCAAACCAAATACCAGAAATTTTTCCATAATTAGTAAGCAATTCCGTTAACTGTTTTTTCATGAAATTAATATAGGAAGGCCAGTTGCTTTTTTGGGTTCTACCGGTTCCTTTACCGGTGCGCCCTGTCTCATACTGATAATCGCTGCGCGACCAATCAAGAAGAGAGTAATAGAGAAATAATTTTATGCCTTGCCTGTGACATTCATCTGCCAGTTGTTTTAGCACATCTTTTCCATAAGGTGTATTGGTAATTTTCCAATCAGATGCTTTTGTATCCCAATTGCTAAACCCATCATGATGCCTTGTAACGAATGTTATGTATTTCATTCCGGCATTTTTGGCAACACTTACCCATTCTTTGGCATCAAACTTTTGAGGATTAAAAATGTCCATTAATCTTTTGTAATCCGCTACTTTAATATTTCTATTATTCATTACCCATTCTGCATCTCCTAACACACTGAAAACGCCCCAATGTATAAACATGCCGAACCGCGCATCGCTGAGCCATTCTCTTTCATTTAGATTTTCAGGTGATGGTTTGTAATTTTCCTGTGCCTGTATATTTGTGCTAAAGGCAATAGCGAAGACTAAACTAAAAATGAGATTATTAATTTTCATGTTTATCAATTATTCTTATTTTGAAAAGGCTACTAATTTTTGCTTTGCAATTCCCAATCCATCTATGCCCAATTCTACTACATCACCCTCTTTTAAATATACCTGCGGATTCATTCCCAAACCAACGCCTGCAGGTGTTCCTGTTGAAATTACATCACCCGGCAGTAAGGTCATAAATTGACTTACATAAGAGACAAGAAAAGGTATTTTAAAAATAAGATTGGAAGTATTGCCGTCCTGCATGATCTTTCCATTAACTGTCAGCCATAAACGCAGATTGTTTGTTTCAGCAACTTCATCCTGTGTCGCCATAAAAGGGCCAAGTGGCGCAAAAGTATCACAGCTTTTTCCTTTTACCCATTGTCCATTCCTTTCAATTTGAAATTCCCTTTCGCTCAAGTCATTATGAAGACAGTAACCTGCTACATAATCCAAAGCTTCCGCTTCATCAACATAAGAGGCCTTTTTACCAATCACTACAGCCAATTCTACTTCCCAATCCGTTTTCTTTGAATTCTTTGGAATGATGACATCATCATTGGGGCCACATAAAGCAGTAGTGGATTTAAAAAATATTATTGGCTCAACAGGAATATTTGCTTTTGTTTCTTTGGCATGATCAGCATAGTTCAATCCTATACAAATAATTTTTGAAGGACGTGCAACAGGGCTACCAAGTCGAATATCTTTTGAAACTTTGGGAAGTTGCCTTTTATTGGATTCTATAAATTTTTGCAGACGGTTCAGTCCATCCGTTTCAAAAAAATGTTCATTATAATCTTCTCCAAATGCTGAAGTATCATAATATTCATCATTAATAATAATCCCTGGTTTTTCCTTATTGATTTCACCAAAACGTATCAGCTTCATTTCTAATTATTTTTTTAAAAGGTAATTATTAATTATTTAGTTTGATGAATCCACCGTCTATCGGGTAATCGCATCCTGTAATAAAGGCGGCCTCATTGGAACATAAAAATAAAATAAGGCTGGCAATTTCTTCTGGTTTTGCCATTCGGCCTATAGGCTGGCTTTTCGATAACTTTTCAAACATTTCTTTCTCTTTTCCCGGATAATTTTTTTTGATAAAATCATCTACAAATGGCGTATGTACTCTTGCAGGAGAAATACAATTACAACGAATGCCTTCATGAATATAATCTTTTGCAACTGATAATGTCATGGCATAAACGGCGCCCTTGCTCATGGAATAAGCAAAGCGATCTGCTAAACCAATATTATTTGCAATGGATGCAAGGTTCAGAATAACACCACTTTTATTTTTTTTCATTATGGTAACACCTGCCTGAAGGCAATTATAAACTCCCTTTACATTCACATTGTAAAGCCGGTCAAAGTCAGTTTCTGTAGTATTTTCAACATTGCCAACATGCGATACACCTGCACTGTTTACTAAAATATCAACTTTGCCGATCTTGCTAAAAATCTCTTTTACCTGTTGCTGCTCAGCAACATTGCACACATGCGCAAATGCTTTACCGCCGGTTTGTTGTATTTCTTTTACAGTTGCATTGCAGGCTTCTTCATTCAGGTCTATAACATGTACCTGTGCCCCTTGCTTTGCAAATAGTAATGCTACCGCTTTTCCAATTCCGCTACCACTTCCTGTAACTACTGCAATTTTTTCGTTTAACTTAAACATGATTTATTGTTTTTGTATCTACTTTCAAAAATTTTTTAGCGCAAAAATTTTATTCATCAATTTCCATTTCTCTCCTTTTGCAGTTCCCTCCAAAGGTTGCTGGTATTTCCACATCAATTCTTCCCATTCCTGCACTTTTACATTATAGGTATCTGACTGTTGTTTCTTTTCAAAACTAAATTCATCATTGACTTCCATTATCATAAATAATCTTGTTTCATACCGATAGATCTCCATGTTTTCTATTCCTGCTTCTTTTATGGAACTGATGATCTCCGGCCATACTTTTTTGTGATGCTCTTCATATTGCCGGATTAATTCAGCATCATTTTTAAGATCCAGTGTTAAACAATATCTTTTCATACATGTGTTTTTATTTTATAACCATACACAGCAAATATGAACACAAATACAAAGCAAATCATCGGAACGATATATGAAAATGGTGTTGAGTGGGATTGTGCCAATGATCCCATGAGAATCGGAACCAATGCTCCTCCAACAATTGACATGATGATATAGGAGGCTCCCTTCTTTGTATAGATGCCAAGATTTTTTACCCCCAGGGCAAATATGGTTGGGAACATGATTGATTCAAAAAAGAATATTGCCATCAGGGAGTAAACGGATATTATTCCGGGTGCCATTACTACAACAGAACACAAACCTATATTGATAATCGCATACAATGCCAAAAGCCTGTTCGGTGCTATTACTTTCATCAGGGCGGTTCCGGCAAATCTTCCGGCTGTAAATAAAACCAGGCTTCCGGAAAGTAAATAGGAGGCTCGTTCATTATCAATTCCCACATTTTTTTCTGTACAATAATTTATAAATAAAGCGGCTATGCCTACCTGTGCAGCAACATAAAAAAATTGTGCAACAATTGCCCAAACAAAATGTGTATGCTGAAACAATTTTTTGCCTGCATGTTCTTTTTTATCTATCACCAGTTCTTCTTCTTTTACTTCTGGCATGGGTGTTTTAAAAAATAAAAATGCCACTAATAATACAATGACTGCAATGGCGATATACACGTATTTAACAGTATCTAATTGAGTGGAGCCTGTTGTAGGTTTACCGCCAAAAAATAATGCTCCTCCAATGATAGGTCCTAAGAACGATCCAACTCCGTTAAAACTTTGGGCAAGGTTTAGCCGGAATTCAGATGTTTCTGGTTTTCCAAGTACTGTAATATATGGATTGGCAGCTGTCTCTAAAAAAGTTAACCCACTGGCTAAAACAAATAATGCCAATAGAAAAAAGGGAAAGCTTTCATTTTGTGCGGACGGATAAAAAAGAATAGCTCCTGTGGCATATAATAATAATCCGGTAATGATTCCTTTTCTATAACCCGCCTTCTGCATAAATACTCCGGCTGGTAAAGCAATCAAAAAATAAGCGCCGAAATAAGCCGCCTGGAGCAAGGTGGATCGCTGTTTGGTAATATTCAGCGTTTCCTGGAAATGTTTATTAAGCACATCTAATAATCCATATGCTAATCCCCATAAAAAAAATAATGAGGTTACCAAAATGATAGGCAATGTGTAGTTTCGATTATTATTCATAATGAAAAAAGTGGCAATCGTTTTTATACTTGATAAAGTTAAATGTTCCCCCTCAAATTTACCGGCGTTAAACGGATATTTTATAAAGGTTTATTTCCTGTACAAATAAAGATCGAAACAGGTTTCCTTTATTACCCAATATTGCCTTTCCATTCAACTATTTTAGCATTTACATCCTATTTCTTTGAGCAGGAATTTGACAATATTATTTAATAAATTTTGCCTGCTCTCACTGCTTTGAAACTAAATAAAACTCACACTCTCATGCTCAAGTTTTTTATATTTTGCATAGTCGAACCTATAATAAAAAGCTCCTTTTTTTGAGAATAGCTTTTCTTTTTCTGCAAGTTTTATAAGAATATTAAGCCCTAATATTTTTCGTGAAAAATTACGTTTATCAAAAGTAGTTTCATAAATGGCCTCATACAGATTTTGTAATTGTGGAAGCGTAAATTTTTCAGGCAATAATTCAAACCCAATCGGGTGATTGGCTACTTTTTGGCGGAGACGTTCTTTAGCCAACAATATCATTTTCTTATGATCAAAAATCATTGTTGGTATTCGCCGGGCATCAAACCATTTGGCATTATGTTCTTTCATCAATCCGGGAGTATAATCATCAAGTTTTATTAAAGCAAAATAGGCAATAGAAATTACCCGTCCGCCAGGATCGCGATTTACTTCACCAAAGCAATACAATTGTTCCAGGTAAATATTTTTAATTCCTGTGAGTACCTCAAGAATACGAAATGCTGCGGCATCAACAGATTCATCTTTTTTTACAAAACCACCCATTAGAGACCAGTTTCCCAACTCAGGCTGAAAACCTCTTTTTACCAGCAAGGCCTTTAAATCTTTCCCATCAAAACCAAGAATAATGCAATCCACTGCAATAAGCATCTTGTCGTGGACTTTGTATTCAGTAATTACACTCATAACCTGCTTTTAGGATTCGAATAATTTTTTCAAATTATTATAAAAAAATAAATTACCGGCAATTTAGGTATAAGGATTAAATTTTGTGATACAACAATTAATAGCTTTTTATTTTTTGTACAATTTGCAGGGTTTGTCTTGTTATTGATTCTATCTCTTCGTAATTTTTTGTTTCCACTAAAGTTTTACTGATCAACTTACTTCCTAACCCCACCGCAATTGCCCCGCTGGCAAACCAGCTATGCAAATTTTCTTCACTTGTATCTACCCCGCCTGTCGGCATGAACATTAAATCACGAAATATTTCTTTCATGGCTGTTAGGTAAGAAGGGCCCAATAAACTGCCGGGAAAAAGCTTTACCAGCTGTGCTCCCAAATCAACCGAAAGCATCATTTCGGTTGGAGTAAAACAACCCGGCACCCAAAGCAAATCATTTTTATCAGCCAGTTCAGCAACTTCTTCATTTACTCCCGGGCAAACAATAAAATCGGCACCTTCATTAATAAATTCAGTCGCCTCGATTTTATTAATGATTGTACCAATGCCTAATTGTAATCCAGGCAATTCTTCGTCCGCGACTTTTCGCAATTGCAAAAAATTATTCAATGCATTTTCGCCGCGGTTGGTGTATTCAACCAAACGGGCACCAGCATGGTATAAGGCTTTCAGTATTTGTACACTTATCTCCACATCAGGATGAAAATAAAGTGGCAGGACGCCTTGCTCAATAACCAGGCTTAACGTCATTTTTTTTCTGTCCATAATAACTGATTTTTTATTTTATTTTTTTTAAACCTTTTTAGAACAATAACTGAGTGCTTTTAAAACATGTCACTCACTGTTTTTTTACCAGAACTTCACATACAAAGCTGAAATTAATAAAAGGGTAAGAATAATTAATAATATAGTTGATGGCTTTAATTTAAACATACTCTTATCCAGATCAAAGGCTTTAGGATTTATTTTTGGTCCTGCAAGGCTTATTACAATCATAATAATCATAGTAAACATAAATGATAAACCCATACAAATATGAAATGGAATTTCAAAACCACCTTTCCCATTTGCATAGGCCGTATATAGGAAATTTTCATGCCCCATTAATTGTGGGGCTAATTCATTAAAGAAAACTGATAAAACGAAGCCTGTTATTAAACCAACTATTGCCGCAAGACCTGTTGTTCTTTTCCAAAACATTCCCAGGAAAAACATGGCAAAAACACCAGGGCTAATAAAGCCTGTATATTTTTGAATATAGGTGAACCCGCCTACACCACCTATTCCCAATAAATCGTTCCAGGTAAAAAGCACAGCAAGAATCATGGCCACAAAAACGGTTACCCTTCCCACTAATACCTGTTTTCTTTCATCGTCTTCTTTGCCAATATATTTTTTATGAATATCCAGTGTATAGATGGTTGATATACTATTTATTTTCCCTGCCAACGAAGCTACAATTGCTGCAGTTAATGCAGCAACAGATAAGCCTTTCAACCCGGTTGGTAAAAATTCAAGGATAGCAGAATAGGCTCCATCTTTCCCACCAACCAATTTAGGCAAATAACCTTTTGAGTATAGAACAAATGCAGCAATACCAGGCAACATAACAATAATGGGCATTAGTAATTTTAAAAATCCCGCAAACAAAATTCCGGTTCTTGCTGTTTGCAAATCAGCTCCCAGTGCTCTTTGTGTGATATATTGATTACAACCCCAGTAATTTAGATTAATGATCCAGATACCCGCCAGGTAAGAGGCCAGGCCAGGAAAAGTGAGGTACTTATCAACTTCATTTTGAGTAGAAGTAGCTGTTGGCCTGGGAATGATCATCTTAAAATGCTCAGGTGCATTTTGCATCAAGACTTTAAAACCAGCAATAGCATTACTTCCCACACCAAATTTTTCGCCTACAACGGTTAGGGCTATATAAGTGGTAACCAATCCGCCAATAATTAAAACAGCAACCTGTATCACATCAGTATACCCGATAACTTTCATGCCTCCCAATGATATAATTAAGGCAAAAACTGAGAGTGCTATCATGATAACATGAAGATATCCGCCGCCGGTAATCCCATTAATAGCCACTGCTCCTAAATATAAAATAGAAGTTAGATTTACAAACACATAAAGGAATAGCCAAAAAATAGCCATGATAAATGCCACTGATTCATTGTACCTAGTTTTTAAAAATTGTGGCATAGTATAAATCCGGTTCTTAAGATAAACCGGTATAAACCATACAGCTACAATAATCAATGCGATAGCAGCAATCCATTCATAAGCAGCAACAGCAATACCCAGGAAAAATCCTTCACCACTCATCCCGATAAATTGTTCTGCAGAAATATTTGATGCAATTAATGAGGCACCAATAGCCCACCAGGTAAGGGTTCCTTCGGCAAGAAAAAATGCCTTGGCATCATGTTCATTTCTTTTCCGTTTGTTATAAACGTAATAACCATAGCCGGCTACAATAATGAAATAGATGATAAAAATGGCGTAATCAGCAAACGCAAAAGTTCTGTTCATAAGCAATCGTAAATTTAAAGTGTTATAGTGTAGTTTTTAAAACCGGTTCTCAAGCATTAATTAAAATTTTGTAATATCCACATTTTTTTCTTACTCCAATTATTTATTGTTTGATTGATAATAAACTTCGTTCCAGCGGAGTTCATTTTTTAGATCCCTGAGCTTTGTTTCTTTATCAATAAAAACTGTTTCAATACCTGCCATATCTGCAAAATTTTCAAGGTGTTCTGATGTTAAGTTTTGGCTGTAACAGGTATGATGCGCGCCACCCGCCAATATCCAGGCAGCACAACCCGTGGCCATATCAGGAAGCGGTTTCCATAACACCCTGGCAACAGGAAGATTTGGTAATTCATGAACAGGCGCAACAGCTTCAACTTCATTTACCAGCAACCGAAAACGGTTGCCCATATCAATTAAAGAAGCATTTAAGGCAACACCGCCACTAACGTTAAAGACTAAACGAACAGGATCTGCTTTGCCTCCAATACCCAGGGGATGAATTTCACAAGAAGGTTTACCTTTTGAAATAGAAGGGCATATTTCCAGCATGTGAGAACCCAATACCATTTGATTATCCGGATTAAAATGATAGGTATAATCTTCCATAAAAGAATTCCCGCCTTTCAGACCGGTTGCCATCACTTTCATAGCCCGCACTAATGTTGCTGTTTTCCAATCTCCCTCTCCCGCAAAACCATACCCCTCTGCCATTAAACGCTGTGCTGCTATACCAGGTAATTGAGACATACCATGCAAATCTTCAAATGTATCTGTAAAGCCTTTGAAGTTTCCCTTTTGCAGGAAATTTCTTAAACCAATTTCAATCTTTGCCGCTTCACGCAATGAAGCATGCTTTTCATTCCCTTTTTTTAAACTTTCAACCAATGTGTATTGCTCATTATAAACACTGCATAATTGATCAATATCGTTATCACTTACTTCATTAATTATTTGTACCAAATCACCAATACCGTGTGTGTTCACAGAATAGCCAAACTTCATTTCTGCTTCCACTTTATCTCCATCTGTAACAGCTACATTACGCATATTATCACCGAAGCGAACAAATTTTGCCTGTTGCCAATCGTGCCATGCCGCTGCTGCCCTTGACCAAATATTAATTTGTTCCTGCACTTTTTCATCCTGCCAATGCCCTACTACAATTTTTCTTCTGATACGCATGCGACTCATTATAAATCCAAATTCCCTGTCTCCATGAGCACTTTGATTAAGGTTCATAAAATCCATATCAATATCATTCCATGGTATATCGCGGTTGAACTGTGTATGCAAATGGCACAATGGTTTTTGTAAAATCTTTAACCCCCCAATCCACATTTTAGCAGGGGAAAAAGTATGCATCCATGCAATAATTCCTATACAGTTTGCACTAGCATTGGCTTCCTGGCATAATGCATAAATTTCTTCCGGCGTCTTTACGGTTGGTTTGTATATAACAGTTACCGGAATCTGCCCGGCATCATTATATGTTTTTGCAATAATTTGTGAATGTTCTGCAACTTTTTTTAATGTTTCTTCTCCATATAAATGTTGGCTACCTGTTACAAACCATACTTCCATTTTTTTTAGATCATCCATTGTTAAATGTTTATTCGTTTTTAATTATTTTCTAATCTATTTATAAACGCGTTCATTATTTTTAAATCACCCAACAGAAATTTGATTTTGGCATTTTTTCTGAGAAGATAAAAACAAATTATTCATTCGAAACCAACTCAACATCCTTTATCCGTTCGGGAAACCATATCATCATTTCTCCTTTACCCCTATTGGCCCACGCATAATAAGGAATAGCAACAAATGGTTGATTTACCGTATGTAGATTTTCACCATTTGCATCAATCAAAACCGCCGGCACACTGGCTTTTATAATCTCTATTCCATTTAAAAGATCCGGCTTATATTCGGTTGTAAATGCTGTATTAACTGGCATTACAATGTTAGATGCTTTCCCATTATTATCAATCCACTCAGCACAATACATAATAGGCCCACGTTGTAAAGCAACTTTGCCGATGTCATTTTTTATATTCTTATTGGCAATCACTTTTCTAACTTCCATTGGAAGATTTACCTGGATGATATCATTCTTTTTCCATGTCCGATTCAATACTGCATATCCATTTTGAATTTGATAAGCAATCTCTTTTCCATTGATGGTTATAATTGTTTTATTATCAGAATTATTTTTGAAAGCATACAGGTCAGAAGGGATCTCTTCATTTTTTGCCCAACCTGGAATACGCACCAGCATTGAAAAAGTGAAAGATGATTTTGGATTAACCGTGAATTTCAAATCACCATTCCAGGGATAATTATTTTGCTGAACAATTTCAACCTGTTTGTTTTGAATATTCAATGAAACATGGCTGCTGATAAAAAGATTCACAAATAGTTTATCATCTTTTTGCGCATATACATAACCTGGAACAGATGGCAACAACCTTACAAGATTAGTTGGACAACAGGAACATGGGAACCATCCGGATCTCTCTGGTTCCATATCCGGATGCGAAAAGCTGTTTTTTATCTGCATCGCATTTGTATAAAAAAACGACTTGCCATCAAGGCCAACACCAGATATAAGCCCGTTATACAATATCTTTTCTAATACATCAATATATTTGGCATCTCCATGTAAAAGAAACATTCTTTCATTCCAAAAAACATTGGCAATGGCAGCACAGGTTTCGTTGTAGGCCGTTGTATTCGGCAATTCATAATTATCGCCATAACGTTCGCCAGATCCCACCGCACCGGCTCCGCCCTGAACATATATTTTTTTTGAAACCATATTATTCCAGATCGTATCAATCGCATGGAGCAATTTTTCATCTCCGGTTAATGCTGCTACATCGGCCATTGCTGAATATAAATATCCGGCACGCACCGCATGGCCTTCAGCTTCTGTTTGATCTACTACAGGTTTATCATCCTGCCAATACATGCCATTCTTCCACTCATCTTTGCTGGTTGAATCATACCCTTTGTAATGACCTCTCTGTTCTACAAAAAACTTTGCTGTTTGCAGGTATTTTTCTTTACCTGTTATGCGATAGAGTTTTACCAAACCCATTTCCACTACTTCATGACCGGGGGCGACATGTTTTTTATCAGGGCCAAAAACTGAACAAACAAGATCAGCGTTTTTTAAAGCAATATTTAAAAATGATTTTTTGCCTGTGGCTAAATAGTAAGCTACTGCAGCTTCGTACATATGGCCTGCATTATATAACTCATGGCTAAGTTCCCTTTCTTTTTCCCATCTTACTTTACCAACCCATGGGCCTACATTGTTAGGGTTGATCGTTCTTGCTGTATATAAGTAACCATCGGGTTCCTGTGCTGCTCCTACGATGGTGATTAATGAATCAACATATTTTTCAAGTTTTGCATCAGGAAATAAACTTAATGAATAAGCAGCGCCTTCAATTGTTTTATAAATATCAGTATCATCAAAAGGGTATAGTGTACAAAATTTACCAGACCTTTCTGCAGCCATTACAAAATTCTTTACGCGGCCTGTCTTTTCGCATCTTTCAAAAGAAGCAGGTATGGTAACTGTTTCATTAATTTTCAGACGTGGAAGCCAAAAATTATCTGAAAGCTTTACGTCTTTAAAAGGTATAGCCTGGATTGGATAATCTTTCTTTTGCCCAAAAAGCATCGTAGTGGTTAATGCAAAAATTGAAAGTAGTATTTGTTTCATACTTTTTCTTTTTAAATTATCTTTTACCGCCGGTATTATATTTTGGTTTCATTCCTGATTTAAATAAGTTCTTGACCATAATAACTGCCAGAGCCATGCTTGCGTTCAAAATGTTTTTTTATCAAAGCATCTTTTAAGCGGAGTGCATTGTGATTAATTGATTCAGTTAACCAGGCCATTTGTGCAATGTTTTCAAGCACGGCACTATTATAAACGGCTTTTGAAGCGGTTTTACCCCATGTAAATGGCGCATGATTTCCTACTAGTATCATTTCAACTTCCTCATAATTCAATCCTTTTTCTTTATAATAATTAATGATCTGGTAACCGGTTTCATATTCATAATCTCCCTGTATCATTTCATCATTCATAGGCGGTGCGCATGGAATATCCACCGTATTATGATCGGCATGCGTTGTTCCAAATATGGGAATATCTCTTTGGGCCTGCGCCCATGATGTTGCATAAGTTGAATGAGTATGCGCTATTCCCCCAATATTCACCCATTGCTTATATAATACTGCATGGGTTTTAGTGTCTGAGGAAGGACGCAAGTTTCCTTCTACTACCTTTGCATCAAAATCTACAATCACCATTTTACCAGGGGTGAGTTCATCGTAGGGAACACCACTGGGTTTTATAGCAAATACAGATAAAGCTCTGTCTGCTGCACTTACATTCCCAAATGTAAATAATACCAAACCTGATTTTGGCAATTGCATATTGGCTTCGTAAGCTTCTAATTGTATATGTTCGTATTTTGTCT
>Ga0209585_10000571_pt1 | contig 14271 bp, 13 predicted proteins | sample NGEPerone_FD_185491 | JGI IMG/M metagenome (GOLD analysis project Ga0209585, IMG submission 185491) | Arctic peat soil microbial communities from the Barrow Environmental Observatory site, Barrow, Alaska, USA - NGEE Permafrost154B-one... | ecosystem: Environmental > Terrestrial > Soil >... | reverse complement strand
AACTCAGTGTGTTCAACTAAAGGGGAATCTGATTATTCCAAATAGTTTCAATAATTGTGAATACCTACTTTAGTGCGGCATTCACCGAATCCCTGATCTCCTGGTAATTCTTTTGCCGGTCTTTCACATGAATGTTCTTCACAAAGACGATTGCAGCATAATTGCGCTGAAGGTCTACCCACGGATAGGTTCCAAACAGTCCCGGACTGCAGACAACAGTGCTGTTACCAATCTCATCCTTTTCCAGTATCCATTCGCCCCATCCGTATTCGAAACCGGCTGCTTCATTGGGGGAATAAACAACCTTTGCACGAACTGTACGACTGATCTGCATCAGTTCAATGGTTTTTTCACTGATAATTTGTTTCCCGTTAAAAGTTCCTTTCTGAAGAATCATTTGCAGAAAGTTCATATAATCAGATGCGGTTGATGTTGCACCACCTGATGGATTAACCGCCTTTCCCATCTTAAACGTTGTATTTTTCATTGCAAGCGGTTTCGCAATCCGTTCCTGAAAAAGTGTTTCGAAATCCTGATGAGAGACAACTTCAAGAATACGTCCCACGATGTTTAAACCGATATTTCCATAGCTGAACACTTCACCAGGTTTGCCCGACATTGGTTTTGCGGCAAAAAGGTTCATCTCTTCATCGAGCGAGGAAATCTTTCTCCGCTCAATCAGTGTCCGAAGTGTAATCTGCCCACTCTTAATTCCTGAAGTGTGACTCATGCATTGACCAATCGTGATATTTCCTTTGCCATACCGTGTAAATACGGGCAAATACTTCCCGATTGTATCCTTTGGGGAGATCTTTCCCTCATCAATAAACGTGGCAGCAAGCGCTGCAGTCAGCCATTTACTGCAACTTGCAATCATTTCCGGCGTTTTGCGTGTATAATTACCCAGATTCTCAACAAATACAAGATAGTTATCCTTAAATATCAGCATACATACATTCCCGCCAAGCACCTTCTTCTTCGATTCGAGTACACGTGTTACACGATCGAACTGATCCTGTCCCGCAACTGCATTACTCAGCAACAGATTGAGGGAAATTAATCCCAGAATAAGAAGAAATCGGAAACGGTGGCCGGAATTTGTGCTCATGATACCCATTTGTTATTTAAAATTATTTCCAATTCAAATATGGAGGTTTTTAATTGATATCGGAAGTGTCATTTTGCGGCGCATAGTGCAGTTTTATTTCAATTTATATTTGTAGATGCGCATAAATTCATTTTTTATTTCACACCCCGGGTTGCGTTGTTCCTCCTTACCCGGGGTTATTTAATTTAAACCCTTTCAGGGTAATTCTAAGCATATTGTTGTTTAATCAGTTTGCCTATTATCAAATCGTCGAAACAAAGTTCAGCGCAGCTAAATATCACATCGTTTCATTACCTAATTGTCACATTGTCTAATTTTCCAATTATTTCATCATCTCCTGCACAAATGGTTTTAATCCTGCAAAGAAAAATTCAACCCCAATGACCATCACAATTAAACCCATCAGCCGGAGCATGATTTTGTTCCCTGTCTCTCCCAGAACCTTCATAATAGGGGATGCTGCAATCAACACAAGGTAAGTAATCACGCAAATAACAAAAATCGTAATAATCAGAATCAGTTTCATTTCCGCATTAACAGCATCCTGCATCAAAACAATCGCATTCGTTATCGCGCCAGGTCCGCAAATCATAGGAATTGCCAAAGGGGTGATTGAAATATCGGTGATGTGCTTTTCCATTTCGGATGCTGTAATCTTTGTATTCCCAAGTCGTGCCTGCAACATATCCTGCCCCATGATGAAGAAAATGACGCCTCCGACAATGCGCAGACTATCGACCGAAATTCCGAAAAACCGGAATAATAATTGTCCCGTCAATGCAAAACTCATAATAGTAAAGAAGGAAACGATGGTTGCTTTTAATGCAGTTCTTCGCCTGTAAACCACTTCAAAGTCTTTTGTCATCGTCATAAACACCGGCATCACCCCAAGCGGATTCAGCAATGTAAAAAAGGAGGTAAAACAGAGCAATGCAAATGAAAGACTATCTGACATTATTCAAAGATTTAGTTGATTAGCGGGTTTACTGATAAATCAGTATAATGAATGAGACAAAGATAATCGAAAGGTTACTTATATTTTACAAATATGAATCGATGTATAGCAGGCGACTTACAAAAGTTACAACTCAGGTTCGTTTTTGTCAACATCCTCTTTCTTTTTCTCGAGCCATTCGCCCGATTTCAAATAAGCCATGAATTTTTTATAGACTTCTTTACCGATCAATAAGGTTCCTACCCAAAAACTTACCTCTCCAACCACAACGAGCGTTGTCGTCAAAGCAACCTTAACCTTTAAATTCATCGGAATAAAAGGCATTGCAAAAATGATCAGGAAAAATGCAACTGAAACAGAAATAAGGACAATTCCCAATCTGAATTTCAACTTTTTTTTGTCCATTTACTTTATTTAGAAATGCAATGTAAGGAAAAACAAAGGTTAATGAATAAAGTTTAACGGATAAACGCTGAAAACCGAATACGAAACAGTTGATGGTAATAAATGACCGCTGATCCAGATTCATGTAAATTCACTTTCATCATGAGAGTAATCAGCAAACAACATAAATAGTATTCGGATCTGCTTTAACGTTTATCCTTATTACTTTAACCTTATATTTTCACTCTTCTTTTCCTTACCTTGATCCTCTTACTGACAAAGAAGCCAATCGCAATGGAGCATGAAACCATCATAAACCCGATTCTATAAGCAGATGCACTATCATTATGGCCTAAAGCACCGATGAAAGGCACCATCATTGCAATTAAAATCAATGAAGTCAGAACCATAGAAATATTAGCCGCCGGCTTACTGCCATAACGCAATCCATGAATTAATGACAGCAGAAAGGCACCTGTCATTATTGGAATAAGAGCTGTAAGTGAAGGCGTTTCTGATCCGATAAAGCTCCAAAGACCAAGAATCATTAAAACAAAAGCATTCATCATGCTTACCAAATATATCTTCATAATTCACAAATTTGGGTTATCACACAAATCAATGTTAACAACAATAACATTGAAAGAATGTTGCAATGTGCGATTCAAGATATTAAATAATTTCAGATACTGGTCATAATGCGTACTCTGCAGGAACTTTGCCAAATTTTTTCCGCAACCAGAAATGAAAACTATGAATTCCCGAAGGGGAGAAAAACATCATCGGACAAAAGCCATGTACAACTTCAAGTCCGTTTTCCTTACAAGCTTCGATTGCAGCCGCTGAACCGGATCCTTTTCCCGCACCGCGGTGCATCCATACCCGTTGAATGGGTAGAGTCTTTTAACTGAGGAATTATCTGTCCGGTTGCCAATGGATTCACAACGAGAATCAGGTTCGTCACAAAATCCGGAAGAGTTTTAACATCCGGATAACATTTTATTCCTTCAACTTCAGCAAGTAGAGGATGCAATGGGAAAACAGTATATCCCTTTTTTGTTAATTCATGAAGCAAAGCATTTCCAAACTTTTGTTTATTTGTCGAAATTCCGATCAATGCGATATTCTTATCACCCTTAAAACTTTCAATTATCGTGTTCATCATGGGTATGCATTATATTATTAATCAAACCATAAAATTACGAAATCATTTGAATGATTCCCCTAATGTATTCGGAAACTAAATTCTTTGTGTAAATTACACCGCTGAGCGCTGATCCCTTCGTTCAACAACGATTACCCTCAGAAATAACTGTTTATCTAATGAGAACAAAAATAATTTCAACATTTTCGACCATTCTGTTTGTTTTGATAATGCTTGTAACATCAGCCTCCGGGCAGATAGGCAAACGTTTTCCTTCTGAAAAAAAGATAGTTGCAGATCCAATAACAGGAAATCAACTTACTTTTCTTACGAGTAAACCAGAGGGAGATTCAAAGATTTACCAGACACATAATCAATGGACTTCGGATGGAAGCTGGATCATTTTCCGTTCCAACAGGGTAAAAGGTGAAGCTATGGCTGTGAATGAAACAACAGGCGAAATTGTTCAGGTAAGTGAAGGTGGATTTACCGGGATGCTTAATGTTGCAAGGAAATCGATGAAACTCTTTTTCATGAGAAGTATATCTGCAACACAAGATGATCCATCTAACCATAGCGGAAAACTAATTCAGGTAATAGAGGTTAATCTGGCAACATTGTTCGCTGATAGTGAAGCGGGGAAATTAAAAGCAGCAACCGAATATCAGCGTATTTGTGGCACAACTCCGGTAGAAATGGAAGCCGGAGGAGATATGGCACTCGATGCTAATGAAGATTTTGTGTATTTCAGAGTCGGCAAGAAGGAGTCGGCAAAACATCTAGCTGAGGTGATAAAAATCGAAGCCAATTTCGGACCAAGAAATATGGGTGCTGGGCCGGCCGGTATAGGAAAGATGAATTTAAAAACCGGTGAGTCATCATTCGTTGTCGCTGTTCCTTTTCAGATTGGACATATTCAAACGAATCCCTGGATTCCGGGCGAGATTGTGTTCTGCTGGGAAACAGGCGGCAAGGCACCTCAGCGCACCTGGACTGTTATGGGAGATGGAAGCAGTTTAAGACCGCTTTATCCCGAGACTGAATACGAATGGGTTACACACGAAGCTGTCATTTCAAAAGATGAAGTTGCTATAGCAATTATGGGACACCGAAAAGTCGGAACCGGTGAAGTACCAAATACGCAGGCAACATCTGAAAAACCAACCGATCCGAAGAATCCCGGCCAAGAAATTGGCTGGGGTCCTTCCGGTACACGCGAAAAACCAACAGGTCTTGGAATTGTAAATCTTAGAACGCATGAAATGGTCATTGCCGGACAAACGCCTTCAGGCAGTGGATTGTGGCATGTAAATGGTTCATCAGATGGCCGCTGGGCGGTTGGAGATGATTTTAAAAGAGGTATCTATCTGATCGACAGAAATTCGCATGAAATGATATTGATATCTGCCGGACACAAAGAAACGGCGTCAGATCACCCACACCCTACATTCAATGCTGAAGGAACAAAAATAGAGATCCAGTCGGCAATGCTGTCTGAGGATAACAAATCAATGAATATATGCATTATCCCGGTTCCGGAAGCATGGCTTAAAAGAAAGTATTAGCGTGATTTCGATTTAATATTTTTTGAAGTATCTATTCCGTAAATCCTCTGCCAGTCATGATATCAGCCTTTACAAACAATGCCATCCCGGTTTTCATCCTCCGGAATTTTAGTTTTTCATAAAAAGGTTCTTTCCCTGGTGAAGCATAAAGGATGAAATTACATCCGGGAAGTGAATTTACAATCTTTTCGATTATTTGCTTTCCGATTCCGTGTCCCTGATAGGAGGGTAATACTGCCACATCATAAATTGCAGCCTGAATTAACCCGTCAGATATTGCACGTCCAAAACCAATCAGTTGCTGATTATCAAAAACAAACACAACCGAAGCACTGACTGAAAATGTTAACCTGTGAATATCAGCATCGTGAAAAGACATGCCCACTTTTTTTAATATTTCAGGGACTAGTTCCCAATCAATATCTGAGCAATCGTAGTGAAATTTCAAATTCATAATGAAGAACTTAAGTTTTATAACTACTTTTCAGTTAAAGGATGCCGGAAAAGCACAATTCCAAAAGAAATTGCAAAAATCAAATAAATACAACATGCGATCCAGATTATCTTTGGCAAGCCCGGATTTGCAATTATTCCCTTAACTAAAGCAAGTCCTGCAATAAAAAAATGGGTAAAGTTTGCAACGGCGCTCGGCCTGTTATAAATCCCACCGATTAAACTTGTTTTAATCATCCAGTTGAGCATTCCAAAGCCAAAGTATAGAGCGCCTATTATTTGCAGAAGTACCTGAATAGACCCGGTATTTTCAAGATCGCTATATTTTAAGATCTCATCAGGAAGAAAGGTCAGTATTATACCGGCAGTTAGCAGAAATACTGCACTTATTGACATTAAAACTTTTGTATTCATTTATTTGATTTTTACTTTAAACGAATCAGAGAGCTTCACGGAACAAGAAAGTAATCTTGTACGTTCCTTTCAATTTAATGCTGACGAATATAGATAAAAAAACTGATCAGCAAAAGATTGTATTAACAACCAAATTGCTGATCAGTTTCAATTTTGATGAAACCTCCATTTTAAAGAGGTTTTATAGTATACCTAAACCAATACGGGATAAACCAATATTAATCCAGTGTCTTTGCAACTTCAACCTGTTCGAAAGCCTCGATAAAGTCGCCTTCCTTCAGATCATTGTATCCACGGATGTTCAAACCACATTCGTAACCCTTGGCAACGTCTTTCACATCATCCTTAAATCGTTTCAACGATTCGAGATCGCCTGTGAATACAACGATACCGTCGCGGATCAGGCGCACCTTCGAGTTTCGAAGAATCTTTCCGTCCCTGACAATACAACCTGCAATCGTACCAACTTTGGTAATATTGAATACGGTAAGAATTTCGGCTGTTCCTTTGATCTCTTCTTTGATCTCTGGAGCAAGCATCCCTTCCATAGCCGATTTAACTTCGTTAATCGCATCATAGATGATTGAGTAAAGCCGGATATCAATACCCTCTTTCTCAGCAAGCTTTCTAGCACTCAACGAAGGACGTACCTGGAAGCCCACAATAATTGCATTTGAAGCCGAAGCAAGCATTACATCCGATTCGGTGATCTGTCCAACCGCTTTGTGGATCACATTCACCTGAATTTCTCCAACTGAAAGTTTGATCAATGTATCAGAGAGTGCTTCGATAGAACCGTCAACGTCACCCTTCACAATAATATTCAATTCCTGGAAGTTTCCGATTGCAATTCTTCGGCCAATTTCGTCAAGTGTAATATGTTTTTGAGTACGCAGACCCTGTTCGCGCTGTAGCTGTTCGCGTTTATTTGCAATTAATCTCGCTTCGCGTTCGCTTTCCATTACATTAAACTTATCACCAGCCTGAGGAGCACCATTTAATCCCAGAATTAAAACTGGTTCAGCAGGTCCCACACTTTCGACACGTTGATTACGTTCGTTAAACATTGCCTTGATGTGACCAAAATGTGGTCCGGCAAGAATAACATCACCAACATTTAATGTTCCGCTTTGAACAAGAATTGTAGCTACATAACCTCGTCCTTTATCTAAAGAAGACTCAATTACAGAACCCAATGCACGTTTATTCGGATTTGCTTTCAGTTCAAGCATATCGGCTTCGAGCAATACTTTTTCGAGAAGTTCCGACACACCCTGACCGCCTTTTGCAGATATATCCTGCGACTGATACTTACCACCCCAGTCTTCGACGAGGAAGTTCATATTTGCGAGCTGTTGTTTTATTCTTTCAGGATCCGCTCCGTTTTTGTCTATCTTATTGATGGCAAATATAATCGGAACCGATGCGGCTTGAGCATGATTGATAGCCTCGATTGTCTGAGGCATTATATCATCATCTGCTGCGACAATAATAATAACGATATCTGTAACCTGGGCACCACGTGCACGCATAGCGGTAAAAGCTTCATGGCCCGGAGTATCGAGGAAGGTGATCTTTCGGCCACTCTCGAGGGTTACATTATAAGCACCAATGTGCTGCGTAATTCCTCCGGCTTCACCGGCTATTACATTTGCTTTACGTACATAATCGAGCAGCGATGTTTTACCATGATCGACATGTCCCATTACTGTTACAATCGGAGGTCGTGTTATCAAATCATCAGCATGATCTTCTTCTTCTACAATAGCTTCCTGTACCTCTACCGAGATAAACTCAACTTTGAAGCCAAATTCATCAGCAACAACGGCCATCGTTTCGGCGTCGAGACGTTGGTTGATGGACACAAATAGTCCAAGTGACATACAGGTTGCGATAACCTTTGTTGGTGTAACATCCATCATCGATGCCAATTCGTTCACCGACACAAATTCAGTAACCTTGATGATGCTCTTGTCCATCTCGTCGCGGGCACTTTGCTCAGCCAATTTCTCACTGAAAGCAATTCGTTTGTCGCGACGGTATTTTGAGCCTTTGGTTTTCAGACCTTTTGTAGTCAGACGAGCCAATGTCTCTTTTATTTGCTTTTGAACATCCTCATCTTTAACCTCAAGTTTAACAGGTGAGGAGGATCTTTTTTTGACAACAAGCGAAATCTTCTTCTTAAGCTTGCTCTCAGGTTTATCAACCTTATCCTTCGCTTTTTCAAGTTTCTTTTCCGGCAGATCAACACGTTCTTTTATATCTTTTGGAACACGCTTTCTCTTCTTTTTATTCCGGGATTGATGGTCCTCGAGGCGCGTAGGTTTCTTTTTCTCTTCTGCAGGAAGTTCAATCCGGCCAATTACGGTAGGCCCCATTAACTTCTTCCTTTCCAATTTAAATATCTCTTCCGTATTTTCGGAATTGTCAACAGAACTTTCCGGATCATTAACGATCTCAGTTCTGGCAGGGCTCTCATTTTCAGCTTGAGACCTGTTCAATTCTTCGGATGCTCTACGAGTCGTTAACTTCTTTTTAAGAATTTCCTTTTTAGGCTTCTCAGCGGCTTTGTGAGCCTCAAGGTCAATTTTGCCAATTACCTTTATATTGCTTTCAATCTGAGAGACATTTGAAATCACCTCAGTCTTAAGCTCTGCATTTTCGTTGTCTTCTAGCTGTTCGTTTTGAACTACCGGCTTTTTCTCGCTAACTGTTTCAGGGGTCGTCCGAATTTCAGCATCCTGCGCCTTTGTTTCTGCCTTCTGATGTTCTGTTGTTTTAGCAGCAGCAGCTTCGATCGGTTTATCAACCGGATGTTCAGCTGGCTTCTCGACGACCGGTTTTTCAACCTCTGGTTTCGAATCAGTTACAGGGATCTCCGTCTGCGCTTCTTTTGGCTTTGGTTTGGGATGGTTAATAATATTAAGATCAACCTGACCTAAAACTGTAATTTTGGGTTTTTCAACTTCACTTACCGGAGCAGTTTCTGGTTTAGGGATTTCAGCAACTGGTTCTTGTTTGGGAGCGACTGGAATTGTTTCCGGTTTACGTGTAACAGGAACCGGATCGACACGTTTCTCTTCTTTATAGTGATGTAAACTATGATCCTTCACCATAATGGAATCATCGTCGGCATCAGATTCTTCGGGTTCCTTTTTAACTGACTGCAAATCTTCGATAGTCACCGATTCATTTTTTGCACGATGGTGGCGAAGATTGACCTTGTCGGCTTCAATTCGGGCTTCATGATCCTTCCGAAATTGCTTTTCAAGAAGCTCATGCATATCTGCCTCAATTTTTGTATTCGGATCAGTAGAGATTTTAAAACCCTGCTTGTGAAGATAGTCCACCAACGTGGTAATCCCCACGTTCAATTCACGAGCAATTTTACTTAATCTTGATCCTTTTTCCCCTGTAATCATATCTTCCCAAACAGTTAATTATGCTATTGTCCCTACCGAGTTTATATCATTTTTTCACAAAAATAATTATTCAAACTCAGTCTTAAATATTCGCAACACTTCGTCGATTGTTTCTTCTTCGAGATCAGTGCGCTTGATAAGGTCTTCACGCGAAAGGCTTAATACATTTTTAGCTGTATCGCACCCTATTGCTTTTAGTTCGTCGATGATCCAACCTTCAATTTCATCAGAGAATTCATCAAGGCTGACATCCTCTTCATCAACAGCTTCGCGATCGCGGTACACATCAATATCATAACCGGTAAGTTGGCTTGCCAATTTAATATTCAGACCACCTTTCCCAATAGCCAGCGAAACTTCTTCAGGTTTCAGGAAAACCTCAGCGCGGTTTTCGTTCGAATACAATTTGATAGAAGAAATCTTTGCCGGATTTAAAGCCCGTTGTATGTAAAGCTGTAAATTATTCGTATAGTTGATAATATCGATATTTTCGTTCCGTAACTCCCGTACAATACCGTGAATACGGGAACCTTTCATCCCAACACAGGCACCGACCGGATCGACTCTTTCGTCATACGACTCAACGGCAACTTTTGCCCTTTCACCTGGAATACGAACAATTTTCTTGATGGTTATTAAACCGTCGAAAATCTCAGGAACTTCAAGTTCGAATAAACGTTCAAGAAATACCGTTGAAGTACGCGATAAAATAATGTAAGGACTGTTATTTCGCATCTCAACACGAATGATTACAGCACGAACACTATCTCCTTTACGGAAGAAATCGGTAGGAATTTGTTCAATTTTCGGAAGCAACAGTTCATTTCCTTCATCATCGAGCAAAAGTAACTCACGCTTCCAGATCTGATAAACTTCGCCGGTTACGATTTCTCCGATTTTAGCCTTGTATTTCGTGTAAACATTATCCTTTTCCAACTCAAGAATCCGCGTTGCCAAATTTTGACGAAGGTTTAAGATAGCCCTTCGGCCAAAATCTGAAAATTTCACCTCATCGGTGACCTCTTCCCCAATTTCGTAGTCTTCGCCGATTTTTTTTGCCAGCGTAAGTGTAATTTGGAGGTTGGGATCAGTAAATTCACTGTCCTCAACTACTATTCGGTTTCGCCAGATTTCAAAGTCTCCTTTATCAGGGTTAATGATCACATCGAAATTCTCGTCAGTACCAAACTGTTTTTGGAGAACACTTCGGAAAGAGTCTTCAAGAACACTCATCATGGTAGCACGGTCGATGCTCTTCAGATCTTTAAATTCCGAAAACGTGTCAATCAAATTCAGGTTGTCCATATCTTCAGGATTTTAATTGAAAGAAATTACTATTTTTACTGTCTTCATTTGATCAAAACTATAAGTCAACATTTTGGTCTCTTCAACCTTTTTCCCGTCAACTCTACCTTTTGCAAGAAATTCCAATTCAAAACCTTCTGTATTGGCCGATTTTAGAATTCCTTTTTGCTTTTCACCACTTTTTGTCACCACTTCCACTTCGCGGCCAATGTTTTTCAAGTATTGACGTAAAACTTTTAGAGGTAACGATAGTCCCGGAGAAGAGACTTCCAATGAAAAATCTTCAACTTCGCGATCGAGGCTGCCTTCTATATGCCTGCTGATTTGAACACATTCACCAACGCTTATTCCTGCATCACTGTCTACCGAAACCAAAATTGAGTTCCCGGTACCAACTGTAATATCAACAACAAACATATCGTCCGACAGTACTTCTTCAAGCAGAATTTGAATCTTTTCTTTAGTTATCATTTTTACTATCAATAAAATAGGGGACTCAAGTCCCCTAATCCTTCGATTATTCTCCAGTGCAAAAGTAAACCTTTTGTGTTAAAAAAACAAATATATTTCACATGTACATTGAATATGATTTTTTAAATGAGCACTTTGTAAAATTGTAAGCTTAAAAAAGCATAACATTTCTTAGTTTTGACCATTCATTTCACTAAAAGAAACGAAGTTGAAAAGTGCGAAAAATAAAATAGTAAACGATCCGGTTTGGGGTTTTATTGAATTGGACTCAGACCTGCACCTCGAAATTATTGAACATCCTTATTTTCAACGACTCAGAAGAATAAAACAGTTAGGGCTTTCCTCTCTCGTGTATCCGGGGGCCAATCATACCCGCTTCGAGCATGCGATCGGAACGATGCATTTGGTTCGGTCCGCTCTTGATGTTCTTAAGAAGAAAGGGAATAAAATCACCGAAGAGGAGGAAGAAAGTGTAATGGCCGCACTTTTATTGCATGATATTGGTCACGGACCTTTTTCGCATGCGCTTGAACAGAGTATTGTTCAGGGAGTTTCGCATGAGGAGTTATCGCGTGTATATATGGACGACCTCAACCATGAAATGGATGGACGGCTTAGTATGGCAATTGATATATTCATGAATCGTTACTCCAAACGGTTTCTGCACCAATTGGTCAGTAGTCAACTCGACATGGATCGTCTCGATTTCCTGAAGCGCGACAGTTTTTATTCAGGGGTTTCTGAAGGGGTTGTATCGTCGGAACGGATTATCAAAATGCTCCATGTTCAGCATGATCAGCTTGTTGTAGAAGTGAAGGGAATCTATTCCGTGGAGAAATTCCTGATTGCCCGCCGGTTGATGTACTGGCAGGTTTACCTGCACAAGACGGTACTATCGGCAGAGCATATGATGATTAAACTGTTGCAACGCGCTTTTGATCTGGCGTCATCCGGTATAAACGTACCGGCAACAGGCGATCTTGCCTTATTTTTAAACAAAGAAATCCAGGCTGAAGACTTTCGCTCGAACAATATGACCATCCGGAAACACGCGTTGCACCATTTTGCCTATCTCGACGATGCCGATATCTTGTGTTCCATCAAAGGGTGGATGCAGCATCCCGATCCGGTTCTTTCAAATCTATCAAAGGCAATCATCGACCGCAAATTATTCAAGATTAAACTATCGAAGACCCCATTTTCCGAAAGCAAACTGAACAATCTTAAGGAGCTATCAATAAACAAGTATGGGATTAGTCTGGAAGAAGCTGCATTTTTTGTGATTGACGGGGAAATTACAAACAGTGCTTACGACGAAGAAGCTGAAAATATCTATATATTGTATAAAAATGGTAAGCTAAAAGATATAAAAGAGGCCTCGGACATCAATCTGGAAGGGCTTACAAAGACTGTGCGTAAACATTTTGTGTGTTATCCCGGAGAAATCATCACAAGGTAATTATTTTAATTATTTTTGCAGCGTAAAATTTAAAGACGAACGAATGGAGTTTTCGGCAAATGATATTGCAACTTTACTAAACGGTGAAGTTGAAGGAAATGGCAATGTTAAGGTAAGTAATATCTCAAAAATCGACCAGCCAATACCCGGGACCCTAACTTTTTTATCAAATCCAACCTACACCAAATATATTTACACCACCACTGCATCAATCGTAATCATCAAAAAAGATTTTATACCCGAAAAAAAGCTGTCATGTACTTTAATCCGGGTAGAGGATGCCTACGTCGCACTGGCTAAATTGCTCGATTTTTACACAAAAACCAAACCTACGAAAATGGGGGTTGAACAGCCCTCTTTCGTTAGCAAATCGGCAACGCTGGGTGAGCAAATCTATCTTGGCGCATTTGCCTATATTGGCGATAATGTACTGATAGGAAACAATGTAAAAATATATCCTCATGTTTATATCGGTGATAATGTAAAGATCGGAAACGACACGATTCTCTACTCCGGCGTAAAAATTTATGCAGGCTGTTCGATTGGTTCTTCCTGTATTTTTCATGCAGGTTCCGTCATTGGTGCCGATGGATTTGGATTCGCTCCTAATCCCGACGGAACTTATACAAAAATCGAACAAATTGGCAATGTTATTATCGAAGACAACGTTGAGATTGGAGCAAATACGACTGTCGATAGCGCCACCATGGGGTCGACGATTATCCGCAATGGGGTTAAACTCGACAATCTGATTCAGATCGGTCATAATTGTGAAATCGGAGAAAACACAGTGATGGCTGCACAGGTAGGGATTGCAGGTTCTACAATTATTAGCAGAAACTGTGTTTTTGGCGGACAGGCAGCTGTTTCGGGACATATTACAGTTGGAGAAGGGACTAAAATAGGACCTAAATCAGGTGTAATGTCAGCAGTTAAACCGAATTCAGTTTTATTGGGAGCACCAGCTCTTGATTTCAAACTGGCCATGAAAACGTTTTCAATTATAAGGAACCTTCCTGAGCTTCGCAATGATGTTATCGAACTTCAGAAAAAGGTTAAGATCATCGAAGACAATAAATAAGCCTTAAATAAAACATCTTAAGGAATATCACATATAAATTGAGCCGCCAACAGATTGGGGCATTAAATGAAGAAAAATTTCGTGAAATGATGAGTGTTAAGCAGAATACAATCGAAAGAGAGGTCACCATTTCAGGCAAAGGCCTACATACCGGTGTTGAAGTCACAATAACGTTTAAGCCTGCACCCGAAAACTTTGGGTATAAATTTAAACGGATTGATCTTGCTGGTGAACCGGTGATTGAGGCCAATGTTTCCAAAGTAAGGGGAACATCACGCGGAACTGTTCTGAAAGACGGAGATGTTGTGATCAGTACAATTGAACACGTAATGGCGGCACTGATTGGAACAGGAATTGATAATGTTCTGATTGAAATGAACGGTCCTGAGGCTCCGATACTCGATGGAAGCGCCGGCCCCTATGTAAAAATCCTCAACGAAGCAGGTATTGTTGCCCAACACGCCGATGTTGAATATTTTGAAATCAAAAGAAAAATTGTTTATCGGAATG
>Ga0209585_10000570_pt1 | contig 14279 bp, 12 predicted proteins | sample NGEPerone_FD_185491 | JGI IMG/M metagenome (GOLD analysis project Ga0209585, IMG submission 185491) | Arctic peat soil microbial communities from the Barrow Environmental Observatory site, Barrow, Alaska, USA - NGEE Permafrost154B-one... | ecosystem: Environmental > Terrestrial > Soil >... | reverse complement strand
GAGAGATCCTCAGCGCCGACGGGAAGAAGGCGGAGTTCGCGTCGCAGGCCGGCGTGGACGCCCTGACGTTCCTGCGGGACATGGCCGTGGACGACAAGAGCGTGTACCTGGACCAGACCGACACCAACGCCACGCCACTCTTCGCGAGCGACAGGGTCGCCATGATGACTGCACCGCCGTGGGCGCTCTACGACATCGGGTTGACCGGAACCGAGTACGGCGTGACGGTGCTGCCGGGCTTCAACGGTGACCACGAGACCATCTCCGGGCCTGATCTCTGGGTCCTCTTCGACCACCAGGACGTCAACAGGGCCTACTGGTCGTTCGAGCTCACCAGGTGGCTCACGGATCCCGCCCAGGACCTCAAGGTCAACGTCGGTTACGGCAACCTCCCGCTCCGTGCGGTCGAGACGGACACTCCTGAGTACCTGACGCAAGCCCAGTCGCTCCCGGGCTTCGATGCCTTGGCGAAGAATCTCGTGAACGCCACGAAGGTGCGTCCGACGATCCCGGGGTACGCGCCCCTCTCCGAGGCTGTCGGTCAGGCCATCGCGTCGGCCCTCCAAGGCCAAGGAGACCCGAAGACTGCGCTCGACTCCGCAGCCAGGACTGCCGACCAGGCGGTTGCAGACTGATGGCGGGCGTCGCTGAGAGGTCCGGTTCCGGCCCGAGGCACGGAAGCACCCTCGGGACGTTCTCCGGTTCCGGCCCGAGGCACGAAAGCACCCTCGGGACGGATGACCAGCGGTCGGTGCCGCCCGGGCGGCAGAAGCGGAAATCGTTCCGCTCGGCCCTCGAGGGCTGGGGGTTCGTGGCGCCGGCGATGGTGATCGTCGTCGGGCTGTCCCTGTTCCCGGCCGTCTGGGCCTTCATCCTCTCGCTGCAGAAGTGGAACGGATTCGGGTCACAGGTAAATGTCGGGAACGCCAACTACGTGCAGATGATCTCTGACGACGAACTGCACGCCGCGGTGACGCACACCGTGCTGTACACGGCGTTGTTCGTTCCGACGTCGGTGCTGCTCGGGCTCTTCCTCGCGGTCGCGCTCAACCGGCAGATCATCATGATCGGCATCTATCGCACGGCGATCTTCGTGCCCTTCGTCGCCTCGGCTGCCTCGACGGGCATCCTGACCACTTACCTGTTCAACCCGCAGTTCGGTTTTGTGAACAACATCCTTCGGGTGGTCGGGCTCCCTCAGCAGGGTTGGCTCGAGAACCCCTCGCAGGCGATGGTCGTCATCACGATCATGTCACTGTGGGGACAGGCGGCCTTCACGACGGTGATCTACCTCGCGGCACTGCAGGACATCCCGGTGGAGCTCCTCGAGGCGGCGCGAATCGACGGTGCCAACGTCTGGCAGTCCTTCTGGCACGTCACCTTCCCCCAGCTGGCGCCCGTGACCGCCTTCGTGACCATCTGGCAGACCATCGGTGCGATCCAACTGTTCGACCTCGTCTACACTACAACGCGTGGCGGGCCACTCGATGCCACGGAGACGATCGTCTACTACATGTGGAAGGCGGCGTTCAAGAACCTCGAGTTCGGCTATGGCTCGGCGGTCGCGTACGGGCTGTTCGCCGTCACGCTCCTCATCACCGTCGGCGTCGTCCTCTACTCGCGTCGATCCAAGGTGGAGGCCTTCTGATGGCGATCATGATTTCGCGGCCGACCGGAGCGATCCCCGCCCGGCCGGTGGGTCGCTCCGGCTCGCGCTGGTGGCATCTGCTCCTGGCGCCGATCGCATTCCTCTTCGCCTTGCCGTTCGTCCAGATGTTCCTCACTGCGCTCACGCCCGTGTCGGAGATCAACAAGTTCCCACCGAGGTTCTTCCCGGCGCATCTGACCCTGGAAGGCTTCATCAAGTTGTTCGAGACGTCCGGGATCCTTCTCTGGCTGCGGAACACCGTGGTGGTCTCCAGCGTCGGCGTGCTGTCCCACCTGGTTCTCTGCTCACTAGCCGGCTACGGGTTCGCTCGGCTGCGGTTCCGCGGGCGCAACCTCGGCTTCTTAGCGATCGTCGCGACGATCATGATCCCGACGCAGCTGCTGATGGTCCCGACCTACATCCTTTTCGCGAGGCTCGGGCTCATCGACACCCTGGGTGCGGCGATCGTGCCGTGGCTAGCGTCCGCCTTCGGCATCTTCCTGATGCGGCAGTTCTTCCTCTCGTTGCCTGCGGAGCTCGAGGAGGCCGCGGTGCTCGACGGGTGCACCCGTCTTCAGATCTTGTTCCGGATCGTCCTCCCGCTGGCCAGGCCGGCGCTGGCGACCCTGGCGATCTTCACGCTGCTCGGTTCGTGGAACGATCTCGTGTGGCCGCTGATCGCCATCAACAACGACCAGGCCTTCACGCTACAGCTCGGAATCACCAACTTTCAGGGTGCACGCCGTACCGACTGGTCCCTCCTCATGGCTGGCAACGTGATCGCCACGCTCCCGCTCATCGCCTTCTTCATCGTCGCCCAGAAGCAGTTCCTCGCGACGATGACCTTCTCCGGGCTCAAGGGCTGACCCCTCGGCACCACACACGTGGCATCTCCCTCCCGCCCCTGCCCGGTCGCGCGGCCGTGCCCGGCGGACTGCGGCCAGCCGTGGCACGGGTGGCCGCCGGAGCCGGGACGTCGCCTACGCGGGCCGCGGAAGGAGTCGGTCCGCGTAGCGACGAAGGCCGTCCCGGTGGAAGTCGCTCGTGTGGATCAACCCATGAGAGGTGACGGGTCTGACGGGGGAGGCCTCCCAGCGCCGACGCCGTCGGTCTCGTCGGGAGCGGCTCCCGGCCGGCCGGCCGGTGCCCGCCGCACGGTCCCGCTTCGCCATCGGTCCGGGCCGCACGCGGGACGACGGTGAGATCGAGCCACAGGACTGAGCGCCCGTGTGGAACTCACTGGCGGGGGGTAGGGGCCCCGACCTCGGAGAGGTGAGACAAGGCTTCCTGAGCCACCGGTGCAGGCGCGGGATCCCCGCCCAGTCCTCCGGGCCCCAGCCACCTGACGGGGCGCTCGTGGCTACTTGAGGCCGGAGGGGGCCAGTCCGTCGATGACCCTGCGCTGGAGCAGGACGAAGAGGATGAGGATGGGGGCCATCGCGAGCATGCTCGCCGCCATCACGACGGGGTAGTCCGTGTCCAGGTTGCTGACGAGGGTGGCGATCCCGGCCGGCAACGGCATGGCTTCCTGCCGGGTCGAGACGACGAGTGGCCACAGCAGCTCGTTCCATGACCAGAGTGAGCTGGTGATGACGAGTACGCTGATGGTCGGGCGTGCCAGCGGCAGCATGATGCTCCAGAAGACCCGCACCGGTGATGCCCCGTCCAGCTGGGCGGCCTCCTCGAGCTCGAGTGGCATGTTGAGGAACGCCGTGCGCATGAGGAAGGTACCGAAAGCGCTGAACAGGCCCGGCGCGACGATGCCCGCCACGGTGTCGAGCCATCCCAGCCCTTGCACGATCTGGTACTGCGAGATCAGGAACGCCTGCGAGGGAACCATGAGGATCGACAGCGTGACACCGAGCAGGACACCCCTGCCCCGGAAGCGCATGCGGGCGAAGGCGTAGCCCGCCAGCGTGCAGAGCAGGACCTGGGCGCCGACGCGGATCAGGGTGATGACGACCGACGTGCGCAGCTGGGGCAGGAAGGACAGCCGGTCGAAGACCGCGGCGTAGTTGTGCCACTGGATCGCCGCGGGCCACAGGTGCGGGACGACGCTCTGCACCTCGGCGTTCGTCGAGAGCGACATGATGATCTGCCACAGGAACGGGAACATCATCAGGAAGCCGCCGACGCTGAGCACGAGGTGCGCGACGACGTGCGAGCCGCCCCGCGTGCTGCCACGGTGGGCGCGGGGCGCGGGGCTGACGGTCCGGTCAGTCACTGTTCACCCATCTCTTCTGCAGGCGGAACTGCGCGAGCGTCGCGAGACCGATGACCAGGAAGATCGCCATGGCGATCGCGGAGGCGTAGCCCTTCTGGTTGTTGACGAAGCCCTCCTGGTAGAAGAAGTAGACGAGGGTCATGCTCTTCGGGAGTGCGACGTTGGTGCTGCCGAGGATCGCGTAGAGCAGGTCGAAGACCTGGAAGCATGCGATGACGGTGACGATGACCACGAAGAAGATGCTGGGTGTCAGCAGCGGCACCGTGATGGAGGTGAAGCGGCGCCACGGTGATGCGCCGTCGAGCTCGGCGGCCTCGAAGAGTTCCGGGGGGATGGTCTTGAGTCCCGCACCGAGCACGATGATCGCGAAGCCGAGGGATGACCAGAGGCCGACGATCGCCACCGCCACGATTGCGAACCCGGGTGTGCTCGTCCAGTACGGCCCGTCGATGCCGACGCGTGCTAGCACGTAGTTGAGGATCCCGAAGTCGCCGTTGAAGATCATGCGCCACACCATCGCGACGGCTGTCGGCATCGCGATGTAGGGCAGGAAGAAGAGCACGCGATAGAACGAGGCGAAGCGGAGTCTCGGCGTGTTGAGCAGGCTCGCGATGTAGATGGCGACCGGCACGCCGAGCAGCACGATCACCGTGTAGATGAGGGTGTTGCCGATCGACCTGTAGAGGTCCGGGTCGGTGATCAGTCGGGTGTAGTTCTGGAGCCCGGTCCAGGTAGAGCCGCCGAAGACGCCCCACTCTGTGAAAGAGAAGTAGAACGTCTGCACGATGGGCCACAGGTAGAAGACCACGATGCCGGACAGCAGCGGGAGGACGAAGAGCCACGGCCAGGCTCCGTCGCGGCCGCGCTGAGGGCCACCCGCCCCGCACCCGCGGGGCCCGCGCGTGAGCGACGGGTTCCGCGGGTGCGGGGCGGGGGCTCGTGCCTGTGCCCACAACTACTGGGCCAGGAGGGCGTTCATCTGGGTGGCCAGGTCATCGGCGACCTCCGCCACGGGCTTCGACCCCGAGAACGCCTCGGGCAGGAGTGCTGCTTCGAGGGCGTTCCAAGCTGCGGAGTCCTTTGAGACCGGGAGGGGCGTGGCGACGGCGGTCTGGTCGAGGAAGACCTGGAGGTTCACCCCGGGGTAGGAGTCGGCGAAGGCCTGCTGGGTGCCGTTGTAAGCGGGGATGATCGCGCCCAGGTCGCCCTGCTGCTGCTGGGCCTCCTTGCTCGCGAGGTAGACCTGCAGAGCCTGCGCTGCCGCGATGTTGTGGCCGTTGGCCGCGACGACGTTGGCGACACCGTGGATCACGGTCGCCTCCTGCTCTCCGGCCGGGAGTGCCGCGACATCCACGTCGTTCGCCACGGCGGACCCAGCAATGGCGGTCCGTGCCCAGCTGCCACCGTAGAACATCGCGAGCTTGCCCGAGGTGAACCACTGGTCTGCTGGGGTGTCCGTGAGCTGGCTCATGGACGGCGATGCCCCACTCGCGATCAGGTCGGTCCAGAACTGCAGACCCTCCTGGGTCGCCTTCTCGGAGTAGCCGGACGTGCTCCCGTCCTCACTGATGATCTTGCCGCCGGCCTGGAAAACCGTGTTGTAGTAGGTCGTCTGGCCGTCCATGCCGCCGGCGACGCCGTAGATGCCCTGACCGCCGAGGGCCGAGGAGATGGCATTGGCCGCCGTCGACAGATCGGCCCACGTCCAGTCGTTGGTTGGGAGGTCGACCCCGGCCTGCGCGAAGATCGCCTTGTTGTACCAGAGGCCGATCGTGTCGAAGTCCTTCGGCACCCCGTACTGCACGCCGTCGAGGTTGTAGAGGTCGACGAGGCCCTTGGGGTAATTGTTGGGGTCGATGCCGCCGGCGTCCACCTCAGAGGTGATCGGGAGCACCTTGCCGTTCGAGGCATAGAGCTGGAAGTTGGGTCCATTGAGCCAGAACAGATCCGCGAGCGTGTCGCTCGACGCCTGGGTCTGAAGCTTGGTCCAGTACCCCTCCCACGACGTGACGTCGAGGTTGACCTTGATGTTCGGGTAGAGCTCATTGAAGCCGGCGACGTTGGCCTCGATCGCTGCCTTCTGGGTCTCGTCCCAGAACGCGTACGTGATGTCTGCCGTGAGATCGCTCGCCGGTGCGACGTACGCCCCGTTCGCGCTGGTCGGCGACGTCGTCGACGTCGGCGACTCGGCGCCGGAGCACCCGACGGCGAGGGCGGCCAGAGCGACGACGCTGGCGGCGCTGACGATCGCTCGCCTACGTCCATCGGAGAGGCGGGTCGTGGGAAGCATGGCAATCCCTTCGAAGAGAGCACGGGGCGGACGCCTCGGACGCTGCGTATCGGGACTGTGCTGGTCCAGACTTCACAGTTGCCGCATATCCGCGCATATCCGCGCAGAACGCGCAATTTGATTGCGTGCATCGGCCAGGAGGTCAGATGTGGCGCTCCTGTCGTGCGTGCATCGCCACCGCTGGCGCGGTGCCTGCGTGCAGGTCCTTCTACGGGGCCAGGTACCGCTGCCCCGCGACCCACACGGTGTTGACGCCCAGAGCCTCGTCGAGCAGGACCGCGTCGGCCACGTAGCCGGGGCTCAGCCTGCCGAGGTCGCCCGCACGGCCGATGGCTCGCGCCGGGACCTCGGTGAGTGCGGCGACAGCGGTCTCGAGGGGAAGGCGCACCGCCCCGACAGCCTGGCGCAGGGCCGCGTCGAGGGTCAGCGTCGATCCGGCGATCGAGTCGCCGTCGACGAGGCGCGCCACCCGGTCGCGCACCACGACATGGAGTCGACCGAGCATGTACTCGCCGTCCGGAGACCCGGTCGCCGCCATCGCGTCGGTGATGAGTGCGACGCGGCCGGGCGCCTCGTCGAAGCAGAGCCGGACGATCTCCGGGTCGACATGCACGCCGTCGTTGATGACCTCGAGCGTGACGCCGGCCGAGCGTAGGGCAGCGACCACCGGCCCGGGCGCGCGGTGGTGGATTCCGTTCATGCCGTTGAAGGCATGCGTCAGGAGCGTGGCGCCTGCGGCGAACGCCTCCCGTGCATCCTCGTAGTCGGCATCCGAGTGGCCGAGCGCGACGGCGACGCCGGCCTCGACGAATCGGCGCACGGCAGCGATGCCGCCGGGTTGCTCGGGTGCGAGGGTGATCTGACGAAGGGAACCCCTGCTCGCGTCGATGAGTCTCTGGGCGGTGGTCGGATCGGGTGCGCGCAGCAGCGCGGGGTCGTGCGCCCCCTTGTGGCCGCCGGCGAGGAACGGCCCCTCGAGGTGGGAGCCGAGCACCGATGGGTCGCGCGCGGTCACCGTGGCGATGGTGTCGAGCTGGTGCTCGAGGTCGTCGATCCTCGCTGTCACGAGCGAGAGGACGCTACGCGTGGTGCCGTGTGACCGGTGCACCCGCAGCGCTTCGGCGATCCCGGCGACGCCGTCACCGAAGGCGGCTCCACCCCCGCCGTGACCGTGGATGTCGATGAACCCAGGGGTTAGGTAGCGCCCCCGGGCGTCGACGAGCTCGAGGGGTGTGAGCCCCTGGCCGAGCGGGCCTACTCCGCCCCGGCCTGTCGCGGCGATCCTGCCGTCGTCGAACAGGACCCAGGCGTCTTCGATCACGCGCCCGTCCGTGACGATGCGCGCTGAGTGGATGACCGTTCTTGTCGTCATGCGTCGGACTCCTCGTTTCCGTGCTCGCGACCTGCTCGACCACGGCGCTTCCGTCACCGAGGACGGGGTGAGGGCTGGTCAAGAGCGCGGGCTCCCTGTCCGGCGGGTGGTGGCTCGCGGGGCTATCCAGCCCCGCGCCAGTCAAAACTGAGCGTTTGAGCATCGTTCGAGCAAGTTCGGTCAATCTAGCCTCCCGGTCCCTCTGCCGTCCATGGGACGGGTGCGAGTTCCAGGCGATCCCTACGGCTTCTGGCTCGCTTGAAGCTGGCAAGACGCCAGTCCGGAGTGCGCGCTTCGTGCATGGTGGTGCGCAAGGAGCTACCGTGCGGATCACGGTCAACCGATCACGGAGGTGGCCGTCCGAGGCCTGATCCACGTGGGTCGGTCTGTGCTGGCCATGTCCGGGAACGGCCCAGCTGAAGCGAGGAAGAAGATGAACACGTCTCAGTTCGGGGAGCCCTCCACCGCTCATGCGGACGCAACGGATCCGGCAGAGAAGCCGGACCTGCGCGTCGCCGTCGTGGGCTTCGGTCAACGGGGGGAGCTCGCTCGTTGGGCGCACAAGCCGGGTCGCGGTTCGCGCGTCGTCGCCGTCGTCGATCCGGACCCCGCAGCGTGCGAGCGGGCCGACGCGCTCTTCGGGGAGGGTGTCACTGCCTTTGCGGACCATCGGTCACTCACCGCCGCCGACGTCGATGCGGTCATCGTCGTGACGCCCGATGACACCCATCACACCATCGCGGCCGACCTGCTCCGCGGCGGCATGGCGGTCTACCTCGAGAAGCCGATGGCCATCTCGACCGACGATGCCGACGATCTGCTGCGGATCGCCTACGAGAGCGGCACCAAGCTCTACGTCGGTCACAACATGCGGCACATGGCGGTCGTGCGTCTGATGAGGTCGATCATCGCCCGCGGCGAGATCGGGGAGGTGAAGGCCGTCTGGTGCCGGCACTTCGTGGGCAACGGCGGTGACTACTACTTCAAGGACTGGCACGCCGACCGCAGGCACACCAACGGCTTGCTCCTCCAGAAGGGCGCGCACGATCTTGACGTCATCCACTGGCTTGCGGGCTCCTACACCCGCGACGTCGTGGCCATGGGCGACCTGAGCCTGTACGGCGGCGTCAGTGATCGCCGAGACAGGTCCGGCGAGGCCATGTCGAGCTGGTTCTCGATGGACAACTGGCCGCCCTTGGAGCAGACGGGCCTCAACCCCGTCATCGACGTCGAAGACCAGTCGATGGTCCTCATGCGGCTCGAGTCCGGCGTGCTCGCCAGCTATGAGCAGTGCCACTTCACGCCCGACTACTGGCGCAACTACACCGTCATCGGCACGGCGGGCCGGCTCGAGAACTTCGGTGACGGCACTGGCGCAGTCGTGCGGGTATGGAACCGGCGGGCCGAGTACAGCCCTGACGGTGACGCAAGCTACCCCGTGCTCGGCGACGCGGACGGGCACGAAGACGCGGATGCGCTGACCGTGCAGGAGTTCGTGGACTTCGTGCGGTTCGGCGCGAGCACGGACACCTCGCCTCTCAGCGCACGTGAGGCCGTCGCGACCGCTGCGGCCGCGACGGCCTCCCTGCGCGACGGCGCCACCCCGCAACGCATACTCCCGGTTGGTGCCGCCGTGCAGGAGTACTTCGTCAACAACCAGGTCCGCGCGGCGACCCCGGAGACGACATAGTCGGACCAAGATCGCTGCTCCCACCTCCACGTGACGCCAGGCGCACCTGTCGGTGCACCCGGAGGGCGCTACCTCCCTCGTGCCGGGAAGGTCCGAGCTCTGGTCTGGGAGCCACCTGGCGTCCGAGTTCATCGACGGGTTGATGTGCCCGTCGAAGGTGTTGGCGAAGGAGCTCAGGGTCAACTCCGCGGACACCGAGGAGGTCCGCCGACGGAACGCGGAGAGCAAGCTCCTGACGGAGGCAAATGCGGTCCCCTGTGCGGCCTCGATCTTCGTCGCGGCAGAGTTCGACTCTCGCAACCGTTGATCATGGGGTTCATCGACACCCAGAGAGGCGAAAGCGGGGCTTGACCCCGGGTCGTGGACACGCGCTTGGTGCTACGCGGCGTTCGTCGTCGACGTGTTCTCCAGGCGGGTGGTCGGCTGGCAGCTGTCCACCTCGTTGCGCACCGACCTCGCGTTGGACGCGTTGGAGATGGGAATCTGGACCCGCCATCCCGGCTGACGTCCCATCAACACCTCCACGATCAAGGTGTTGCGACGACCGATTGAGTCCGGGCTGGGCGCCGTGGTCGGCGTGAAAGATCGCCCCGGCCAACGACCCCCGTTCTCGGGCGGCGGCGCGTAGGGCGCCGGCGACGAGGTCGGCGCGCATGTGGTCGGCGATCGACCAGCCGACCAGGCGGCGGGAGTAGCAGTCGATCACGGTGGCCAGGTAGAGGAACTTCCCGGCCCCGCAGGGCAGGTAGGTGATGTCTCCGACGTACTTCGTGTTCGGCGCGTCGGCGGTGAAGTCGCGTTCGACCAGGTCCGGGACGACCTGGTTGGCCGGCTCGGGGATCGTGGTGCGCACGCGTCTGCGCAGCCGCACCCCGGCGATCTGATGGGCGCGCATGACCCGGGCCACCCGCTTGTGGTTGACCCGCTGACCGGCCGGGACCCCGTCGTTGAGCTCGGCGCTGACCCGCGGAGCCCCGTAGGTCGCGTCAGCCGCGTGGACGGCGCGGATCCGCCGGGCCAGGGCCGCATCGGCCCGCCCGCGTTCGGCCCGCCCTGGGGCGCCGGCCGTCCACGCGTAGTACGACGACCGGGAGACCTCCACGAGCTGGCACAGCCGCTTCACCTCGAAGGTGTCGGAGTGGTCGGCAACGAACTGGAAGCGGCTCACCAGTTCGTCTCCCCGGCGAAATACTTCGCCGCCGCGCGCAGGATGTCCCGCTCGGTGTTCAGCTTGCGTTCGTTGGCCTCGAGTTCACCGACCCGGGCCCGCAGCCGCACGAGCTCCTGCGCAGGTGTTTCACCACCCGGTGGTGGACTCGTATCCGGCCGGGGACCGTGTGTCAACCAGATCACGACCAGCGCTGCTGGGCTTCGCCTGCGGGACGGCGCCTTCATCAACCTCAACGAGGCCTCGCCGTGATGTATCGCGCATCCAGAGGAGGGCGCCCCGCTGTCGTCAGTCGCGTGACGTACTGGTGACGACTGAGCCGCCGATGACTTCGTGGGCGAGCTGGGCGATCGCCGCGTACTCATGCCGGTTACGAGCGGTTGCCGAGAGCAGCATCGCGGCGACCGGGTCGGCACCCGAGACGCGGGCGTAATGTGCCGGCGCGGCTCCGCCCACAGGCGCGTAGTCGACGCGCGGGTGCGGGACCGTGCCCGGGCCACCACGACGCCAGCGCGCGCGCGCCTCGTCTGCGGCGACGATCGTCGGTACGACGCGCAGCGCGCTGATGTTGTCGAGCAGGGCCGAGTAGAGCTCGTGCTCGCCGAACGCCACGAGCAGATCGAGCACGACGGTGGCCAGGTAGCTCGAGTGGCGGCGCTCTGGTCCCTTGAAGGTGAGTGTGCCGCCGAGAAGCCGGGCGGCGGCGTCCTCGCCGTCTTCGTCGAGGCTGCCCAACCCGAGACCGGCCAACTTGATGTCGTGGCGGTCGATGACCCACCGGGCGACGGCACGCAGGTATTCACGCGCACCCGCCGGGTCGACCCGGCGAAGCACCACGGCGGCCGGGATGAGGGATACCGCGAAATGGTCCGACGGCGGGCGCCGCGCCCCAGGGTGCGACCGGCACAGCAGCTCAACCGCGTCCGCTGCGCGCGCGCTCGTCGCGGAGTCCGTGGTCGAGAGCGCGACCAGGGCGAAGAGTTCGATCAGGCGGCAGACCATAGCCGGATACGTCACGATCGCCATCAGATCGACGGCCGGCCGGACGAGGTCATGAGGGTCGTCGAGCAGTGGCTCGGCCTGGTGCAGGAGTTCGACGACGTAGGTCTCAAAGAGCGCGAGCGCGACGGTCACGACCTTGTCGTCCGGCACCTGGCCCGGGGGACGCCAGGCGGCGCGGAGCAGGTGCAGTGCGAGCAGGGCTGCGAGGTCGAGCCGGTGAGCTTCACGCAGCGCCGCGCAGAGCACCGCGGTTTCCAGGCACGCCGTTCGAGCCATCGCGCCGTCGTCTGCCGTCGCCCACGTGCGGGTGTGGCGTTCCAGCGCCGGCTCGCTCACCGTGCGTCGTTGGATCGCGAGGACGAGGTCCAGCAGGCCACCGGCCATTGCCGCGCCCGCGAGACCCACGGACGGGTCGTCCTTCATCCAGCCCGCGAGTCTGTCCCGGTCCCAGACCTCAAAGACGTCGATGCCGAGGCTCTTCTGCCGCAGCCCGAACTGCTGCGCGTCCGACGACGCGGACCCCTTGAGGCGACCCGTGGTCACGAGCACGACCGCACGCGGCAGCATCGCGTCGAAGCCGGGATGTGCGATGTCGTTGTACCCGCACTCCTCCAGCTGGGGCCGGACGGCACGCCACTCCGCAGCACCGAGGTCGCCGCCCTTGGACTGGATCGCGTACTGCCGTTGGACTCCGTCCGGGTCCACCTTCTTCGCGATGACGTCCTTGCCGAACTCGAACGGCCCGTGGAGGAAGTGGATGTCGGTGAAGCCGCGCGCGGACAGGATCGCGAGGAGGGGCGCGTCGAGCTCCCGCTCGGTCAGCGTCTCAAGGAAGGTCTGGACGACGTTGCGAAGCACGGTGCTCCTCTCGCTTGCGCTCGATAATCTCGGCCATCCGGCGTTCCTGCTCAGGTGTCAGCGACGTCCCTTCCAGCTTGGCCAGCAGGTCCGGGTGCATCACGAGCGTCGGCATTACTGGGTTGTCGCTCTCGTCGAAGGTGATCTCGAGTCGCTCCATCGACTCGATGAGGACGTCTCCGAAGTCGCGCCCCCTCGCGTCCACCGTCTGGCCGTGCTCGTCGCTGACGTCGCTGATGTGGCCGAGCATGCCGCGCATGAGCTGCCCACCCCATTCGTCGGCCATCTCGAACAGCCGCGCGAGAGTGGCGGGAACGTCGAACGTCAGGACCTCCTCCAAGTCGAGCGTCGCGGGGACCTGCACATGGATCGTCCGGTACAGGGACGTCGACAGGCCGGCGTCCGTGCCGGCGAGGTCGGCTTGGGAAGGGAGGTCCGACGCCTTCTCGTGCCCGATCTCGCCGAGCAGCGGGTGCAGCTCCACCGACCAGTTCTTCAAGACGCGGCTGACCCAGCGCGCGGCCCCTTCGGCGAACTCCTCGGGCACAGCCCACAGCTCCGGACGTGGTGCGCTTTCGTCAGATCCTGTGGCTGCGGGTTCGCGAGCGGCTCCCTCGTCGCGCTCATGATCGGTCATTCCTCAACTCTCCCAGAACAGCCCTCGGGGAGACCCGCCCATCAGCCGCCTGTCACCAACCTGACGGCCGAGTACATCTAGACGCGTCCGCAAGCCGCGCCGGTGACAGGCTGCGAGCGTGGCGCTCAGCTTCGGCTCTGTCACCGGGACGAGGTCCCCGAGGAAGCCCCAGCCCCGGCCGCCCACTCGCTCACGCGCTCATCCAGCAGGAGGCGGAGAAGGTCGCATGATCCGGCCCCGTGCGCCGTCGTCCGCGCCGGTTCGGCGGCACGCCATGTTGACCATCCGTTGACCACAACGCAAGAGGCCCTCCCTCCCCGAAGGGAGAAAGGGCCTCTGACGCGAAGATTCCCTGCGGAATCTTCGCGAGCCACGGCGAGCCCGAAGGACTCTAAGTTGCTGACCTGCAACTTCACTTGTAGCGGGGGCAGGATTTGAACCTGCGACCTCTGGGTTATGAGTGCAGCCCGCCTTGCGGAGCCGCCCCACCTGAGTAGCGTGGATGCATGCGTTCCAGCACGTCACCGGCCCTTTCTCCTCCGCGAACGTTCGCCGGCGTTCGCGCGCGTTCGGGCGCGTCTGCCCACATTGTGCCCACACGCCGACCGGGGTGGTCGACGTGGCCTGGGTGACCGTCCGGCGGGCCGAGGACGGCAAGAAGCGGTACCAGGGCCGCTACCGCGACGCCTCGGGCGCCAAGCGCACGGTCGGCACGTTCGGCACCGACAAGGCGGCCATGCAGGCCGCGGTCCGCGCTGAGATCGCCCTGGCCGAGGGAACCTGGATCGACCCCCGCGCCGGGCGCATCACCTTCAAGGAGTACGCCCAGAAGGCCTGGCTGCCGTCGCGTCACCTGGAGATCACCACCCACGCCGCATACGCCTCGAACCTGCGCATCCACTTCATCCCGTTCTTCGGGCACTACCCGCTGGGGCGGATCATGCCCACCACCGTGCAGGAGTGGGTCAACCAGGCCGGCAACCCACGCCAGATCGACGGCAAGGCCCGCAAGGCCCTGTCGGCCCGCTCGATCGTCAAGTACCACGTCATGCTGCACTCGATCTTCGCCCGCGCCGTGACCGACCGGCTCATCGCCTTCAACCCGTGCGAAGCCACCGACCTGCCCAAGGTCGTCACCACCAAGACCCGCACCCTGACCCCCGACGAGTACGCCACGCTGCTGACCCAGATCCCGCCCCGGTTCACCCCGATGGTGATGACCGCGATCGAGACCGGGCTGCGCTGGGGCGAGCTGGTCGCCCTGCGACCCCGGCACATCGACCACCACGCGCGCACGATCACCGTGCAGGAAACCATCGTCGAGGTGTCCACCAAGGACTCCCCCACCGGCCAACGCATGCTCGTCAAGCCCTACCCCAAAGACGACGAA
>Ga0209585_10000569_pt1 | contig 14281 bp, 13 predicted proteins | sample NGEPerone_FD_185491 | JGI IMG/M metagenome (GOLD analysis project Ga0209585, IMG submission 185491) | Arctic peat soil microbial communities from the Barrow Environmental Observatory site, Barrow, Alaska, USA - NGEE Permafrost154B-one... | ecosystem: Environmental > Terrestrial > Soil >... | reverse complement strand
CCTCGAGCACCTACGCGGCACCGCCCTCGGGTTCCGCAACCTCACCCACTACATCGCCCGCAGCCTGCTCGAGACCGGCGGCTTCAGACCCCAACTACACCCTCGATTGCGATGAGCCGTCAAACTCAAGGTGGGAGCCGACGTGGAGGACGACATCCGCCGTCTGCGCATCGCCCGGGAGGTCATCGGCTGGGACGCGCAGCTGATGATCGATGCCAACCAGGTGTGGGATGTCCCCGAGGCAATTCAGTGGATGGGGCGGCTCGCCGAGTTCAAGCCGCTCTGGATCGAGGAGCCGACGAGCCCGGACGATGTCCTTGGCCATGCCCGAATCAGACGCGAGATCGCCCCGATCGGAGTGGCCACGGGAGAACACGGTATGAACCGTGTCCTCTTCAAACAGATGTTCCAAGCAGGCGCCATCGACTTCTGTCAGCTGGATGCCGCTCGCCTCGCGAGCGTGAATGAGATCATCGCCGTCTATTTGCTCGCCTTCAAGTTCGGCGTACCGGTTTGTCCGCACGCAGGAGGGGTGGGGCTGTGCGAACTCGTGCAGCACCTGTCGATCTTCGACTACGTCGCGGTGTCCGGATCTCTCGATCAGCGCGTGACCGAGTACGTGGACCACCTGCACGAGCACTTCACCGACCCGTGCATCGTCGAGAACGGACACTATCGCCTTCCGTCTCAGGCCGGATACAGCGCGAAGATGCATCCGGAGACGATTGCGATGTACTCTTTCCCCTCCGGTGCCTACTGGTCCGGAGCCTCGACGTTGGCACCGGACGAGGCGACGTCGCCGATGTCTGGAGCTGTCTGCGCGGGATGAGCCGACGCGAACTCCTCGACGCCGAGCAGGTGCGCTGCCATGCGGATGCGCGCCCGCTCAGGATCGTGCGCGCGGAGCGCCTCGAGGACGGCGCGATGCTCCATGTGCGCGGTCTTGACCGAGTCGCGTTCCGTGATCGCGCGCCAGAGACGTCCTCGCAGAGTGCGGGTCACGAGAGCGGTGACCATACCCGCGAGCGCTGGGTTCTCGCTCGCGTCCGCGATCGCCCGGTGGAACGCGGCATCCGCGTCGATGAACTCCTCGGGATCGACCGAGCCGCGGTTCACCACGAGGTCCACCGCATCGAGGATCGCATCGAGTTCATCAAGACCTTCGGCGTCGAGGCGACTCGCGGCAAGCCCGGCAGCCTCGGTCTCGAGCACACGCCGGACGGCGAGCAGGTGTGCAGCCTGGGCGGTCTCCTGCAGGTCCGCGTAGAAGGCGAGCGGGCGCAGCAGCATGTGGGGATCCAACTCGGTCACATAGGTGCCGTCGCCCTGGCGGGTCTCGAGCACGCCGAGGCTGGCGAGCGCTCGGACTCCCTCGCGGAGGGAGCCACGAGATACCCCGAGCCGCTGAGCGAGATCCTTCTCCACGGGGAGGCGATCGCCGGCTCGCAACTCGCCTCGCGCGATCATGTCCTTGACGCTGTCGATGACGCGATCGGTCCTCGAGCCCGAGCCCGGGGCTGGTGCGGCGGAGAGATCGGACACGAGGTCAGCTTACTCGGCTCTGCTCGGCGGGAGGGGTCGCCGTGCGTGCGCCTGGCGAGACCTTCCCGAACCCCGATGATCCTGGCCCCTTCCGACCCCGGAACCGGCGAGCGGACACCCGGTCCTGCGGCAACTCACCACAACTGCCAGCCACGGGCCATCCGATCTTGATGAAGCACAATGCACCGCCACTCACGAAGAAGGACGTTCCATGAGACAGCAAGCGCTCAACCGCGGCGTACCCGTCACCGAACTCGGGCTCGGCGCGTCCCAGTTCGGCAACCTCTATCGCGTTACTACGGAGCAGGAGTACACGGGGGCTTTCGACGCCGCCTGGAATGCCGGAATCCGATACTTCGATACAGCGCCGCACTACGGCCTCGGACTCTCCGAACGGCGCTTGGGTTCGCTCCTCAGGGCCAAGCCGCGCGCCGAATACACGCTGTCGTCCAAGGTGGGTCGCCTTCTAGTGTCCCGTCTTTGAAGTCGTTGGACGCTTGGCTTTCTTGAGGATCTGGTCGGCGGGTTTGGTCCAGGTGAACGGCTCGCAGCCGGTGTTGTAGTGATCGATGAACCTGCGGATCGTGGTCGTGAGCTCACGGACGGAGCGGAACGTTCCGCGGCGGATGGCCTGGCGTTCGGCGATGCCGAAGAAGATCTCGACCATGTTCATCCAGGACGCGTGGGTCGGGGTGAAGTGGACGTGGATCCGCGGGTTGGCAGCGAGCCAGTCCTTGACGGCTGCGTGCTTGTGGGCGGCGTAGTTGTCCATCACCAGGTGCAGGTCGACACCGGGGTAGGCGCGGGCGACCTGACGGCAGAACACCAGGAACTCCTGGTGGCGGTGCCGTGGCTGGCAGCGGGCGGTGATCTTGCCGGTCGCGGTGTTCAGTGCCGCGAACAGCGTCGTGGTCCCGTTACGGACGTAGTCCGGTGAGCGCCGCTCGATCAGGTGCGGGGCCATCGGCAATACCGGGGCGGTGCGATCCAGGGCCTGGATCTGGGACTTCTCGTCGATGCAGAGCACAACGGCATTCTCCGGCGGGTCCAGGTAGAGGCCCACGACGTCGATGACCTTGGCCTCGAGCTCGGGGTCGGTCGAGAACCGGAACCCCTCCGACCGCCACGGCTGGATACCGTGCTCACGCCAGATCCGGGCGACCGTCGCGTTGCCGATCTTCAGCTTCTTCGCCAACGCCCGCGAGGACCAGTACGTCAGCCCGGTCGACTTCGCCGGCGGCGTCAACGTCGCGATGATGACCTTCGCCGCGTCCACCTGTCGCGGGCGCCCCGAACGGTCCCGGTCACCCAGGCCGGCCAACCCGGCCTGGGCGTACCGCGCCCGCCAGGACAGCACGCTCTGGCGCGCCACCCCCACCCGCTCGGCGATCTCGGTGTTCGCCATCCCTTGCGAGGCCAACAACACGATCCGCGCCCGCTGCGCGAGCCCGGCCCGCACCGCCGAGGACCGCACCCATCGTCTCAGTTCCTCCTCGTCGCCATCACGAAGGACAAGCGCAGGAGCCGGAGCATGTGCCATGCCCCATTCTTACGAACCATCAACTGTCTAACAACTACCGACACGCGACACTCAGGCCTGGCCAGCGCCAGGTTCTCTCGGCATACGCCGCGGATCATCTCGAAACACGCGACCTGGCGATCGAGATGCCCACCGGAGAAGGCAAGACCTTGGTGGCGCTCCTCATCGCCGACTTGGCGCTCGACCAGGGTCGGTCCGTGGCCTACCTGACCGGCACCCGCCAGCTGGCAGAGAGTGCCCAGAAAGAGGCCGAGGAGCTGGGCCTCGACACCGTCCGCTTCGCCTCGAAGGACTACGGCGGCGCCAAACTTGACGACTACCACCAGGCCCAGGCGGTCGGTGTCATGAACTACTGGGTGTACTTCAACAGCAAGCCCGTCCCGAGGCCGGCCGACCTGGTCATCTTTGACGACGCCCACCTCGCAGAGCAGCCGCTCAGCTCGCTGCAGACGCTGCGCATCCCTGACAAGCTCGGCCCGGCCCGTGTGCTGTATCGAACCGTTTGCGACCTGGTGGTCGCCCACACCGACGCGTACCCAGGTCTGCAGGCCATGCGCGACGGCACCGCGCGGCCGGGAACGCCGCCGGAGCTGCTGTCGTTCAGCGACTGGGCCGCAATCGCCACGGCCGTGCGAGACGCGGTCGAGGCGTCGCCCTACGTGGGTGACAAGGAGATCAAGTATGTGTGGCCGAAGGTGCGCGATCACCTCAGCCGATGTGGTGTCCTGGTCGGTCCTTCCGGCATCGAGATTCGCCCGTACCACCCGCCAACCGCGCTTAATCCGGGCTACAGCCAGGGCAAGCAGCGCATCTACCTGTCGGCGACGCTGGGCTCGATGGACGACCTGCAGCGACGTATCGGCGGCGGCCGGATCACCCGGCTGGTCACGGAAGAGCCCCTACCGGCCGGCGCCACTGGTGAGCGGTTTCTGGTCCTGAACCCCAGCGGCGATCAGCCCTCGGACGAGCGGGTCCTCAGTTGGGCGCTCGAGCAGGTCGCGGCTGCCGGCGGTCGCGCCGCTTGGCTGTGCGCCAGCCATGCCGAAGCCGACGCCCTCCAAGCGCAACTCGGGAGTGCTGGCTTCGCGGTCTACCGCCTGAAGCCCGGTGACGACGAAATGGTCGACGCCTGGAGCCGAGCTTCACAGGGGCAGCTCGTCACGGCCGGGCGCTACGACGGGCTCGATTTGCCGGGTGACATCTGCAGGCTCGTAGTCATCACGACGGTGCCCCAGGCCAGTAGTGAGTTCGAGCGGTTCGTGGTCGCCTACCTCGGCGACGCCAGCTTCATGCGCCACCGAGTTGGGCAGCGGGTCACGCAGGCGCTCGGCCGAGCCAATCGCACGGCGACCGACCGATCGATGTACCTCGGGCTTGACCCGACCTTCGCCCAGGTTCTCGCCGACCCGGCGGTGCGAGCATCGATTCCGAACGGCACCCAAGCCACCGTCCGGGCGGCCTTGGAGCTCTATGACCAGGGTTGGGACGCCACCATGGGAGCGTGCGAGACGTTCTGGGAGCAGACTGCCGCGGACGCGCCCGAGTCGGAGTCGGAGATCGTTTCGGCCGATGCCACGCTAGGGCGACGGAAGGCCCGGCCGGGCCGCAGCGTAGGCGGGAGTGGTGGAGTCTCGAGCGCGGACGCCGAGGTGTCGGCCGCCACCGACCTGTGGGTGGGCGATCAGGCGTCAGCAGCCACGCAAGCACGCGACGCCGCGACGCGGCTCGCCGCCGCTGGGGAGACCGAGCATGCCGCTTTCTGGCGGTATGTCGAGGCCCACGCCTTGTTTGACCGTGGGCGTCCTCAAGACATGGCGGCCGCTCGGGCTGCACTCATGGACGCGACGACCAACGGACCACGCACGACCTGGTTTCGCCGACTGTCGCGAACCGTGGCGGATCTCAGCGGTCGCGAGGGTGTCGCTGACGACATCGACCGCTTCTTCCTCTCGTGGGACGAGTGGCGTCGTGAGGTTGGCCCTCGCCTCGACCATGCTCTGTCTGAGGGACGGACGCTGCTAACGGGTGACCATGATCAACAGTGCGAGGGTCTGAAGGTGCTGGCTCGGCTGGCCGGGGCGAGCGGCGAGCGGCCGCCCAAGACAGAGCAGAGTGCGACTGACTGTCGCTGGACCTGGTCAACGGTCAAGCGCGGCGAGCGACGGGTCTGGGAAGTCAAGACCGGCAACGTCGAGGCGATTGCGCGCGGCGACGTCAATCAGCTGCTTGGCCAGATCGAGGTCGAGACCAAGCGCGCCGCCAAGACTCGGGTCTACGGATGTCTCCTGACGCCGGCCACCATTTCCAAGGTTGACGCGGCTGAGGCGGCTCGCGACAAGATCGCCCTCATGAGTCACGCGGCTGCGGTCCGGCTGTATGACGCGCTGGCAGATCGGCTTCGGCAGTATGCCGCGAACTGCGGCGATGGCAACGCGGAAGCTCGAGGCAACGCCCGGACCAAGATAGAAGCGCTACTTCCGCCGGACGGCTGGCTTGGTCGCCTACTTGCTCCGACACAAGGCAAGGTCATCGGCGTCGATGAAGTGGCGGGACTCTTCCCTCCACGCTGACCCGAACGGCGCCGAGCGCGCGTCTGGTTCTCGCGTCAAGTCCTAAGCCACCGCAGCAAGGGTCACACGCACGGACCGAGGCAGCAGCGCACCGCACCGAGTCAAGCGAGCGAGATCTGCCAGATTCCTCCACATCGCACGTCGTACCCCGTCGTGGTCCAGCCCGTGGAGGCGTGCGAGATCTGCCTCGACGTTGTCGACGTGTCCGGGCCGACGGCCTCGCCCACCCGAGCGGTCGCCAAAGGGATGGTCTGTTTCCGCGAACACCCGGTCCAGCGGCAGAAGGCGGAGCACGTCAGGACGCTTGAGCATCGCGGCGTTGACCGAGAAGTAGCAACCAAGTTCGATCGCACGCTTGGTCTCGTCCTCACCACCGAGCCACCAGTGCAGGACAGCACCTTGAATCGGCCGAGCCGTCAGGCAGCTGAGGACCGCCTCTGTTGCGGCATGGCTGTGGATGCTGGTGATTCGAGGGCTGGTCTGCAGCGTACTGAGGATGCTGTCGAAGGTCGCCTGTTGCGGCCGCAGCGGCAATCGGGACTTGCCATCCAACCCGACCTCGCTGACGTAGGCGGTCTTGAGGATGAGCTCAGCGAAGCGCACCGGGTCGAATGCCTTCTGCGGGCCGACCAGGCCGGGGTGGCAACCCACGCCCCAGATCGTCCATGCGTCGGACCGGCCGAGGGCATGCTCAGCCTCATCCAGTGACCGAGTGGCCGCGAAGATGAGCGAGCCAAGCTCCGATAGGTCGGACGCCGTAATGTCGGCCTCGATGTGCGCATGCAGGTCGATCGGAGGCAGGCCTTTCACGGATAGAGGCTCCGTAGTTCAGCGAGGCCGCGCTGGCAGAGGTCGAGGGCATCGCGCATCGGATAGTTGTCGGGGAGGCAAAGCGTGGCGAGATCTCGGCCCTTCACCCCTCGGCGGACGAAGTTGCGCACCGGCCACTCGACTGACTTGCTGTCGAGCCACTTCTGCACCACCGCGTCGCTGCTAGGCGCGATGTAGCCCGTCAGATCAGCTACCCCGGACGCGACGAAGGAGGCACGGCGCAGGACGCAACCGAAGCAGATGCCGCAAGGCACTTTCGCCGAAATCCCGTGCGACCGTTGGCCGGTCAACGCGCAGGAGTGGGTTCCGCTCAGGAAGGCGGACGCCTCGACGCTGCCCACGAGATCGACCACGTGCTGGAACATCTCGCCCTTCGTGCTCTGGGCGAAGGGATTCTCGATGACCGCGTGCGCGCCGGTCTTCGCCAGCACCGTTGCGAGGTTCTGCAGGAAGGCGGGATGCGTGGTGCGCGTCGAGAGGCTGCCGAGACGCTCCGGTCCCAGCGGCGGGTTGAGCGAGGCGAATCCATTCTCGGGGATCCAGAGCGGCACCTGATGGACCGCCGCAACGGCCAGGCCGAGGCCCAGGAAGAGCAGCGAGCGTGAGCGGCTGGTCGATTCGGACGGGTACGACGCGCCATCAATCCGTTGGCTGCCACGGCCGAGGTGCACCACCACGTGCTGCTGGGTCGGGCCGGGAACGAGTCGCTCGACCTCGGCTGCGACATGGCGCTGGATCCGAGGGAGCATGGTGTTGTTGAAGTGCGACAGCAGGATGTGATGCTCACCCGGCGCGAGTAGCGAGCGGGAGTAGAGCCCACCGATCGCCGAGTCCGCGCCGCCACTGAGCAGGACGACCCGTGTTGGCGCCCCGCTGGTGGATGGCAGAGCGACAGCCTCGACGGGCGGCTGCTCGTGGGTGAACGAGAGCGTCCAGCGGTCACCGCTCAAGAAACCCAACACGCCCGCGAACTCATCGGCCACGGCCTCCCAGCGAGTCGGGTCGGAGACGGGAATCTCCAGATCGAGCGAACGCTGGTTCCAGTTCGAGCCCCGCCCCTTGCGAGGGACGGAACGATCGGCCGCGAAGGCCGTGAGCGCAATCCGGACGACGTCGATGTTCAGTTCCGGGACAGGTCCGAGCATCCCCAAGCTCGGGCCGATGCCGGAGGTGAACGACGACCGTTGATCTGTCAGCCAGTAGAACGACGTGGCCGCCTCGGCAACAGACACTTCCTTGGCAGCGGATAGCCGAAGGGTGAAGCGGGGCATCAGACGCCGCCCCCGACGATCCCGCGAATCGTTTCGAGGCCAGCCTCGACGGCGCGGCTGATCTCGTCCTCCGTCGCACCATCGACCGAGAGGGTCGCCTGAGCGGCCATGGCTTCGGCTGCGTCGCGGATGTCGCTCTCGGCGACGTCTGCCTGCTCGTGGCTGTTGACCAGGTCGCCAGACTCGACGAGCAGCGTCTCGGCAATGATCGTGGCGATCGTCTGGCGCACGATCTCCTCAGGCGTCGGGGGGTTGCCATCGCGCTCCTGCTCCAACACCCACTCCCCGACCTCAGCCGCGACAAGCCGTTGTTCGTGGTCCTCAATCGTGCTGTCCGGCGCGGCGCAGGCCATGTCGACGATGCGGCGCAGCACCTCGAACTCGTCGCCGAGATCGCGCAACTCGTTGTAGTCCAGGCCGAGGCGCTCGAGGGTTGCCGCATCGCCGGTGCGGTAGGCGTAGGCCGCAGCTGCGGCGCGCCCGGCCGTCCGGGCTGAGGCTGCGGCAGATCGTTGCGGACCACCACCACTACGAGAACCGCCTCCGCCCGAGGCGCGGCCAACCCCACCACCGCCACCAGGGCCATCGCCGCCTCCCCCGCCAGACGAGCGGGGGCGGATCAAGTTGATGACGCGCCGAAGCGCAGCCGGGTCAAGAGGCAGGCGATCACCGTTCGCCCCATCCGGCGCATCGGGCCCCGGGAGCCCATCCAGGTAGTCGCCGATGGCGTCACGAACCGCCTTACCGTCCTTGCCGCCGCTGCCGGAGTACGCGCCGCTGGTACCCATCAGGCGGTTCCGTGACGGGTCAGCGCGCTCTCGACCGCGCGCTTGACCTGCCCGTCGGGCAGCCTGGTCTTCCAGGTCGTCAGCACGCCACGTATCTGGGCAGGGTCGCCCCGGTTGAACTGCAGCGGCGTGGCGATCGTGATCTCGCTCGGCGGTAGCATCAGCAAGGCGTCGCGCGCATAACTGACGACACCCGGGCGGCGTCTGGCGATGCGGAGGATGGCATTGACACCCGCCTTCTGCTTGGCCGGCTGGTCACGAATGGTGCGACCGATGTGGCGTAGCAGGTCCATGGCATCACCATCGCCCAGGGCGTCGAGTTCGGCATCCACCACCGAAGCCTGCTCGCGCCGCGACTCCGACAGCAGGTTGGCCGCGATGTCGCGCAGCCGCTCGGGCAGGCTGTCGTCAATGAGGGTGACGCCAGCAAAGGTTGCGGCCAGCGTCAGGTACGGCGAGAGGTCGAGTCCGCGCAACGAGGGCGCCAGCTTGGCCCAGCGCACCATGGCCTGAGAGAACGGGCCTGACGGTGCGCCTGGGGCCGGCGTCTGGCTTGCCGCGGCGACACCGCGTCGGGGCCGGGCCGGCGGTTCGGTCTCAGGTGTGTCGCCGGGCTCGTCCGACGTCGCGTCGGCCTGTGGTTCAGGTTGGGGAGGACGTCCCGCCTGGTCTTCAAGACGGCCCAGCTGGTCGCGCATCTCACCCTTGGCGAACCAGCCGAGCAGCAGCTTGAACTCGGGCTTCATAAGGGCTTCGAGGGTCATGAGCTTGGCGACCACCGCGGGGTTCAGGCTGATCCCTCGGCGCGAGGCGATTGACTGTCGGACGTGGAGGTCGTTGAGGAAGCGCTTGATGTAGCGCGGATTGCCCCTGAGTTTCTCGTAGAGCAGTGGTGTGAGACGGGTGGCAAACGCCAGCTCGTCGTCCATCGCAAGACCGGCGATCTCGCCGATGTCATCGACCGAGCCGCCCGCGCGTCTCACCTCGGCGCAGCGGGCGATGAGCGTGGCGAGCTGAGCCTTGCCTGCGGTGGCTTCGAGCTGCAAAAGCAGCAGGTATGCCTGGGTGTCGAAGTGGCTCAGTGCAGGCAGCGGGATCGTGGTCTGCACGATCTTGTGCAGGTAGAGCGTGGCGGGGTCCTGCTGATCGTCGTCGCTCTCCTCGGGGCGACCGGTGGACTTGAAGCGTGTTCGGATGGCGTCAGCGACACGGTCTTCATCGGCCGCGATCACGAACGACATCTTCGGCACTGCCAGGAAGAGGCGCATCGCCTCCAGACTCTCGACAACCGTCTTGGGCAGACAGCGGTCGAGGTCGTCGACTAGGACCACGACAGCGCTGATGTGCTTGAGGTCATCGGAGCAAATCAGCTCGGCGAACTCATCGCGAAACGCCTCCAGACCGCGCACCGACTCCTCGTCACCTTCCTTGGGCTTCACCAGCTCGACGAGCTTGTCAAAGTCCGGGATCTGGAGGGTGAGCGATGAGGTCGCCGCCAACTTGATGGCCTTGGCCCAGTCGATCCGCTTGCCCAGACGTGCCAGCAGGTTCCTGGCCTTGTCGGTCTTCGTCTCCGACGTACTGATTTCGCTGGCCAGCGCGGCAAGCACCTCAGCGATGAGGCTCTCCTTGGCGCCGGTCACCGGGTCGTAGCGCCACGGGTCTGTCGGGATGACCAGCACCTTCTGCATTCCGCTCTTGCGGCGATCAAGCTCCTGACCGACCAGGCCGAGCACGGTGGTCTTGCCGCTGCCCCAGCTGCCGGAGAGGCCGAGGGCTACCGGATCGAGCGCCTCGTCCAGCAGCGCGTCGGCTACCGTCTGAGCGACCGCGTCGAAGGAAAGCAGATCGACCTCGGCAGGGTCGTCCGACCAGAGTGACAGGGCACTCGGATCGGTCATGGGTTGCCTCCGAACCACAGCCGGGCGCCGCGCTGAGCCAGTTCGCGCTCGCACTCGTCGTAGTCGGACATGACACGGGCGAGCAGTTGCCGGGCCGGGCCGTGGTGGGCTTCGCGCAAGTGCGCCAACTCACGGGCCAGGACGCAGTCCACCGGCTGCGGTGTGGCGGTGTCCAGCGTGGTCAGGAACTGCTTGAGCAGCACCCCGACACCGTACAACCGAACGGTCTCCGGTTGGTGCCTTCGACGACGAGGCCGAGCGCGCCCTCGTCACAGGCGTTGCATGACTTCGACGCCGAACCCCTGGTGACCCTCGCTGCGCGCGAGCGCCGCAGCGAGAGCCGGTTCGACCAGCCCGATCCTGGGGTGGACCGCGCCCGAAAGCGCTGCGTAGGTCTCGCGGAGCCCGATGTAGCCGATCCTGGGCACCTCGATGCGCCGGTTGGCGAGCTTTGCCGCTGTCAGGGTGGGGTCGTCGGTGACCTGGTCGCCGGTCAGGGCACGGGCCGGCATCGTGACGCGGCTGCGAGGCAATCCGTCGAGGGTTGCGGCGTTCCAGACGCTGATCGCGTCGGTGACCTGGACGGCGGCGCGCAAGGCCTGGGCTAACTCGCGGGCGGGCAGAACGCCGGCTCCGATCCGCTGGTCGCCGATCGGTGCGACTTCGGCAAGCAGCGCCCTGACCCGGCGCGCGTGACCCACGACGGCCGGGTGGTCGCGCTCGGCGGTCTGCCACGGTTGCAGGCCCGTGGCGACGGCCCGCCACAGCCGGCTTCGTGGCATCAGCGTTCCGTCGACGTCGCCGAGCAGCCGTTCGTCGCCGGACATCGTCGACGTTCGACGGGCAATGGCCTCGGCGTGCGTGTGGACTGCGACGCCCAGGACGGCGAACACCTTGAGGTCGTCCACCGAGGGGAAGGTCGCCTGGGTCCCTGCCCAGGCGTAGCGCCGCAGGTGCGCCATCCGGTCGCCGAGCTCGGCGAGCGGGTGAGTCCTGTCGATCGCGGGCCGGGCCGTGCGGAGCTCGTCAAGTCCCGCCTCGATGCCCGGCCCGCCATGTTGGGCTGACTCGCGGGCGAGGACCTCGGCGGTGATCGAGTCTGGGAGGCGTCCGCGGACCGCGCTCGGAAACAGGCCTGCCTGAACGAGTCGGCGGGCCAGCTCGTCCGTCGACCCGAGCACCGTGGCGGTCAGGTCACCGAGGTGGGCGAGCGCGTCGTGGCGCACGTCGCGTGACGCGAGTCCCCCGAGCAGGTCCGGGCTGCGGGGTAGGCCTGATCGGTCGGCGTGAGTTGCGAGGAGGTCTCCGGCGGCACCGACCGCGAGCGCTGCTGCGCGCCAGTGGTTCGCGCGGGCGCTCCGGTGCGTGGCGAGGGACCGTCGTCCGGCCAGGTGGGTCAGCTCGTCGGCCAGGGCCAGCGCGGTGCGCTCGGCACGGTCGGGGCTCGGTGGCAGCGGGGAACCAGGCTGGAGGTGAGGTGCGAGGAGCTGGTGGGTGTGCCGGGCGAGTGCGCGAAGCAGGTCGTGGTACCCGCCGAGCAGATCTCGACCTGCCTCCGGTGAGTTGGGCGGCTCGGAGTGGAGCGTCACCGATCCGAGTGCTACCTCCTGGGTCGCTCGCCGGATCAGCGCCCCGTAGGTGACGCTCATGACCAGCTCGCGCGCAGGCTCCGCTCGGCACCGATCAGCAGTCCGAGCGCCCGGGTTCCCGACAGCACCCTGCCGCCCGACGTCGTCGGGTCCGTCACCAGCGCCGACAGCAGCTCGAGGTCGCTGCCGAGCAGCTGGAGCACAGCGCCGATGGCCGCCCGCCGCTCGAGCGGTGCGAGCGGGCCTAGGTCGACGGGACCCGCCTGGGCTGGCTCGCTCGGGTCGGCCCAGGCGAGCTCAGACGTCGCGAGCGCGACGTCGAGGCCGGCGTAGGTCAGGGTCAGGTCGTCGTCCCAGCCCTCCACCGCAGCCAGGCGCTGGAGCGCGAGCCCGGTGGCGTAGGTCAGGGTCCAAACCCCGGCCCAACCGCGAGCCTCACTCGCCAGCTCCCGCGCCGGCTGGGTCCAGCTGGTCGTCATCGCGCTGCCTCCCTCATCACCGCGGCCGAGATCCGTTCACTGTCGCGGGGTCTCCACCTCGAGTGCTCCGGGTGGCGTCCGCGCTGTGGATCTCGCGCCCTACCGGACTGGGGTGCACGACGAGGAAGAAGACGCACCACTCGTCGGCGGTCAGCCGCTAACCGCTCGCCCCTTGCCCGACGCGACGCGCGAGAACACTCGGATGCCGAACCCCCCGGCATCGAGTGCGACCGTCAGCGCCGGAGCATTCGATCGCGCGCCCCACAAGACCCGCCGAGGCATCCCGCCCGATCCGGTTGATCCGTCACTTGTTTCAGTCGCCGGAGATGGCCAATCGGCGCTCAGCACGATGGACGATCCGGAGCAACAGATCGGCAAGCTGGATGGCCTCAGCGGCCTCGACCGGGTCTTCGAACTCGACCGAACGGTGGCTGGCGGGGTTCTTGAACAGCCCGATCGCCCCAGCAAACAGGTCCATCGTCGACTGCCGCTCCCCACCCTCGGTGGTCGGGTCGCTCAGCACCCCATCGCTCGGATTGAACGCTTTGCGCATGAGAGGCACCCCAAGCAGCTCGTTCGGAAGGCCGGCCACATGGCGAACCTCGACCTCCACCGCCTTCATCGCCGAGAAGACGGCCGTCTCGAAGTCCCCGAGCGCCAAGTTCATGCGAGCCGTCTCGAGAGACGGATCGAGCTCACCACCCAAGCGGTCTTCGGCCCAGATCCTCGCAACAGCAGTCGGGTCATTCGCAATGAGGCGACCCATCTCAGTCACCCGACGCCATTCCGACCCTGTCTGACGCGGATGCGGTCCGAGCAACGCGTGTGCATCGAGCCACGCCCATGCGGATGCCACGCGGCCTAGTAGTGCCTCGAGGTCGGGCACACCGTTCGCCGCCATCGCCTGCTCGAGGCCGCGCAGCGTGTTGTTAGCGTTCGCTTCACTACGCCCGCCGAGTACGCGCAGGAGCGACAGGGCGAGGTCAGGGATGGGGAGGTTCCTGATGTCCTCTACCGGGATGATCGTCTGCATCACGGATCGACGGTAGCCGCTCGACTCCCCGCAAGCCCGCCTGTCGCGCCAGTCTTCTCAGGGTGCCGGGATCCGTCACCCTTGGAACCTCGAAGATCAAGAGGATTCGGGACTCGTCTGGCTCCTCCACTTTGCGGCAAGCCCTCCAGGCCGTCGTGGAGCGAGCCGCAACGCGTCGACACCCGCCCACGACGGCGCGTCTTCTCCCCCGTCGCACACCCCAGACGAGAAGGAGCGCCCGGACCCGCCGCGGCCGCAGCCGAGGCGTCTCCGGGAAGTGAGGCTCTCGTGATGTCGATGCACCGGCTCACCGCGGGCGCCGGCTATCAGTACCTACTGCGCCACACCGCCTCTGGCGACACCGACCGGGTAGGCCCAGATGGCCTGACCGGCTACTACGCGCAGTCAGGCAACCCGCCCGGCCGGTGGCTGGGGTCCGGCCTCGCGGGCATCGACGGTGGCGCGGGGATCACGCAGGCCGCCGTCGTCACCGAGGACGCCATGGCGAGACTCTTCGGGCAGGGCCACGACCCGATCTCGGGCGAGCCCCTGGGTCGCCCGTACCCGACGTTCACCCCGGCCGCCGAGCGGATCGCCACCGCCGTGGCGCAGCTGCCGGCGACGATGGGTGCCCTCGAGCGCCAGTCCGCCATCGACACGATCACGCGCGTCGAGCTCGCCAAGCCCACACGCGCCGCGGTGGCCGGCTTCGACCTCACGTTCACGGTCCCGAAGTC
>Ga0209585_10000568_pt1 | contig 14282 bp, 12 predicted proteins | sample NGEPerone_FD_185491 | JGI IMG/M metagenome (GOLD analysis project Ga0209585, IMG submission 185491) | Arctic peat soil microbial communities from the Barrow Environmental Observatory site, Barrow, Alaska, USA - NGEE Permafrost154B-one... | ecosystem: Environmental > Terrestrial > Soil >... | reverse complement strand
GCGAACGCAGCGGCGACGGCGAGCTTGTTGTCTCGCGCCTCACGCTCAGAGCGGGTGTCGCGCTCCTCGAACTGCACCCCGATCGAGGCGAACCGTTCGTCCATCAGCTCGCGGAGGTGGCCGATCTGCCTCGCGTTATCGGCGGGCAGGTCGTCGATGGCCCGACTACGCAGCACGGTCGCCCGCTCGATGGCGTCGATTCGCACGAACAGCAGTTCCTTGAGGGCGGCCGCTTCCCGTTGGCTGACCTCGACCTTGTCGTCGATGGCGCCCCGTAGAATCTCAATCTCGCGCAGGAGTTGCTTAGTGGTCAGGACGGTCGGATCGGGTACGGGGAAGACGCTCGCGGACTTGTCGCTCATGGGCGCACCCTTCTGGTCATAGGTGTCCTACAGGATCTTGTCGCCCCCGGACGGGAGCAGGGACGCGGGAGAACCGGGGGTGCCTATCAGGAGACCTGTTCCACGATGATCTCAATGGGCGCGGTAGCTGACGCGAAGATGGTGCCCGGGCCTGTGCCTGCGCCTACGCGAATCGCAACCAGTTGGTAAACGTGCGACCCTGCGGCGGGGACGTCGCTGCACACAGCGGTCGGACTGTTCACGTAGCCACCAGCGCCAGCAATCACGCGGTGCGTCGCAATGACCGTTCCCGTGGTTGAGTCCTTGATCTTGAAGTCGAACATGTCGGCCGCGACGGAGGTGCACACCCATGTTGTTGCTGTGATCTTGAACCGCCCAACACCATCAGCGTCGATGGCCGGCGCGCTGATGACCGTGACGTCGGTCGTGCTGACCGGCCCGACGTTCGCTGTGCCCTTGGCTGCGACCGTGACGCGCGTCGCTGCCAACACCTTTGCGGTGGCATCGGCGGCAGCCGCGAGTGCCAACGCTGCGAGGTCGTCCACAAGGTTCGTGACTGATGCCTGGGGGACACCCAGGATGGTGTTGTCTGCGAAGTTGACCGTCTTGTTGGTGAGGGTCTGTGCGGTGTCCGTGCCCACGACGGATGCGGTAGCACCGATGCTGTGCACGTTTGTGGCGGCGGCGACATGCACCGCAGGGTCGCGCAGATCCCTCGCCGTCATCATGTGGCGGACAACCGCACCGATGGTGTGCGCGACAGCGGTAGAGCTGTCTTCGCCACGGGTTACCGTAAGGCTGGTTCCGGACACTTCCGTAACGGTGACGATCTCTTCGGTGGACAGCCCGACGTCGACCACAAGGGTGAACGGTGTCTGTGCCGGCAAGCCAAGCACCGTATCGACAACCAGCGTCGTCACGATCTCGTTGACCGCTCCCGTAAGAGCCATCTCGACGGCTGTAGACGAGTAGTAGCGCATCTAGTTCACCCCGCCCTGTGCAGCTTGATCGGATGTTCCTTCGCCAAGACGGCCTGCTCCTGCTCGATGCGCTGCTGGAACAGCGAGTAGAGAAGTCGTGTGGCCGACAGGCTTTGACCTGGACCACGGGTCTCGTCCGCTGTTCGTGCACTTGCGGACAGGAAGGGGAGCTTGCCGACGTCGATGAACGGCGCCATACGCGCTGCGACCCCGATCTCGATCAGGTCGACCAGGCGCTCGTCGAGGCCGGTGACAGTGACAAAGTCCTGCGACACGGCCCCGGTCAGATCGAACAGAACAGGTCGAGCGGCGTAGACGACCCGTACGCCCGTGCCGGGCACGTAGTGACCGCCAACCCGCAGGCCCTTGCCGATGGTGGTCGAATCGGGCTGGTAGGTCCAGCGGTCCTCGCGGAGCCACTGACCGATCCTCTGCTGGTCCTCCACCCACACGGAGATCACTCCAGCGGCAGCGTCCGGGACCTCGATGGCGCCTCGGTCCACAGGGAACGTCGTCTCGGATGACTTCACCGCGTAGACGCGGGGGTAGATCTCTCGCAGCACCCCGTTCACGTGCTCTGCTACGGTCGAGGCCGGCCAACCAGGGTTGAACCGGATCTCGGTACCCGTGCTGTGCACTACCGCCGACGTGCCGCGGTAACCGCGGCCGAACGGGTACAGGAGCAGCTCACTGTTCACGGTATCCACGGACCTGACGCGCACGATCTCGAAGTCGATCTCGGCGAGGCCCCGGGCGGCGACAACGCCTTGACCGACGCCGCCGGCGGCGTCGATAGAGATGGCGGTCGCCGAGTTGTCAAGTTCGGCGGAAAGGGCAGACACCGCATCGCGGTTCGCGTCGAAGCCGGACAGGGCGTGCCGTGCCGACTCGATGATCCTGCCTAGTGTCGTCACCTTGTCACCCCTTCCCGATCTCGTGGTACGCCACGTCTGCGCCCTTGTTCATCGCGGTGGACAAAGACCCGCCGTCGCGGACAACCTGGCGATAGGTCTCGGTATCGTTTGACCAACGTTTCTGATCGCGATATGAGGGACCGGTCCCGCCGAGCCACATCGGGTGCAGAGTCTTGGCTCTCACGCAAGCACCCCAAGAAAGGTGGTCACGACTGCGGCACCCACTGGTGCAATGCTCACCTGGCTGCACTGGCACGATAGTTCCTCTCAAACCTGCGTGGTGGGATCGGGTTCCGGTGCACCTTCGGCTGCTGAGGCCTAGGGTGAGGTGGCCGTCTTTCCCACCACGAGGAGGGTTGGGCCGCGTCTGCTGGGGCGCGGTGGGGCGTCAGGTAACTATCCAGTTCCCATACCCGGCCGCCGTCAGTGCCGCGACCTCCGAGGCCCGCCACACCTTGGCCGAAACGGCCGTCGGGGTCGTCCCGGTCACCCGCACCCGGACCGTCAGCGGCACCCCCGGCACATACCCCGCACCGGGCAACACGAAGGAACTGGTCAACGCCGACTCGTTGCGCAACATATAGAGCCGGACCGCCCCGTTCGCCTCGAACCGCAGCCGAGCCGAGTACATGTCCGACCCGACCTGCCGGCCGATCACCGAGGCGTAGTAGCCCGCACCGGTCCGGTCCACCGACACCGTCGTCGGTCGCGACCGACAGCAGCCGCGAGGCCCGCGTGTCCGAGATGTTCAAGGCGATGCGGCCCTGCCCGTCACTGACCGAGAACGACGCACTGCCACCCTGATGGGTCCACGCACCACCCACTTCGGCCGAACCCCAACCGCTGGCCAAGGACCGACCGAAGCCGTCCAGGGCGATCGTCTCCACGGCCGGGCCCTCGGCCCGGAAGGTGTCGACCGACAGCAGGGCGGTCGGTGTCGCGGAGGACCCCGACAGGTAGCTGATCAGACCGATTGCACCGGGCTGCTGCAGCGCAGCGGTGGTGTCCGTGCCACTGACCTGCCAGTCCGCAGGCTCGGCCTCCCCGGCGTCGATCTCGTACACGTGACCGCCGAGGTATGTGATATCGGCATTGGCGATCTCTTCTGCGGACGGTCCGTCTACCTGGCGATAGACGCCCGACTCCTTGAGAAGCGAGACGCCTCTCGTGATCGACAGCCGACCGAACAGGGGGTGCATAACGGGCCAGTGCTCAAGGCGACCGGGTGGACTGAACGTGCTCACTTGGCCTCCTTGAGTGTGGCAACACTGACTGGGGACGGCCCCGGTGCGTCAACACCGGGACCGTCCATCATGTCAGGAGTCCATCGAAGAACCAGAGACAAGCCTCTGGATCGCCTTGGGCTCGTAGACCTTGAAGCCGAGGTCGCCGTACCAGCCGACCGTGTGGAAGCGGCGCAGCTTGTCGACCTGTGGGCCGATCACAACGCTGGGTTCCACAATGACGTTCTCCGCGACCGCACCGCGGCCGAAGATGTAGTTCTGGTACACAGCATTGGGCACCGCGTTGTCCGCCGCGCTCACCAGAGCGTTCTCGATGAACCTGATGCCCTCGAACTCGCCGATCTCGCCGGCCCAGATACGTTCCTGGGAAGCGCCGTACTCGTTCGGCACGCGCCAAGACCCGGCACCCGTGGCTTCACGGAGGTCGAGGATGACGTGCGGGTGGACAAGTCCACCGTAGAAGTTGCCGAACCACGGGACTGCCTTGTTGGTGCGCAGCCGCGTGACGGCCTTACGGAGCTCGCTCGCGGTCAGGACGTCAGTGATGATGACGTCGTCGACGGTCGAACCTCCACCGACGAGCACCGGAGTGGTGTCGGCGATGATGGCAGCCTGGACGAGACCGTCGATGGTGCGGTTCATCGCGTCCGCGACGAGCCGAGCCAGGTACGGGTCCACCGGGGCGAACGTGCGGTTGTCGAGCTTACGGGTCCGCGTGACAGCGGCACCGTACTCGGCGGGGGTTACCGTGACCGGGGTTGGCTTGGGGGCTCCAACGGAGTCCACATCGGCCTCTTCGGTCAGCGGCGTCAGCATCGCCGTCACTACGGCATCGCTGAACCACTCGAACTTCTCCATCGTGATGCTGGAACCCTTGGACATCGGGCGCTCGGGGCGCTTGTCGACGATCACACGGGATGTCGGCAGCTCGCGGAGGGCTTCGCCCACAACGAGATCCCAAACAGCCTGAACGAGTTCGTCAGCGATCCCTACGCCGGAACCAACGGCCTGCGTGATGGAGGTGTAGACGTTGGTCATCACACCACCTGTCTTTCAGTTTGAAGCGCGGGTCACCCGGAAACGAGGCCCTGCGCCTTGAGAGCGGCAATGACGGCCTCAGAGCCCTTGCCCTTGTTGTCGGCAAGCGTCTTGAGGACCGCTGCTTCCCCGAGTTGTGGAACCGTTCCTGCACCCGTCTCCGCGCGCCGTGCGGCCTCGAAAGCCGCCCGTGCCTCCGGAGGTACACCAGGAACCTCTGCGCCCGTCAGAGAGGCGTTTCCGCCTGTCTCAGGGGCACTTCCCAGCTCCTCCTGAACGGAGATGTTGAACACCTCTGCCCAATCCGTCAGCCACTTCTCAACGGCTTCCGGTGTGGACTCGATGTCCTTCGGGATCAGTGCGGCAACCTTGACGTTGACACCCTTGGCCTTGAGCACGTCGGTCACGGTGGACGCTCGCTTTTCGTCGCGCAGCGTACCGATCTCAGTGTCCTTCTGTGCCAGTTCCTTCCTGGCCTCGCGGAGCTGCTTGCGCAGATCCTTGGCAAGTCCAGAATCGTCGGGCTGGTCGATCGTCAGGTCTTCGTGGTTCTCGTTCACTTGGGGAACTCCCTTTCGTTTTCTCGCAGGCCGCACCAGCCCAAAGGGGTATGGGTTGCTGGCTCCTGCTACCGGGATCGCTGATACGCTGCCAGGGGCCGGTTGGTCCTGGTCAGGGCGGATCGTCGAGGAATCGGACCTCGATACAACCATTCGATCCTGTCCTAAGAATTAGGACATTGGGACACTCAGACCTGTCCACCGCCACGCTTGGACAGGGCCGTACTTGCGGTGCCGCCCTGGCCGGCGAACTGGGCACGCTCCTGAGACGCGAGCCCGCGGCGCTTCTTGGTTGACGGAGCATCGGCGAGGAACACCTCTGAGGCCGCGTCCTCTTGGGTGTAGGAGCCGCCATAGATCTCGGAGAGCTTGTCTCCGGTCGTAGCCAGAGACGACACAACACCAAGGCCCTGGCGAGCCTGCTCCGTGTCCACGCCCGTCTGAGCAATCTGCTCAGCAAACTGCTGCGACAGACCGACACCCTGGTCCTTGCCGGCACCTGCGATCTGAGATGCGCGGAACTGGCGGTCAAGGATCGCGGTCGAGCGTTCTTGATCGAGCGCGTAGGCGATGATGTCGCCAGTGGAGTACCACTGCTCGAACGCAGACCTCACGGCAGGGTCAATCTTGCTCACCTCGTCCGTTGCGAGCTGCACACGATCCTGGAGCTCGACCGGGGACATGTCGTTCTCCAGAAACTGCCGGAAGTCGGACGGGTTGTCGTAGAACCCGATCGGCAACCCTGACGCCGACATGATCTGGCGATATGACTTCTCGGTTGCCAGGTACTCTGCCGGGGACAGGATGGGCAAGCCCCTCTGCCGACGCGACTCGTTCGCGGCGAACCTCGTCTTATAGGCGTCCGTCTGCTGGAGCAGAACGCCGACCGTGTCCGAGGAGTAGCCCTGCTGGATGAAGCCGAGCACGGCCGGGGCCAGGGTCTCCAGCCCGTACGCCTTGAGCGTCTCTGTGATCGCGACAAACGCATCGCGGTCGGCTCCCTCTAGCCCGCCGAACGGGTCAACCGCACTGGCGGCCATCAGCTACCACCTAGCCCGAAGTCTTGGAGCACGCGGTTGACCGTGCTCATCGCCTGGTCTTGGGCGTTCTGGGTCTTGTTCCACCGCTTGTCCTTGCGGAGGTCATTCTCGAAGTCGTACAACGTGCGGAGAACAGGTTGGCCCTTGTCGTCTTTGGACTGGAGGGCCATCTTGATCGTTGGGTCTGCCACCGTCAACGACTCCGGGTTCATCTCAAGCAACTTCGCCATCGTCTGCCGGTACGGGTCGGCGATGTCAGCCACCGTCTCACCTGCCGCCATTCGAGCGGCCAGGTGCGGATAGGCCGATGCAGCGGTCGTCCTGATCGCAGTCATGGCGTCGTTGATCGTCGTCTTGCCGCCAACTGCTGACCGGACGTAAGACAGTATTGTCGGGTCGGAGAGCGTGATGCCCTGCTTCTGCGCGTAGTCGCGCAACTCGGTCTCCCACTGACCCGCCTGGCCCAGCAGGCGCCCATCGGTGTACTGCACGGACTTGGAGAGAGACTGCCGAATCTGGTTGTCGTCGTAACCGTACTGGTAGAAGTGGTTGACCATGCCGCCGAGGTCGCCCTGGGCGAGTGCCGCCGAGGCACCAAGTTCGGAGGCCATCATGGAGACCCGCACCCGCAACTGCTCTATGTCACTGGCGTAGGTTTCCGGGTCGGCAGCCTTGAGGATCTGCGCCTTGCGCTGATTCTCGGCGGTCTTCTGGTACCACTGCGTTCCCCGGAGCTCTGCCTGGAACCGATCCGGGGTGTATGTCGCGGCAACAGCGCGCTGGAACAGCGCCTTGAGCTCGGCGTTGCCGTTGAGGACAGCCATGGCAAAGCCGTACTCGGCTGCCAACTGGGCATCGCTGATGTCTGGCACCACGTCTCCTCTGTTGGTCTAGTGAACCCGAGCACTACCGATCAGATCGCTGTGCCCAGTCCATAAGCAACGACGATCGCTTCAAGTTCGGTCACGCGGGTGCGGAGGTTGTTGACCAGAGCAATCGCGGCGTCGCGGTGCTCTGCGGTGTCGTAGGCGCCTGCGGTGGCACCAGTACCACCGGCAGCGGCAGCAGCATCTGCGGCTGTGAGCGCGGCAGACTTGGCGGCCGGGGGGGTGGTGGCGTTGAAGCCAACTCGCCCGAACGTCTTGACGCCGGTGACGGTCTGCGTACCCGCTAGGGTGACGGAGGCGTCGGGCCACGCGATGTCAGAGATGGTGTCGCTGGCAGCGAGGCCAGGCACGACCTGGTGAATAGTCTTGGTTCCCATGTCAGATTCTCCTAGAGGTTCATGGCTATGCCCCAGGCATGCCCGCTATCCCAAATCGTGCTGATCTTCACTGAGTCGCCAGGCTTCGGCGCCTGGATGACCTGGTTGTTGCCGATGTAGATTGCGATATGGTCGGCACCGTTGTTACGGGACGAGTTGTCCCACGCGACGAGGTCACCTGGGCGCAGCTTGTCCAAACTGATACGCGGCCCGGAGGCCGCCTGCTGGGAGGACACTCGCGGCAGGTCGATCCCCACCTCCCGGAGCAGGTACTGGGTGAAGCCAGAGCAGTCGAACCCGAGGGGTCCGGAACCGCCCCACTTGTACGGCGTGCCGATGAACTGCTTCGCTCTTGCGATGAGCTTGTCTGCGGCCCCACCGGCAGGTGCAACCTTGTCTTTCTGAGCCTTCACCTTCACGTCCCATTCCTCTTGCGAGACGGACTGGAGTTTAAAGGACTCAAAAGGATCTCGGACCTTGGCTACGCCCTCGCCGGCTTCTTTCACCCGGATGGCGTCGGTAGTGGGACTCACGTCGCTCAGTTGAGGGGTTTCGACGGTCACCACTTACCTCCGCTCAGACGGGTGAATTGAGGGCATCGGTCATGGCGCAATTCTGGAGATAGACCACTGCGGCCTCTAGCGTCTCTATGCTGTCACGCGCCATGCCGAGCATTGGATTGCATCGTGCGCAGAGCAAGCCGCGAATACACTTTCCACAGGATCGCCCGGTTGGGCAACAGATATGGTCGTGGTCGATATGCCATCGCCCCTTGCCCCCCGGCTCGCTCGTTCCACAGATCGCACACTTGCCGCCCTGTTGGTGCAAGCGAGCGTTGAACTCGTCGAGAGTTACGCCATATGTCCAAAGCGTCCGCTGGTTCGGGTCGTAACTGCGAACGCGCTGTGCATCGCGTTCTTTCGCCTGTCCGCGGCGTCTTTCTCGGATTGCTGGATCTGCTTGATACTCGACCCCCGCCTTGCGTAAGCAGACTTTACACCTTGTGCGATGGCCCCGAGCGTGCGGCGGGTTTCGATAGAACTCGCCAATGGGCTTCTCTAGACCGCACTCTTTGCAGACCTTCATCCTCAAACGGGCGAGTCAAGAGCGTCGACGAGAGAGTTGAAATAGACGGTCGCCGCCTGATAGGCTCCGTACTCGGGCATCGCCTGCGCTTGGTCTGTCACCATCTGAGTCCGCCCCTCGTCAGTGAGTCCACCAGATCTGGTAGACGATCCCCCCACCTCCACGCCCTTGTCATACCTTGTGTTCGTGGTGGTAACCGTTGGGTTAGCCCTCTCGGCGGAGTTGATAACCTGGAGGAACTGGGCGGTCTCTTCTGGCCTGGCGGCTCGACCGAGCGCCTGCGAGAGCGCGTCGTTCGTGATCGCCTTCGCCGTCGCCGGGTCCGTCAGGTCGACCGACCGGGAAGTTGAAGACCGGTTCCCGGTGAACGCTCCACCGGACGATCCGTAACGACCCGCACCGCCCTGCGCCATCAGCTCGGCGGCCTTCCAAGGGGTGACCTTCTTGCCGGCCGATAGGAATCGTGCCGCTAGGTCCACCGCGTCCTGCCAAACAGCGTCCAGGATCTCAACGGAGGCTTCGTCGCCGGCGTCGATCAGACCAAGGTCCAGGAGCTTCTTCCCCCACCGGTCAAACTCGTCAGTGCCGTGCCATGCGAGCACCAACCCACGAGCCTCGTCCGACGTGCGGATGTCGTCCTCGGTAACGATCGCCTGGCCAGACCTGGAGACTATCGCCCCGGGGTCACCGCCATGCTGTGCATAGGCCGCAGCCAAACCTGGTTGACGTCTAGGCGTTCGGACAGACGGGTCGCGACCGCGAACAGTCACCCCGACGGTTTCCCCGCCCGTGCGGCCCATGTAGACCTGAGGCGAGTCGCCTCCGCTTGCCGTGGCGGTGCCGCCGCCCGCGTAAGCGGCCTGGGCCGCAGCGATCTGCGACTGAGCGTCGTCCCATATACTCACGTCAGCCCTCGCCTCCTGCATAGGTATCGCCGGACAGGTCATCCCTCGACAAGACTCTGTCCCACGCCTGTTCAAATCCGAGATCCTGCTGGATCAACTGGGACGTGAACGCATCCCAGATCACCTTGAGATCGGCGTTTGACTGAGAGTCGATGCTGGACGATCCGCGCTCGGCCATCGCCGCCTTCATCTGATCGCGCACCATGAGATAGGTCGCGATAGATTGGCCGTCTTCGCGCTCCAGCAACTCTGGATGTGACGCGAACTGCGTCGCGGCCAGGGTCAGAAACTCGGTCACCTTGCCCGGATTGCCACCGTCGTTGAAGTCGGCGGCCCACTGGGGGTTGCGTTGTGACAGCTTCGCGACAAACTGCTCCCGGATCGTCGCGAGATCGGCGGCGCCCTTCGACGAGAACGACGTAAGGCCCCGCTCTTCCATCGCGAGCCGGAGCTGCGTGCTCACCTGCTGGTAGTCGCGCCAGCCCTGCTGCGTCGAGGCATCCCTGGCAGCCTCCAACGGGTCCTTGCGGGACCGGAACGTGGTGGACGTACCCGGGCCGATCTCCTGTCGCAACTGCGACTGGTAGACGCCCTGCGACCAACCTTCGGACATGTTCGACGCGCCGGCCCAGAACCACCCGTACTTGGGGTTCTGTGCCATGTCGTTCCGGTAGGACTGGACAGCGCCCCAGGACTCGTCCGTGGCCGTCAGCCCCGTCTCGTTCGCGGTCAGGCTGATCGCCATGTCGTAGTAGTCGGGGTAGTCGGCGGCGAACTTGTCGTCCGCCTCGGCCCCATACTCACGCCGGTAGCGGTTGTACTCGTCCTTGTAGTAGGACAGCCGCGACTGCGGCGAGAACGACATCGGCATCTGCGTGCCCATGAGCCGAAGGAGCGTCCAGTTGCGGACGCGGTTCCCCACAAGTTCCATGCGCTCGGCGTCGGAGGTTACCTCGGCCTGGCCGTTGCGCTCCATGTTCACCTGCTCTTGGTAGAGCTGTGTGAACACTCCGTCGACCCTGCGCCCGTCCTGGGACACAACGTCCATTGCCGCGCGAGCCCATGAGGGCATGACCTGCTGAGGTACGCTGTCTGAGGAGGGACCAAAAGGCAGGAGGTACTTGAGGATGAAGTTTTCTTTGCCCTCTTCGCCCCACGCCTCAGGGAACCACTTGACGATCATCTCGTTGGCCGGCACGGCAAGGATCGGGCCGGGGCCGGGCAGGAACCACGGGTCGCCCTGGAAGACGACGTTAGCCGCATTCTTGGCGATACGGAGCTTGTCCGAACCTGCCCACTCGTGCAGGCTGCCAACGCCCGGGAGCGACCAGTCAGGAATCGGGAGCAACATGTAGCCGTCCCAGATGCCCGTCTGTCCTATGATCTCACCCTGATCGTTGCGCACGTTTCCGTACACGTCGATCGGGTTACCGTCCTGGTCTACGACCCATCCGGCCGCGTTCGGAGAACGCATCGCCTTCCAGAACCCCACCGCCGCCTGCGGCTTCTCGCCGAAGATCCGGCCCCACTTGGTGATCGTGTCTTCCCATGCCCCGTAGAACGGGGACATGAAGCGCACGGCGTGGCCGACCGACGACTGCTGGGACGTGTCGAACAGGTAGCGCGCGATGTCCTTACGAGCGTTCTGTGACGCAAGGACGCGGACATCGTTGACCTGTTGGAGCGTGAGCTTGCCGGCGTCATCAAAAGTCATATCGGCGTTCGCCATGATCTGCTTCGCGTGCATCTCGAACCGGGCCGTGTAGAACGGATGCCGGCCCATCATGTTCTCCGGCATCTGCGCAACCCAGTGGAAATACTTGCGCTCAAACGCCTTGTACGCCGCAGGCGCCCAGGCTTGCAGGTTCTTCTCCAACAGTTCGCCCGGAACGCCAGGGCGCAGGGATGGAACCGCCCACGCGGCCTTGATGTCAGCAAGGGTGACGTCGCGACTTTGCGCCGCGGCGCGGATCGCCGAGTCCTCAGGAAGGAGGGCTAGGACGTGATCGCGAGCGCGCTCGACTACGTCCCTCTCGGCCTCGGTCCCGGTCGCGCGCATGTCGCGCAGGTATGCCGAGCCCTCCCCGGGCTCGTGGAACCATCGCAGGATGTCCTCGTCGGTCTCGCCTGCAAGGATGCGCTGGCCGAGCTCATCGGAACGGATCTGCCTGTTCACGCCTCGGAGGTATGCTCCCTCCCAGCCAGTGTTCTGCCCAGGCATCACGTCCCAGCGGCCCGAGCGGCGCGATGCGTCGATCTGTCCGCGAGTGCTACCGACAATCAAGCCTGTGATCGAATCCTCAGAATCCATCTGGTTGATCTTGCGCAAGAACTCGTCGTTGCTGCGGTAGGCGTCGCCGATCTTTGACGGCGTGTACTTTCCGCTGCGGTCGATCCTTGCGCTCTTCCCTATGCGCTGCGAAAGTTCCGTCTCGCGCACGCGGATCATGCGGCCATCAGGGGTGAACTTGACCGGGCGGGACACGTGCTCATTGAGTTCAACGAGTTCACGCCGCAACGGTGCGGCCACGTCGTCCGCCAGGTCACCCTGGGTCAGGATGCGGTCCAGGTCGTCGATCCGCTGGGAGGCGTAGAAGCGCGCGTTCAACGCGCGAGCCTCAGAGATGTCGACCTTCTTGAGGTTGAAGATCGTGTGGTAGGCACCTCTGGATGCCTGCGATACGTACTTGAGCGCAGCGAGGTTCGCCAACTGGCGTCCCTGGGTGTCGGCCTGGGCGCGTACGAGGTAGGCGACCGGTCGCAGCAGTGCACCGAACTTCCAGGCCCGGTTGAACCCAGCGAGTGCGGCCTCGGAAATCTCCCATGCGCCAGAAGTGGTTACCTTGGCGACGTACCCACCCATCCCGTTCCCGAAGTGCGCTTTCGCGACCCTGTCCAGTTGCGTCGGGTCCACGATGGACACAAAGTCGGCCACCTGTGAACGCATCGTCGGCCGGCCGAGCTCCTGAATCCAGGCAGAGGTCCGGTCGAACACATAGGTCCCGTCCTCCAGCCTGACGGCAGGAAGCTCCCCAGCCTCAATGGCCCTGTAGGCGCGCGAGGCGACGTTCTGAACCTCGGCACCGCGGCGGGCGCGCATCCTGTTGTAGACCGCGGATATGGCGTCAGGGTCCTGGCCGTACTTGTACGCGACCATATCGTCAACCGTCTTGTCGAACTGGGTCATGACGTTGCCGCGGGCGCCCTTCGACTGCGCACCCGTGCCGGCACGCATGAAGTCGTCCTCGTGCTGCACCAGTCGCTCGGCGAACTCGGCAAACCGCGGGTCCTTACGCGGCAGGAGCACGCGAGCGCGCAGAACTGCGGCATGGAGCGTTTCCCCGGCATTGTCCGCAGACAACTGGAACGTACCGGGCAAGTGCTGACCGGAGACGATGTGCACGCGGTCAAGGAACTGGCCGTTCTGGAACGAGCTGACAACCTTAGCCGTGTTTCGTGTGCCCTTGAGGGTGGCAAGACCGCCAACCTGCGCGATGTTGCCGGAGATCGGAGCGCCGACCTTGAGGACGCGCTCTGCGGCGTCGAGGCTGGCGCGGATAGATGCAGACTGGGCTTCGAGTTCGCGGCGCGCCAGGGCCGTGTCGTTCAGTCTCGCGTGCGCCTGAGCCACGGCGTCGGCGTCGGTCAGGTCAGTACGGGACAGGATGTCGTCGGTGTGCAGGTCGCCCAGATCCGACATCTTCTTCTCTAGCTCGACGCGAAGAGACAGTGACTTGAGGCCGACCCGCTCCATAGCGGCTGCGTCGCCCATGCCGGCGTAGAACACGTCCTCACGAGCGGCTATGCGCTCGGCAACGTCGTCGATCCCCTCACCGGCGCGGGACGCAAAGTAGGCGATAGAGCCGCCATCGGAGGAATGGCGCAGCCACGGTGACCGGGCGAGGGTCGAGACCGAGCTGGCCTGGCTGGACGACGCATCGAGCGCCACGGCAGTGTCGTGCACAAGGTTGCGAGCGCGTCCCTGGCGAGATGTGAGTGCTGCCGCGTCGAGAGCGGGGTCGGCCGCACGAGCCACATCTTCGAGACCCAGAACGGCACGGCTGGTACGAACGCCCGCCGCGGCCTTGCCGGCGGCAAACAGCGGGTCGGCGAAGACCTGCCACATGGCGTCACCGATACCGGTGGTCCAATGGGCTGCGCCCTCGGAGAAGTATTCCTTGCGGTCGGCCAGGCGGTTCGGGTTGTCCAGCAGGTCCAGACCGCCCGAACGTGTCGGGTCGGTGCCGGACGTGCCAGCGTCCCACCAACCGAGTTCGTTACCGCGCTGCTCCGCCAGGAGCCATGCTGTCTGTCCGACCGATGCTTGCGCATCGACGGCCTTGCCCCAGTTCTCGCGCCAGTCGTCTTGCGTCCAGCCCCAGATCGGGCTGGCGGTGAGACCGTTTACGACGTCGCCGAGATGGAAACCGTCGCGGGTACGGTCCTCCGCCGTGCGAAGACTGGCCTCCATCAGATTACCGGTGGCTTCGGTACCCCACTCAAGGGCGCGGATGATCGGGCGACCAACGCCGGAGACGGCACCGCCGATCTTGTCCCAAACGCTCGGCGGTTCCTCGGCAGCGTCGGTCACGACACCAGACGAGTTCACGCGGGCGCCGGGCTGGAAGAACGATGCGCCCTGCTGAGAGAAGACCTGGCCTGCCTGAGTGGCTTCGGCGTCGGACGTGGAGACGCGAGCGATGTTCACGGATGCGCCCGAGGAGGCGCCTGCCTCAGAGGCGGCGCCAACGCGCGTATAGAACGTGCCCACGTATTTCCCTCCTTACAAGCTTTAGTAAGGTTTAGTGCGGTTTACACAGACGCCAGAATCTGTCTCACTTGCCTCTTGAACGATGGCGTGGCGTCTGCACGGCTGGCCTCAGCCGCAA
>Ga0209585_10000567_pt1 | contig 14287 bp, 15 predicted proteins | sample NGEPerone_FD_185491 | JGI IMG/M metagenome (GOLD analysis project Ga0209585, IMG submission 185491) | Arctic peat soil microbial communities from the Barrow Environmental Observatory site, Barrow, Alaska, USA - NGEE Permafrost154B-one... | ecosystem: Environmental > Terrestrial > Soil >... | reverse complement strand
GTCAAACCGCTCAAACTCAACAAAAAACTTTGTTTCAGGCGAATAACTGTCGATGATTCCAACTCCATCATACGGGTCGTATGCTGCTACCAGCTTATTTCCGGTATCCCTAATGGCTCTCATATGGCGCGGAGCAATATATCCGGCAGCTCCAATCAATGCAAAATTCTTCATATCAAATATTTACTTTTCCAAATAGGGTTCAACTAATTTCATTTTATTTTCAGGAACGAAGAACATATCTCCTTCAATCTCTTCAAGATGTTTCCCAACCGGGAAAAGCAATTCATCCTTTAGATAGAAAGCCGAATAAGAAAGCGGTTCGAGAAAATCATTGATTGATTTCCGGTTAACAGGCTCAATTTCAATCTGAATAATAGGTTGAAATGGCTTTAAAATGAATTCGAGTTGTGGTATAATATGAATCTCGTAACCCTCAACATCACATTTGATATAATCACAGTGCTCCAGCTTCCCGAACAAGGCTGCCGGTGTAAACATCTTTTCAGTAAACGTAAATTCAAATGGCTCATTTTCATTCTTATCCAGTACCCTTGTCAAACCATGGCGAAGGTATTTATTACTTTTGGGAATCCCCATGTCGATTGACTTATTATCATCAGTCCCCAATGCGAAAGGGATAATAGTCGTATTTTTGAATTCTGAAGTATTGATTTTCAGTATTTTTCGAAAAAGTGTCACCGGTTCTACGCTAAATACATTTCCAGTGGGTCCTACCAGTTTTGCAAATAACCGTGAATAATAACCCAGATTGGCTCCGATATCGATCACATGGTCTCCTTTTCGAATCAGATTTTTTACAAAATAATGGCAATCAAAGGTTTTATTTTTTTTCAGCAATCCAAGGTCGTAAGAGATGAAGAACAACCGGCTGACCACAATGAGGTAATATTTAACTCCCAGTATTTTATAAAGCGCTTGTTTAATAAACATTCTTTAATTCTTTAATTAAAAGATCTTTTGCACCGCATTATTTGACAATTTATATTTCTGGCCGCTTTCCGGACAAACTGCAAACCCTTCACCGCTGAAATTAAGTTTGTGTCCATATTCACTCACCCAACCATTTTGACGGCCGGGGTTGCCATAAACGAGCGCATAGGCAGGAACTTCTTTCGTGATCACTGCTCCTGCGCCAATCATCGCATATTGCCCGATTTCATTACCACATACTAGTGTAGCATTAGCACCGATGGATGCCCCTTTGCGAACGATTGTTTGTCGGTATTCATCTTTGCGGACGATTGCACTCCGTGGATTAATTACATTCGTGAAAACCATCGAAGGACCAAGAAATACATCATCTTCGCAGATAACTCCCGTATAAATAGATACGTTATTCTGAACTTTAACATTATCACCAAGAACCACTTGTGGTGAAACTACTACATTTTGGCCAATATTGCATCTCTTGCCAATCTTGCATCCTGCCATGATGTGACTAAAATGCCAGATTTTTGTCCCTTCACCAATTTCGCAATTTTCATCGATCACAGCAGATGGATGTGCAGTGTATTGTATCATAATGAATTAATTGACTGAATTAATGAGTTAATTACATATTCCTGCTCCTGTGAAGTTATTTCGGTATGAACTGGCAAAGCAAGAACTTCATTGCAAAGTTTTTCTGCTACAGGAAAATCACCCACTTTGTATCCAAGGTACTCATAGGCTTTTTGAAGATGGATCGGAGATGGATAATAGATCATAGACGGAACTTCAGCCGTTTTAAGTAATTCTTTGATTTGATCACGCTTTTCAATTCGTATGACGTATTGATTATATGTGTGTTTCGACCGACCATTTTCAGAAGGTCTTATAACCTCTGATTGGTTTTCCAAAAGTTGATTGTAACGATGTCCTGCTTCAATGCGGTTTTGAAGATAGCTGTTCAAATTCCGGAGTTTTACACTTAGGATGGCCGCCTGGATGGTATCGAGCCGCGAATTGCATCCGATTCGGTCATAGGAATATTTTTGTCCTTGTCCGTGGCGTGAAATCATTGTGGCCTTCTGCGCAAGATCCTGATCATTTGTAGATAACGCACCGCCATCACCAAAGCATCCGAGATTTTTAGTGGGGAAAAAAGAGTAGGTGTTAATGTCACCCATCGTTCCCGTTAACTTTACATCTCCGTTTGCAAACTGATAATTAGACCCCAGTGATTGCGCATTATCTTCGATTACTTTCAGTCCATACTGGAGCGCAATTTCAAGAATTGGTTCCATATTGGCCGATTGCCCAAACAGGTGAACCACGACAATTGCCTTTGTGGCAGGGGTAATTTTTTCTTTAATAAGATTTTCGTTGATGTTGAAGGTCTCCTCCCAAACATCAACAAATACCGGCTTAATTCCGAGTAATGCTGCTGCTTCGGCTGATGCAACGTAGTTAAAAGCCGGCATTAATACTTCGTCTCCAGGTTTGAGATCAAGCGACTGGTAGGCAATCTGAAGTGCATCAGTTCCATTGCCGCACGGAAGCACGTATTTAGCTCTCAAATAACCAGCCAATCCACTGGCAAAAGATTCAACCTGCTTCCCGTTGATAAAGGCCGAAGATGTGATCACATCCTGAATCGCCTGATCGACTTCATCTTTAATTTTCAGATATTGACCATGAAGGTCAACCATTTTTATTGAATTCCCCATATGCTCGTTTAAATCGCGATTACAAAATTGCTAATAATTTTGCGATTGTTTCCGATGAATGGGAATCTCATGCCAAATTAGGTGAAAAAATGGGGTATTCGACCAAATTCAATTCTCAATCATCTTATTCAAAACCCCTGCCAATTCGGCAGTGAGATTTCTCCTGGCGTATTTTTCGATCCCTATCGGGCTGTTATTTAAACCATTATTGAGGAATTTCTGATACAACATCAAAATAACCTTTTTGATCCCTTCCATATCATCGTATTCCGAAATAAAACCTGCCACCGATTCTTTAAGTATTTGCGCCAGATCACCGTCAGATGGGCCAATGGCAAATATTGGCCGGCCGGATGCAAGGTATTCAAAGATCTTTCCGGTTAATATTCCCTTTGCATTCGGGCTGTCTTTATTAATCGCCAAAAGCAGAATGGCCGATTGTTTCATTAGCAAAGCTGCCTTATCGTGGGTAACGTATTCAATCTTCGTAAATTGGTCAGCAAGATTAAATATGGAAATATCATCAATTATTGAGTTGTCCACTTTGCCGATCAGCTTAATTTCGAGGTTTTCCCTGAAATGGGGAAGTTCATCTGACAATTCGGAGAGCACTTTCCATAAACCCTTTAGATTAAGGCTGGGCGGAAGCGTTCCAATGTGCGAAATGGAAAATTTTGTATCACGAACTACGTTCTGAACGTCCATATCATCTGAATCATATCCATTTGTGATCAGGTTCACATTGTTTGCTCCCATCATTTCGTAGTTCACTTTCATATCGCGGCTCACAACCACCATTGCACTGCAACCTTTAATCGTTTTTAATTCAAGGCTTTTGTGCTTCTTATCGGCGAATGCCGATATCTTCATATCTTTATAATAGTCGATATCGGTCCAGGGATCACGGAAATCGGCCAGCCACGGAATATTTAAACGTTCATTCAGCGCAAGTGCAATCAGGTGCATCGAATGGGGCGGTCCAGTTGAAACAAGGGCATCCACTTTATGCTCCGAAAGGTATTTATTTAAAAATCGGACAGAAGGGTTTATCCAGAATTTGCGTGCATCCGGAATAAAAAGGTTTCCCCTGATCCAAACTGATAACTTCTCAACGATCCCGGGAGATCTTTTATGGTTCAGGAATCCGCTGTTTATTTTGACGGTACTTTTTTTACCAGTTAGTTTCTTATAAAACTCATAGGGCTCCCAAATAGGAGTTCTGATCACTTCAACTCCCGCAGGAATATCATTGAGTAAAGTATCATCGATCACCGGGTATTCAGCATTCAAGGGGGTATAGATTACAGGTTCCCAACCAAACTCGCGAAGATATTTCACAAACTTAAGCCAACGCTGCACGCCTGCACCTCCGCTTGGCGGCCAATAATAGGTAATTATCAGTACTTTATGCATTAATTAGGATTGATTTCAGGAATTCAAATAGGTTCAATGTTGTAAACCACTTTTAAAAATATTTTTTACAGGAATTGTCGCTACGAAATCTTTCAGATAAAAAGGTTCAAAATAAGCCACATCCGCAAATTTCTGCAACTTAAAATCGCGTTCTGCCAGCGCAATCATATTTTCAGCGGAAGTGATTATTCCATTGATGAAGATTGCATTCGGATGATTGATTGCATCGCGGCATTTTGCCGATCCATTACCAAAAAAGAGTACAGTATTATTTTCAAGAAAGGGAAGATACGACTGATGATCGATAATATCCGCTTGTATTCCACGGATTTGCTTCCCGGTTTTATCGTAAAATGCGGTATAAACTTCCATTCGCCGGGCATCAATCATCGGACAAAAAAGTACATTGTCGGTTGCAGGGAGTTGATAACGATCAGGATGATGCATCACGTGATGTGCCATGGCCTCCAAAGATGTGATGGCAATCAGCGGTAAGTGTGACGCATAACAAAGCCCTTTTGCAACCGAAACACCAATCCTTAAACCGGTATACGATCCTGGACCGCCCGACACTGCCACAGCATCAAGTTGTTCCGTTGTAAGATTCGATTCTTTCAGCAGCTCATCGATGAAAACAGTTACAAGCATGGCATGATTCTGTCCTGTAAGATTTTCGCGTGTGTGAATAGCTTCACCATCGCGGGAAAGTGCCACAGAACATACTTCTGTTGAAGTTTCAATATTTAGTATAAGCGCCATTAATTTTTTTACAAAGATGGGAAATATTCAAAAGAGTTAAAACGATCCGACCAGTTAAACATTCTAAATCCTCATCTGTTAATAAAATTATATTGAATTTGGCATAAAGTATTTATCGATTAAATTATTAATTCCAATTTCTCTATTTTTGCCAACCAAAATAAAACAACAAACGATTAATCATTTTCGAAGATTGTTTGTTAATCTATACAAATCGGCAACATAGTGTGTTTTCAATGAATAACGCTTGAAACTTATGTCACCTGGATAAACAAGTTTGAACGATCAGGATATGCTAAAAACAGTAATAATAGACGACGACTATGTCTCGAGAATGGTTTTGCGCGAAATGCTCGAAAAATTTCTCGACAACATAGAGATTCTTGGAGAAGCCGCCACGGTCGCAGAAGGGGTTAAATTAATTGAAGATACTGATCCTGAATTAGTATTGCTTGATATCAGCATGCCTGATGGTACTGGTTTCGACCTGCTCGATAAATTGAAAACCATTAATTTTAAACTGATTTTTATTACAGCCTATAGCGAATATGCCGTAAAAGCATTTAAATACTCGGCTTTTGATTATATCGTTAAACCACTTAATGTGGACGAACTGACAAAAGCTATTATGCGGATTCCACTTATCAAAAGGATCGATAATAAGGTCCGGGTGAAAACGCTGAAAGAAAATCTGTTCGCACCCGACGAAAGTGCAACAAAAACAGTTGCATTGCCCGAAATTAACGGATTTGCCATTGTAAATGTTGAAGATATCGTTCGTTGCGAAGGCAAAAGAAATTATACCCGCATTATTTTAAAATCGGCACCTGAGAAAGTTGTCAGTCGTACATTGCTGGAATTCGAACACCTGTTAGCTCCTTTAGGATTTGTAAGAATTCACCGGAGTCATTTGGTAAATATCATGAATGTGGTTCGATATCTTAAATCGGATGGCGGAATGGTTGAACTTAAAACCGGAGAGTTGCTGAAGGTTTCACCAAAACACAAGGAAAACTTATTGAATAAGCTGTTGTATAATAAATTATAGTGATATCCTGAATATCCAATATTACAGTCATCCAGCAACAAAAAAATAACCCTGATTTTACGACCAGGGTTATTTTTTTACAATTTGCTGAAAATGGAAATTAAATCCACCTTAATATTCTGAAATCCTGTCGATTTGGAAGTTCGCTGTTTTTAGGGAAAATCCGGACACCGTAATTATACGATCCTGGTTTTGTCAACGTGAGGCTCAGTGAATAATGAGTCATTCCGTTTGCGACTTTACCCGCTTTGAATTCGTGTCTTTCAACATATTCGGGATGCTCAGTTCCGGAAGCAATAATCACCTCAACACCAATTTCGTCTGCCGATAAACCCTTTAAATCAAGTACGATATTAGACGGGTAATTCTGCCCCATTTTGTAGGTATTGGTAATTCCGTCGGCAAGCTGGATGTTAACAACCTCAATCTGATCCCATACGGAAAGAATATTTGCCTTCCATGCAGCAATCTCTTTGGCTTTCGAGAAATTGTCCGCCTTTAATCTTTCACGTCTTGTTGAAAGAGGGATGTAGTACCGGTTGAAATAATCCTTCATCATACGACGTGTCGTAAAGTGAGGAACTACATCAGCGAACGTATTTTTTATAAAATCAACCCAGCGACTTGGGACGTTTTTATCATTCCTGTAATAATAGGCCGGAATAATCTCATTCTCAAAAATACTGTAAATAGCTTCAGCATCAAGTTCATCCTGTAACTCCTGGTTGTCGAAAGTTCTCTCAAGCGGAAGTGCCCATCCTGCATCTTTCTTATAACCTTCCACCCACCATCCGTCAAGTACCGAGAAGTGAAGTGTACCGTTCATGACCCCTTTTTCACCCGAAGTTCCGGATGCCTCAAGCGGACGTGTTGGTGTATTCATCCATACATCACAACCTTGAACCAGCATTTTGGCAAGATTCATATCGTAATTCTGAAGGAAAAGGATGCGTCCTACAAATTCCGGACGTTTAGATATATCGAAAATGAATTTAATCAGGTCCTGCCCTGCCTTATCAGCCGGATGCGCCTTACCTGCAAACAGAAACTGTACCGGACGATCGGGATTATTCACGATTTTTGCAAGGCGGTCGAGATTACGGAAAAGCAAATGTGCTCTTTTATAAGTTGCAAACCTGCGCGCAAAACCAATTGTCAGTGCCTTGGGATCCAGTTTTGAGATGGCCTCGGCAATGTATTTCGGATTTTCGTTGCGCTGAACATGCGTATCCGAAAAGCGTTGTTTGACGTAATTGATCAAACTATCACGGAGTTTTGACTTGGTTTCCCAGATAACGTTGTCCTGAACTTTATAAATATTGCGCCATGCCCGGGTCTCCTCCTCCTCATCGTAGTCGTGAATATCTTCGGCTAGTTTTTCAGGCTTTAAGAATTTCTCGTGAATCGATTTCCACTCAGGTGCGGCCCAGGTCGGATAATGTACACCATTCGTTACATATCCTATGTTTTCAAGTTCTTCGGGTAAAAATCCTTTGTATAATTCGGAAAGTAACTCTTTGCTGATTTTTCCATGCAACATGCTCACACCATTGATCTGTTGCGAGAAATTTGAGGCAAGAAAGCTCATATTATAACGATCATCCCCCGCTGATGCTTTCCCAAGGAAAAGGAAATCGTCCAGCGATAGCTTTAACTTCGGCGCCATATTGCCCATGTAGAGCTTGAACAGATCGACATGAAAAGAATCATGTCCTGCAGGTACCGGTGTATGAGTTGTAAAGAGAGTCGACACCCTGATCATTTCCCGTGCTTCGGGGAATGATAATCCCGTAGTCGCCATCAGGTTTTTCATCCTTTCGAGCCCTATAAAAGCGGCATGTCCTTCATTACAATGATATATTTCAGCCTGGATTCCGACCTTTTCCAATAATTTGATACCACCCAGTCCAAGGATCATCTCTTGTTTCAATCGATTTTCATTATCACCACCATACAAGTGATGCGTAATAAAACGATCAGGATCCTGGTTGGCTTCATAATCGGTGTCGAGAAGGTACAACGTTACATTTCCGATCTTTACCGACCACGCATGGGCATAAACCGTGCGGCCAGGCATATCGATGCCCACAGTCACCCAACCATTCTCATCCATTACTGGTTGAATTGGAATCTTGGAGAAATGCTCCGCGTCGTATTGAGCAATCTGCTCGCCTTGTGCCGATATAATCTGTTTAAAATAACCAAACCGATAGAGAAGACCAACTCCTGTCATATCAACTTTCGAATCGCTTGCCTCTTTCAGAAAGTCACCTGCTAAAACACCAAGACCGCCTGAATAAATTTTAAGACTCGAATGTAATCCAAACTCCATACTAAAATAGGCGATTTTTGGTCCGCGCAATTTCTTGCGGTCATTCAGGTAATTTCCCAGCAGCAGCTCAGCAGCATTCATCCGAAGTATAAAAGACTGATCTAATTTCAGTTCGTCAAAACGTTCAAGACTTGTCTGCTCCAATAAAACAATCGGATTGTGTTCACATTCTTCCCAGATAATGGGATCAATCTCGTTAAACAATGCCCTTGCTTCATCACTCCACACCCACCAAAGATTTCTCGAGAGGTCTTTAAGTGGTTTAAGTTCGTCAGGAACGTTCGATTCAACGATTATTTTCTTCCAGGTAGGTCCGGCATTTCCCGATTGTCTGATTTTATATCCTTCTGTATCCATTTGTCAAATTTCTTATATAAGATAATGTAAATTACACATTATCACTGCAATGATTTTGTTACAAAGTTAATTTATTTTAAGTCACTCATGAATGATTTACTAAATGTTAACGATTTATTGATCTAATCAAAGATTGTAAACAGAAATATTTTGATATTAATTATTCTTAAAGACTTCAATTTTAGCAATCTGATTATTTCGATGCGATTAATCACCAATTAATGGTTCTGTTTTACGCCTGTGCCGATCAATTAGTTTCATTTCAATTGTTAATATGCAGCAAATCGTCACAAACCAAAGCATCAGTGCAATTACCGCTAATAAGAAATCTCCCTTCCGCGATTGGAAAGGGAGATTTCTTTATTCGATTAACATTGATATTCTTAAAGCACTGTCAATGTGGTTTACAGGTTTACTTTGTGGCCTCAATGACGCCCCTGAAATAACCAATTGACTCGGCAATACCCATAAACGGATCGCCCATATCTTTCTCGTGTTCAAGACTGCAAACACCCGTGTAACCCACTTTACGGAGCATCCTTACAAGAGCAGGAAAATTAATTACACCGCGGCCCACTTCGAGCGAATAGCCAAGCTTCGTAGTTCCTGTAACATCTTTTATATGCATATCGAATACACGTGATTTATATTTTTTGAGGTCAGCAACCGGATCTTTACCGTTGCGTGTATCATGACCAATATCCAGGCACATCCCGATCCGTGGATCAAGGTCTTTAACATGATTCCATACATCTTCTGCATCGGGATAGGTTGCAATATCCGGTCCGTGAAGGTGAATCGCGAGCCTGAAATCGTACTCCTTTACTTTTTTGTCGACATATGGGAGCAGATCATAATTGGGAACACCAATAATCAGCTTTACTCCTACCCTTTTGGCATACTCAAAAGCATAATCGATGTCTTTTTCAGATTTCATATAAATCGGACCAACTGCATAACCAGTTACATCGCTCGCTTTTAACTTTGCATGAAATTCAGCGATCTGTTCATCTGTGCTTGCCATCGGAAGATGAAAATCTTTGATGCAAAGATAGTGGACATCAGCACGTTTCATTGTTGCAAGTGTCTTATCAAGGTCGAACTTCAGAAATGTGTAGCCCGCCATGCCGACTTTAAACTTCTCGCCCGTCTCGGGAGGCATCCGCTGTCCGGGACGCTTCTCCTGCGCTGTTGCCATCTGCGAAGTAACAGCCAACAATCCAATAACTAATAAAAAGATTACTTTCTTCATTTGTTAATTAATTTGTATTCCGGATGATCCACCTACCGATTAATCGGAATTTGCTTAGTCAGTATCGTATTCCCGGGATGAATGAATTTTGAAAGGTCAAAAATAGTAAAATGGCAACATTTTGAATGATTAAACAGCACTATTTTTATTCAAATCGTGTGCATACACGAAAAATGTAAAGTGAAAGAATACAGAAGGAACCGTTTTTAAAAAATCCTATGATTGTAACGGGTTCAAATGCCATTTGAATTAGCCTGTGGATAAAGCGTTTTCACGCAAAATGACATCGATTCTCCTTCTTAAACCTTCGTCAATACAAAAGTTTGTGTTATTTTCGTCCTGGTTTCAATAATTCAATTCCAACGACGATGCGCCTTAACAAAATTCATCATATCGCTATTATCTGTTCCGATTATCAGCGGTCGAAAGCCTTTTATACGAAAACATTAGGACTGACCATCAAATCAGAAGTCTTCAGGGCAGAGCGAAACTCCTGGAAAGTCGATCTTGCGTTAAACGGGGATTATGTGATCGAGTTTTTCACGTATCAGAATCCGCCCGAACGCCCCTCAAATCCCGAAGCATGCGGATTACGACATCTTGCCTTCGAAGTCGATCGTGTCGAAGACATTCACAACGAGTTAACCGCGCAGCAAATTGTTTGTGAGGCGATCCGGACCGATGAATTTACCCGGAAAAAGTTCTTCTTTACCTTCGATCCCGATAATTTGCCAATCGAATTTTATGAGAAATAAACCAACTATAAGGCTTGGCCTCACGCCGGAAGAGTCAAAAAGACTTCGGGCGAACAAAATAAAGCATGCTGATGTCTCAGAATACCTCGTTGATGATTTGTGCGCGTTGCTGAATATTCCGGTAACGAGGGCAAAGGAGATTTACGCGTTGGCAGCATTTCAATCAGTTCCGTCGGTCGGAATAAAATTTGCGCAGGATTTAATTTCATTGGGATATTATTCGCTCGAAGAACTCAAAGACAAGGACGGGGCTAAGCTGCTTGAAGATCTGGAGCTTTCGACCGGAACATGGATTGATCCGTGCGTCGAAGACCAATGCCGTTTGGTGGTGGATTATGCCAATAACCACGACAACAGTAAAAAATGGTGGGATTTTACGGAAGAACGAAAGAAATACCGGATCGAAAATGGTTACCCGGCCACCCACCCTCAGAAAGCGTGGTTCGAACTCGAGAAATACCGGGATAAAGAATAAAAGCAGACAAGAAAAGGAGAAAAGCTCCTGACAAACTGATTGCGAACCCTTTAGAAATTCCAGTGTTGGGGGTTTGATTGCTTTAAAATAAAGCTTTTAAACTGTTCCTTAGGTTTTTTAGAAATGGTAGAAATAAAAGCCAGGGATTTAGGATCCAGATCCTTAATTTGCATTGCTGTTAAGCCAATTTCATCGAGTCCATAATGATGAAATATTAGAATCCAGTCGCTTAATAGTCCATATTCCAAGACCCGTTGGACAATATACTGCTTGTTTTTCATCTGATTTAATCAAATGCTTATCTACATCCCAAAAAAGATGAGGCGATATGGACTTCATATCTAAAGCTGAATGGTTCATTGATTTTAAATTCAACATGAATGAAATACTGTCCTACTTCAAATGTAGTGCATTTTCAAAAAAACTCATTTAAACCGTGATTTAAATTTTTTGAAACATCTAAACAATAATGAAAACAGAAATAAATTATGTTTTTTTAAATTTAATTGGATAATTATCAATAAATTTGGTGATCAAAAAGTTTGATTTACGATTCAAAATTAATACTAACCCGTTTAAACTTTCATGGCAATAATAAGACCGCGGCTAAATGACTATCACAACTTGCCATTTATTCAAGAAGAGGTAGACTTTGCGATTCCATTTTTAGATGAAGACCTTCCTTTATATGTAGACCCTTTTTTACTGTGGAAAATAAATTCACAACAAGATAACGCATTGCATACATCTGTTGTGAATTCATTTAACCAAATAGGGCGCTTATATATAAATGGGAATGATAATGAAGCAAGAGACATTTTAATTGAACTTTCAGAATGTAATGAAGTAGGGCTAGGAAGTTCAAAAACGAGACAAGGAAAAAAGATTGGAGTGAAAACGGCAGATGAAATTCTTACCCTTTTCAAAATGATTCCGCAAATAAATAAACAGGGATTCCAACACTTTGAAGAAATACAACTATTCATAGACAATATATCAAAAGATAGAATAAGCGATATTACTTGTAGTCTCATCAAATCTTTTCTTGTTGACTTTACAATTGAACAATGTCAAAAATTTGGAATTCCAATCGAGAAATGTGATATTACAATATATGATTATAAAACTCAGAAGATTAAGGTTGAAGAAACTTATCTACCAATAAACCCAGAGAATAAGCAACCAATTATTTTGACTCCGAAGCGGTGGCTTCGCTATGTTCCTTGGATAAATTACGAGGATTATTTTGAAAACTATTACATTAAAGATTTAGACAAAACATTTGATGGTAAATTAAATAGGGTTCAAATACTTAATTTCAACAGGCACAATTATGACTTGGTTCACACCTATATTTCCTTAAAAGAGAATAACACAAAAGAACTAACGAATGATCCGCTGTTCACTCAAATACCCGTATTATCAGTAAAAAGAAAATTAAAATCAATACTGAAATTGCCAACAGGAAAATCAAATAATGCAGACAAAGAATACGAAGATATAATGGTTCAGACTATGTGTTCTCTATTATATCCTCATTTAGATTTTGCTGAAGCACAAAGTAGAATTGATACTGGAACACAGATCAGGGATTTAATATTTTACAATAATAGATCCTACGATTTTCTCAAAGATATTTATGATGCATATGAATCTAGACAGCTCGTAATAGAATTGAAAAATGTAATTAAAGTGGAAAGAGATCATATAAATCAATTGAACAGATACTTAGCTGAACAATTTGGTAGATTTGGAATAATTTTCACAAGGAATAAAGTACCTAAAAATATATTTCAGAATACATTAGATTTGTGGTCAGGGCATCGTAGATGCATTTTAGTTTTAGATGACACAGACTTGGAATTAATGTGTGATGTTTACGAAAGCAAACAACGGCACCCGATTGAAGTAATAAAAAGAAAATATATAGAATTCACAAGAAGTTGTCCCGCTTAAATTAAATACTATGACAGAAAAAGATGTAAACGATTTTGAGAAAATTCAAGCTCAACTTGAAAGTCTCCATACCGAGATCAGTGCACTTGCTAAGAAATCATCAAATGATGCTCTTAATAAATTCAAATTAAAGTTTGTTAATCAGACAATTGAGGAGGCAAATATTATACTTGGTGAAAAGAATAGACCATTTGTAGAATTTGAAATATTTGATGATAATGACCTTCCATCAAACAGTGATGTCACAATGATACTTGGTCAATATTTAAACTGTATGGAAAAATTTCGTGCAGATAATATTAATGTTCATATGGGCGGTGGATGGTATTGGTTAATCAATGGCAAAGATTCAAACATTAGAACAGCTCAACCACAAAAAATAAAAGGATAATATGACTAAACAAAATATCACAACTTCTCGTCCAACGAAAGCAAATGCTGAACAGTTCGATATGTTACTTCCAATTTTGGACTCGGTTTTTACCGAAATCAAAGAGCTATCAAAGAAAAAACAAGATGGTGCTTTAAATCAAATTAAGGTAAAAATGACTAATCGTATTTTATTAAAAGCGAAGACAATACTCAAAAATGATCTAACGGTTGAATTTTTAGATTTACTGGACGAAGTTACCTTACCAACAAATAGTGATGCGGTAATAATAATCACCCAGTTTAAAGCAGCAATGGAACAATATAAAGCTAAGCATTACGGTTGGAATGGTTCTAGACATTTATGGGCAACTAGTGACTAATAAAAAACCAATTTAATCTTTCCTTTTCGATTGTAAAGGGAAAACTTTATCTATTTTGCAACATTAAATAGTTTTCTACTACCTAAAAAAACCGAAACTATTCAGTTCAATCAATATTCCATTCGCTCACCCGGGGTTATTCATATTCAGCCCCTCCGGGGCAATCTCCGAACAATGATTTCCTTCAATCTGATACATTGTCGAATTGGCATATTTGCAAATTGTGAAATTGGCTCCGTAAACAAACAAATCGCGCAAACCTCATTGCAGGCCTGCGCGAAATAGTACGGTTACCCGTTGCAAAATACACCAAATAACTAAGCTTTTGCGGGTTCAGCAGGTGTTTGTGCGGCTTTATGTTTCCGCCTCAATTCTGTCAACGTGTAATCCTTTGATTTGGCTTTGTTCGTCGTTTTGTAAAGGGCTTTACCGCTTTCCATCACCTGCCTCATTTTATCATGAATCAGGCCAATGTGGATCGAATTATCCTGTACCAATTGTGCTCGCCGGCTGATG
>Ga0209585_10000564_pt1 | contig 14306 bp, 12 predicted proteins | sample NGEPerone_FD_185491 | JGI IMG/M metagenome (GOLD analysis project Ga0209585, IMG submission 185491) | Arctic peat soil microbial communities from the Barrow Environmental Observatory site, Barrow, Alaska, USA - NGEE Permafrost154B-one... | ecosystem: Environmental > Terrestrial > Soil >... | reverse complement strand
GCTCTGCGACGCGGGCCTCCAGCCGTCGGTTCGCCTCGATCAGCTCATCGATTCGCATCAGCAGGGCGAGCGCCGTCTCCCGGTCGCCGTCGAGTATCGCCTCCGCCTCGGCACGTTCCATAGCGCCGGTGTTCGCCGGACCCAGGAAGGTCCCTGCTCACCCAATGGCCAGGGGGACCTGAACGCTTACGCATACGGCGCCACACCGATGGCTGTTCCAACTCACTCCTCTCCACGGACCACAGCGAGCATAGCACGGGGTCGCGGCCGTCGGCGGCCATCAGGGCACGAACGCCATGACGCTCAGCGGCGTGCCCGAACCGTCCTTGAGATGCAGGATGCCAAGCACGAGTGTCGCCCCGGTGGCCGGCCGTCGGCTCAGGCATGCTCCGCCTTCGCGCCGGGTACCATGTATCATCCGTCCCACCGCACCGACGAGGAGAAGACATGGCGTCAGCCGAGATCGACAGCGGCATCTGCGGCTACGTGGAGAAGCTGGCCGAGCAGCTCACCGAGGTCGACCCCTATCGTAAGATCAGCTACCGCGGCGAGGGTCCCGTGACCCTGCGCCTCGCCGCCGAGCACCTGGTGCATCCCGCCTGCCCCGTCCCCTCGGGGATCCTCAAGGCGATCGAGGTAGAGTCAGGCCTCGCCCTGCCCAAGGACGCGAACATCAAACCGCAGAAAGACTGAGAGGGAGCAATGTCTGGTGCTGGGTCCGCCCCCGTCATCGTCGTCGCCGGTGACGTCGCCGTCGACTGGTGCTTCGTCAATCCGGCCGCGGACACGCTGGCGGCCATCGACGTCGGCTGGGTCTTCGGGTCCGACGTGGGCGTGCACCTGGACGGGCTCCCCGGGGGCACGGTGCGCCTCGCGGAGGTGCTGCACCGCACCGCCGCGAAGGCCGTGCCCGGCGCGAAGGTGATCGGGCCGACGCTGCCGGCCGAGATCGTGCGGTCGCCGCGCGACACCCACGTCACGCAGACATTCTCCACCGTGACGCCGCTGCCGGCAAAGGGGCACGGCGGCCCAGCCGTCTGGCGCGTCTCCGACTACCTCGGCACGCACCTGGCTCACGAGGTCGACACGTTCTTGCCCGCCCATCTGCCGGCGCGCCCCCACGTGCTGGTCCTGCACGATCTCGGCTACGGGTTCCGCGCCGCGCGCGAGGCGTGGGAACCGTTGCTCGCGCTACACCCCCGGCACATCTTCTACGCCACGACCAGCCCGATACAGGGCAACCCTCTGCTGGGGATACTGCTGGACGCCTGTGCCGACCGACTGACACTCCTGACTGGGATCATGGACCTGCGCAAGGGAGGCGCCGCCATCGGGATGGCGCTGTCGTGGGAGCAGCTGGCGGAGGACACCGACGCGACGGTGCGCCGGCTGCCCATGGGGCGTGCCGCGCGGACGGTCGTGAGCGTGAACCTGGAGGGCGCGGTGCTCGTCGATCGCGACGAGCCGACGACGCTCGCGTTCGACCCTCGCCTCCTCGAGGGCGAGTACCTCTCGGCGCGGGCGGGCCTCATGGGCGCGTACCATGATGCGACCATCGCCGCCCTCGTCTGGGGATCCCTCACCGGCGAGGACCCGGCCACGTCGGCGGCCCGCGGCATCGCCGGAGGGCGTGCGCTGCAGGACTGCGGCTTCGTCACGGGCCGCGGCCACGACGAGCCCGATCTCGGGTTCCCCTTGGACGAGGTTGCCAGAGCCGTCGCCGCCGAACCGACGCTCTTCCGCTCCGTGCGGCATCCCGCCGGCGAGACGCCCTCTATCCTGGCGCAGACCTTCGACGCCGCGTCGCTCGCCGAGGCGGCGGTCGATGCGGTCCTCGGTGGTCCCGAAAGCCTGCCGGGAGGCCTGCCCATCGAGACCATCGGTGCGTGGTCCTCGGTCGACCGCGTGGAGATCGAGGGGCTGCGCGGGATGGCGCAGATCATGAGCCAGTACGTGCGTCAGTACCAGACCGGCGAGCGCGCCGGCCGGCCGCTCTCCCTGGCGGTGTTCGGACCTCCCGGCGCCGGGAAGTCCTTCGTGGTCAAACAGATCGCGAAGAAGCTGCTGCCCGGCGCTTCGAGGACCCTGGAGTACAACCTGTCCCAGTTCGAAAGCGCCACCGATCTGCCGCCGGCGTTCCACGAGGTGCGCGACGCGGTCCTCGAGCAGCAGCTTCCGCTGGTCTTCTGGGACGAGTTCGACACGCCGCTCGAAGGGCGCCCTCTGGGGTGGCTGCGCCACTTCCTGGCGCCCATGCAGGACGGCCAGTTCCGGGAAGGACCGGCGTTCCATCCGCTCGGCCCCGCGGTGTTCGTGTTCGCCGGCGGCACGGCCGCGACGCTGGACGAGTTCGGCAGCGGCGCGGCCGTCCCCGAGCCGCGTGAGGCCAAGCTGTCCGACTTCCTCAGCCGGCTGCGTGGCTACGTCAACATTCTCGGACCGAACCGCATCAGCGACGACGATGTGGCCTACACGCTACGCCGCGCGCTCCTGCTGCGCTCCCTGCTGCTGAGCAAGACGCCGCAGATCGTCGATCGCCGCGACGGCAGGGACACGGTGCGCATGGACCGCGAGCTGGTCCGCGCGTTCGTCCAGATCGGCACGTACCTGCACGGGGCACGCTCGATGGAGGCGATCATCGACATGAGCACCTTGGCCGGCGCGCTGCGCTTCGAGCGTGCCAGCCTGCCCACAAGGGGACAGCTGGCGCTGCACGTCGACCCTGACGAGTTCCTGGGGCTGGTGCGGGAGTAGTCCGCCGCAGCCCTAGTCCGTGAGGCGGAAGCGCCACACGGCGAGCGCGAAGAGCGCCGCCGACCAGGCCAGCGCGACGCCGAAGGCGGGCAGCACGTCGGCGACGTCGAACCCGCGCACGATGATGCCGCGCAGACCGTCGAGGATCCAGGCCGTAGGCAGCAGATGGCCGACGAAGCGGAAGGCCGGACCGGTAATCTCGAGGGGGAACCACGCGCCGGACAGCGCCGCGACGCTCATCGACACGATCACCGTGGTGGCCACCATCGCCTGCTCGCTGGTGAGCACCGCCGCGAGCAGCAGGCCCAGCGTCGAGGCGACCAGCGAGAGCGCGACCATCATCAGAAGGAGCGCCGCGGGGTCGCGCAGATAGTCGACGCCGAACAACAACTGCCCGGCGCCGATCAGGATGATCTGCTGGACGAACGTAAGCGCGAACATCCCCACCGCCTTGCCGGCGATGAGCTCCCAGCGGTGGACGCGCGTGGTCATGAGGCGCAGCAGCGTGAAGTTGCGCCGTTCCTGGATGAGCGCGATGCCGGCGGTCAGCAGGCTGAACAGGATGAAGTTGACGAGCATCCCGGGTGAGCTCAGCACGAAGCCGGTCGGGATCTGGCCGGCGGCGGTGCCGGCCTCGACCACCTTGACGGTGGCTACCGGGTGGGCGAGCGACTGTGCGGCCAGCGGGCGGGCCATGAGGAGCGCGGCGTCTTTGAGGGCCTGCTCGCTGCCTGCCCGGAAGCTGGGCGGGTAGCCGGCGACTTCGACGGCGGCCTGGGCCGCACGTTCGCCGGCCGCCAGCTCGCCGGCGAGCGCCGTCACTTCGGTCTGCACAGTCTGGGCGCCCGAGGAGCCGGCGGTGCTCACCAGGGTGAGCTGGGCCGGCCGGCCGGCCGCCAGGGCGGCGGAGAAGCCGGCCGGGATCTCGAGGGCCGCGGCAACCTTGTTGTCGTCCACGGCCTTCTCGGCGTCGTCCCGGCTCATCGCCTCGGTCTTCACGACGCCGGACCTCGCGAGCGCGCTCACGAGCTGCGTCGCCGGCGCGCCCGAGTCGGCGCTGTAGATCGCCAGCGGCAGCCGGTCGCTGCCGCCGCCGAACATGAGCCCGAAGAAGCTCGTGAAGGCCAGCGGCATGACGACGGTGAAGAGCAGCGCGAGCCGGTCGCGACGCGTCTCCAGAAGGTCCTTTGAGGCGAGTGTCCAGACGCGCTTCACGAGGGCCTCACGCGTAGCGCTTCCGGAAGCGCAGGACGGCGACCGCGAAGAACGCGACCGCGAACCCCAACGGGACGAGCAGGTTGAGCACGATGTCGGCGAGTCCGCCGCCGCGCATGACGGCGTCCCAGCCCTGCAGCAGCCAGCCGTTGGGCGTGAGCTTCTGGATGCCGGCGTAGGTGCCGCCGGCGGCCGCGGTGCCGGTGAAGTTGCCGCCGAGCAGGGCCAGCACCAGGTAGACGCCGGCGCCGATGGCCCCCGCCTGCGCCGGCGTGCGCACCAGCGAGATCACGAGCAGTGCGAGGCCGGAGGCGACCGCCGCGGCCACCAGGGTGAGCGCCGCGACGGCGTCGAGCCGGCCCCAGTCGATGCTGAAGATGAAGCGGCCGGCGACCAGCAGGATCACGGCCTGCGCGGTCACGGTCACGAAGACGCTGCTGAACTTGCCGCTGAGGATCGTCTGCCGCGGCGTCGGCGTGGTGAACAGCCGCGGCAGCGTGCCGGCGCGGTCCTCGTCGAGGATCGTGCGGGCCACGTTGTTGGCGCCGAAGAACATGAAGAAGATCATCATGCCGGCGAGGATGGTGCCGGTGACGCCGACGTCCTTGGTGCTCTCGCCGCCGGGCAGCTGCGGCGCGCGCTGCGTGACGCTGACCCCGGCGGCCGCGCCGCCGTCGCGGATGTACCTCGCGGCGGCCTGCCGCGCGAGCTTGTCGGCGCGGGCGCCGTCGCCGTTGGCGGTGGCCAGCCGGTTGGCGACGACCGTCGCCGCGCGGGCTCCGTTGAAGCCCAGCAGCGCCTGGCCGACGATGCTCTCGGTGATGGCGCCGCCGATCTCCTGCGTGGGGTTCTCGTACACCTCGATGGCGGTCTTCGGCGCCGTCGAGCTGATGCCGACGATGACGCCACTGAAGTCGAAGGGGATGATCACGGCCGCCGCCGCCGTGCCGTCGTCGACGCTCTTGCGCGCCGCGGCGGCCGACGGCTTGTCGCTGACCGTGATGATGTCCTTGAGATCCGGGCTCTTCATGACGCCGACCACCACGGCGCCGGCGTTCTCGACGGGGCCGGCGTCGCCCGTGTCGGCGTTGGCCACGGCGACCTTGGTCGCCGAGATCGAGAAGCTCTGGCCGCTGCCGAAGGCGAAGCCGAGCAGGGCGGCCAGAGCCAGCGGCGCCAGCAGCATCATGGCCAGCGCCGGCACGTTGCGCACCGTGCTGCGCAGGTCCTTCCAGGCGATGGCGACGATGCGGCTCAACGCCGTCCTATTCCCTCAGGGCCCTGCCGGTGAGGTGCAGGAACACCATCTCCAGGTTGGGCTCGGTGACGTTCACCTCGGTGATGCGCGAGCCTGCCGCGGCGGCCGTCTCGAAGAGCCGCGGCAGGACCTCGTTGGCGTCCTGCACCAGCAGCACCGCACGGTCTTCGTCGATCATCGCCTTGGTCACGCCGTGGACCTCCGCCCAGCGCTCCACCATCCCCTCGAGGTAGTGGTCGACGCTCAGCTCCACGTGGGCCTCCTCACCGACGGTCCTCACGAGCTCGTCTTTGGTGCCGACGGAGATCATCTTGCCGTGGTCGACGATGCCGATGCGGTCGCTGAGCTCCTGCGCTTCCGCCATGTAGTGGGTCGTGTACAGGATCGTCATGCCCTGGTCGCGGAGCGCGAGGATGCCGTCGAGGATCGAACGGCGGCTTTGGGGATCGATGCCGACGGTGGGCTCGTCGAGGTACAGCACGCGGGGCTTGTGCAGCAGGGCCACGCCGATGTTGACGCGCCGCTTCATGCCGCCGCTGAACTTCTCCACGCGGTCCTTCTGACGGTCGACCAGAGTAATCAGCTCGAGCACCTCGTCGACGCGTTGATGCAGCTCGGCCCTCGCGAGGCCGTACATCTTGCCCCAGAAGACGAGGTTCTCGCGGGCGCTCATGTCGGGATACAGGGCGATGTCCTGCGGGACCACGCCGATCGCCTCCTTGACCGCCTGGGAGTCGGTGACCACGGAGTGCCCGTCCACGAACGCGTCGCCGCCGCTGGGGTGCAGCAGGCAGGAAAGCATGGAGATGGTCGTGCTCTTGCCGGCCCCGTTGGGACCGAGCAGGCTGAAGATCTCGCCCTGGGCGATGTCGAAGCTGACGCCGTCGACGGCCAGCACGCCCTTGGGCGGGTCGTACTGCTTGCGCAGCTCCTGGACCTCGACGATGCTCACGAACTCACCCTCCCCGTGCGGGACTGCTGCTGACGCCTTCTTATACACCGCGTGGCGGGTGGCACCTGGCAATTCCACCAGGATGTGGTGAAAATGCAGGGTAGGGACGGCCGCTGATTCTTCGACAAGAAAACTGTGTGCAAGAATACTTGTTCTGTTCACAGTTTTCTTGTAGGCTCCGCCCATGGGATTTCTCGACCGTCGCGACGAGCTCGACCTGCTCGAGACCCGATGGGCCCAGGGCTCCGCGGAGCTGCTGGTCATATGGGGGCGCCGCCGTGTCGGCAAGACAGAGCTACTGTCGCGCTTCGTCAAAGACCGGCGCGGCCTGCTCTTCGAGGCGACCGCCGGGACGACCGCCGATCAGCTCGGCGACCTCACACGCGTCCTGGCCGAGACCACCGGCGACGCGCTGCTGCGCGAACAGCCGCTCACCTCCTGGCCCGCCGCCCTGGTCGCCATCGAGCGTTTCGCGACGGAGCGCTGCGCCGTGGTCTTGGACGAGTTCCAGTACCTAGCCCAGGCCGACCCCGGGCTGCCGTCGCTGCTCGCGCGCTGGTGGCGCGAGACGGGGCGCCACCTGCCGCTCATGCTCTTCCTCTCGGGCAGCGAGATCTCGTTCTTCGAGCGCGCCGTCCTGGGCCACGGTTCGGCGTTGTTTGGCCGGCGCACGGGGCAGCTGCAGGTCGCGCCGTTCGGCTACCGCGAGGCTGCCCTTTTCGTCCCCGGCTGGTCGGACGAGGACAAAGTACGGGCGTTCGCCGTGTGGGGCGGGATGCCGTACTACCTCTCACAGCTCGATGCCGGCGCATCCCTGGCCGAGAACATCCTCCGCACCACCCTCTCGCGCGACGGCGTGCTGCGCGAAGAGGCGCGGCTGCTGCTCTTTCAGGAGCTCGCCGAGCCGCGCCTGCACTTCTCGGTGCTCCGCGCGCTGGCGGGCGGCGATACGCGCGTGAGCCAGATAGCAAACCGCATCGGCAGCGACGCCTCGACGGTCAGCCGCGTGCTCGACTCGCTGGCGTCGCTGCTGCTCGTGCGACGCGTCGTCCCGGTCACCGCGACGCTGCGCGGGCGCACCCGCCAGACCTCCTGGGAGATCCTCGACCCGTACCTGCGCTTCTGGTTCCGTTTCGTGCTCTCGTACGAGGAGCGCCTGCTGCGGCCTGAGGGTCAGCGCGGGCATCTGGAGCAGACTGTGTCGCCGGCGCTCGACGCCTTCGTGTCGCGGCCCGTCTTCGAGCACATCGCGCAGGACTATCTGCGCGCCCAGGGCGTCGGCGCCACGGTCGGCTCTTGGTGGGGCAAGGTGCCGACCGGGGAAGGGCGCCTCACCGAGACGCGCGAGGTGGATGCCGTTGCGCTGCGCGACGATGGCAGCGTCGCCGCCCTCGGCTCGTGCAAGTGGACGGCCGAACCCATGGGCCTGGGGGAGGAGAACCTGCTTACTCGACTCGAGCCGTTTGTGAAGCCCGGCGCCCCAGAGTCTCCGCCGGCTCACTACTTCTTCTCGCGATCGGGGTTCGACGAAGGCCTGCGAAGCCTGGCCGCCACACAACCCGAGCGGTACGTCCTCGTCGGGCTCGACGAGTTGTACACATGATTCTGCGCTTCCCCATTGCTTCACAGTAGACCTTGTAAAGTGCACGCCGCGCGTGCACATTGCGAGCGCTCTTCCTCCATCTGGACAAGACACCCAGGCGGCATCATGAAGTGGAGTGTGTCCACGCATCGCGATCGGCGCTGAAGACGGTGTCGGCGACAGCGCCGATCGTGCTGCCGGCCGAGTCTCCGACGGCGCCGAGCGCAGTCTCGGGCTGGTCGCTCAGGCTGAGCAACCCCAGGCGCAGCGTACCAGAGCGGCCGGAGCGAAGGAGCGCGGGAAGGTGGACAATGCACCGTCTCGCGGCCTTCCCGCGACACAGCCCGAGCGCCACATCCTCGGCGGACTCGACGAATTGCACCGCGACTGACGCAAACGCTGGGTTGACATACCTTGCAATTTCACCAGCGTGTGGTGAAAATGCTAGGTATGTACACCATTCCTCGCCACGCCACACAAGCCGTCTTGTGGCGCCTGGGGTTCTTCCGCGTCGTGGTCGTGACCGGCGCGCGGCAGGTGGGCAAGTCGACGCTCGCTCGCCAGGTGCTGGATCAGGTCGGTGGCACCTACCTCACTCTCGACGAGCCGGCCACCCTCGCCATGGCGTCCTCAGACCCCGACGGAATGGTCGCCGAGACACACGGTCTCACGGTCATCGACGAGGTACAGCGAGCTCCCGACCTGCTGCGCGCCGTCAAGCTCTCGGTGGACCGCGACCAGCGGCCGGGCCGCTTCCTGCTCACCGGCTCGGCCAACCTGCTCACCATGCGCACGGTCACAGAGTCGCTGGCCGGGCGCGCCGGCTACCTGGAGCTCCTGCCGCTTGCCTGGTCTGAGATGGCGCGGGCGCCGCTGCCGACCACTATCGACGCCGCGTTCGCCGCCGGCAGCGCCGGCGAGTTCCTGTCGGCTCTGTCGGCCCCGCCCGCGGGCGCAGCCGCGGCAGCGCGCGAGAGGGCCTTGGCCGGAGGCATGCCCGCGACGGTCGGCTTTGACTGGCAACGTCGGCGTGCCTGGTACGACGGCTACCGCACGACGTTCCTCGAGCGCGACCTGCGCCAGCTCTCTGAGATCACGGCTGTGCCTGAGTTTGCCCGCCTCATGAGCCTGGCGCTGCTGCGCAGCGGCGGTCTCCTAAACAAGAGCGACCTTGCCGCCGACGCCAGCCTCTCGTTCTCGACGGTCGACCGCTACCTCAACCTGCTGCAGGTCGCCTATCAGGTGCGACTTCTTCAGCCCTATTTCGTTAACGTGGGCAAGCGGCTGGTCAAGTCACCCAGGTTGTTTGCCGTCGACAGTGGCGCCGTCTCTTGGGCGGCGGGCTTCGCCGACTGGGCCTCGGCGGCCTCAGCAGGACACGACGGCGCTCTGCTCGAGACGTTCGCGTTGTCGGACATCATGGCGTGGGACGGCCTTTCGGGCGAGAGCCGCTACCACTTCTGGCGCACCGGCGCCGGCGCCGAAGTCGATCTGGTGATCGAGCGCGGCAATGCCGTCGTCGGGATAGAGATCAAGAGTAGCGCGTCGGTCGGGGCTCGGGATCTGCGTGGCCTGCGCGCCTTGCGCGCGGATCTTGGCCCCCGCTTCAAGCTGGGGATCCTCGCGTACCTCGGGGAAGAGGCGCACGTCCTCGACCCCACGCTCGTCGTTGTGCCCCTGGCCTCGCTGCTCGGCGTCGGCGCCCTCCCTCCATCCGACCCTGATGGTAGCCTCGGGTCGTGAACACGGGGTCCGACAGCGCGCCGAACCTCCTGTATTACGGCGACAACCTCGACATCCTGCGGCGCTACGTCGCCGGCGAGTCGGTCGACCTCGTGTACCTCGACCCGCCGTTCAACAGCAACGCCACCTACAACGTGCTCTTTGCCGAGCACCACGGCGAGCAGGCGGCCAGCCAGATCAAGGCCTTCGAAGACACCTGGACTTGGGACCTGGCCGCCGAATGGAGCTACAAGAACGCGGTCGAGGCCGGCGGCCCAGTGAGCAAGGCCCTGCAGGCCTTTCACACGCTGCTCGGCCCCAGCAACATGCTCGCCTACCTCGCGATGATGGCCCCGCGCCTCGTGGAGCTGCGCCGCGTGCTCAAGCCCACCGGCAGCATCTACCTGCACTGCGACCCGACGGCGAGCCACTACCTCAAGCTGCTGATGGATGCGGTGTTCGACCCGGGGAACTTCCGCAATGAGATCATCTGGAAGCGCAAGGCCGGGCGCGGGGAGACCAACAAAGCTGCCGTCCGGTTCGGCGTGGCTGCTGACGTTGTGCTCTTCTACGCCCGCTCTCCCCAGTCTCCATTCAACCGTCAGCACCGTCCGAGCAACCCCGACTACATACTCTCCAAGTTCACTCACGCAGAGTCGGACGGACGCGTGTATCGGCTCGACAACCTCACGAGCCCATCGCCTCGGCCCAATCTCGTCTATGAGTACAAAGGGCACTTCCCCCCACCCAATGGTTGGGCGGTGTCAAGAGAGCGCATGGAGGAGATGGACGCCCAGGGTCGCCTTCACATCCCTGATGACCCAGGGAAACGCATTCAACGCAAGCGGTATCTCGATGAGCTTGCCGGCGAGACCGTTGACAGCCTCTGGGACGACATCCCGCCCCTCAACTCCCAAGCCGCTGAGCGCCTCGGCTACCCCACTCAGAAGCCCGAGGCGCTGCTCGAGCGCATCATCAGCGCCTCGTCCAACGAAGGCGACATCGTCCTCGACCCCTTCTGCGGCTGCGGCACGGCGGCGGTCGCGGCGCAGAAGCTCGGCCGCCGCTGGATCGGCATCGATATCACGCATCTGGCCATCACGCTCATCAAGACGCGGCTCAAAGATTCGTTCGGCCTGGTCGCCGGCAAGGACTACGAGGTCAAGGGCGAGCCGGTCTCGGTGCCCGACGCGCAGACCCTGGCGGCCACCGACCCCTGGCAGTTCCAGTGGTGGGCGCTGGGCTTGGTGGGCGCCCGCCCGACGCAGCAGAAGAAGGGCGCCGACAAGGGCATCGACGGTCGCCTCTACTTCCACGACGAAGCCGGGGCGCAGACCAAGCAGGTCATCCTGAGCGTCAAGGCCGGACACCCGAGCGCGCCGCACGTGCGCGACCTGCGCGGCGTGGTCGAGCGCGAAGGCGCCGCCATCGGCGTGCTCATCACCATGCAGGAGCCCCCCTCGCAGATGCGCGCCGCGGCCGCCGCGGCCGGCTTCTACGACTCACCCTGGGGCGGCAGCTACGCGCGCCTGCAGATCCTCCCCGTCGGCCGGCTCCTGGCCGGCGAGCGCATCGACTGCCCCAACGTCGAGGGCATGGACCGCACCTTCAAGAAGGCGCCCAAGGCGAAGCCCAAGGGCGCCGAGCACCCCGCGTTGCCACTCGGGGAGTGACGCAGGCTCGGCCCTCAGGCTCGTCCGCTCGCTGCCTACAGACTGAGATCGACCAGCTCGAGATCGGTCTTCGCGAAATCGTCACCAACGGCGAGCAGGGGTGCTCCGGCCTGGGTCGCCAGCGCATACGAGCAGCAGTCGATGATACTCAGCCCGGCGGGACGGCGGCCCTTGCCGTAGCGCTGCCACGCGTCGATCGCCAGTGCCGCCTGATCGGACGTGAACGAGGCCACTTCGACGGAAAAGACGCGCAGCAGGTGCTCCAGCTCGGCCTGCCCCTCGGGACCGAGGCGCGAGGCGGCTACGATCGACGCCTCGAGATGGCAACAGGACGAGAGCAGCACCGTATCGGCTTCGGCCAGCGAGACGAGTACAGCGTCGCGCTCTGACTCGGCGAACAGCGTCGCGAGCAGTGCCGAGGTGTCGACGACGAGGCCGCCGCTCACGGCAGGCCGTGCTCGTCGTAGCCCAGGATCTCGTCGGCGGGGCGGTCGTCGAGTATCGGAAGAGCATCGACGCGCCGCATGACGGCGCGCGCCAGAGCCAGCTTGTCGGCGGGGCTGCGACGGCCCTCCAGGCGCTCCAGGCGCTCCTCTAGGGCGCGCCTGATGGCGGTGGTCAGCGACTCGCCGGTCTCGCGCGCGAGCTCACGGGCGAGGCGCTCGGTCTGCTCGTTCTTGATGGAGATGCCCATGCCCCAATTCTACCATTTCTGCGCCATTCTAGAACCGGTGAAGTGCCCGCATGGCCGCAACGACCGAGGCTGAGCGCCGGTCGGACGCTTCCTCACTGCGTGACGGTGAGAAGCGGCTCGGCCCTAAGCCTCGTCCGCCGGCTCGTCCTGGAGCACGCGCCTCAGCGGCTCCACGAGCGGCGGCAGGTTGTTATGCACCGTGTCCCACACGATGCGCAGGTCCACGCCGAAGTACTCGTGCACCACGACGTTGCGCATGTCTCGCATATCGGCCCACGGTACTTCGGGATACTTCGCGACCAACCACCCCGGCATAACGGCTGCCGCTTCGCCGATGACCGTGAGGTCACGCACGACCGCCTTGACTGTACGGGAATCTTGGGCAAACGCAGGGAAGTCGAGGCCCCGCACGTACTCTCCGCTCGACGTCACGCACTCCAGGATGTCCGTGACGCGCAAGCGCCAGTGTCTAGGCGGCACGGATGGCCTCGCTCAGGATGCCGTCTCTCAGCGCCTTGTGCAAAGCATCCGGTGTGACGAGATCGACGCGCCGGTCGAGAAGCTCGCTGAGGTACCGCCGCAGGCGCACGAACTCGAACATCCCGACGACTGCCTCTGGTTCGAACTCGACCAGCACGTCGACGTCGCTGTCGTCCGCAGCCTCATCGCGTGCGACTGAGCCGAAGACGGACAGGCTCTCGACATGGAACCGGTCGAGTTCCGGCCGGCTCGCCGCCAGCTTCTCGAGGATGTCGTCGCGCGTCACCGGATCACCTCCGCATTGGCTCGTCGGATGGGTGGCGTCCCCTGCGTAGTGTGGCACGTATCCGCCACGTTGACCATGTGCCCAGCTCGGCGAGCGACTAGCTCTGCGAGGGCAGCGGCCCGAGCGGGCGCAGCACGCAGACGGGCGTCTGCTCGTGCCCCTGCCCGAGGGGGTTGTCGCGCATCAGCGTGGCGGCGAGAACGCGGTCGGCGCGTGACGAGGCACCGAGCACCGTGGCCGTCAGGTCGTTGGCGTCGATGACGACGAAGTCGACGGGCCCGCCGGCCGCCTCGGTGAGCAGCGTCGACAGGTGGGCGGCGACGCCGTCGGGGTCGGCCGGGCCGAGCTTGGCGTGGGTGTTGTGCGGCGGCAGCGTGTTCCAGGTGGGGCCGTCGATGGCCTCGACGTTAGACCCCGCGATCTTGTAGAAGAGGCCCCGCTTGCCGACCAGCTTGCCGGCCGCGGAGGCGGCCGCAGCGGCGACGATGCGCGGCGCGCCGGCCTCGTCGATGGCGAGCTGCATCGTCTCGGGGATGCCGAGGCCGATGCCGTGCGGCGTTTTGGTCACGGCTTTGCTCAGCACCTTGGCGAGCTTCGTGGGGTGGATCTCGTCGAGCGCATAGCTGCGGCCCTGACTGGCGGCGATGGGCTTCTCGGCCATGACGACGATGTCGCCGGGCCTCACGTGCGCGACGACCTGGCGGCGGAAGAGCTCGTCGAGGTCGTCGCCGCGGCCCACCAGGTCGGTCTTCAGCGGGATACGGGCCCACACGGCGCCGCCGATGGCAGCGAAGAGGTGCTTCATGTCGTTCGGCCGGTACTCGGCGAGGAGGCGCTCGGCCTCGGCGGCCGCGGTGGGGCCCTGCGGGCCCGCGGCCGCCGCCAGCAGCGCCGGCACGCGCGCGTCGCCGGCCTCGGCCAGACTCCCACGCCGCTTCGGGCCGATCTCGGCCGGCGCCGTGAGCGCCGCCTCGACGTCGGCGTCGGCAAGCACCGCGCCGCGGTCGACGAACTCGCGCAGCCACAGCTCGACGTTGGCGGCGCGCCAGAAGAACATCGACTCCTCGACCTCGCCGCGGCAACAGCCGCGGAACGCGCTCACCACCGCGGCGCCGTCCCAGTACTGCCGCGCCTGGAACGAGGGCGACTGATACAGGCTCGTGAAGGCCGCGCGGCGCGCCTTGATCCAGCGCATCTCCGGCGTCGTGAACCCGACCTTCCAGCGGCGCAGGCGGATCTTCTCGGGCAGGGTGCCCTTGAGCGCGGCGCGCAGGATCCAGCGGCTCCAGCCGTCGCGGATGATGGCGTCGTCGGGCAGGCTGAGGATGTGGTCGACGAACTCCTGGTCGAGGTAGGGCACGCGGCTCTCGATGCTGAACGCCATGGAGTTGCGATCCTCGTAGCGCAGCAGGCAGGGCAGGCTGTAGGTGAGCAGGTCCTGCAGCAGACGCTCTTTGAGATCGTCCTGCGAGCGGCTGTAGCCTGGGTCGGTGGTGCGGGCCAGGAACCCGGGCCGCAGCAGGCGCCGCGTGGAGAGCCGCTTGCGCCGCTGGCTCAGCCTGCGGCGGGCCAGCGGCCAGAGCACGTCGCGTGACTTCGCCGCCTCGCGGCGCAGCTCCGCGTACTTCCCCTGCTTGCGGAGCTGACGCAGGTAGACGAGCTGATACGGCACGTAGCCGGCGATCAGTTC
>Ga0209585_10000561_pt1 | contig 14455 bp, 13 predicted proteins | sample NGEPerone_FD_185491 | JGI IMG/M metagenome (GOLD analysis project Ga0209585, IMG submission 185491) | Arctic peat soil microbial communities from the Barrow Environmental Observatory site, Barrow, Alaska, USA - NGEE Permafrost154B-one... | ecosystem: Environmental > Terrestrial > Soil >... | reverse complement strand
CTCCAGCACGGTCGCAACGTCGTGTTCCTCGTGCCCCTTCTGGAGCAGGCGCGACTGTAGCTCGTGGCGACTGCGAGCCCGATGACCAAGCAGCCGGTAGGCGTCGGCGGCGGCGCGCTCGGCAGCAGCTTGGCTGCGAAGCTGGTCCAGCGCGTCGACGTCCAGCTCGCGGCCCTGGAACAGGCGCCAGCGAGCCACGAACGAGTCGCTGACGCTGCACACGAAGTCGCCGTCGACGTGCAGCGCCACCTTGCCTCGTCGTGTAGCCCGCAGCGAGGTGACGACCGGCATGCCGGCGCCCTAGAGGACCTCGCCGGTCACAGGGTCGACACCCGCGGGCGCGGGGGCGGGCGCCGTGACGCCGACATCGGCCGGCGGCAGCCCGGCCTTCTCGCGGACCTGCAGCTCGATGGCATCGGCCATGTCGGGGTTCTCCTTGAGGAAGGCGCGCGCGTTGGCGCGGCCCTGACCCAGGCGGTCGTCGTTGTAGCTGAAGAAGGCGCCGCTCTTGGCGACCACGTCGTACACCACGCCGAGATCGAGCAGGGTGCCCTCCCGCGAGATGCCCTGGCCGTACATGATGTCGAACTCGGCGAGCTTGAAGGGCGGCGCCACCTTGTTCTTCGCCACTTTGACGCGCACCCGGTTGCCGACGGCCTCGGTGCCGTCCTTGAGCGTCTCGATGCGACGGATGTCGAGCCGGATGGTGGCGTAGAACTTGAGCGCTTTGCCGCCGGTCGTGACCTCGGGATTGCCGAACATCACGCCGATCTTCTCGCGCAGCTGGTTGGTGAAGCAGCAGATCGTGCCGGAGCGGCTGAGAGTGCCGGCCAGCTTGCGCAGAGCCTGGCTCATGAGCCGCGCCTGGAGACCCACGAAGCTGTCGCCCATCTCGCCTTCGATCTCGGCCTTGGGCGTGAGCGCCGCCACCGAGTCGATGGCGACGACGTCGAGGGCGCCGCTGCGCACCAACATCTCGACGATCTCCAGCGCCTGCTCGCCGTAGTCCGGTTGTGAGACGAGGAGATTGTCGACGTCGACGCCGATGGCCTTGGCGTAGATGGGATCCATGGAGTGCTCGGCGTCGATGAAGGCGGCCTGGCCACCGAGGCGCTGCGCCTGCGCGATGAGGTGATAGACCATGGTGGTCTTGCCCGACGACTCCGGGCCGTAGATCTCGACGATGCGGCCGCGCGGGATGCCGCCGACGCCGAGGGCGATGTCGAGGGCCAGCGACCCGGTGGGCACGAACTGCATGTCGTCGCTCACGGGATGGTCGCCGAGCCGCATGACGCTGCCCTTGCCGAACTGGCGCTCGATCTGCGTGACGGCCGCCTCGAGGGCTTTGTCTTTGTCCAAGATAGCGCTCCTCTCTTGCTCAGGACGCGGGAAAGCTAGCTACGGGAGTGTGCACGGCGCCGGCCCTCTCCAGGAGGCTACTATACAAGACCATCCGGACGACACCAAACTGCGGAATGTTGACGTTTTGCAGGGCAAATGGTTGACCGCCATGACGGTATCTGGCGACCGTCACGTGCGGCAGCCACGGGCGCTTGCCCGGCTTGAACAGGCCAGTCTGGGCGAGCACCCGGGAGACGTCCGCCTGCAGCTTCCGCAACCCTCCTCCGGGGTCGGACAGTGAGAGCGCGACGATCTTCTTCGCGCCGCGCCGCGGCAAGAACACGGGCTCATCCAGCTTGAGTGCGAAAGGAGCGAACGGCACGGTGGCCAACGCCTCGACGACGTGCGGTACCTTGTCCTTGCGCACGTCGCCGAGGAAGGCGAGCGTGAGATGCATTGAGACGGTCGCGCGCAGGTCGTCGCGGCCCTCGAGCTCGTGGAGCTGCCAGCGGCTGAGGGCGCGGACGACTTCGCGGGGCAGATCGCACGCCACGAACAGGCGCTCGGCCTCCTCCGCCCAGATCAGGCTCATGCGCCCAGGTGCCTGAGCAGGAGGTGAAGGGCCCGTGTGACGCTGTGGACGCGAACGGCGGCGCGGTCGCCGGGGAAGTGCCCTCGGGCGACCGCCGTGCCGCCCGGCCCCGCGCAGGCCGTGTACACGAGCCCGACCGGCTTCTCAGGGGTGCCGCCCCCTGGGCCCGCGACGCCGGTCACCGCAAGAGAGTAGTCGGCGCCGGTAGCGACGCGGACGCCATCCGCCATGGCGCCGGCGACCTCCTCGGAGACGGCGCCGTACTGAGCGAGCATCCCTGGGGGTACCCCAAGGAGTCCCAGTTTCACCTCATTGGCGTAGCTGATGACGCCGCCGGCGAAGTAGTCCGAGCTCCCTGGCCGGGAGCTGAGCCGGGCGCCGAGCAGGCCGCCGGTACACGACTCGGCCACGGCGAGCGTGACTCGACGGGCACGAAGCCCGTCGGCGACGAGGTCGTCGACCGTGCGCCCGTCGCTGCTGTATACGGGAGCATGGTCCTCCAAGGCGACGACGACGGCTGCGACCTGCTCCTGCGCCAAGGCCTCTCGCGGGTACCGCAGGCGCACGGTCACCTCGCCGCTTCCTACGTTGATGCCGGTCTCCAGCCGATCGCGCGGCACTGTCTCGAGGATGGGCGCCACCTGGAGCTCGCCGACGCCGAAGATGCGCACGATGCGCACGGCGACATCCGGGAACAGGCCCTCGGCCTCCAGCTCTTGAGCGACCTCGCGCCACATGGCTTCGAACTCGAAGGGTACGCCGGGGAAGGCATAGATACGTGTGTTTCCTCGGCGCGCCGCGATGCCGGGGGCGACGCCGGCCGGCGGCACGGGAGTGGAGCCGGCCGGCAGCAGCGCCTGTCGCCGGGCGAGGGCCAGCACTTGGTCGAAGTCGAGGTCACGTCGTGCGGCGACCACACGCACGCGCTCCTCGAGCATGGCGAGCGCCGCAGGGTGCTCTTCGAGGCCGACCTCGAGGGCTTCGGCCAGGCAGACGGCCGTGAGGTCGTCGTGCGTGGTGCCGAGACCGCCGCCGATGACAAGCAGGTCGGGCTCGGCGGCCAGCGAGAAGCGCAGTGCTTCCGTGAGGCGCCGCTCGTCGTCGGCGACCGTGAGCACGCTGCCGACCTTGACGCCGCGGTCGCTGAGGTCGGCGCTCAGGAACGCACCGTTCGTGTCCCGGGTGCGCCCGTCGAGCAGCTCGTTGCCGCTGAGCACCACGGCGGCGCGAGGCACGGTCGGCGTCACCAGGACGGACTTCCGGGCATGCGGATGCTGCCTCGCGCGTTGAAGAAGTAGCGTACTCCACTGGCCAGCGTGACCACCACGACCACGACGGCGAGGATCCACTGGATGATCGTCGCCACGTCCGTTGAGACGTGGATCAACCGCGCGATGTCGGCGGTGGGCACGAGCACGTAGACCACGTACACGATCTGTAGGACCATCTTGAGCTTGCCATAGCGGTCGGCGGGAATGGACACGCCCTGCGAGATGCCGATGATGCGCAGCACGGTCACGGCGATCTCGCGCCCGATGATGATCATCGCCAGCCAGGCGGCGACGCGGCCCTGGCTGACCAGCGCGATGAGCGCCGCGGCGATGAGCAGCTTGTCGGCGAGGGGGTCGAGGAACTGGCCCAGCGTGGTGATCTGCGCGTTCCGGCGCGCGACGTAGCCGTCGAGCTTGTCGGTGGCCGCCGCGAGGATGAACACGGCGGCGGCGGCGATGTCGCCGTAGGGCTCGGGGATCCCCGAGAGCAGGAGCACGAGGAACACCGGGATGAGCAGGATGCGCGCAATGGTGATGATGTTGGCGAGATTGAACTGGCTGCTCACGGCTCCCGGCTCCCGGCGACGGCCTCCACATCATATCCTGCACTGCCCACGGCAAAGGCGTGCACGAGCTGTCCCCTCCGTAGAGGAGCGCCGCCGACCAGGGTGCGACCGTCGATGTCGGGTGCCGGGACGGCGCAGCGCCCCACGGCCACCTCGTCGATGCGCTCACTCAGCCGGGACGCGCGCTCGAAGGCCACGTCGGTCGCGACCTGTCCCGGCAGGCGCGCCGCCGCCGTTCCCTTCTGCGCGTCATACGGGAACACGCCGGCGGCGGCCAGCCCGGCCTCGCCGACGAAGGCGAGCGCATCCTCGAACTCCTCCTCCGTCTCGCCGGGGAGGCCGGCGATGAAGGTGGAACGTATGGCGACGCCCGGAAGAGCGGCGCGGATGCGCGCCAGGAGGTCGAGGAGGCTGGCGACAGACTCCTCCTGGGCAGCGTCGATGAAGCCACAGGTGTTGACGATGAGGACGTCTGCCGCGGCGGGCTGCGCTTCGCGGTGCCCGGCCGCCACCAGCCGGCGGGCAAGACCATCCGCGTCGGCCTCGTTCTTCGAGCAGCCGAGGGTGTGGATGAAGGAGCCGGCGCCGGTGAGGGCCTCAGCGATAGTTCACGAACTGCAGGGGGACGCCCCAGTCTTTCTCACGGAGCGCCGCCATCGCCGCCTGGAGCTCGTCCTTGCTCGGCGAGAACACGCGCAGGGTATCGCCCTGGATCTGCACCTTGACCTTCTTGAAGCGCTGACGGATGAGCTTGTTCATCGCCTTGGCCTTGTCGTCGGGGATGCCCTGCGCGATGGGCACGCGCTGGCGGACGGTGCCGCCCAGCGCCTCCTCGACCTTGCCGTACTGGAGCGCCTTCAGCGGCACCTTGCGGCGCACGAGCTTCTCCTCGAGCACGTCCACGACCTGCTTGAGTTTACCTTCGTCGTCGGAGACCAGCACCAACGCGTCGCCTTCCAGCGTCACCGAGCTCACGCTCTTCTTGAAGTCGTAGCGCGTGGCGATCTCCTTCTGCGCCATGTTGACTGCGTTCCGCACCTCGTCGAGATCGGCGCGCGACACTACATCGAACGATGATTCCTTGGCCATGTCAGCCCTGCCTCTTCATCTTGCCGTTGCGCACCACGAAGTCGAGGGGGTTCACGCTGTCGATCGACTTCGCCGTGCGCCCTTCGAGGATGACCTTGACGCTGGAGGGGTTACCCATGCGAACCCAGAGCACCGTGCCCTTGAACGACCTCCCGCTGCCCTGCTTGATGGTCCCCGAGAAGAGGATGATGCCCGTGGCGTCGTCCCGGCGCACCTGGACCCAGCAGTCGCCTTTCTCCCCGACGATGCGCAGCACGTTCTCGAAACCCGGCTTGATGGAAGCGGAGGCCGCGGGGGTCGGTGTCACGCTGGGCTTGGGTGACGGGCTGCCGATGCCCAGCGCGCCGGGCTTGGTCGACGGCTGCCCGTCGTCGCCACCCGTGTTCCAGCCCAGCACGACGATGACCGTGAGCACCAGCAGGCAGATCACGGCGACGAACACGATCGTGTTGCGGCCGCGATGGCTGCGCGGAGACCCCAGCGCGGAGGAGCCCCCGAACGGTTCCTGCTGCTCGGCGATCCTCACGCCGGACGACCGCGAACGGTACTCGTCGACGATCACTTCGGGATCGAGGCCCAAGTAGGTGGAGTAGCCGCGCAGGAAGCCCTTGACGTACGTGGCCCCGGGCATGACGTCGAAGTCTTCGTTCTCCATCGCCTGCACGTACTTGACACGTATCTTGGTGTCTTCCTCGACCTGCTGGAGCGTAAGGCTGCGGCGAACGCGCGCCTCGCGCAAGGTGTTGCCGATCTCAAACACGGTTGACGGGCATCTCCTGTGTCGCCCGGGCGGGGCGCTGAGCGGCGCCCACCCGACCGTACAGTCTAGTAGGCGTGCTCAGCGAAGACAAATCCGCGACGCCGGCCGCCGAGTGCCGGTCAGACCTCGTCGACGGCCGGCACGGGCGCTTCGCGAAGCTCCTCGCCGGTCAGGCGCCCAAGCGTGGCCGCAAGGGCGCCTTCGTCGATGAGCACGGCGCGCGCCTTGCTGCCGTCGTACCCGGAGATGATGCCCATCTCCTCCATGATGTCGATGAGGCGGCCGGCACGCGCGTACCCTACGCGCAGGCGGCGCTGCAGCAGCGCCACGGAGGCGGCGCCCGTGCTCACGACGGTCTTGATCGCCTCGGCGAGCAGTACGTCCCCGCCGGCCGCGGCCTGCTTTTGGTCGGCGTCGGGCCCCGCCGGGTTCTCCAGCAGGTCCTCGCGGAACTCGGGCTTCGCCTGCCGCTTCCAGTGCTCGGTGAGCAGCTTCATCTCCTCTGCCGTGATGAGGGCGCCCTGCACGCGCAGCAGACGGTTGCTGCCCATCGGGCTGAACAGCATGTCGCCCATTCCCAGCAAGCTCTCGGCGCCCCCCTGGTCGAGGATGATGCGCGAGTCGGTCTGAGAACTCACGGCGAAGGCGATGCGCGAGGGGATGTTCGTCTTGATCATCCCCGTGACCACGTCCACCGACGGCCGCTGCGTGGCGACCACCAGATGGATGCCGCAGCTGCGCCCGAGCTGCCCCAGCCGGATGATGGAATCCTCCACCTCGGAGGGCGCCACCATCATGAGGTCGGCGAGCTCGTCGACGATGACCATGATGTAGGGCATGTGTTCCTCGCCGATGCGGGCCAGCTTCTTGTTGAGGGAGCGGATGTCCTGGCAGCCGTTGCGCGACAGCACATCGTACCGCCGGTCCATCTCCCGGGTGATGTTGTCGAGCACGTACGTGGCCTGCTTCATATTGGTGACCACCGGGGCAAGGAGATGCGGCACTCCGTTGAAGTTCGAGAGCTCGATCTTCTTGGGGTCGATCATGATCATGCGTACTTCGTCGGGCGTGGCGCGCAGCAGGATGGAGCTGATCAGGGCGTTGAGGCAGCCGCTCTTGCCCGAGCCCGTGGTGCCGGCGATGAGCAGGTGCACCATCTTCCCAAGATCGGCCAGCACGGCCTTGCCTGTGACATCCCTGCCCAGCCAGAAAGCCATCGGCGAGGCGTGCGGCGGGAAGAGCCCGTGGATGTCGCCCAGGGATACGTAGTTGGCGCGCACATTGGGGACCTCGACGCCCACAGCCGTCTTGCCCGGGATGGGCGCCTGCACGCGCACGTCCGTGGCCGCCAACGCGTAGGCAAGGTCGTCCTTGAGCCCGGCCACGCGGCTCACCTTGATGCCGGGGGCCAGCTGCAGCTCGTAGCGTGTGACCCGAGGCCCGGACACCGTGCCGATGACCTGCGCGGTGATGCCGAAGTGGCCCAGGGTCTCCACCAGGCGCTGCGACACCCGCCGCACGTCGTCGGGAGACTCCCCGCGGTTCTCGCCGAGGCGCCGCAGAAGGGCCGGGTCGGGCAGCGCCCACAGACGTCGCTCGGCCTCGTGGAAGGCCAGCGCCGCCTCTCCCCCATCGGGCTCGCCGGCGGCCGCCTGCCCCAGCGACAGCTGTTCGCCGTCGTCCGTCTCCGCAGTGCCCTCCGGCGACGGTTGAAACGGTGGATGCGATGCCTCGCCGAAGATCTCCGGGGCATCCGCTTCGCCGTCGATCAGGTGCGGGGTGTGCGTGCTCACCGCGGGCCCATAGTCGGCGACCGGCGTGAACGAGGTCTGAAGAAGATCGGAGACATCCCTGGTGGCCGACTCGTCGAGCTCGACGAGGCGCGTGGCTGCGGCGTCACGACGACGCCCGCCCAGCGCCTCGGCCTGATCGCGGGCAACGCGCCCGGCGGCCGCCACGCCCTCGCGTGAGTGCGACGCCCACTGGCGCAGCGACGACCCTGTGGCCAGGAGCACGCCGGCGACGAACAGGGCGACGACCAGCACATCTACACCGATGCGGCCGATGATGCCGTGCAGAAGCGCCCAGAGGCCCTCGCCCACAAACCCGCCGTGGGCGTTCATGTAGGCGTCTCGGAAGAGCCGCTCAGGGCGCTCGCCGGCGAACAGGCCAAAGGCATCCGCGGCCGCGGCGAGCAGGAAGGCGCCGACGATGAGCGTGACGCCCCAGCTCACCCCGCGCGGCGGGCGCCGGTCGTCCCGCGCCACCAGCATGTAGGCGACGAAGCAGAGCAGCAGCGGCAGCACGAAGGCCACAAGGCCGACGAGCCAGCGTGTGACATCGCCGAGCCAGCGTCCCAGCGAGCCTCCGTCCCAACCCAGGTACAGAACGAAGGCCAGGAACACCGCCAGGGCCACGCAAGCGATCGCCGCCAGCTCGTAGCGGTGGCGGTTCGCGGACTTCTCGGGCTTGCGTGCGGGCCGGACGTTCTGCGGGCGAGCCCGCGGTGCGACGCGCGCGCGGCGCCGGGCCTGCTTGGGGCGTACAGTCGCCATAGGTCGGTTATTCAACGCGAGCGCACACATTCCTAGGAAAAGGAGGCTCGGAGCGAGACGAGCGGCGCGGCGTCGCTCGAGTACGGGGGATCAGACCTCGACCACGACCGGCATGATCAGCGGCCGCCGCCGGGTACGCGCGTACACGAGCTCGGCGAGCTTGTCCCTGATGTCTTCCTTGATCAGCCTCTGGCCGGTGACGTGGACCTCACCGAGTTCCTGCATGAGGTCGTCCAGCGCGGCGCCGCACTCGTCGAGCACGTCTTTGAGGCGCTCATCGTTATGCAAGAAGCCGCGAGCAACGAGCTCGGGCGGAGCCACGGTGGCGCCGCTCTGCGCATCGATCGTGACCACCGCGATGAGGATGCCGTCGCCGGCCAGCTGCTGGCGGTCGCGGAGAACGAGGCCCTCCGCGTCGCCGAGCTCGAAGCCGTCCACGAACACCATGCCGGTGGGCACCTTGTCCACGATCTCGCCGTTCTCGGGGTCCAGCTCCAAAACGTCGCCGTTCTCGAGGATGAAGATGTCCTCGTCGCGGATGCCGGACTGCCGCGCCAGCTCGGCGTGGAGGTACTGATGCCGGTACTCACCGTGCACCGGCACGAAATACTGAGGGCGCAGCAGATTCAGCATCATGCGCAGGTCTTCCTGAGCGGCATGGCCGCTGACGTGCACGCCGCTGGCTTCCCCATAGATCACCGTGGCTCCGGACTTGAGGAGACGGTTGACGGTGGTCATGACGCTGACTTCGTTGCCGGGGATCGCCTTGGCCGAGATGACCACGGTGTCGCCCTCGTGCAGGCCCACTTGAGGATGGTCGTCGAAGGCCATGCGCGTGAGCGCCGAGAGTGGCTCGCCTTGACTCCCGGTGGCAAGGATGAGGATCTCCTCCGGCCGGTAGTCGTCGATCTCCGTGAGCTTGATCATCGCTCCTTCGGGGACGTCAAGGTACCCGAGGTTCCGGGCGATGTTGACGTTCTTCTGCATGGATCGCCCGGAGACGGCGAACTTGCGGCCGTGCAGGAAAGCGATCTGGATGGCCTGCTGCACGCGGTGGATGTGCGAGGCGAAGCTGGCCACGATGACGCGCCCCTCGGCCTCGGCGAAGATCTGATGGAAAGCCTGGCCGACGATGCTCTCTGAAGCGGTCGACCCGAGCGTCTCCACGTTGGTCGAGTCGCCCAGCAGGACGAGAACCCCTTGCTGGCCCAGCTGCGCGAACGCGTTCACGTCCGTGATGCGGCCGTCGATGGGCGTGTGGTCGAACTTGTAGTCGCCGGTCAATACCAGGGCCCCGAGCTCGGTGCCGAGCACGATCGACAGGGCATCGGGCACGCTGTGGCTCACGGCGATGAAAGACAGGTCGAACGGCCCCAGGCGCAGCTTTGAACTCTCACTCACCTCATTCAGATCGACCACCTTGAGCAGCCCGTGTTCGTCGAGCTTGGACTTGATGAGGGCCAGGGTGAAGCGGCTCCCATACACCGGCTTGTTGAGCTGCTTGAGCACGAAGGGCAGCGCCCCCTGGTGATCCTCGTGGCCGTGCGTGATGACGAACGCCAGGACGTCGTCCCTGCGCTCCAGAAGCCAGCCGATGTCCGGCAGCACGAGGTCGATACCCAGCATCTCGTCGCGAGGGAACTCCACGCCGCAGTCGAGCACGACGATCTTGCCGCGGTACTCGACGGCGGTCATGTTCTTGCCGATCTCGCCGAGGCCGCCGAGGGGGATGATCCTGAGGGGGTCACTCATGTGGCAGTGATCCTACCTGCTCGCGACGCGGAAGGGCGAATCGGGCAGCGGCGCCGTCGCCCAAGACGGCGGTGCGGACGCCGTCCTTGCCTGCACTCTTGACCGCGTACATCAGCGTGTCCGCGTGTCGCAGGAGGCCCTCGACGTCGACCTCGCCGCCGACACACGTGACGGCGCCGATGCTGAGCGAGGACGGCCAGCCGCCCTCGCCGACAGCGGCGAGGGCCGCCCCCCGGCCCTTCGTCAGCGCCACGAGCGCGGCCTCGGCCGACGTGTCGGGCAGAAGCACGGCGAACTCGTCGCCGCCCAACCGCGCAATGAGGTCGGTGCTCCGCAACGCATGCATCCACGCCCGTGCGACGGCGACGAGCAGCGCGTCGCCGGCCGCGTGGCCGTAGCGATCGTTCACCTCTTTGAGGTCGTCGACGTCGAAGATCGCCACGCTCAGCGGCTGGCCGGTGCGCTGGGCGCGGCGAAGCTCGAGGTCGGCCTGCTCGCGGAACAGGCGCACGTTGGGCAGGCGCGTGAGCGCGTCGACGCGCGCCAGACGCTGCTCCTCGCCGAGCGCCTGCTTCAGGGCTGCGAGAATGGACACCACCATGGCGAAGAACGCCAAGCGCACGACGGCGTTCCACCACGGCACCCCGCTGGTCCATGTCTGGTCGAGAGAGTAGCGGTCCCCGGCCGTCCACAGGATCGTCGCAGCCACCGAGAAGAGGAGGCCGCTCGTGCGACCGAGCACCCAAGTGGCGAGCGCGATGGGCACGGCGTAGAACACCGAGAACACCACGTCGGCTCCGCTGAGGAGGTCGACCGCGCCCACGGCCGCGACCAGCGCGAAGCACAGCAGCAGCACGACGATATGCGGCAGCCCGTCGACGAGCGCGGCAAGGCGGCCGAATGGGATCATGCCCGGCTCAGCATTCCCAGCCGCCGCAGCTCGTCGGCGACGGCGGCGGATTCTTGGGGGGTAGCGGGCACGAGCGGGAGGCGCAGACCGCCGACCCCGTGCCCAAGCAGGTTGAGAGCTTCTTTGACGAGGATGGGGTTGGCAGTCAGGAACAGCGCCTTGTAGAGAGCGCGGAGGCCATCGTCGAGCCTCTCCGCCCCGGCCTCGTCGCCGGCTCTGACGAGCCGGGCCATCTCGGCCAGCCGCGGCCCGACGACGTGGCTGGCCACGCAGATGCCGCCCAGGCCGCCCATCTTCAGCACGTCGAGCAGCATGTCGTCGTTGCCGGCGTAGATGCCGAGGTCGCTGAGCTCGCGCAGCCGGTGAAGCTCGCCGAGATCGGGGTTGGCCTGCTTCACGGCGACGATGTTGTCGACCTCGCCGAGGGCGGCCAGCGCCTCGGGCGACAGGTTGACCACCGAACGGCCGGGGATGTTGTACACGACGAGCGGCAGGCTGGTGGCCGCGGCCACGGCGCGGAAGTGCGCCAGCAGGCCGCGCTCGGGCGGCTTGTTGTAGTAGGGCGTGACCACGAGGACCGCGTCGACGCCGCACTTCTCGGCGGTGCGCGTGAGCTCGACGCTGTGGGCGGTGTCGTTCGAGCCCGTGCCGGCGACGACGGGCACGCGATCGCCCACTGCCTCGACGACGGTGCGGAACATCGCCGCCTTCTCGGCGTCGGCGAGCGTGGGCGACTCGCCGGTGGTGCCGGCCACCACCAGCCCGTCGGAGCCGTTGGCGACGAGATGTTCGGCGAGCTCGGCGAGCTTGTCGTGGTCGACGGCGAGGTCGGCGTCGAACGGCGTCACCATGGCGGTGAGGATGGTCCCCAGGCTGTCGGTCATGGAGCGGCTCCTAGAACGCGGACGGTGGCCGGTACGTGGTCGCACTAGTCTAAGAGGTTCTCCAGGCCTACGACAGTCCCCTCGATGCCGGTCACGCGGCGAAGGGCGAGCAGGACGCCGCTCATGAAAGAGAGCCGCGACAGCGAATCGTGACGCAGGGTGAGCAGTTCGTCGTCGCCGCCAAAGAGGACTTCCTGGTGGGCGACCACCCCGGGCAGCCGCACGCTGTGGATGCGCACGTGGTCCGCGGCCAGGCCACGAGACGGCTGGTCGCCGGGCGCGTCCCGCAGGGCGGAACCCGGCGCCTCGGCCATGAGATGCGCCGTACGAAGGCTGGTGCCCGACGGCGCGTCCACTTTGCCGGCCTCGTGCATCTCGATGACCTCGGCGTGCTCGTAGTACTTCGCCGCCTGGCTCGCGAAGCGCATCATCAGGACGGCGCCGAGAGCGAAATTGGGCACGATCACGAGGCCCACGTCGGCTGCGGCCGCCGCTTCGCGCAGCTCGTCCACCTGGTCGTCCTTGAGGCCGGTGGCGCCGACCACGGTCGGGACGCCGGCCTCGAGGAGCGCCAGCGTGTTGGCGAACACCGCGGCAGGCACGCTGAATTCGAGTGCGGCCTGCGGCGAGGTCAGCGCCAAAGCCTCCTGGATGCCCGGGAAGCAAGGGGCGTCTCCGGCGCTCGCCCCACCTCTGGGATCGACGAGCGCCACGACGCGCAGGTCGTCCTGGGCGCCGATCGTCGCGGCGCTGAGACCGCCCATCTTGCCGGCGGCGCCGGTGACGAGAACATCGATCATCGTTCCTCCCAGGCGAATCCTTCGGTGACGGCCCGAAACGGCTCCGGCCGCGGGCCGATGCAGACCGTGGACCATTTCTTGGGGTCATAGTAGCGCCGCACCGCCGCCATGACATCGTCGTGCGTGACCGCGTCGATACGCTCGAGCACCTCGTCCACCGTGAGAACGGGCATCTCCATGAGCACGGCGCGCCCCAGCGTCTGCATCCGGCTGCTGGGGCTCTCCATACTGAGCACGAGCGTGCCCTTGAGGTGGTTCTTGGCGCGCGTGATCGACTCCTCGGCGATGTCCTCCTCGAAGTCGTGCAGCACCTCGAGGATGACGTCCATGGCCTCTTCGACGGCTTCTTCACGAGAGCCGAAATAGATCGCGGTGAGCCCGGCATCGGTATACAGCGAAGTGTACGAGTAGACCGAGTACGCGAGACCGCGCTTCTCGCGCACCTCCTGGAAGAGGTGCGAGCTCCAGGAACCTCCGAGGATGGTGTCGACGACGAACACCGCATAGCGGTCGGGGTCCGTGCGACGTGGCCCGGGGCCGCCCAGACAGACGTGATACTGCTCGGTCTCCTTGCGCGAGAAGCGGGCCACGTGGCGAAGACCGGGGGCGCTGAGGTCCGGGCGGCGAACCACCGCCCCGGGCTCGGGGCGGAAATGCGCCGCCGTGAGCTCGCACAGATGGTCGTGGTCCACGTGGCCGCTCGCCGAGACCACGATGCCGGGGTTGACGTAGTGGGCCTCGTGGTACGCCTTCACCGTCGCCAGATCGAGACGCGCCAGCGTCTCGCTGTGACCGATGATGGGCCGCCCCAGCGGGTGCTCGCCAAAAACGGTCTCACAGAGGTCGTCGTGGATCAGCTCGGGTGGTGAGTCCTCGTACATGGCGACCTCTTCGAGCACGACTTCGCGCTCATGGTCGAGGTCGGAGAAGGTCGGCCGCGCCAGCATCTCGGCGATGACCTCGAAGGCCGTGTCGAGGTCGTCGTCGAGGAATCGTGCGTTGACGAGCGTGTGCTCCTTGGACGTCGAGGCGTTGGGCTCGCCGCCCATGTCGTCGAAGATGCGCGCGATATCCCAGGCGCTGTAGCGCTTGGAGCCTTTGAAGATCAGGTGCTCGATGAAATGCGAGACGCCGCCGAGCTCGAGGGGTTCCAGCCGCGAGCCGGCGGCGATCCACAGCCCGAGGGCCACCGAACGCACCGTGTCGATGCGCTCGGTGGCCACTCGCAGGCCGTTGTCCAGCGTTGAGAGGCGGTAGGCCTCCGTGGCCTTCTCCAGCTTCTCGCTACTCTGCGTCGGGCTTCTTGAGCAGCGTCAGCCCGATGCGCCCGCGCGCTTTGTCGATCTCGACGACCTCGACGGTCACCGTGTCGCCGCGCTTGACGACGTCCTCGACCGACTTCACGCGCTCGCCCTTCTTGCCGAGACGCGAGATGTGCAGCAGGCCGTCGGTGCCCTTCTTGAGCTCCACGAAGGCGCCGAAGTCGGTGGTCTTGACGACCCGGCCGGTGAACACATCGCCGACCTCGACCTCTTTGGTCATGGACTGGATGCGGTTCATGACGCCCTCGGCCGCTTCCTGATCCGGGGCGCAGATGAAGATCGTCCCGTCTTCCTGGATGTCGATGTCGGCACCGAACTCGTCGGTCATGCCGCGGATGGTCTCGCCGCCCTTGCCGATGACGAGTCCGATCTGATCTGGATTGATCTGGATGCTGAAGATGCGCGGCGCCCACTCCGAGAGCTCGCTGCGCGGCTCAGGGAGGGTAGCGAGCATGCGCTCGAGGATGAACAGCCGCGCCCGGCGAGCTTGCTCGAGCGCCTCGGTGAGGATCTCGAAGGTGACGCCGGTGATCTTGATGTCCATCTGCAGGGCGGTGATGCCGTCGGCGGTGCCGGCGACCTTGAAGTCCATGTCGCCGGCACCGCCGACGGC
>Ga0209585_10000559_pt1 | contig 14473 bp, 9 predicted proteins | sample NGEPerone_FD_185491 | JGI IMG/M metagenome (GOLD analysis project Ga0209585, IMG submission 185491) | Arctic peat soil microbial communities from the Barrow Environmental Observatory site, Barrow, Alaska, USA - NGEE Permafrost154B-one... | ecosystem: Environmental > Terrestrial > Soil > Wetlands... | reverse complement strand
ATCCTATAAACCTGCAAAGCCGCCCATGCCTGCACGGGTGGGTTAACGTCACTGAAATGCCATTCATAGGCCGGCAACTGCCCATCTGGTTTCATATACCATTCTCTCATGATCAGTAGCAACTGGTCTTTGGCAAAGCCCGGATCAAGCATGGCCATGGGTATACACTGAAAGGCTAGATCCCAAGCTGCATACCAGGGATATTCCCATTTGTCGGGCATTAAAATTATATTCTGATTTTTAAGATGCTTCCATTCATGATTGCGCCCGTTCGATTTGCCGTCATTCACCGGTGTAATACCATCGCTGGTAGTAAGCCATTTTTCCACATCATAATGATAATATTGTTTACTCCATAGCATACCTGCAAGTGCCTGCCGCTGTATATTCTTCATTTCCGGACTAATATCTTTTGGAAGAATAGCATTATAAAATTCATCTGCTTCCGCTTTGCGTGATGAAAATATATTTTCAAAACCTTCTTCAAAAGCATGATCCAGTTCCTTGTTGGAGAGGCGCAGGTAAATGGTTTTAGATTCACCACCTGCAATAGTATAATCATAGATAGGAGCAAATTTTGTCCCCGAAGTTCTTTTGCGAAGTGCCCGCACATTTTTTTTATGTATGATGGCATCATGAAAGGCGTCTTTTACAAATGGAGTTGCATTAGGTTCTCCTAAAGCCTTTTCTGTATTGGTTTCATTTTCTGTATAAAAGGTGGCCCTGGTGGGTTGAAAATATAAATAATAAGTGCCTAACCGCTGATGCGTAGCCTTTACAGTAGTTTTATTGTAATCAGTAATTAAGGGTTTTTCTGAAAGATTTTGATTGCTTGACCGGTTATAAAACCATAGTGTAGGCAATACCGTTATGCCAGCGCTTTTTGTATAGCGGTTATGAATATTTATTTTGATAAAAATATCCTGAGAGTCTTGCTTGGCGTAGGTTACTTTTACATCAAAATATTCATTATTATTGAAAATGCCGGTATCCAGGATTTCGTATTCCGGATCATCTTTTGACCGTTGGCCATTTTCCCTTTTTATTTCTTTATACGGAAATTCCTGTTGAGGATATTTATATAAATATTCCATATAATAATGGGTAGGAATATTATCGAGGTAATAGTAAAGTTCCTTTACATCTTCCCCATGATTTCCTTCATTGTTGCCAAGGCCAAAAAGCCTTTCTTTTAATATGGGATCTTTTCGGTTCCACAAGGCAACTGCAAAGCAAAGATTTTGAAAAAAATCTGATATGCCTGCAAGTCCGTCTTCCCCCCATTGGTAAGCCCTGAAATGTGAATCATCAAAAGGAAAGTAATTCCATGCGTCGCCAAAATACCCATAATCTTCGCGCACGGTGCCCCATTGGCGTTCACTCAGGTATGGGCCCCACTGTTCAAGAGGAACTTTTTTGGGTAAGTTATCTGCAAGGCGCTGATGTTCTGCTGTTATTATATTTTCCTGGATCACAATTAATTTCTTTAGCTCAATTTTAATTAATACTATTTATTCCCATTCAAGCTAATCCATTAAAAGTTTACAACAGATTCCCTATACATTAGTTGTACTGTTATAAGGTTTATACTGCTATTGATAAAATTGTAACCCTCTAATTATTTTTCTTTATTAGGATAATAATTGAATTACAAAAATATTTCATTAAACGAAAGATACAAAATCTTATATATTAGCTCCTGTGGCGGTCTTCACACGTCACGCACTCAACTATATAGATCTGTAGGGAGATATTGCGCAGCAAAGAATTTATAATTCAATAAACCAAAAAAAATTATTTTACAACATCTGCATTGCAAAAGAAATAATCCTTTTATTGGTGTAAAGGATTGTTTACAATATTTTTTCAAATGAATCAGGATAAAATTTGAAATGAAACAGGTACAAAAGAATTTGTTTTTTTTATGCATTTAAATAATTACTTATTGACTGTTGTGGGAGATGCCAACGGCAGAAGTATTTAAAATAATAGCACATTATTTACCCGTAAATATATATTTCTTATTAATTCCGTTATCTTGTTAATTATACTAAAGAAACTAAGCTGTTTTTTATTCCTTGCGATAAAAATAAAATTCATCATTCATAAAACATCATCTTAATTTAAAGTTTTCTTATGGCCACTCACACAGGAATTGGATTCAGTAATAAAACGGATTCTTATATAGCAGGAAAAGAATCTTCTTCTATCGCAATGGCTCAAACAGGCACTTTCCCTGTTAGCCTGGTAATTATTTTTTGCAGTGGAAAGCATGACCCACACCAGTTCTTAGCCGGTGTAAGATCAAACACAGGTGATGCGCTTCTCATTGGTGGTGCTGTGATGGGCGTATTTACCAATAATGAACTGAGTTATGTAGGTTATGAGGCAAGCGTAACCGTTATATCATCTTCTCATATTCAATTTCAAATATTTTCACAACCGGATTTAGACAAGGATGAATATGCAGCAGGCGCGGCAATCGCAGAAAAAATTAATAAATCGGCAACGGGAAATGATAAGGGCTTGCTTGTTTTTTATGACACCATAAAACAAGTGCATCCTCCAATGTTGAATTTTGCGACTCCTTTATTTGCGGCAATCGAAGAGCGTATTGATCCTTCAATTAGCTGCGCAGGCGCCGGGCTTGTAGGAGATTTAAAATTAACAACCTGCTTCCAGTTTTTTAATGATAAGGTTGTAAAACAACATGTGCTGGCGCTTCTAATAAGCGGAGATTGCATGATGTATAATACCATCATGCATGGGTGTAAACCTGGTAGCAGTTATAAAACAATTACCCGTGCCGAGGGCCCCGTACTTTATGAAATTGATAACCGGCCAGCCATTGAAGTAATAGATGAATTGTTTGGACAGGATCACAAAATACCATGGAATGAGTTTCCCTTTTTTGTTACTCTTGGACTCAACAGGGGCGATAAATTCGGAGAATTTAATGAAGCAGATTATGCAAACCGTTTATGCCTGGCCATAGATGCGGATCAAAAAGCATTGGTGATGTTTGAGCCCGATCTTAAAGCCGGAGATGAAGTGCAATTAATGCACCGAAGTATCAATCTTGATTACATTACTGAAGGAATTGATTTACTAAAGAAAAAAGCGGGTAATAAAAAACCGCTATTGTATTTTTATATCAATTGTGGTGGCAGGGCAAAACCCTTTGCAGGCGGAGAACTTGAAGATGTGACTGAGGTGCAAAAAATTATTGGTAATGGTGTGCCGTTCATGGGATTTTATTCCGGCGTGGAAGTTGCAAAACTTGGAAATCATTTACAGGCATTGGACTGGACCGGGGTTCTTTGCCTGCTAACCGAAGATTAAAAATGAATTCAGAATCCATTCAAATACAACAACTGCAAAAAGAGCTTGCTTATTATAAAAGCCAGGTTGACAGGCTTTCCGGCAGCACGCTTAGTAATCAATATGCATTTGCTCAACTAAGCAATGTTAGCAAAAAATATATTAACGGCTTCCATATCATTGCAGATATTCAGCGCACTTTTAGTTTTTATTCAAGCAAGGAATCCTTATACGAACAATTCCTGGAGCGTATTTTTTCACAAATGTTTTTAGACAGGGTAATTCTGCTTGAAATTATTAAAGGAAAGAAAGAATTGAAACCAATTTTATGGAAAGGGTTTGATGGCAAAGAAAGTTCGCAACTGAATAATACTTCACTTACTATGCCGGAAGAATTTTTTCTGGAAAAAAAATCCGTCTTTGTTAGTAGTGAGATAGTACCCGCCCGATTTGAAAAACGGATACAAAGTAGTTTATTGACTCCCTATTTTATTCTAACCCCTTTGGTAAAGAACCAACAGGTTTGGGGGGCATTGTTTGTTGGAATGAAGCATGAATTTAACCCCATATCTTACATTCCGTTATCGAAATTAAATATTGATATGTTTGAATCACTGGCGGGGGTAATATCTGCCATGTCGCAACAATTAGAACAACTTGAAGTAATGGAAAAAGAACGAAACAGGATAGCACGTGATATGCATGATGATATTGGATCTGAACTTTCAAAAATTTCTATTACGATCGGGCATTTAAAGAATCAGTTTAAGAATGATGTAAACGTGACAAATGATTTAAATATAATAAAAGAATCTGCCGGATCCATCATTAATAATATTGGAAATATTATTTGGGCGCTCAACCCTACCAATAATACATTAGACGCCCTGTTGGGATACTTAAGGGGATATGCTTATGAATACCTTGATATGCACAGGATTGACTTGTTATTCAATCTGCCCGAGAAGACAGAAAAACTCGTTATATCCCATGAGACTAAAACACATATTTTCATGGTGGTAAAAGAAGCGCTTCATAATATTGTAAAACATGCAGGAGCCACGGAAGTCGCGATCAATATTTTTATTGCTTCCAATAAAATAAAATGTACAATTGTCGATAATGGTAAGGGCATTTCCTCAAAACAAAATAGCCCCTTTGGAAATGGCCTTCGTAATATGCAACAACGGATATCCGAAACCGGCGGAACACTAATTATACATTCCGAACCTGATAAAGGAACAAGCCTGGATTTTGAAGTACCGATATAAAAGTGGTAAAGCTTACCTCCAGCTACTGTTGTGGAAACAATAGCAGGCTTCATGCTTTATTCGTCAACCATTTTATTCCTAAGCAAATCGATAGAAAGATTCAACAATGATTAAAAATTTCATTTGCAAATATCCTTCAGCACCTTCCATACATTTTCTGCTACTATTTTAGCTCCTTGTACATTTGGATGTATGCCATCATCCTGGTTGAGTTTGGGATCGCCGCCGACACCCTGCAATAGAAAAGGAATGAGTGATATTTTATTCTTCGCTGCCAGTTCGGGATATATTTTTTTAAATTCACCTGTATAGTCCTGTCCCATGTTGGGCGGTATCTGCATGCCGGCAAGTATTATTTTTGCATCAGGATATTTTGCTTTTACCTTATCAATAATTGCCTGCAGGTTTTTTTTTGTCTCTGCTAACGGAATGCCCCGCAACCCGTCATTGCCTCCCAGTTCAAGAACAAATACATCTATTGGCTGTCGCAATATCCAGTCTATCCGGCCATTCCCTCCAGCAGAAGTTTCGCCGCTTACACCTGCATTGATCACATTGTAATTTAACTTCAACGAGTCAATCTTATTTTGAATCAAAGCCGGAAAAGCCTGAGATGGATCTATGCCATAACCCGCAGTAAGACTATTGCCAAAAAATAGAATAGTTTTTTCTTTTTTTGACGCAGCAACAACCGGATTATTTTTTTCAGCATCCTGTTGCTTTGTGTTTATTCCCTGCTTGTTATTGTTACAACTAACTATTGCTGCCAATAAAAGCAACGTAATAAAGTATAGGGCCTTTTTCATTAAATAGTTGATAAAGTTTAAAATTGCACGAATTTAAAATAAGAATTCCGGTATTTTTATAGGCAATATTTTTAAACGGTACCACTTTTTATTATAAAAATTATGCCATCCTTATATTGGATCAATTTAGCAAGTTAAATCAAACAACATGGAAACGATTCTTAATCTTCAGCAGGTAAGTAAAACGTACAAAAGCGGGAACAGTGTTTTAACCGTCCTGGATAAAATTAGTTTTTCTGCAGAAGCTGGCTCTACCTTATCTATTGTAGGACCATCAGGTAGCGGCAAAACAACGCTGCTTGGCTTATGTGCCGGGCTGGACCGGTCTTCAATGGGAAATATAGAATTGCATCATAACCGCCTCGAAGATTTAAATGAAGACCAGCTTGCTGCTGTAAGAAATAAATATGTAGGTTTTATCTTTCAAAACTTTCAATTGATGCCTACTTTAACGGCGCTTGAAAATGTAATGGTCCCTTTAGAACTCCGGGGTGAGAAGAAGGTAAAGGCAAGGTCCTTGGAGTTGCTGGATAAAGTAGGGCTCGCCGATCGCAGCCATCATTATCCTGCACAACTAAGTGGTGGCGAGCAACAACGTGTTTCCATTGCCAGAGCTTTCTCTAACAAGCCCCGCATTTTATTTGCAGATGAACCTACCGGCAATCTTGATGCAGAGACGAGTGCGTTAATAGTAAACCTCATTTTCGATTTGAATAAAGAAGCCGGCACCACATTATTGCTGGTAACGCATGATGGCGAACTTGCCGCACGAACGCAGCGCATTATAAGTTTAAAGGGTGGAAAGATTGTGTCTGATAAACCCACAACAGTAAGAGTGTAACGTTTAGCATTAGACGATAGAACAGAATTTAATTATCTTAAACTGCAGTAATGAACCAAATAACTTCAACAGAGAAAGGGCTTATTGGTAATAATAACGGATTTAACTTCCCCTGGCTTGTGCAAATGGCCTGGCGCGATAGCAGGAGAAACCGTTCGCGCCTGCTTCTTTTTATATCATCTGTTATTTTGGGCATTGCTGCATTGGTAGCCATTTATTCTTTGGGAAATAATCTGAATGATGAAGTAAATAACCAGGCTGCAACTTTGCTGGGAGCCGACCTTGAAATATCCTCCAATCAACCGGCAACGCCTGCAATTAAAAACATAATTGATTCACTTGGCGGCACAAGATCAGAAGAACGAAGCTTTGCTTCTATGGTGTTATTTACAAAAAATAACGGTACAAGATTAGTACAGGTGCGGGCCCTTGAAGGCCAATTCCCTTATTATGGTTCGATTGAAACTTCACCTGAATCAGCAGGTCTTTCATTCCGTAATCAGCAACAGGCATTGGTAGACGAAACATTAATGCTGCAATACGGTGCAACAACAGGCGACTCAATAAAAGTGGGAGAGGTAACTTTTGCTATTGCAGGCAAATTATTAAATGCACCGGGCCAAACAGGATTTTCTGCATCTATAGCACCCATAGTATACATACCACTTCAATATCTTAACCAAACTGGTTTGACCCAAAAAGGAAGCCGCATCAGCTATCATTATTATTTTAAATTCAACCAAAAAGTTGATGTACAAAAATTGATGGACGGCTGGAAGCTCAGGCTGGAAGCCAATGATCTTAATTATGAAACAGTTGAAAGACAGAAGGAAGATACGGGCCGCTCCTTTAGCGATCTTACCAGGTTTTTATCTTTAGTAGGTTTTATCGCTTTGTTATTGGGTTGTACCGGCGTTGCCAGTGCTGTTCATGTATATGTAAAGGAAAAAGTAAATGCCATAGCCATCTTACGTTGCCTTGGAGTAAGGGCATCACAGGCTTTTATGATTTATCTCATCCAGATTGTTGGCATTGGCTTTATTGGCTCTTTTATAGGCGCCACGCTGGGCATAGTGATACAGCAGTTTTTGCCATTCATTATTAAAGATTTTCTCCCGGTTAACATCACCACTGCTATCTCATGGTCTGCGGTTTTGCAAGGGATGGCTTTAGGTATTATCATTTCTGTTCTGTTTGCTTTATTACCATTGCTTTCTATCCGGAAAATTTCCCCGCTCAATGCGATCCGCGCTTCTTATGAGCCACCGCGGCGTGAAAGAGATCCTTTAAAATGGGGGGTGTATGTATTGATTGTAATCTTCGTGTATGGATTTACGTACATGCAAATGCACAACTGGAAACAGGCGCTTTCTTTTACCGCAGGTATTGCAGCAGCTTTATTGATTCTTACCGGTATAGCCCTTATGCTGATGTGGATGGTAAGGCGTTTCTTTCCTTCGTCATGGAATTATTTGTGGAGGCAGGGCCTGGCCAATTTATACCGGCCCAATAATCAAACCACTATTCTTATCACTTCTATCGGCCTGGGTACGGCTCTTATCTGCACCTTGTTCTTTGTGCAATCTATATTGATCAATCGCGTATCCTTATCGTCTGGCCCTAATCAGCCAAATATCGTTTTGTTTGATATTCAAACCAGCCAGAAGCAGGGCGTAGCAAACCTGGCAAAGCAATATAATTTACCTGTAAAGGAATTTATTCCCATTGTGAATATGCATATAGAAGCTGTGAATGGCATTACTGTCTCGCAGATTGTAAAGGATACCACCATTAAATTTTCACGCCGGTTATTTAACAGGGAATACCGTGTTACCTACCGCGATTCATTAACATCTTCTGAAAAAATAACTGCGGGCAAATGGACAGGCGCTGCAGACAGTGGACATATTCCCTTCATTTCAATGGAGCAAAACTATGCCAAAAGAAACAATGTAAATATTGGCGATACCATCACTTTCAATGTGCAAGGAGCTTTAATGCAAACCATTTTAGGAAGCCTGCGTGAAGTAAACTGGAAAGGCATACAAACCAATTTCCTGATTGTATTTCCAAAAGGCCTGCTTGAGGCAGCGCCGCAGTTTCATGTATTGCTCACTAAAGTTCCTTCACAGGAAGTCTCTGCCCATTTTCAGCAGGCGATGGTAAAGCAGTATCCCAATGTATCTATCATCGACCTCGGCCTTGTGCTTCATGTGCTGGACGATCTTATGAGTAAGATCAGCTTTGTGATCCGCTTCATGGCGGGCTTCAGCATTATTACAGGAATTGTTGTATTGATTTCCTCTGTGCTCATCAGTAAATACCAGCGGCTACAAGAAAGTGTTTTGCTACGCACTTTGGGTGCAAGCCGTAAACAAATATTTGCCATTACGGCATTGGAATATTTCTTTCTCGGCGCATTGGCCGCCTTTACAGGCATCCTGCTGGCACTTGGAGCAAGCTGGGCTTTGGCGCATTATACTTTCGATACACCGTTTCATCCTCAATTACTTCCTGTATTGATTTTGTTTGTGCTGGTTTGTTTGCTTACTGTATTAACAGGGTTAGCCAACAGCAGGGGTTTATTAAACAGGTCACCATTGGAAGTGTTGAGAAAGGATGTGTAATCATTTCATTTTTGCATACGTTTAACTTTTCAATGCAATAGATTTGCAAAAATTTTAATGCAGATAAATTGAAGTAGATGGAAACGATCAAAGAAAGAATAAAAAATAAAATTCCATTTACAAAAACCTTTGGAAGTGGAGCCGATTTTCAAGGTACTGAATTACGGAATGCATCTTCCGGTAATAGCGATGTTTTTTTTAAATTGCTGCAAAGCAGCAGCAATGGCCTTTCTGAAAGTGAAGTAGATGCCAAAAGAAAAATATATGGCCCCAATGAAATTGCCCATGAAAAAGCTCCGGCATGGTACGTCCAATTATTTGAAGCCTTCCTGAACCCATTTATTGTTGTACTCATCATACTGGCCATCATTTCTTTTATAATGGATGTATTGCTTGTGCCGCCCGGGGAGGCCGATTACAAGACCGTAATAGTGGTAGGTGTAATGGTGTTGTTAAGTACTTTACTTCGCTTCTGGCAGGAGTTTACCAGTAACCGTGCTGCTGAGCAATTAAAAAGCATGGTAAAAACCACGGCTACTGTATTGAGACAGGAACATGGCAAAAAAGAAATAGACATTATAGACCTGGTTCCCGGCGACATTGTTTTTTTAAGTGCCGGTGATATGATCCCCGCAGATTGCCGTATTATTCAATCCAAAGATTTATTTGTAAGCCAGTCAATGCTTACAGGCGAATCGTTGCCTGTTGAAAAAAAGGAATTTTTAATAGCAGATGACGGAAAGAAATCGCCATTAGCATTAGAGAATATTTGCTTTATGGGCACCAACGTGGTGAGCGGAACTGCTATTGCTATTGTAGTTACCTCCGGCAACCTTACCTATTTTGGCTCTATCGGCAAAGCTATTTCAGGCAAGCGCGCAGAAACAAGTTTTGACAAGGGTATCAATAAAGTGAGTTGGTTGCTTATCCGTTTTATGCTGGTAATGGTGCCATTGGTTTTTTTAATAAATGGTTTTACAAAAGGAAATTGGTTAGAAGCTTTATTGTTTGGCATATCTATAGCGGTAGGCCTTACACCGGAAATGTTACCTATGATTGTTACGGCCAACCTGGCCAAGGGAGCTGTAAATATGAGTAAGAGAAAGGTGATTGTAAAAAGGCTGAATGCCATTCAAAATATTGGTGCAATGGACATTTTATGTACCGATAAAACAGGAACGCTCACCATGGATAAGATTGTGCTGGAGCGCCACCTGAATGTGTTTGGAGAAGATGATGATGAAGTAATGAAATGGGCTTATCTCAACAGTTTTCATCAAACAGGATTAAAAAATTTATTGGATGTTGCCATTTTAGATCATGCAGAGGTACATCACTTTCTGAAAGCGGGAGATTCATTTAAAAAAATAGATGAGATACCTTTTGATTTTCAACGAAGAAGAATGAGTGTGATACTGGAAGAAGAAAGTGGCAAGCACCTGTTGATCTGTAAAGGTGCGGTAGAAGAAATACTTGATCTGTGTACCCATGCTTTCGACCCGGGGCCCGATAAGGAATTGCACATAGAAAACGACAAAATTGTGCCGATGGATGATGCTATGCGAAAAGTTATTTTGAGCACATCAAAAAAATTAAATAAAGAAGGATTACGTGTTTTACTGGTCGCCATAAAAGAATATGACGAAAGGCCACTTACCTATTCTGTGGCCGATGAAAGCAATATGGTGCTAACAGGTTTTATTGGTTTTCTCGATCCTGCCAAACCCTCTGCAAAGCCCGCCATTGAAGGATTACAAAAACTGGGTATAAATATTAAAGTATTAACCGGGGATAATGAAACAGTAGCTAAAAAGATTTGCCGTGATGTAGGTATTCCCATTCAACACGTATTGCTTGGTAATGAAATAGCGCAATTAAGCGATGAGGAACTTTCCCAAAAGCTTGGTGAAACAAGCATCCTGGCAAAACTAAGCCCCATACAAAAATCAAGAATCATAAAATTATTGCAAGCCAAAGGGCATACTGTAGGATTTATGGGAGATGGCATAAATGATGCGGCAGCCCTGCGGGAGGCCGACATAGGCATTTCAGTAGATACAGCCGTGGATATTGCAAAAGAAAGTGCCGATATTATATTATTGGAAAAAGATTTAATGGTGCTTCGCAAGGGAGTGATCTATGGCAGAAGAACATTCGGCAACATCATCAAATACATTAAGATGACGGCCAGCAGTAATTTTGGAAATATGTTCAGCATGCTTGGCGCCAGTGCATTGCTGCCTTTTCTGCCAATGCTACCTATACAAATTTTAGTGAATAACCTGCTATATGATATATCCCAAATATCCATTCCATGGGATAGGATGGACGAAGAATTTTTAGAGAAACCTCAAAAGTGGAACCCAAATGGCATCATGCGTTTTATGATTTTCATCGGGCCCATCAGTTCCATCTTTGATTACATAACCTTTGCAGTATTGTGGTTTGTATTTAAAGCCAATTCACCTGAACATCAAAACTTTTTTCAGACAGGCTGGTTTATTGAAAGTTTGTTATCACAAACCTTAATCATTCACATGATACGCACCAAAAAGATTCCATTCATTCAAAGCTGGGCCACAGCGCCTGTAGTGGCATTAACATCATTGATCATGGCAATTGGAATTTATATTCCTTTTTCACCTTTTGCTGATGCATTCCAGATGCAGGCACTTCCTTTAAGCTTTTTTCCATGGCTGATAGCAATCCTTTTTTGTTATTGCCTGCTTACACAATTAATTAAAAACTGGTTCATTCATAAATTTAGTCAATGGCTGTAAATAAGGCTACCAAGCAATGGATTTTAGCAATTATTATTATGATGATATTCGTAATAGTAATTGACTTGCTGGTTAATCATCATTAAGGAATAGGAATATTTTAACCTGCAAAATACTCTGTATAAAAGATGCGGCCATGGCTATCTTTTGCAATACCAATACCTATGTATTTGTAATGGCCAAGCATATTGCGGCGATGGCCTGGTGAATTTTTCCACATAGTTACTACCTGCTTACCTGACGTAGGGCCATAAGCAACATTTTCAGCAAAACTATGAAGATGCCTGACCCTATCATTTGCCATCACATTTCTTTGCGCAAAACCGCCATGCCCAAACCCTGTGCGGCCCATGGCCATATCTGCACTATGCTTTTGAGCAATTGCATTTAGTTCATTCAGCATAATTAATTGAGATAAACCTTTAGATTTTCTAAATTGATTGGTTTGGTTTAAAACATCGTGAACAATGTTTGCATTTTTATTAGGAGAAAAAGAAATAAGACTTACAAAAAGCGATAAACAAATAACGCTGGCATATAAAAAGGTTCGTTTCATTTGTGTGCGGATATTTATTGTACAACGGGCAAGTTTTGTACCAAAGAATAAATGATTGATAACCTCCGATTATTTTTTCATATTACAACCTGGCTAATATTTGTACACAATGCGGAAAGTATCTGCATTATTCTTTAACCAAAAAATGGAATCACCTTTTTTAATGTTTTCTTTTGAGTAAAAGGTTTATTATAAAATCTGGTTAAACTCTAACCGCTCTCTATCGGGGCCGATGATATTAAAATACTTACAGCCATTTTTCCAAAAAGAAAGAAATACAGGTTTTTCCTCAAATATTTCAAAAGAAGCATTCTTTAACGCGGTAAACGCACTGTCAATATTATCTACATCAAATGCAATATGATCAATATGCCCGTTGTTACGTTTCCTTACCTCCTCTAATTGTTGTTGAGGCATCTGGTACAATTCAATAATTACGCTTTTGTTTTTCATCATGATGCAGGTACCGGCTTCTCCTTCTGATGTAAATGCCGACTGCATCACATTTTCAAAGCCAAGCTTGTTATAAAAAGCTACCGAAACAGCCATATCTGTAACAGGAATACCTACATGCTGAAGGTGATTAATCAGAGTAGAGATTTGATTTTCCAAAAGAGTATAATTTAAATTAAATAGAATTGATTTTGTTCCAGCCAATAGATGAGGTCTTTGTCAACAAAGGATTTGCCAACAGAGGTTCACTAATAAAAAATTTATTTGATCTCTCCCTTCTTTAATTTTTCTACCGCATAATTACAAGCCCTTGCGGTTAATGCCATATAAGTAAGCGAAGGATTCTGGCAGGCAGTAGATACCATGCAGGCGCCATCCGTTACAAATACATTAGGTGCATCATGGCATTGATTAAATGGATTCAATACAGAAGTTTTGGGATCTTTCCCCATGCGGGCAGTTCCCATTTCATGTATCGTGTTTCCGGGCACCGACGGGCCATCTATTTCGGCTACCCACTTTGGCCCTGCACTGCTTAGCATTTCTTTTGCAGAATTGATCATGTCTTCTTTCATCGCCTTTTCATTTTCTCCATATTCCATTTCAATGCTTAAAACAGGAAGTCCCCATTTATCTTTTTTATTTTCATCCAGGTATACATGATTTTTATACTCAGGCAGGCATTCGCCATAAGCAAACATACTGGCCTGCCAATCTCCTGGCTCTGATAATGAATCTTTCCAGTCGCCACCTGCACCGGGTGCATGATAGCCCCTTGTCCATTCTGCCCTGGAGACATATACTTCATACGCAAATCCTCTTTTGTATTTCCTATCCTGCTGGCCCAGGTTTTGAAACCTTGGGACATACACAGAAGTAGATCGTTGGCCGAAGTAATACTGATCTTTCAAAATATCAAAACCAGCGGCGGCCCCGGGACCTGAATAATGATCCATCAGATAATGCCCGAGAACACCGCTGTTATTGGCAAATCCATTTGGAAATGTTTCCGATTTTGACTGCATCATAATTTTGGTAGTAGCCAGCGCAGAAGCATTCAAAAAAATGAGAGGAGCAAAAAATTCAAAGGTCTCCATTGTTTCAGAATCAATAACCCTTACACCGGTGGCTTTATTTTTTTGTTTATCCCAGATAATACTATGAACAGTTGAAAAAGGCCGCAGGGTAAGATTACCGGTTTTATAGGCCGCCGGAAGGGTTGATGAGTTGCTGCTGAAATAGGCGCCATAAGGGCATCCGCGGTGACAAAGATTTCTTGACATACACTTACCTCTTCCATTATGCGGCTGCGTTAATACCGCCATCCTGCTCTGAATTAAATTTCTTTCTTTAAATTTTTCTTCAATTCTTTTCTTCAGAAGTTTTTCCAGGCAATTCATTTCGAACGGAGGAATAAATTGTCCGTCAGGAAGCTGCGGCAATCCTTCATTCTTTCCGCTTACGCCAATAAAGCGCTCTACATAATCGTACCACGGCGCTATGTCTTTATACCTGATGGGCCAGTCAATGCCCACACCTTCTTTACTATTGGCTTCAAAATCCAGATCACTAAAACGAAAAGTATGTCTTGACCAAAGCAAAGATTTACCTCCTACCTGGTTGCCCTGTGTCCAGTCGAAGGGCTTTACCTGTTCATAAGGATGCTCGGTATCTTTTACAAAAAAATGTTTATCATCCTGCCCGAAATGATACACCTTGCTTTGTATAGGATAGGTTTCCAAATCTTCCTGGCTCAGCATATTTCGGTTTGGTAATTCCCATGGATCCATATTGGCAGTGGGATAATCCTTAATATGC
>Ga0209585_10000555_pt1 | contig 14596 bp, 6 predicted proteins | sample NGEPerone_FD_185491 | JGI IMG/M metagenome (GOLD analysis project Ga0209585, IMG submission 185491) | Arctic peat soil microbial communities from the Barrow Environmental Observatory site, Barrow, Alaska, USA - NGEE Permafrost154B-one... | ecosystem: Environmental > Terrestrial > Soil > Wetlands... | reverse complement strand
GCAGTAGCTTCAGGAGCAGCGTCCGGCCGTAGACGGTGAACAGCGCCGCGTCGACCGAGCCGATGACCTTGCTGCTGAGGTAGACCCCGGTCACGACCATGACGGAGACGCAGGCGGCGGCGGGGGGGCCGAACCTCCTCAGAACGGTGCGTCTGAGGTCACGGCTCGGCGCGCCGCTGCGGGCATTCAGGACCAAGGTGACGGCCAGGACGGCCAGACACCCGGCCCAGATGGTGGCCGCGCCCAGATGCGCGGCAGCGGCGATGATCCGGGTGACGTTGGGGGTTGCCCCTGCCCCGGAGTGGCCCAGCATGGCCGTCCCAACGCAGGCCAGGGCTGCCCCCGCCAGCAGCAGTGGCCGGCTGGCTCTGGCCGGAAGGGTTCGCGACCGCGCCATCGCAAAGACCACCAACAGCAGCAGGCCTGCTTCGCGCAGTCCCCACCGTGCGCCATACGAGCTCCACAGCAAGGCCGTCCCGCCAGTGCCGCTGGCGGTGAGCTGGCTGGCGAGCAGGACGACCGCTGCCCCCGCGCCGAGGATGGCTCCGCACACCGAGATCTTCTGCACCAGAAATGCGGCGTGTCCGGAGTCAGGCCCGCCTGCGCGGTCCAGCAGGTGGATGGCCAGCGCGCCTCCCAAAGCTCCGGACAAACCCAGCAGGATGAGCCAGCGCAGCCCGGCTTCCAGCGGCGAGGGCGAAGGCTCGTCCAGACCGCCGGCGGTCACAGGCTGACCCACACCGAATACCAGCACCCCCTTGGTGGAGTGCAGGTCGTCGCTCGAGAGGGTTTCCCACGAGACGCGGTAGGAGCTCTGCCCGAGGGTGGGCAGGTTGGCCATCACCGCGACCGGCTCCTCGGTGCCCCCTGCGCCGCCTTGGCTGACGAGCTTCAGCCCGGTCGGCGTGATGTGTCGGCCAGCGCCATCCACGATGTCGATGTGGGTTGCGCCAAGGACCACCGACTCACTGAAGTCGAGCCGCAGCTGCGACGGCGCCGCCGCCAGCACCTGTCCGTCGGCAGGGGAGCTGGCGGCGAGGAACGCATGGGCTTGTGCGGTTGGCGCGGGACCGGCCAGTGTCGCCGCCACCGCGAGGAGCACCAGCAGGAACCGTGGCACCAGGCCGCCCCGGCTGGCGGCCCCCCAGCGGCGCAACCCGCGCGGGGGGGCAGTCATAGCACAGGGACGTGGCGCAGGTGGAGGGCGCCGGCGTCGATCGAGACCTGCTCATGGGGTCGCAGGGCACCGCGCTTGTTCTGGTACACCAAGTAGTAGGTCTGACCGGCCCGAAGGGTATGGCCCTGTTTCATGAGCGAAACCCTGCTCGTGCTTTCGCCCCGCGCCTCGCTGTGCAGCACCGGAGGGTGTGCGCCGTCCAGCTGGAAGCGGCTCGCCTTCTCCGGGTCGAGCACGACATAGCTCACCGTGATGAGCCCGCCGTCCGCCACCACGGCCACCCGGGAGAACCGCACCCCCAGAGCCTTCTCCATCGCCGCGTTCTGTGGCACGGTCGGGCTTGCCTGGGCCCGGGACTGTACGACGTTGGCGGTGATGAGCGCCACGAGAACTGCCAGGACAGCGATGACCACCCACCTGGCGGGCGTTCTGGTCACTCGTTCGGGTCTGTCGAGGGTGAGCTGAGACATAGTGGAACTTCCTCCCTGATGGCTCCCGGGGTCGCTCAGGGGGTTGCGACCCCGGGAGGGTGTGCGAGCTGCCCTACGGCAGCGTGTTGCGGGTGGACACGAACGAGTCGAAGTACGCCGTTCCCTTCATGCTCGACGCGCCGTTCGAGGTGACCCCGGTGAATACGCCCAGGGTCGCGGTCTCCACCCGCAGGGTGCTGGTGTTGCCGGTCTGGGACACGATCTGCGTCCCATCCCGGAGCAGCTTCAGCGAACCGGCGCTGGCGCCGGTGCCTGGACCTGAGGTCCAGTCGACCCGGATGGTGTGGACCCCAGCCGTAACGTTGACCCAGCTGCTGGTCAGTGCGGTTGCACCCGACCGCGACATGACGGTCCGGAGCTGGTAGGTCCCTGTTTGGGTGGTGCGGTGGAACTGCACCGCAAAGACCTGTGCGCCCGGGTTCCCGGTGCGCGCCTCGAACACGGTGAGCGCGGTGTTGGCACCGGTCCCCGAGGTCAGGGTGTTCGCGTCGAAGAGGAACGACGCGTGGTAGCCCGTCTCAACGCTGGGTGAGTTGTCGGTCACCGAGCTGAGCCGGTTGGCATTGCCACCTGGGAGGGTCACCTGCAGCCCAAGGTTCCCGCCGCCCGCGGGGATGCCCGCATTCGTCGTGACCGTCGTCCCGCCGGTGCTGCTGGACCACCCGAACGGGGAAACGGTCGAGCTGAACCCGTTGGAGAAGATCGCGTTGGGCCTGGATACCGTGACGGTGGTGTTCACCGCGTTGCTCCAGTTCCCGGCGAGGTCCCTGACCCGCAGGTTGAACCGCTGCGACCCCTGGAGGATCCCGGCCAGCGGCACGGTGGCCATGACGTTGGAGCCACTCATACTGAACGTCACGCTCGTGGCTTTGCCAACCCCTGGGTCGGTGGTGCCGAGCCAGAACTCTGCGACTGCTATGCCTGTCTCGCTCACGGGGGCCGTGAGCGTGAGGTCAGCTGCGCCGTTGGTCGGGTTGGGTGTGCCAACGACCGTCACGAGCACCGGAGCCGTCTTGTCGATGACCAGGTCGATCCCGAACATGGTGCCCCAGTTGCCGGCGGCATCCTGCCCGCGGACGAACACGTGGTGGGTGCCCGTCATCGCCTTGACCTGGGAGATGGGGATGAGCCCGTAGACATTCTCGGTCTGAGCGTCCATGGCCCCGTCCACGGCGACCAGCTGGAAGCCGGTGCCGCCGGTTGGGACGGCCACCAGCGGGTCGAGGAAGCCCTCGGCGTCACTGACTGCGTTCTGGAGCCCGCCGCCGCTGTCGCGGTCGGTGATCCTGGCCGAGACGAGCAGGTAGCCAGGGTGGGCGGGGTCGGTCAGGACCCCGTTGGTCGGGTTGGGTCCGACGCTGGCCGCCTCGACGCCGGGACCGGTCAGGTCCACGGGCAGGGAGATGTCCAGCGGTGGGCCCCATAGCCCCAGGGAGTCCTTCGAGTGCACGAAGACGTGGTGCATGCCCTCGCCAAGCGCTAGGACGGCCGCGGCCGGGATGGTCGCGTCCTCGGAGACGACGGCGGCGGTGCGGTTGCGAGCCATCGTCGTGCCGGTGCCTCCCGTACCAAGCGCAGGAGCGGTGTCGAGGAAGTACTCGGCGGCGGTGATGGTGCCACCGGCTGTACGGTCGTCACCGGTCGCCGAGATGTCGACGCCCATGGTGCCGTTGGCGGGTGAGGGGTCGGCGCTGCCGTTGGTGGTCTGCGGTCCGGTCTTGGGCAGGTTGAAGATCACGCCGCCGACCACGCCCCAGTTGCCGGCGCTGTCGAGCGCGCGAACGAGCACGTGGTGCTTGCCCGCGTCGAGGCCGGCCATGACCGCAGTGGTGATCGTGCCCGTTGCGCCGGAAACGTCCACGGTGCCGAAGACGCCGCTCATCGCCGTGCCGTAGCCAACGCCGGTTGTCACGGCGTCGTCGATGACGAGCTCGGCCGCTGTCACTGCGGAACCGCCGGTGGTCGCGTCGCTGAGGTCTGCCGTCACTGTGACATCCGTCAGACCGCTGGAGGGGTTGGGGGTGGCGGTGACGTTCGAGGAGACCGGACCGACGATGTCAGTGCTGGGCGGGGGCGCCGCGGTGTCCAGGAAGGTGAGCATGCCGCCGAAGGCGAGCGACTGAGGGTCAGCGGTGGTCTGCCCGTTGTTGTCCAGGCGGCCGGCTGCCTCGTACAAGGCGATCTTGGACTCCGGGCCGGTTGGCATCGTGACCAGGGTGTCCGCAGTGGCTCCGGGGGGGAGCTCCGCGACCACTTCGGTCTCCGCGTACCTGGCGGCATGACCGTCCTGGGCCACCTGGGTCTGGTCGTTGCCGAGCAGACCCATGGTGTGCGCCTGCGAGCCGACGTTGGCGTAGCGCAGCAGGACCGTGTTGCCCTGGTCTGTGCTGATCGGGTCCGTCGAGGGGAAGGGCTTGCCGTTGATCAACCGGTACTTCGGGGCGAAGCTCCTCATGTCGAAGGTCGCCGGTGCTGCGTTGAGCGCAGGGTCGATCTCACTGAGCACGACCACGGCGTCGTCGTTGTAGGCCGTGCTGGGGAAGCCCGCCACAGTGCCGTATGCCGTGCCGTCGGCGGGACGGACCACGAGTGCGCCCGCCAGGCCCATGGCGACCTGCCGGGTGCCGTTGGCCGTGTGGCCGGCCTCGTAGATGAACGTGCCGGCACGGTCGGCCGTGAAGGTGTAGGGCTTCGGATCATCTGTGGAGCTGATACCAGTCTCCTCGGCAACCGTCGAGAGGCCGGCGATAAACGCAGTCGTCGGCTGCCCCGGGAACGCCAGGGAGACCTTCTGACCGGCTATCTGGTTGTGCAGGATGACCGAGACGGTGTCTCCCTGGTTGACCACCAGCAGCGGCCCTGGTGCGGTCGCCGAGCCAGCCACGCCGGTGCTCGAGAAGCCCCAGATGTTGATTGGCGCACCCCCTAGCATCGAGGTGGTGCCCTCCATCGCGTAGAGGTCACACGTGCGTGTGGTCCCGATCGCAGTGCAGCTGGGGGCCAGCTTGCCCGCGGCGACCGCGGGGATGGCGACCGCGGGGCGCGACATGGCCGACGCGGCGGCATGGGCGCTCAGCGGCATCGCGACCAGGCTGACCGCCGCCACCATGCTCGCGGCGGCCGCAAGCGCAATGCCACGCGGGCTGTGCGAACGGTGGGCTGACGTGTCAGTCGGTTCCATGAGTGTCATCGCCAGTCCTCAGTTCTGGCAACCGAGCGGAGGATCGATGCGGAAGACCGTCATCATCCCTCCGAAGGCTGCGCCGTAGTTGGTGGCTTGTATCAGCGAGTGGCTGTGGGCGATGTGGTAGTACTCGCCGCACTCGTTGTTGGAGGTGATGTTGGTGGGCAGGGGGTTCTTGGTCCCGAGGTAGGGGCTCTCGCTGAACCAGGTGTCCGGGCCCACCAGCAGCTGGTCGGTGATCGCCGGGATCTGCGTGGGAATGGGGTTGGTCAGGGCGTTCCAGTTCTCGACGTCCTTCCAGTCCATCAGTGCGTCAACACTCTGCCCGGGCTGAACGTCCAGGTCGTACTTCTGGTACGACAGGTCCTCACCTGCCGGGCCGGCCATCGCGTGGCCGTCCTTGTTGACCACCCGCTCGTCACTGCCGTGGGGGTGGAACGGGTAGTTGACGGTGCCTGCGTTGAGGTAACGGATAACGGCAGGCAACGGGTTGCTCGAGGAGTTGAACGGTCGGATGTGGACGAGCGCACCGTAGGGCTGGTTGGGCAGCCAGGAGGCGTTGTTGGGTGCGAGCGTGTCCGGCATGGTCCGCCCGTTGATCAGGAAGTACCGGGGCGTGAAGCTGTTCCAGTCGATCGGCTCCGACCTCTCGACCGCCAGGTGCAGGTCCGGGTCCACCTCGGACAGCATGAACACGTACTCGTGTCCCGGGCTGTATGCCGAGTCGGGGCGGTCGTTGACATGACACACGGTTGCGCCGGTCGCACAGGTGCTGCCGCTCGGGCGAACGACCAGGGCGCCATACATGCCCATCTGCACCTGTTTGTTGACGTCAGTGCCGCTCTCGTACAGGTAGGTGCCCGGGGTGCCGGCAATGAAGGTGTAGGTCACCGAGGGGGTCGCCGTGCCTGTCTTGGCGGCTGCACCTTGCACCATCGAGGTCAGCGAGCCGGTCGTGGCAGGTGGGATGGGGGTGGTGTATTGCGGCTGGGCCGGGTTGCCGTTGGCCTTCACGCCCTTTTGTCCCGGGAAGACGATGGACGTCGCCTCAGGCAAGGTGTTGTGCAGGATGACGGTGACGGGCTGCCCCGAGGTCACGCACAGTGTCGGCCCCGGCAGCTGGAAGCCGCGGGTGCTGTTGCCGTAGCTCCACATGTAGATCGAGTTGCCGTCCGGGGTCGACATGAAGCCGTCCTGCGCGGTCAGCGAGAACGTCTGGTGTGCGTCGGTGTCGCACAAGAGCCCTTCGGAGGTGGCCGCGCCGGCAGTGCCGGGGTTGGTCACGGCCGCGGCAATGATGAGCGCAACGACCGTCGCGGCAACGGCGAGGCGCCGCGGGGCGAGGTGGGAAACGAGATTCATGGCATCTCCTCGGTCGGTGTCGTCACGCGTTCGCGACGGTTTGCTGTGGATAGTGGCCGGGAGCCCCGACGAGGATCTTCGTCATCATGCCGCCGTAGCCGGGGCCGCCTCCGTTTTGCAGGTAGGAGTAGCCCCGGTCGTACAGGAGGTACTCCCCGGGGCTGGGCGCCGTGAAGATGACGTCGCGGCTCTCGCCGGGACCCACGTCCACGGTGTTGGTGGTGATGTAGTTGGTGACGCCGTCGCGGCCCCTGAGAAGGCTGGCGTCCTTGGCCACGATCTGCAGGTCGATGTTGTCGACGCTCATCGCGTGGTTCTGGTAGCCAAGGTTGGACATCCGCAGCAGCACCCGCTCACCGGCGTTGCACGTGACCAGCGAGGAGTTCGGCTGGCTCTGTAGCCGGGGGTCGGCGGATGTCAGGTTGCCGTTGGAGTCTCTGCCACCGTTGGCCGCGATCGTGTCCGGGTAACCGCGTCCGTTCAGCAGCCAGAAGCTGGGATCGTAGTCGGTCCAGTCGCTGACCTGGATGTGCGCGTCCCGCCAGTGTGCGGCCGACCACAGCTCGGTGATCATGAAGGCGAACTCGCGGTCGTATCCGGTGCTGCCGTCGCCGTCGTTGTAGGCAAACTTGCTGTAGGGACGGCCCTGGAACGTGATCGGCGTGCCCCTGTTCTGCTTGGGCCGAACGAAGACCATCCCCGTCATGCCCATCTGCACGTGCTCCACGTCCTCGAAGTGGCAGTGGTACATGTACGTGCCGGCGTCGTGAGGACGGTAGAAGTAGTCCAGGTCACGCCCGACCGGGACCGATAGCGAGAGCTCGGGGACACCGTCGAACAGCGGGATCGCGTTGACGAAGCCGTGCCAGTGCAGGGTGTGCCCGTCGAACAGGTCCGGGCGCACCAGCAAGCCGAGGTTGGTCAGCGTGATGGTGATGTCGTCCTCTTCGTCGAAGGCCATCATCGGCGCGCTGATCTGTGCCTTGCCGCGCTGTGCGGCCACCTGGGCGGAGGTGAAGTTCGTGACATCCCGGAAGCCGAACACATAGGTGTCGCGGTTCAAGGGCGCCAGCGAGTCCGGGAAGAACGGCAGGTCGGCGGGGGCTCCTTGCGGCATGGAGACCCAGCCGTCGGTGCCAGCCAGGTGCACCGTCTTCTGCGGGTGCGTCCCCGGCGTGTAGGCGGCAAGCCCAGGTGCCGCACCGGCCACCGGGGCGACGAGCAGCCGGGAGCCGAAGACAGTGGCACCAGCCACGACCGCTCCTCCGGTGAGGAACGACCGGCGGTTGAAGCCGGGGAGTGATCTGTTCTCGTTCACGGGATCTCCAGAAGGCTGAGTCGGGTGGGGGCGGGGGTTGACCGGGATGGTGGTCATGGCAGCTGGTCCGAGCCAGCGTCGTACCGGTTGAGCAGCGAGGGCCGGGGCTGGCCGTCGATGTCCGGGGTGGGCGCGCTGACGGTGTAGGTCCAGCCCGAACCACCTGGCCCCCACCGCACGAGCGTGCTGGCGGCACCTCGTCCTCGGGCGGAAGAAGCCGCAGGAGGCGGAGTCAGGTGGTAGTTGCCCATCAGGCTCAGTGGCAGGATCTCTGTCACGATCACCGCCTGCCGGAAGGCCGGGTAGGTGCGCAGGGGGGCGATGTCCACCGTGACGTCGAAGGGACTCACGAAGAGCGGGTCGCTGCCCGCGGTCAGGTTGTCGGTTCCCTGGGTCGTCTGGATGACGGAGCTGATCGGCGAGAGCGGGCCCGAGCCGTCCGTGGAACCCATGTCCCAGTTGTTGGCGGCGCCGGTGGTGATGCCGTCGAGGATGCCGCCGCTGTAGCTGCCGGCACGGTTGTCCCAGAAGATGTCATTCAGCAAGGTCGGCTTGCTGAACGTGGTGGCGGCCAGCGTTGCCGAGCCGTTGAACAATGTCGTATTGCGCAACCTGGCCTGCAACGGGTCGCTGTTGGCGCCTGTCGAAAGACCTGCTGGGGCTGGACTGCCGTCGCTGGTCACCGCTGTGGCCGTGGTGATGTTCTTGGCCACCGTGTTGTTCACGATGTTCACGAAGGCCGCGTCATCCAGGGCCAGTCCGCCGCCCTCATGGGCCGAGACGTTGTTGCTGATGGTGTTGTTGGTGATCGAGATGGTCTCCGGGTTGGACCGGCGGACATGGCTGCCGCTTGTCTGCAGCAACCGGAGTCCGCCGCCATCGTCGTTGGCCAAGTTGGCCTGGATCACGTTGGCATCGATGGTTACCGGACCCGAACCCTCGGACAGCTGTGTCGGGAGGGCCGGCAGCTCACCGGCGACCATGACGCCGCCGCCTTCGTCGTAGGAGGCGTTGAACCAGATCCGGTTGTGGCTGATCTTGCCGCCCGAGGCGTTGTAGCCGAAGGCCGAGACCGCGCCGCCGTACTCGGCGGAGTGGTTTCCGCAGATGGCGTTGGCGTCGACCAGGTAGTTGTTGCTGCCGGTGAACAGCCCGACACCGCCGGCGAGGTTGGTGCCGCCGTTGTCACGGATCTGGTTGTGCGCCAACACGAGGTTGTCGTTGTTGTTGTCACCGACGTAGGGGGTACCCACGCGAACGCCTCCGCCGTAGGAGCCGCCGTTGCCGCGGATCACGTTGTCGGTGAGCTGAAGGCCTCTGACATTGCTGTGCACGTAGATGCCGCCGCCCTGGGTGATCAGCGCGCCGGTGGCGCCGTATGGCGTGGCGACCCCGCCGGTGATCGCGTTGACATTGCCTGCGAAGTCAGACTGGGCCCCGCCAGTGATCGTGAAGCCGTCGATCGTCGTGGGGTAGGACGCAGGCACGTTCCCAGAGGGGTCGTTGAGCACGGTGACCACGGCTGCATCCGGCACCGCCGGGTTGCCGGAGTAGTTCAGGCCGCTCAGTAGCGTGATCCAGTTGGCTCCGCTCGGGAGGTCGGGGTTGAAACCGGCCCCGTCGATGATCGATCCCGGCACGTAGGTCGCGCCCTGGAACCCGCCTGGGCCCACACCCTGGATGTGCACCTGACGGTGCACGATGACGTTCTCCGTGTACTCACCCAGCGGGTTGTCGGTCGTCTGGGCGTTGGGCCAGACCACCACCAGCCAGTACCTGTGGCTGTTGTTTCCGTGAGCCGCCTCGAGCGCGGCCTGGATGGTGGAGTAGTGACCCGGGGCTGAGCCGCCCACCTCGGCGATCAAAGGGTTGGTGGCGGAGTTGCCCTGAGTGCCCGACGTTCCCAGGACCTGGATGGTCAGGGCGTTGTAGGTCGACAGGCCGTTGCTCGCAGTGATACTGAGTGCGACCGCTCCCAAGGGCGTCGAACTCGGCACTGTGAAGACCACCTTCGTGTCCGACCAGGAGCTTGTGGTAGTCGTAACGCCGTTGAGCTTGAGGTCGGCGAGGAGAGTCCGGGTCGCACCGAAGCCGATGCCGTTGACCGTCACCACCCGCCCCGTGGTCCCGCGAACGTACGGGTGGTCGACTGCGAACACCTGAGGTGAGGTGGCTCCGAGGTCGCACATGGTGGGGTTGGCCACCGTGGTGTCCGGTCCAAGGACCGTCGCAGCCACCTGGGTCGGCGCTTCGTCGGTCACCGTGTAGAGCCCGGGCCAGCCCTGGAAGTTCGTGGCGATTGTCCTGAACCTTGGGTTGTAGTCGGGGTTCTGTGCGCCGGGTTGACCTGGGTCGTTACCCACGAACCGGTACATGTTCGGGCACGGGCCTGCGGGCACCGGGCAGTTGAACGTGTCCGTGGAGGGGACGAGGGCCTCGTAGAGGCCGTTGAAGTCGGTGTGCGTGGTGTAGCTCAGCCGACCGAAGGAGTCGTACAGGCCCACCGGCACGAAGGGCAGGCCCTGGGCCTCGCCGTAGTTGACGCTGCGCTTGTCCAGGGTCAGGCCCAGGTCGTTCAGCGTCAGCCCCCAGAAGTGGGTCGGCAGGGGGACGTCGGTGAACAGGTTGAAGTTGGGTGCGGTGGCCTGGCTGTCGCGCACCGTGACCAGCTTGTCAGCGCACGAGGGACGGTCCAGGCCTTCGAACGGGCTGCCGCCGCCGTCCAGGAAGGCCTGGTTGGTGACCTCTACGTTGTGCAGTGCGCCGGCGCAGTCCGAGACGATGCCGCCGGTCTGCGAAGGTGGCTGGCTCGGCGGCAGCGGGGTTGCCCGCGGCGCCGGAGCGGCGTTGTCGGCCGCGTCCGGGGTGGCCGGGGGGTAGTTCTGCTGGGGCAGGTAGGTGTCTCCGTCAAAGACGTTGACGTCCTCCTCGGAGGTGGCCTTGTACATCGGCTTGCCGCCAACAGGGTTGTCGGGGATGTCCACGGAGACGATGTAGTCAGCGGGGCGAAGGTCCTGCTCCTCGCCGGCTGGCAGTGGTGCGTAGAGAGCCAGCCCGCCCGGGTTGTGGACGGTGTCGGTTGCCGGCCACAGGTTCAGCTTCGAGGTGCCGAACCCGTAGTTGCCGTTGACGGTCTGACCCGCCGAGGTTGGGTCGGTCGTGTCGCTCGGGCCGACGGCGACGCCCATCATCGGCGCCTCCACGCACATGCGTGACTCGTCGGCAAGGGTGGTCGGGTTGATGATTGTCCCGAAGTCGGGCAGGGCCTTCTGGTCGGTCAGCAGCGCTCCGTTGTACTGCCGGGCCGTGCAGCCTCGCGGTGGCGCCCAGGTCTCGGACGTGTACGCGTCCTGGAGCTCCGGTCCCTTGACCAGGGCCCCACGGTCTGCGCTTGTGGAGTCCAGGGGCACGATCTGCTTGCCCTGACGGCAGGTGTTGGCCTTCTCGGCGTCGGTTGTCGCGGTGCAGGGGACCGATGCGTAGAGGCGAACGTCGACGTTCGGGATGCCGGGCGAGTAGCCCTCGGTCGCTGCCTGGGCCGGGTCGAGCTCGTTCCGAGTCGTGTCGTAGCTGACGGTCCCGACGATGCCTCCGTTGGTGCCGGCGTCGTAGGGCTGCACGCCCCAGTCGATCTGGCTGCCCAGGCCGATGATGGGCAGGAAGTTGAGGTCCACCAGGGCGCCGAGCTTGGTCGTCGCCTTCGTCTCGTTCTCACCCCGGTAGGTGATACCGGTCGTCTTGTAGCGTGTGTCGAAGGCCTCCAGCACCAGCCACTTGCCCATCGGGTAGGTCTCCGCGATGTCATAGGTGCCGCTGTCGTCGGTGGTGACCGCGTTCGTGGCCTGGTCCATCATCGAGTTGTCGCGCTCACGGACGGTCAACGGGAAGGCGGGGATGCCCTCCTCGCCGGTGTCACGCTTTCCGTTGGCGTTGGTGTCCACGAACACACTGCCGTGGATGTGGGTGAACCATCCGACGAGGAGCTCCACGCCGACGTCGGTCAACGCTCCGTTGGCGACGTCAACGTTGACGCTCCACAGGATGTAGTCCTGGTCGTCGTCCCACATCGTCAGCTGGTAGGTGCCGTTGGGAACGTTCTTGATGTCGAAGGAGCCGTCGACAGCACCACGGCCGACGTAGATCTGGGCATCACCGGCTCCAAGGTCGGACAGAGCAACCCATGGCGACTTGATCGGGGCTCCCACCTTCGTCCCGGCGAACCCGTCCGGCCCAACCTGGCCACCTGTGCCGCCGACGTATGGCAGCCCCGCATTCACGACGCCCTTGATCTCACCGGTTGGCACGTTCGTGCGCGGGATCCTAATCGCCTGCGTGCGAACGAAGCCGAACTGCACGGACGGCACCAGCTCGGTGCCCTTCAGCTGCTCGGTGTCGTAGCCCGTGGCGCCTTCCTGGCTCCAGATGTCGTGGTCGTGGCCACCCTCCAGGGTCGTGGTCTGGACCCACTGGTAGGTCTGGCCGGCGGCGGGGACCGGCGGCGTCACCGTGGCGGCGAAGCGGTTGGGCCCCATGTTGGGGATGACAATCTCACCGGTCGCGTTGCTGACACACCTACCTGTTGAGGCGGGGTCGATCACGGGCTTGCCAGAGTCAAAGGCGATGGGGTTGTTCGGGCGCTGGGCGTCAGTCCACAGGCGCTGATTTCCGGCCGAGTCCGTCACAGGCAAACCGGTGGCCGGGTCTGTCGTGGTGTGCATGTACTTGGTGCAGATGGCGTTGCCGTAGTAGTCGACGCTGGCGGGGCCGAAGACGTCCGAAAGGTGCGCGGTGAAGTCGGCCAACCCCTGCTCGGCGTCGACCTCGTAGGTCGCGTCCACGGGCATGTTGTCGTTGAACACCTGAATCCGCAGGGTGGTCAGCGGCAGTGGTGTCGGGTTCATCTCGACGATCACCGGTGTGGCCGTCTGGCCGTCAGCCACAGTGAAGTGCTGGCCGTCGATCTTGAAGCCGTCCGCCATCACCGAGATGAGGTATCTGCCGACCGGAAGGCCGTCCAGTGCCTGGGTGGAGCTCAGGTCGTCCTGGTTACCCTGGGCGATGACGGGGGCCTGCCCCGCGGTGTTGCGGATCGAGGGCCACTGACACGTGTCGGCAAACTGCGGGTCCGTGCTGCCCACAGCGCCGGCGGAAGCCGGAAGGCACTTGTCGGTGCCCTGGTTGAGAGCTGTGCCGGGATCACCGACGTCGTCCAGGTTGATCAGCCACTTGTATGCGGTGATCGCATCACCTTGGTGAACGAAGCCCGGGCCGCTGTTGACCGACCGGGCACTGTTCACCAGCAACGTAATGCTGCCCGGCGTGGCCGCCGCGGCCGGCGGCGCCCAAGGCGGCACCGTGAGCTGGGCGATGACGACTGCCAGCGTCGCCAGAACTACGACTACTGCTCGTCCGCGGGTGACCCGACGTTCCATGACGACCTCCACTGTGGGGACCTTTGCTTGAGTGTCGGGTTAGGAGAGCCTTCGCTAAGGCCACCGAACAGTCACCTCACGCAACGTTCATGTCCGGCCATGTGGGCGTCATCGACCGTCACCCGACGGTCATGTGTCTGTCATCCAGCCGCGGCACGTCACGACGTTGGGACAAGGCGCTGTGGAGTCCAAAAACGTTGCTGTGCAACGCTTGTGGCCACTGCCGCAGGTATCTGAAGGCGATCTCGCCAGGCAATCTCGCCAGGCAATCTCGCCACTCTGGTTGGTCAGGCGAGTGATACGTCGCAGTAACTCGTCTCATACGTTTGGTGGAACGATGAATCCTCCGAACTACTGTTGAGGTAAGCCTTACCAATTCCTATCCTGAGTGAGCGTCTCAGTTGCGTGTGGCGGCCCCAACGGGCCGCCTTTGCGGAAGACAGGGGTTGGGCATGAGGTCTGTTTTCGGTGTTGGAGGGGTGGGTTAGCCCATGGCCCTCTTGCTTGTGGTGGACGACGAGCCGCGAATTCGCACCGTCCTGAACCGGTCGCTCTCGGCCCAAGGCCACACCATCTACGAGGCATCCGATGGTCAGGCTGCGCTGGAGCAGCTCGAATCTCGTGACGTGGACCTGGTGCTCCTCGACCTCGTGATGCCGCGGCGTAGCGGGCTCGACGTCCTCAACGACATGAAGCAGCGCATAGCCAGCCCGCCAGTCATCGTGCTGACCGCCGTCACCGACATATCGGCCCGAATCCAGGCGCTCGATCGGGGCGCAGTGGACGTCGTCGCCAAACCTTTCTCCACCTCAGAACTGTCCGCCCGCATCCGACGACACCTGCACCAGACGCCGGCGCCGTCGGGTGAGCAGCGCTACCTCGAGGCCGGCGGCGTGCAGCTCGACCTCCACCGCCGCCGTGCACTCACCGCCACAGGGCCGGTGAGCCTGACCGGGCGCGAGTTCGCCCTGCTGGCCCACCTGATGCGTCGCAGCAACGACGTGTGCTCGCGGGAGGAGCTGCTCCACGACATCTGGGACCTGAGCTTCGATCCCGGCAGCAACGTGGTCGACGTGTGTGTGCGCCGACTGCGCTCGAAGCTGCAGCCAACCCCTCCGATCGAGACGGTGCGCGGTGCCGGCTACTGCTTCTACGATGAGTGAAGGCGCCCGACTCACGGGCAGGTTCGACCCCGGCCGGTTCAACCGCCGTCACCTCGTCGCGGTGTGGACGGTGTGGGCTCTGGCCTGCGCAACCGTAATGTTCGTGCGGCCCGGCCAGGAAACAATTCCTTATCACCTGGGCTGGGCAGGCTTCGCGCTTGCCTTCGGACTCGGCACCTGGAGCAGGTGGCAGCTGGTGACGGCGCTGGCCTGGTACACGCTCGCGACAGGGGTTGCCCTCGAGCGGAGCTGGCTGCTCGGCCGCATCGGATGGGACGAGACCACCGAGATCCCCTTGATGTTCCTGCTCACCCTGCTGATGGTGTGGCACGTCCGGCGCCGCCAGGCTGCGCTGGGTCACATCACGAGGCTCGCCGCCCGCGACATACAAGCCTCTCTTGACCGTGAGCAGCTGATGCGGCTGACCTCCCATGAGCTGCGCACTCCGCTGACCATCGCGCAGGGCTAC
>Ga0209585_10000554_pt1 | contig 14619 bp, 10 predicted proteins | sample NGEPerone_FD_185491 | JGI IMG/M metagenome (GOLD analysis project Ga0209585, IMG submission 185491) | Arctic peat soil microbial communities from the Barrow Environmental Observatory site, Barrow, Alaska, USA - NGEE Permafrost154B-one... | ecosystem: Environmental > Terrestrial > Soil >... | reverse complement strand
AACAACCCCTTTGCTCCCAGCCAGGGAATGCCCCGCCCACAGGGTGGCCGTCCGGCTCCTGCCGGTGCCGGCGGTCCCCGCCCTGGTGCCCCGCGCCCGAACCCGGGCATGATGCCCGATCGCGCAGGGGTCGCTCGCCCCGGTGATCGTGCCGCTCGCGGTGGCGCTCCCGGTCGTCCCGGCGCGGGTGCCGGTGGCGGTTTCGCCGGTCGCCCCGGCGGTGGTGGCGGTTTCGCCGGTCGCCCAGGCGGTGGTGGCGGCGGTCGTCCGGGTGGACCCGGTGGCCGTGGCGGCACCCAGGGTGCTTTCGGCCGTGGTGGCGGGCGTCCGGTTCGCGGACGCAAGTCCAAGCGCGCCAAGCGTCAGGAGTTCGAGCAGATGCAGGCCCCGTCACTGGGCGGTGTCACTGTTCCTCGCGGCGACGGCAAGACGGTCATCCGGGTGCGTCGTGGGGCCTCGCTGACGGACTTCGCCGACAAGATCAACGCCAACCCGGCGAGCCTGGTCACGGTGCTCATCCACCTGGGCGAGATGGCCACGGCCACGCAGTCCCTGGACGAAGAGACGTTCCGCGCGCTCGGAACCGAGCTCGGCTACGACATCGAGGTTGTCTCTCCGGAGGACGAGGAGCGCGAGCTGCTCGGACAGTTCCACATCGACCTTGATGCCGAGCTGGCTGAAGAGGGCGACGAAGATCTCAAGCCTCGTCCGCCGGTCGTGACCGTCATGGGTCACGTCGACCACGGAAAGACCCGGCTGCTGGACGCGATCCGCTCCGTGAAGGTCGCACAGCATGAAGCCGGTGGCATCACCCAGCACATCGGTGCCTACCAGGTTCGCTCGGAGCACGAAGGCGTTGAGCGCGCCATCACGTTCATTGACACCCCCGGACACGAAGCCTTCACGGCGATGCGTGCCCGTGGTGCCAGGGTCACCGACATCGCGATCCTCGTGGTCGCAGCCGATGACGGCGTCATGCCGCAGACCATCGAGGCACTTAACCATGCCCAGGCCGCTGGTGTGCCGATTGTGGTCGCGGTCAACAAGGTGGACAAGGAAGGGGCCAACCCCGACAAGGTTCGCCAGCAGCTGACCGAGTACAACCTGGTGGCCGAGGAATACGGCGGCGAGACGATGTTCGTCAACGTCTCGGCCAAGGAGCTGACCAATATCGACACGCTTCTCGAGGCCGTGCTGCTGACAGCCGACGCGGCCCTTGATCTGCGAGCCAATCCCGACAAGGACGCCCGCGGAGTTGCCATCGAAGCTCACCTCGACAAGGGTCGTGGCCCCGTCGCCACGGTTCTGGTCCAGTCCGGAACGCTGCGCATCGGTGACTCGATCGTGGCCGGCGGTGGCTACGGCCGCGTCCGTGCCATGCTCGACGAGCACGGTGACACGGTCGAGGAGGCCACGCCTTCGCGTCCGGTCATGGTTCTCGGCCTGACCTCGGTGCCCGGCGCCGGTGACACGTTCCTGGTGGCACCCGACGACCGCACCGCCCGTCAGATCGCAGAGCGTCGCGAGGCCGCCCAGCGTGCGGCCAGCCTGGCCAAGCGCCGCAAGCGGATCAGCCTCGAGGACCTCAACGAGGCCCTGGCCGCTGGCAAGGTCGACAACCTCAACCTCATCATCAAGGGTGATGTGTCGGGTTCTGTTGAAGCGCTCGAGGACGCCTTGCTCAAGATCGATGTCGGCGACGAGGTCGACCTGCGGATCATCCACCGTGGCGTCGGCGCGATCACCCAGAACGACGTCAACCTGGCGACGGTCGACAGTGCCGTCATCATCGGCTTCAACGTGAAGCCGGCAGAGCGGGTGGCCGAGCTGGCCGATCGCGAGGGCGTGGACATGCGCTTCTACTCGGTCATCTACTCGGCGATCGACGACATCGAGGCAGCCCTCAAGGGGATGCTCAAGCCCGAGTACGAAGAGGTCCAGCTGGGCACCGCCGAGGTGCGTGAGGTCTTCAAGTCCTCCAAGTTCGGCAACGTGGCCGGTTCGTTGATCCGCTCCGGCGAGATCAAGCGCGGCACCAAGGCGCGGATCATCCGTGACGGTGTGGTCGTCGGCGAGGGCATCGAGATCACCGGTCTGCGTCGTTTCAAGGACGACGTGGTCGAGGTTCGCGAGGGCTTCGAGTGCGGTATCAACCTCGGTAGCTTCAACGACATCAGGGTTGACGACGTCATCGAGACCCACGAGATGCGCGAGATCCCGCGCACCTGATCGTGGCTGACCCCGGTGAGCGGGCTGGTTGGCTTCAGCCCGCCCGCTCACCAGGGGCCTGCCCCTCACCGGGGTACTGAGACGACAGCGGATCCTCGTTGCCTGCCCCACGGCACGTCATCTTTGTAGCCTGTCAGTTTGTAGCCTGTCATTTCCTAGGAGAGTAAGGACCATGGCCGATCCGGCCCGCGCGAAGAAGATTGCAGACCGCATCAAGGTTCTGGTGGCCGAGACGCTGGAGTACCGCGTCAAGGACGAACGACTGGGTTTCATCACGATCACCGACGTCAGGGTGACCGGCGATCTGCAGAATGCGTCGGTCTTCTACACCGTCTTCGGTGGTGAGGCCGAACGCGCCGAGACGGCGGCGGCTCTGGAGTCTGCCAAGGGCAAGCTCCGCTCGGCGGTCGGCAAGGGCATCGGCATCCGGCTCACTCCCACGCTGGAGTTCATCCCCGACGCGCTGCCGGAGGGCGCGGCCCACCTCGAGGGACTGCTCCTGACGGCCAAGCAGCGCGATGCGGAAGTGGCGGAAGCCGCGGCCGGTGCCACCTATGCCGGTGACGCAGATCCGTACAAGAAGACGGTCGACGAAGACCGCGCTGAGGATGACGCCGTGCCCACCTCCGACGAACCGGCCGAGCACGGCGACGGAAAAGCCGGCGCAGGCGATGATGCCGCAGACGATGCCCACCCCTGACGGCCTGCTCATCGTCGACAAGCCGGCCGGGTGGACCAGCCACGACGTCGTCGCTCGTTGCCGGCGCTTGTGCGGCACCCGCAAGGTCGGCCATGCCGGGACCCTGGACCCGATGGCCACGGGTGTTCTCGTTCTGGGCATCAATCGGGCCACCAAGCTTCTGACGTTCCTGGTGGGGTGTGACAAGACGTACACCGCGACGATTCGCCTGGGTCAGTCCACGATCACCGATGACGCAGACGGTGAGATCACGATGTCCCACGATGTCGGCGCTCTGAGCCCCGAGGCGGTTGAGCATGCCGTCGCCGATCTCACGGGTGAGATCTCCCAGGTGCCCAGCGCGGTCAGCGCGATCAAGGTGGACGGGCAGAGGTCCTATGCGCGAGTGCGTGCGGGACAGGACGTGGTTCTGTCCGCCCGGCCGGTCACTGTCAGCAGGTTCGACGTCCTACAGCACCGGACCCGAACCGCGTCCGGTCAGGGGGTCTGGGACCTTGACGTCATCGTGGACGTGTCGTCGGGCACCTATATCCGGGCGCTGGCCCGAGACCTCGGAACAGCCCTGGGCGTGGGCGGGCACCTGACTGCGCTGCGGCGTACCCGCGTCGGGAGGTTCGGGATCGACAGCTCACATTCGCTCGAGGATCTTGAGGTGGCCAGCGAGGCGGACGACATACCGGTGATCACCTTGTCGCAGGCCGCGCGGGACTCTTTTGTCGTGCGCGAGCTGAGTGCACCCGAGGCCACCGCGGTCGGCCACGGACAGCGCATCCCCTCCAAACCGGCAGGGCGCAGCGAGCCGATTGCGGCTTTCGCGCCCGAGGGACACCTGGTCGCCGTGCTTGACGAGAGTGGCACGCTGGCCAAGGCTCACGTCGTATTCACGTAGAGTGTCCTCAATGTTGCGATGGACCGATCTCTCCCAGATCCCACCGGGCTACGGCCCCAGTGTGGTGACCTTGGGCAACTTCGACGGCGTGCACAAAGGCCATCGAGCAGTACTGTCCACCGTCGTGGCGCGGGCCCGCTCAGAAGGCGCCCACGCGGTCGCCGTCACCTTCGACCCGCACCCGGTCGCCGTCCTGCACCCTGAGCGCGCGCCGCAGATCATCACCTCACCCGAGCAGCGCCTCGACCTGCTCGCGTCCACCGGACTGGACGCGGTGCTGGTCATGGAGTTCACCCACGAGTTCGCCCTGTTGACCCCAGAGCGCTTCGTGGTCGATGTCTTCGTCAAAGGGCTGGGCGCGAGCATAGTCGTCGTAGGCGAGGACACCCGGTTCGGTGTCCGCAACTCCGGCGACGTCGACACATTGCGCCAGCTCGGTGTCGAGCACGGCTTCGAGGTGCTCACTCTCGTAGACATTGGCGAGGGGGGTCGCTGGTCCTCCAGCCGGGTTCGCGCCCTGGTGGCGGCGGGCGACGTCGCAGCTGCGGCCGAGATCCTTGGACGTCCCCATCAGGTCACCGGTGAGGTCGTGCACGGTGACCACCGCGGGCGCGAGCTGGGCTATCCCACCGCGAACCTGAGTCAGGAGTCCGCGGGGCTGATTCCCGCAGACGGGGTGTACGTGGGCCGGCTGATCCGGCCGAAGCTGCCCGATCGTGACGTTGAGCGCGTGCAGCCGGCCGCGATATCGATCGGCACCAACCCGACCTTTGCGGGCACCGAGCGCCGGGTCGAGGCCCACGTCCTGGATCGCTCCGACCTCGATCTCTACGGCGAGACCGTGGTTGTGGAGTTCATCGAACTACTGCGGCCGACCCTGAAGTTCGACTCCATCCAGGACCTCATCCGGCAGATAGCCGACGACGTCGAGCGCGCCCGGGCGGTGCTCTCCTCCACGGTCGCGTGATCTGGTCCCGCACCGACTGGGGGCTGTTCATCGGTGGACTCGGTCTCTCACTCATCGGGGCTCTGCTGGTCTGGTCGGCCACCCGGCACCAGTCCGGCTCGCAGTATCTGGCCCGCCACCTGCTCAACACCGGCATCGGCATGGCCCTGGCGGCAGCGCTCACCCTGGTGGACTTTCGCGGGTTGCGTGCCTACGCTCCGTGGCTCTATCTGGTTTCGGTTGCCGGCCTCGTGCTCGTGATGACCCCGGTCGGCTCGACCATCAACGGATCACACTCGTGGATCCAGCTGCCCGGTGGCTTCTCCGTCCAACCCTCGGAGTTCGCCAAGGTAGCCCTGTGCGTCGGCCTGGCGGTCATCCTCGCGGAGCGCGGAGAGCGAGGACAGCCACCGGCCCATCGCGATGTCGCGCTCGCCTGGGTCGTGGCCGGCATACCGATTGGCCTCGTGCTGCTGCAGCCCGACCTGGGCTCGGCAGTCGTCCTGGCAGCACTGGCCCTCGGGGTGATCGCGGTGTCGGGGGCCCCGAAACGCTGGGTGGTCGCCGTGATGGCGGTCGTGCTCATCGGCATTGCCGTCGCCTGGACGACCCCGGTCCTGAGCCAGTACCAGCGGGACCGGCTCACCACCTTCGCCAACTCATCAGCGGATCCGCAGGGCATTGGCTACCAGTCCCACCAGGTCAGTATCGCGATCGGTTCGGGTGGGTGGCAGGGCCAGGGGCTTTTTCAGGGGCGTCAGACCCAAGGTGGCTTCATCCCCTACCAGCAGACCGACTTTGTCTTTTCGGTGGCCGGAGAGGAGCTGGGGTTCGTGGGCAGCGTGGGTCTGCTGCTGATCCTGGGTTTCCTGATAGTGCGCACGCTGATGATCGCGGTGAGGGCCAAAGACGTCTTCAGCCGACTTGTCGCCCTTGGCGTCGCCTGTTGGTTTACCGTCCAGATCTTCGAGAACGTGGGGATGAACCTGGGCATAATGCCGGTGACTGGTCTTCCATTGCCGTTCGTGTCTTACGGTGGCTCCAGCATGTTCGCCTGCTGGCTGGCCCTGGGCCTGGTCAACAACGCCCATTTGTCCGGACTTTACGAACAACGCAAGCGCTGACATCATCCGATGTCTGCCCAGATCACACATCAGGAGTGAAGAATGGCCTTCTCGGCGAGCGATGAGCACAACGACCTCTCCCTCATCGAGCATCGGGCACGTTCGGTGGCCCACCTGTTCGTCGACCGAGTTGCCAGGACTCCGGAACAAGAAGCCTTCCGGTTCCCCCGGGGCGCCGCTTGGGAGTCGGTCACCTGGGGCCAGGTTGATGCCCGCGTGCGCCAGATAGCAGCGGGTCTGGTGGCCTTGGGGATCGAGTCCGAACAGCGTGTGGCAATAGCCTCCAGCACTCGGTACGAGTGGGTGGCCGCCGACCTGGCCGTGATGCTGGCCGGCGCTGCGACGACCGCCATCTATCCTTCGACCGCCGAGTCCGACGTGATCTACATCGTGGCCGACTCCCAGAGTCGCATCGTGTTCGCTGAGGATGACGCACAGATCGCCAAGCTTCGCGCCAACCGCTCGGCGCTGCCCGAGCTGGTCAAGGTTGTCACCTTCGACGGAACGGCCGATGGGGACTGGGTCATCTCCCTTGACGATCTGGAACAGCTGGGCGCAGCGCACCTGGAACAGGCGCCGTCGGTTCTGCACGAACGGATTGAAGCCATCGAGCCGCAGCATCTGGCCACGCTCATCTACACCTCCGGGACCACGGGGCGCCCCAAGGGAGTCCGCCTCTCCCATGACTGCTGGACCTATGAGGCTGCAGCGGTCGACGCGATCGGCCTGCTGAACAAGGACGACCTGCAGTACCTCTGGCTGCCGCTGGCCCACGTCCTGGGCAAGGTGCTGCTCACCCTCCCGCTGCAGATCGGATTTCCCACCGTGCTCGACGGGCGGGTGGACAAGATCGTGGAAAACCTGGCCGTCGTCTCGCCGACGTTCATGGGTGCGGCTCCACGCATCTTCGAGAAGGCCTACGCCCGGATCTCGACCACCATGAGCGCCGAGGGTGGCGCGAAGGCCAAGCTCTTCCAGTGGGCTGTCGGGGTCGGTGGTCGGGTCGCCGCCCTGCGCGCAGAAGGGCGCTCGGCCTCTCCCTTGCTGGCCGCTGAGTTCGTGATCGCGGATCGGCTGGTGCTGCACAAGATCCAGGCGCGGTTCGGCGGCAGGATCAGGTTCTTCATCTCCGGGTCGGCTGCACTCAACGCCGATGTGGCCCGGTGGTTCGACGCTGCCGGCATGCTCATCCTGGAGGGCTACGGGCTGACCGAGTCCAGCGCCGCGTCCTTTGTCAACCGGCCGGGCTCATACGCCTTCGGAAGCGTCGGTTGGACGTTGCCGGGCACCGAGGTCCGGATCGCCCCCGACGGGGAGATCCTGCTCAGGGGACCGGGCGTCATGGCGGGCTATCACAACCTGCCGCAGGACACTGCCGAGGCTGTGGACCCGGACGGCTGGCTGCACTCCGGGGACATCGGCAATCTGGATGAACGCGGTTTCCTGCGCATCACCGACCGCAAGAAGGACCTGTTCAAGACCTCCAACGGCAAGGATGTGGCCCCCTCCGCCATCGAGTCGATCTTCCAGGGGGTGTGCCCGTACGCCAGTCAGCTGATCGTCGAGGGTGAGGGGCGCACCTTCGTGTCCGCGCTGGTCGCCCTTGACCCTGACGCCATGGCGGGCTGGGCGGCGACCAACGGTATGGCCGGCCTGCCCTACGGCGAGCTCGTCGGCTCGCCCGCGGTTCACCAGCTGATTCAGGGCTACATCGACGAGCTCAACGCCAAGCTCAACCACTGGGAGACGATCAAGAAGTTCGTCATCCTTGATCGGGATCTGTCCATCGAAGAGGGCGAGTTCACCCCGAGCATGAAGCTCAAGCGCCGGGTCGTCGCCGACAAGTACAAGAAAGAGCTGGACTCCCTCTACGCTTAAACCCATGCTCGAAGGCGCTCGCGATACCGGACCCACCGGCGCTTCCCTGTTCTCACGCCTGGAGCCGCTGCTGGAGCAGGTGAGCAAACCGATCCAGTACGTCGGCGGTGAGCTCAACTCCACGGTCAAGGACTGGAACTGCGGCGGGTTCGGCCCGCAGGGCCAGGAGCTGACCGCACGCTGGGCCCTGATGTACCCCGACGCCTACGAGGTCGCGCTGCCCAATCAGGGCGTCATGATCCTGTACGAGGTCATCAACGAACGACGCGATGCCCTTGCCGAACGCACGTATTCCGTGTGGCCGGACATGGAGGCGCTGCTGCGGGGCGAGGGCGTCTCGCAGTTCACCGTTGACGGACACCGGGCGGTGCGTGACTTCGACCTGCTCGGCGTCTCCTTCTCCACCGAGCTCGGCTACACCAACCTGCTTACCGCCCTCGATCTGGCCGGCATACCGCTGCACGCGCGTGAGCGGGGCGAGGCTGACCCGATCGTCATCGCCGGGGGACACGCGGCGTTCAACCCCGAGCCGGTGGCGGACTTCATCGACGCGGTGGTCGTGGGCGACGGCGAACAGGCAGTTCTTGAGGTGACGGAGCTGGTGACGACATGGAAGGCGCAGGGTCGCCCTGGGGGCCGGCACGAGCTGCTCCTTCGACTGGCGCGCACCGGTGGGGTCTACGTGCCGGCGTTCTACGACGTCGACTACCTGCCCGACGGCCGGATCAAGCGCGTCGCCCCGGCGGCCAGTGCGTCCGGGGTGCCGTGGCGCGTCTCCAAGCACACGGTGATGGATCTGGACGCCTGGCCATACCCGAAGAAGCCGCTGGTGCCGTTGGCTGAGAGCGTGCACGAGCGGATGTCGGTCGAGATCTTCCGCGGCTGCACCCGCGGTTGCCGCTTCTGCCAGGCCGGCATGATCACCCGCCCGGTTCGCGAGCGATCCATCACCGGTATCGGCGAGATGATCGAAACAGGTTTGGCAGCAACGGGATTCGACGAGGTGGGTCTCCTCTCGCTGTCGAGCGCCGACCATTCGGAGATTGCCGAGATCGCCAAGGGTCTGGCCGACCGCTACGAAGGCACCCAGACGGGTCTGTCCCTGCCGTCGACCCGCGTGGATGCCTTCAACATCGACCTGGCCAACGAGCTGACCCGGGGCGGGCGCCGCTCCGGCCTCACGTTCGCCCCTGAGGGCGGATCAGAGCGCATTCGCAAGGTCATCAACAAGATGGTCAGCGAGCAGGACCTGATCAACACTGTCACCGCCGCCTACTCGGCCGGCTGGCGCCAGGTGAAGCTGTACTTCATGTGTGGTCTGCCGACCGAGACCGACGAGGACGTGCTTCAGATCGCCGACCTCGCCAAGCGGGTCATCGAGACGGGGCGACGGGTCACCGGCCTGCGGGACATCCGTTGCACCGTCTCGATCGGAGGGTTCATCCCCAAGCCGCACACCCCGTTCCAGTGGTGTGCCCAGCTTGGCGCGCCGGAGACCGACGCGCGGCTGCAGAAGCTGCGCGACGCGATCCGGGCCGACAAGCGGTTCGCCTCGGCCATCGGGTTCCGCTACCACGACGGTGAGCCCGGCATCGTCGAGGGCCTGCTGTCCCGAGGTGACCGCCGCGTCGGCAAGGTCATCGAGGCAGCATGGCGTGACGGTGCCCGGTTCGACGGCTGGAGCGAGCACTTCAGCTATGAACGATGGATGCGGTGTGCCCAGAGCGCTCTGGCCGACGAGCCCGTCGATGTTGCCTGGTACACCACCCGCGAGCGCGAGCAGAACGAGGTGCTGCCCTGGGACCACCTCGACTCCGGTCTGGACAAGGACTGGCTCTGGCAGGACTGGCAGGACGCCCTGAGCGACGTAGAGGTCGAGGACTGCCGCTGGACCCCGTGCTTCGACTGTGGCGTCTGCCCGCAGATGGACACCGCAATCGAGATCGGGCCCACCGGAAAACGCCTCCTGCCACTGACCGTGCTGACTGCCGGCAAGGGCGACCTGCTGGAGGCCCCCTAGTCTGGCTTCCCGCTGTCTTGCCTGTTGCCGGTTACCCCCTGCTGGCGAACCAGGGGTGACGCAGGTCCAGGTAGGTCACGTCCTGCATCTGGGCCAGCTCGTTCTCCCAGACCTGGCCCATCTCGGCGGGCATCTCTTTGCGCTCACCCTCACGGGCAGCCTCCTCGCTGCGGAAGGCGACAGTCTCGGTGAACCGTCCGTCCGGCTCCATCGCGATCAGGCCGCCGATGATCTCGGGCCGGGCCTCGTGCAGCATGTCCATGGGTAGCTCCATGAACCTGCTGAAACGCTCGGGATCTGTTAGCCGGCCCTGGATGACCTGGACGAACCCGGCGTCGTCAGCGCCGCCATCCAGGAACGTCATGGCGTCGTCGCAGTCGTGGAAAGTCACTTCGCCCTCGAAACACTTCTCGGTCTGCGCCCACCACGCGCCCTGCTCTGGGCGGGTCGAGTTGCGGGCTGCGGCCTCCTTGGAGTCGAAGCGCACCAAGCCGACAAAAGTGTTGTCGTCGGTCACGCCGTACGTGCCACCCAGCCAGCCCTGCGCCTTCGGTCCCAGCTCCCGGCGCCACACGTCGATCTGGCGGCGCAGGGCCTCAGAGTCGCGGCAGGTGCCCTGAATGATCTGAACAAACATCTCACAAGCCTCCGATCCGGGGACCGCTTCACCCTGAAGTGGTCCATCGATCGACGGTACGCCGGACCCCTGGTGGTTGTCATCGGGCCGGTCCAGTTGTCATCGGCCCCGTAAGGTCGCCGTCATGGCACGCACTCCCGACGGTCCCCCTCCGGCCCCTGCCGTCCAGAAGCTGCGGGTTCGCTATGCCAAGCGCGGGCGGCTGCGCTTCTCCTCGACGCGCGACTTCCAGCGCGCCCTCGAGCGGGCGTTGCGCCGGGCTGCTGTCCCCATGGCTTTCTCTGCGGGCTTCCATCCTCACCCCAAGATCTCCTACGCGAACGCAGCGCCGACCGGAACGGCCAGTGAGGCGGAGTACTTCGAGATCTCGGTGACCGAGCGGGTCGACCCGGAGCGGGTGCGAGCAGCGCTCGATGAGGCACTGCCTGCTGGGCTGGACGTGCTTGAGGTGGTGGAGGCCGGTGTGGGGGCCCTAGCGGATCGACTACAGGCCAGCGACTGGATGATGGAGTTCAGGGGCATGCGGGTCGACAGCCTTTTGGAGGCCTCCGCACGGTTCCTTGCTCTGGAGCGGGTGGAGGTCACCCGGGTCATGAAGAACGGTCCGCGGACCTTCGATGTCCGCGGCGCGGTCGTGTCGCTGGCCGCTTCGCCCGCCCAGGACGGCACATGTGCGATACTGAGGGTGGTCGTACGGCATACCACACCCGCCGTACGACCCGATGATGTTCTAACCGCGCTGCAGTCAGTGGCCGCACTCACGCCGCCGACACCACCCCTGGTGACTCGGCTGGCGCAAGGGCCGCTGCACCCTGCAACCGCGACGGTGACCGATCCATTGGCTGCCGACCAGGACGTTAACGGCATCTGAGCGGTGACGCGCAAGACAGCGCGAGCCACAAGATGTAGCGATACGACTTTCGTCCCGCCCGCATTCAGCGCGGGAGACGACCACAACCGCGCACCATGCGGCGATGAGGGCCAACTGGCCTGGGTGTGGTCCTCGCCACGTGGCTGACGGGAAGACGCCCAAATGGCATCCGAGGACGACAACATCTCCAGCACCGGCATCGCACCTGATGTGCCCGCCGAGGCCGCAGCACCGATCAAGAAGGCCGCCGCCAAGCGTGCACCACGTAAGGCCACCAAGAAGGCCAGCGCACCCCAGCTGACGCCCGATGGTGTCTCCAGCGCTACGACAGAGGCGACCGCTGAGGTGAGCTCAGCCACCGCTGAGGTGAACGCAGCTCCGGCTCGAAAGACGGCTAAGCGTGCTCCGCGCAAGTCCGCCAAGAAGTCCGTAGCCGCACCGTTTGATCTGGAGTCTGCCCAGGGCGCCCCCGCGCAGATCGATTCCGCACCGCTGGATCATGCACCGGAGCCTGAGGCTGTGAAGGCCCCTGCGGTCGAGACCTTCGGGCTGTTCTTCCAGCCGCCGGCACCCACCGAGGCGCCTCGTCGGCGCAGGGCGACCGCTCCGGCGGCAGCACCTGCGCCCGAGCAGACCCAGCAGACCCAGCAGACCGAGCAGGCTGCGACTCAGCAGACTCAGCAGACTCAGCAGACTCAGCAGACCCAGCAGACCGAGCAGGCTGCGACTCAGCAGACTCAGCAGACTGCCTCACCTGCCGTTGCCGAACAAGGTGATGGGGCGCGTCAGGACAGCCCCAAGGGGCCGGAGGAGTCAGGAGCCGAGGGCGCGCCACGGCGCCGGCGCCGCGGCGGCAAGGGCCGCCGGGGACGTGCCACCGGCGACGGTGGCGGCGATGAGTCGGCGACCAACGAAGACCAGGTCAGTGCTGAGACGACATCGTCGGGCCCGTCCGTTGCTGAGGACAACGAGTCGGGCGAGGGCGGTGAGAGCCGCCGTCGCACCCGTCGCCGGCGCCGTGGCTCCGCCGAGGACGGCGACGACCAGCCCGGCACGACCACCCGGGCGCGTGAGCCGCGTCCGAAGCGTGACGAGGTCATGTCGGTCAAAGGTTCGACCCGGCTGGAGGCGAAGAAGCTGCGTCGCCGCGAGGGTCGTGAGGCAGGGCGTCGTCGCACGGTCATCACCGAGGCGGAGTTCCTGGCTCGGCGCGAGAGCGTCCAGCGAGTCATGGTCGTGTGCCACAAGCAGGACCGCACCCAGATCGGTGTCCTTGAGGACGGCGTTCTGGTGGAGCACTATGTGTCCCGCGAGAGCAATGTCTCGATGGCCGGAAACGTCTACCTCGGGCGAATCCAGAACGTCCTGCCAAGCATGGAGGCAGCGTTTGTCGACATCGGCAAGGGCCGCAACGCCGTGCTGTACGCAGGTGAGGTCAACTGGGATGCTGCGGGCCTGGACAACCGCGCCAAGCGCATCGAGAACGCGCTGAGCTCGGGCCAGAGTGTTCTCGTGCAGGTCACCAAGGACCCGATCGGGCACAAGGGTGCCCGCCTGACTTCGCAGGTCTCGCTGCCCGGTCGCTACCTGGTCTACGTGCCGGACGGCAACATGATGGGCATCTCGCGCAAGCTCCCGGACACCGAGAGGGCCCGACTGAAGAAGATCCTGCGCGAGGTTGTCCCTGAGAACGCCGGGGTTATCGTGCGCACGGCGGCCGAGGGCGCCAGCGAGGATGAGCTGCGCGCCGACGTGACGCGACTGACCGCTGCGTGGAACGAGATACAGGCCAAGAGCAAGAGCGCCAACGCCCCGGCTCTGCTGCACGGTGAGCCCGATCTCACGGTCCGTGTCATCCGCGACGTCTTCAACGAAGACTTTGACAAGCTGGTTGTCGCTGGCGACCCCGCATGGGATGCCGTCAGCGGCTACGTGAACACGGTGGCACCGGACCTGGCCAACCGTGTCCAGAAGTGGACCGGCGAGCAGGATCTGTTCACGCACTACCGCGTCGACGAACAGATCGCCAAGGCGATGGACCGCAAGGTCTGGCTGCCCTCGGGCGGAACGCTGGTCATTGACCGCACCGAGGCGATGACCGTGGTCGACGTCAACACCGGCAAGTTCGTCGGCTCGGGCGGCAACCTCGAGGAGACCGTCACCAAGAACAACATCGAGGCAGCCGAAGAGGTCGTTCGCCAGCTACGGCTGCGTGACATCGGCGGCATCATCGTTATCGACTTCATCGACATGGTGCTGGAGAGCAACCGCGACCTGGTCGTGCGTCGACTGCTGGAATGCCTGGGACGCGACCGGACCAAGCACCAGGTTGCAGAGGTGACTTCGCTGGGTCTGGTCCAGATGACCCGCAAGCGCGTGGGCGCTGGTCTGATCGAGGTCTTCTCGGAGGACTGTGAGCACTGCAACGGCCGGGGCATCATCGTCAGCGCCGACCCGATCGACCGGCCGGCCGGCGACGGCTCTAGCGGCGGCGGCAACGGCGGTGGCGGGAACAGCGGCGCAGACAAGAGCGGTGGCGATGGCGGCAGCGGACGCGGCACCCGGGGCCGTCGAGCCCGCGGGACCGGACGCGATGTTCCGGTTGCGCCCGAGCCCCCAACGACCGCCGGTGGCCCGACGCCCGCCCAGATAGCTGCTGCGGCACACGCCGCAGCCATCCATGTGAAGTCGCGGGAGGAGACGGTTGAGCCGTCCAGCGAGGCTGGGTCATCCAGTGAGACTGAGCAGTCCAACGAGACCGAGCAGTCCAACGAGGCTGGGTCGTCCCCTGCGGTTGAGCCGTCCAGCGAGCAGGAGATGGACCGGCTTCCGGACGCTCCGATGGAGGTGGCTGCGCCCAAGAAGTCCAGGCGCCGCTCTTCCCGGTCGGCCAAGTCGCCTGCTTTCTCGGTGGATCCGGCTGCCGCTCCGATAACCGTCCAGGCTGTTGTCGTCGAGCCCGCGCTCGAGCGGTATTCCTTCGAACCACCGACGACGACAGCCGAGCACACTTCGACCAATGAGGCGACCCAGGATGCCCAGGTGGCCGTCGTGAGCGCGCCCGCCGCGCGCGGTCGACGCAAGCGTCCTCGCGTTGTGGCACCCGCGGGGCCTCCGCGTGGCGCCGACCAACCTGAGTCGGGCAGCGGTGAGTTTGGTTCATAGGCTCCAAAGCAAGTAGTCTGACTCCTCGGTGCGCCCACCGTGCTCGTGTCTCCTCGGAGACTATGTGCCGGTTGCCAGTGGCCACCTCCCCGAACAAACGTAAGAGAGTGAGCCCAACGTGTACGCGATCGTTCGCGCAGGCGGCCGTCAGGAAAAGGTG
>Ga0209585_10000552_pt1 | contig 14653 bp, 11 predicted proteins | sample NGEPerone_FD_185491 | JGI IMG/M metagenome (GOLD analysis project Ga0209585, IMG submission 185491) | Arctic peat soil microbial communities from the Barrow Environmental Observatory site, Barrow, Alaska, USA - NGEE Permafrost154B-one... | ecosystem: Environmental > Terrestrial > Soil >... | reverse complement strand
AAAGACTCGGGAATATCTTTCAAGTCCATGTTTACATTAATCCCTATTCCCAGCACGATATAGTCCACTCTGTCAACTTCAGCCTTTGCCTCGGTAAGGATTCCGCACACTTTCTTCCCGTTGATACGGACATCATTTGGCCATTTTATACGGGCGTCAAGACCCATCTCACGAATAACGTTTGCGACCGCAAGCCCGGCAACCAGAGTAAGTCTGGAAGCGTGCCTTAGAGGAATTCCGGGTTTCAGGATCACAGACATCCATATACCGCCGTGTGGAGAGACCCATTCCCTCCCCATGCGGCCTCTACCTCCCTTCTGTGTTTCAGCGATCACAAGCGCCCCTTCTTCTTCGGAAGCCGCGATTTCCTTTGCAATGATGTTTGTGGAATTCACCTCTTCAAAATAATGAATCTTCTGCCCCAGAAGAGTTGTTTTAAGTCCCATCTGAATTTCTTCCGGGTACAGGAGTTGAGGTACGGATTTCAGAACATAGCCCCTTTTCGGAGATGATTCTATCTCATAACCATCAGCCTGGAGAGACTTGATGTACTTCCAGACCATTGTCCTGGAGATCCCTAGCTTGAGCCCCAGTTCTTCTCCAGAGACAGGGCTTTTCTGCGCATCTTTAAGTGCCTTGATTATTCGAGATCTTTTATCTCCCATCCATGCACCCCCTACAAATGTATACGTTCCACCGTATATATTTTTTTAGTTTATTCTTCCATTCCAAACTGATCAAGATATTTGATCCGTGGTTCTCAAAAGGTATACCTGTCACCGCTGCGTTTTCTGGGCCATGCTCACATAGGCATACACGGCAGCTGTAATAGCCGCAACTTTTTTGTCTTTTGCTTCAAGAGCCGAAGCCAGAGTAGCCCCTTTTTCGGCATCTGCTTTGACAACCTCTTCAACGGATTCCAGAATATTTTGCTCCTCAATAAAAGAAGTTGTAAAATCGCCCCTGCGAAAAGCCGGGTTACGCATAACAGCTTTATGGAAGGGTATATTGGTCTTTACTCCCACAACCACATATTCGTACAGAGCTCTTTCCATCCTGGCGATCGCTATATCCCTTGTCCTTGCCCATACGCAGAGCTTCGAGATCATGGAATCGTAATATGGAGAAATCGTATAACCAGTATGCACTCCACTATCCACCCTGACGCCCGGACCTCCTGCAGATCGGTATCCCCGGATCCTTCCAGGAGAAGGAGCGAAGTCATTCAAAGGATCTTCCGCGTTGATCCTGCATTCAATAGCATGTCCGTCAATAACAATATCTTCCTGCTTAATCTCGAGCTCTTCTCCCCAGGCAATCCTCAGCTGTTCCCTTACAATATCGATGCCTGTAACCATCTCAGTTATTCCATGTTCAACCTGCAAACGAGTATTAACTTCAAGGAAATAAAAATTGCCCTTTGAATAAAGAAACTCGACTGTCCCTGCGTTTACGTAGCCAATTGTCTTTGCTACTCTTACAGCAGCTTCTCCCATCTGTGCTCTGAGTTCCGGGGTCATGATTGGAGAAGGAGCTTCTTCAATAAGCTTTTGATGTCTTCTCTGAATGGAGCATTCCCTATCAGAGAGGTAAATTATATTTCCATATGAATCAGCGAGGATCTGAATCTCTATGTGCCTGGGTTCTTCTACATATTTTTCAATAAAGACCGAAGAGTCTCCAAAAGCCGAACCAGCCATCTGCCTGGTAGAACTGAATGAAGTGAGAAATTCTTTCCTGCAATGGACTACCTTCATTCCGATTCCGCCGCCTCCTGCAGATGCTTTAATAATAACTGGGTAACCCATTTCTTCCACTACTTTTAGGGCTTCTTCAGCATTATCAACTGCATCTTTTGTACCGGGCACAACAGGTACGCCTGCTTTCATCATTAGGTTCCTGGCCCTGATCTTACTTCCCATCTCGGCAATCACATGGCTAGGAGGACCTATGAAGATAATCCCTTCTTCCTCACAGCGCTTTGCAAATACAGGGTTTTCGGAAAGGAAACCATAACCCGGATGAATCGCATCAGACCCTGTATTTTTTGCAACTTCCAGAATGGCATCCATATTCAGGTAGCTCTGGCTGGAAGGAGCCGGACCTATCAGGTAGGCCTCGTCTGCATATTTGGCAAAAAGGGCATTTTTGTCGGCCTCCGAGCAGACAGCTACAGTAGAAATTCCAAGCTCCCGACAGGCACGCATGACCCTGATTGCAATTTCACCGCGGTTTGCAATGAGTACTTTTTTAAACATAATACCTTCCACCCGGTTATTTACTCAATTGACAGTATAATGTCACCAGGAGACACGGTAGCCCCTTCGGAAACAAAGATTTCCTTTACGGTACCTGAATGGGGAGCGTGGACAGAGTTCTCCATCTTCATGGCTTCAATGACAGCAACTGTGTCTCCTTCGGAAACAATGTCCTCAACCTTTACCTTAAGAGAAAGAACCATACCCTGCATTGAGCTGGTAACAGCTCCTTTAACGGACTCAGCACTCGGTTTTTTGGGAGACGCCTCGGATATGGAAACTCCACCACCTAGAGGCTCTATCTTGACCTCGTAGACCTCGTCGTCCACCTCGACCTTGAAATGAGTGGGAATTGTATATCCCTGCTGGACTGTAGGGGCAGGGGCAACTGCTGCGAGAGCTTCTTCTTCCATTTCTCCTTTCAGGAATTTCGGGGCGATAGCTGGATAGAGGATATAGGTAAGGATATCTTCTTCAGATTTTGCAATGCCCATTTCCTCTGCTTCCTTCTTCCTCTTCTCATATTCAGGTTTCAGGAGGTCTGCAGGGCGGCAGTGAATGGGTTCTTCGTCTCCGATTATCTTGCCTATAATTTCCGGACTTAAAGGAGCAGGGGATCTTCCGTAAAGCCCTCGAACATAGTCCTTTACTTCTTTAGGAATAACCTTGTAGCGTTCGCCCATGAGCACATTAAGTACTGCCTGGGTACCAACTATCTGACTTGTGGGGGTAACAAGCGGTGGATATCCAAGTTCCTCTCTAACCCTGGGCATTTCTTTAAGAACAGCTCCGTACTTGTCGAGAGCATTCTGTTCTTTTAATTGAGAGACCAGGTTTGAGAGCATTCCTCCAGGAATCTGATAAATAAGGACATTGGTATCGATCTGCTCGGAAATAGGGTCAAGAATTCCCCTGTATTTCTCCCTTAAACCTTTGAAATAAGCAACAACCTCCTCAAAAATTCCCAGGTCCAGACCAGTATCATAAGGAGTGCCTTTAAGGGCTGCTATAACAGACTCGGTGGGAGGCTGAGAAGTCCCCCAGGCAAGGGGGGAAAGTGCAGTATCCAGAATGTCCACTCCTGCGCCACAGGCTGCCATATAACTCATAGGGGCCATTCCAGAGGTACAGTGGCAGTGTAGGGAAATAGGGATGGAAATCTCTTTTTTCATGGCACTGATTATGTGAATTGCGTCATTAGGGGAAAGCAGGCCTGCCATATCTTTAATACAAAGAGAGTCGCACTCAAGCTCTTCAAGCTGTTTTGCAAGTTCTACGTATTTTTCAACCGTATGCACCGGACTTATGGTATAACAAACCGTACCCTGTACGTGAGCACCAAGGCTTTTTGCCACTTTGATAGAATATTCCATATTCCGGATATCGTTGACCGCATCAAAAATCCTGAAAATATCAATTCCGTTTTCATAGGATTTTGTAACGAATTTCTCGACCACGTCATCAGAATAATGCCTGTATCCTACAAGGTTCTGGCCTCTGAGTAGCATCTGAGCGTAGGTGTTGTCCATATTTTTCTTGATATCCCTCAGACGCTGCCAGGGATCTTCATTCAGGTAGCGTATGCAGCTGTCAAAGGTGGCACCTCCCCACATTTCAAGGGAGAAATACCCGATCTGGTCTAATTGTTCCACCACTTCGAGCATGTCCCTTGTCCGCATTCTGGTTGCCAGGAGGGATTGGTGTGCATCCCGGAGGACGGTTTCAGTGATTTTTACACGCATGGATGAACCTCTTAAAATCGAATCAAAATAAATTTTTACTTCTTAATCGTACTTAATCAATGGATTGTCCGGTGGATTCATCTGAAGTTTCCGGAATTTATCTGGGTTAATATTTTGATTCGGTTTGAGTAAAGCATATAAATTCCCCTGATTGCTATTTTTTTGCAGTTTCCTGTGATTTTACCGGAGAAAGGGTTTATTCGGTTAGATTTAACCGAGTCTCCAGAATCACAAGCAGGAGATGATCAATTTAAATATCAAAGCGCAATATTATGCTGATTTTGCGTTGAAAGAATCCTTTAATAAACCATTGTTAACAAGTATATACTTTTCGCCTGTTAACATTAAGCGACATAGTTTCCAGAAAAAGGTCTCGCGTTGGAGAAATGGCTTAGTTCTGTGATAGAGAGTTTGGATCTGTAGAGGTACCTTTGAATACATAATATAATCCCCCAAAATATCTCCAAAGTTCACTAATTTCAAGTTATGTTTTTTGCTTTCTTCCGATAAAGAGCCATTGATCGTAAGTCCCCTCAGAATCCGTGTTATCCACAATCTCACCTTTGACCCCTGCCCTGCGCAAGGCCCCGGCAAGAATTTCAATTTCGGGCTTGCTACTAACTGTAAAGAGCAAAAGAGCGCCTTCACATGCAACTGAGACAGCCTCCATCATAATACCTGTCCAGAGTTCTTTATTAAATTCATAGACAAGCCCCAGCATAAATCCCACCACTGTATCAAAGCTTTCTGGCTCGAAATACCTGGAAATAGCCGTTGCATCCATCACCAATACCCTTTGGGGGTTCAGGACCCCCTGTTCAAGTCCCTGGCAGACCACACACTTGTTAATTTCTACTGCCAGCGGATCCAGCCCAAGCCTGTAAAGAGCAAGTGTGGACATTCCGTTCCCAGAGCAGACTTCAAGGAGCCGCCCTTCAGGGTAAAAACCCTTTTTTTGAAGTAAATCAAAAATTTTTGCTACTTTCAGCACACGGTTTTCGGAAAAAACACTTCCATAAGACTCAGGCCTGACAGCACAGCCCGGACAAAGGTTCCGGTTTACAAGCATAAGGGAGTAGTACTCATTCACGGCATTCCTCCAGCTTTCGGAAGAAATCTCGATATCTTTTTCAGGAAGATTGGAGCTCATAAGTAAATCCGCAATAGCTTCAAACTCCTTTTTCAATGGAACTACTGCAAGAGCCCCTGTAAAAACAGACCAGAAATCCACAGGAACTTCCTCATCTGCCGGATTAAAGATCAGCAGCCCCAAAGTATGTTCTCCTTCCCTTACCCTCAAGAGCCGCATCCTCCTTCCCTGCGAGAAGTTCCGAACTCCATTAAGATACTGAAGTGTACTCTCAATGTTTCTCTGGGCGAGATAACTTTCCTCAACAAAATAGATATCTTCCTCGATGCCAAGGAGTTCCTGTAAAAGCATATTTGTGTAGATTCGGATAATCTCATATCAAGATTTCGAAAAAGGGATTCAAATTTAACCAATTCCATATTATATAACCATTGAAAATACAGCCTTACCGAAAAAAACTCACTCCGGGTTCCAACCACTGTAAACACGGAAATACTCTGGAAAGTTATCTTTGTGAATTATTCCGCTTGCGATCACTTGAAACACGGAAATACTCTGGAAAGTTATCTTTGTGAATTATTCCGCTTGAGCGAGCGAAGCGAGTGAAACGGATCTCGTGCTCCCGAAGCGAAACTCGGGAAGCGAAACTCGGGGAGCGAAATTCGGGCCTTAAAAAAGTAGTCATGGACAAAAAAGATATGCGCAGGCTTTAGGAAGTAATCAAAGGGGAAAACGAGCATTAAAAGCTGAATAAGAAGTAAAAACACCCCTATACAAGCAAAGGTATTTATAGAATCTAATTACAAAATCAAGGGTTAGAAGGAATTCATATTAATAAAAAAAGTAGATTGGAGGATAATATGGCAAAAGTAATACCATTCGCACCAATCGAGCGTTTAGTAAGAACCGCAGGTGCTCATAGAGTAAGTGAAAGTGCAGGAATGGCTCTCACAGAAATTCTGGAAGAGTATGGACTTGCGATTTCAAAAGAAGCGATAAAACTTGCAGAACATGCAGGCAGAAAAACCGTAAAAGCTGAAGATATTAAATTAGCAAAAGAGATGCTGTAATCTAAGACCGTCTCCCCCTGAAAGCCTTCGGCAGTGAGATCTGCCGTATGGGAAAAAATAAAGACGAAATGCTGAAAAACAGCATTTTCCTATTTTTGTTGAATATTTACTTATGCAGCTGCGGATTCCAGCTCCACTATAGTAAGGGATTCCACAGGGCAAATTTTTGAGCAGGCTCCGCATCTGATGCAGACATCATCGCTAATAACCGCCATTCCGTCAAAGATCCGAATTGCAAGCTCAGCAGTATCAGGATCAAAATCGTCACTTTTCATTACCTTTGCATTCACAGGGCAAACGGAATAACAGATCCCGCACCCAATACACTTTTTGGACTGAATTATTTTTTTGTTTTTCTTATCTGCCTTTGCCATTTAGAGTCACCTCAAAAATCCCAGAGAACTGCCAGACAACTGGAGTAAGCGCAAGAAGCTGAAAAGCAGGAACTGGTAATAAATATAAAGAGAAATTTATATTTGTGCTGCCAATGATATCATTTGATATTTTTAAGATATATGAATATTTCGAAGAGCCTCACGGGGAATTAATTCTCGAAAATCATATAAACCAGATAATATAAATCAGACATATATAAACCATACATATATAAACAAGGTATATATCAATCGGCTATATACAAATCAGAAGTTTATAAACCAGGCATGATACTGAGCCAGTACCTTAATCTGCATTTGAAAGTGCAAAATGTGCGAGTAAGGCTTCAAGCTGGATTTTTTCACTGGCTCCTTCCGTGAGCCTGAAGTCAGTCTCCCCGATTATATCTATGAGTTCAACAATGCGCCTTTCAGAAAGCCCAAGATCCAGAACCATACGGTTGTCCATTTCGGATATAACCCTGTAAATCTGTCCGACGATATCCTCACCAGAGAGCCCTTCCTCGTAGAGCAACCTGTTAAGTTCCTTTCTGGCAGCCCTGAAATTTCCCAGCAGGGCAGTTTCTATCAGGTGTTTGATTTCTTCAGGGTTTGCGGTTGCAGTAGTCCTGTAAATGGTTTCTCGGGATGTCGGTTTTTCCGGATCGATAAAGGCTGCAGCCTGCAGAGAATTTACAGCTTTTCGCATATCTCCCTGGGCCACGTAGATAAGAGCTTCATATCCATCTTCAGTGATGGTTAAATTCTGATCCTTAGCAATATATTCAAGGCGTTTTCTGATAGCCTCATCGGAAAGGCGCCTGAACCTGTAAACTGCACATCGGGACTGGATAGGCTCAATGATCTTGGAAGAGTAATTGCAGGAGAGGATAAAACGGCAGTTGCTGCTGAAGCGCTCCATAGTTCGCCGGAGTGCGGATTGGGCATCCGAGGTCAGTGCATCGGCTTCGTCGAGAAAGATAATCTTGAATCCCGCTCCTCCTATGGGAGCAGTTTTTGCAAAGTTTTTAATTTTTGTTCGAACAATATCGATACCTCTCTCATCCGACGCGTTGAGTTCGGTAAAGTTTTCACGCCATAGATCTTCTCCGAAAATCTCCCTTGCAATAGAAACTGCAGAAGCAGTTTTCCCGACACCCGGAGGCCCAGTAAAGAGGAGATGAGGAAGGTTTTTCGTTGCAACGTAGGACTTCAGGCGTTCTATGGTTTCTTCCTGTCCTGCAACCTGATCCAACCGGACAGGTCTATATTTTTCGATCCAGATCTCTTCTTTAATCGTTTAGTCCTCCATTATTGCTTGCACCTTAATTAGAGAATATAATATTTAAACTTTCGAATGTTTGCGTTTTTTGCTGTATGTAGACCACATTTCGAAGAACATGAGTTCTTAATAAACAGTCAGCATAAGAGCTTAGAGAAAGCAAGACGTGAACTAGCATAGGTCTAAAACCCAGGGATTTTACACTTATTTATATAAATAAAGCACGTAATAATTGGCTGCAAAGAAAATGGACTGACGGTTGTTTTTATTGTCTTATTGATCGCATTTGTTCAGCCAAAATCTCCTTTTACTCGGAGCAAACTTATATTCTTTACCTTTCTTGATCAGAGAAATGTTAAAATCCAGTGCATTTTGTATTCTTGTCTGCTGTCTGACTTCCTGGGTGATTCGCCGGAACTGGAGAATCAGGTAATTATGTATAATCTTGAAAAAGGACTATAAAGTATGAAAAAAATACAAAGAATCGATATATCTGAATGGCATCAGAAATCAGTTTAATTGAGATAAGAAGTGGACTGCATGTATTGCAGGAACTTATATATATCCTTTTTATATTTATATATGCATATTAGTACCGGGCATCTTAATATATGTATGAGAGGATAAAAGAACCTTTTAAATGGCATTCTAACCTTTGATGTTTGTAAATTGTCTTATAAGGGTGATTTTATGAAAAAGGATTGTTTATTTCCTGATTTTCCCGCTTTCAGGTCCACAACAGAAGCAAAGCCCCTAAAGGATGCAATTAATCCCCTGAGATTTATTAGATAAACGGGCAACTGATCCATAAAACAATTGCTTGAAGCCTAGCTAATCCACTAGCTAATGACCAGCGATCGATAAACTTGCTAGCCAGTTGACCTTCAAATCAACTAATCCACAAATCAATAATTCCAAAGTGAATTTACCCTCAAACCAATGGTATGAAATCAGTATTATACAATGAAAAAGGTGTTTAAAATGTCAGAAGACAGTTCAATAAGATCTTCCCTGGAAGATATTAAGTCCAGGGTAGAATTCCAGCTTGAGTGCGGGGAGATCAGTCCTGGAGATGTGAAGTCCCTTTTAACCGAAATAGAGATCATGAGGGTCCAGAATGAAAACATGAAGGCCCGGCTCCTTGAAGCAAGTGTGGCAACAGGCAGGCACCTTCAAGAAATAAATAAGTTAAAAGCTCATCTGGAGCAGCTTACCGAGCCCCCCCTCTTTATTGCAACTATTCTCGAGGTTACTGGGGAAATCGCCCTTATCAGGCAGCATGGGAACAACCAGGAAGTGCTCACCCAGATACCTGAGGAGTGCCTCGGAAAGATCGAACCCGGGATGAGGGTTGCGGTAAATGGAGCTTACTCAATCATCTCCATAGTTAGCAGGGCAGCCGATGTCCGGGCTCAGGTTATGGAACTCATTAATTCCCCTGGGGTGGACTACAGCATGATTGGCGGGCTGGATGAAGCACTCCTGGAAGTTAGGGAAAGCGTTGAGTTGCCCCTTACCGAACCCGAACTTTTCGAAGAACTGGGAATCGAACCCCCTTCAGGTGTTCTGCTTCACGGTGCCCCGGGTACTGGCAAGACCCTCATTGCAAAGGCTATAGCCTCTCAGGCAAAAGCAACTTTCATCCGAATGTCAGGTTCCGATCTTGTCCAGAAATTCGTAGGTGAAGGCTCAAGGCTTGTCAAGGATATTTTCCAGCTTGCAAGGGACAAGTCCCCAAGCATTCTCTTTATAGATGAAATCGATGCTGTTGGCAGCATGAGGACCTATGACGGAACCAGCGGTTCGGCGGAGGTAAACAGGACAATGCTTCAGCTCCTTGCGGAGATGGACGGCTTTGATCCCAAAGGCAATGTAAAAGTGGTTGCTGCAACCAACCGGATTGACCTTCTTGATCCTGCTCTCCTGAGGCCTGGCAGGTTTGACCGATCCATCGAAATTCCGCTTCCTGATGAAAGAGGGAGGGTTGAGATTCTTAAGATCCATACCCGTAAGATGAACCTTTCTGAAGATGTGGATTTTGAGAAACTCGCAAAAGTCATGAATGGTATGAGCGGGGCAGAGATTAGTGTCATTACCAAAGAAGCCGGAATCTTCGTGCTGCGCAGGCGAGGCAAACAGATAACCATGGCAGATTTCATCAAAGCCTACCAAAAGGTCTTAAACGTTCAGGAACCCTCAATTCCTCACCCCATGTTCGTATAACTGGTTTTAGAAGCTGAACCGGCTATTCCTTCAAGCTAAAAAAGGAAAACTGTCACTCAGTCGTGTCGGATGAGGATAAAACCCCTTCCGGCAGTTCTCATATTTTTAGAACTCAGACGAAAAGTTTATATTTTATAAATTACTTGAAGGTATGCTGCCTGAGAGACAAAGCATAATAACAATATGCTCCGATAGTGTAGCTCGGCCAATCATTCAGGACTCTCACTCCTGCGACTGGGGTTCAAATCCCCATCGGAGCACTTTCCTTTTTATACTCTTTTTTACACAATTTTCTTTTTAAGCAAGTTATTTGCACAATTATTTTACATTAATTTTTAATCTATCAAATCAATTTTGTCTATTTTCTAGCTCAATCTTTCAGCTAACTTGCGAATTTTTACGGCAAATTTTTCGAGACTTAATCCGGCCCTCACTATTGCTGGAGGCCTTTAGTGCGATGGTTTTTCTTTGATACGCGTTTAATGATTATAAAAGTAGGAATCAAGAGAAGCATGGGATCGAAACAATGAGAACAGGAAATATGCAGGATACTCCTTATATCGAAAAAAAGCTTCGTGGCTACCTTTTTGGCACTGCCTGTGCTGATGCCCTTGGGCGCCCGGTAGAGCATCTTACCCTTGAGAAAATTAAAGAGAAGTATGGAGAAAAAGGGATTATTGAGCTTCCCCCTGATTCCCCCTGGACCGATGATACTCAATTGATGCTTGTACTTGCAAGGGGCCTGGTGCGGGGGGCAGAACTCGAACTTCCAGAGCTTATGGGCCATATAGCAGAGGAATTCGTTCTCTGGCTGGACGAGCCTGACATGGGGGCAGGAGCAACTTCCAGAGGTGCATCCCTGAAGCTCAGGAAAGGAGTTCACTGGAGTGAATCCGGGATTAAGTCTAAAACATGCGGCAGCCTCATGCGGGTTGGAATCCTTGGTTTCATTTATCGGAATGACCCTGAAAAACTGATTAAAGCTGCCCTTCTTTCAGGAAGAATTACTCACTCCCATCCAGTTTCAGATGCCGCATCTATTGCAGGTGCATATGCAGTCAAACTAGCTCTTGATGGGGTGGAACCTGAGAATATGTATGAATCTCTTCTTAATGTAACTGAAGGAATTTCTCAGGAGTTTACCGACGCCTTAAAAAATTCTTACAAAACAGCTTACTCTGACATGGAAGACAAAGATGCGCTGAAGGAACTCGGGTATGGCTGGTATGCAGATGAGACATTTGCCCTTGCATACTTCTGCACTTTGCGTTATCCTAATGACTATAGAAAAGCAGTGCAAACAGCGGTTAATATCACCGGTGATTCTGATTCCGTGGGCAGTGTTGCAGGAGGAATTCTTGGGGCGAAGCTGGGAATTGAGGCAATACCCATCTCCTGGACTGAATCCATTAAGGAAAAGAAAAAACTGGAGGAAATCGTTGGGCCTTTGCTTGAAAAGTATTTTCAGGTCTCAGGGAATAAGGCCTCAGGGAATAAAGTCTCAGGGAATAACGTGAGGTCTTGAAATGGATTTCTCCGAAAAGGGCATCTACTGTTTGATATTCGAAAATCAAGATTGCAAGTTTGAGATAGGAAAAAAAGGGGAGTTCTCGTTTCCTGCAGGCTTCTATATATATGTAGGTTCAGCTCTGGGGCCCGGGGGCCTAAAAAGAGTAACGAGGCATATCAACTTTTCAAGAAATAAAGACCGAAGCCCCCGATGGCATGTAGATTATCTTCATTTGAATCCTTCTTTCAGGTTAGTTTCGGCAGTTAGTGCTCTTACTTCTGCAAATCTTGAATGTGCACTTGCCAGCAGGATCGGAGGAGATTCAGTTTCTGGCTTTGGATGTACAGACTGTACATGCAGTTCTCATCTATTTTACAGGAAAAAAAGTCCTCTTTCGGAGATTACTGAAGCTTTTCAATCTCTCAAACTTTCGAGCTTTATGCTTAAACTTTGAACTTTCTAATTTTTTTATATTCTCTTTTGATACTAACAGGAAAGCTTAAGGTAAAAAAAGATTTTATCTAAGTTATTAAAAATCGGGTTGTTTGATCTGGAGACCTTTAATGGAACAGTTCTCTTTTATCGCCTGCATGCCTGACAGACCTGGAGCATTGCACGGAGCCGCCGAGATTATTAAGCGGTACGAAGGAAATATTAACAGGATTCAATATGACCGCAGGATCGATAGATATATCGTTTTTTTTGAGGTAACTGCTGTTTCAGAGGCTTATGATAAAATCCGCGAGGAACTGGAAAAGATAGGTTATCTACAAACTTCCCTGCAGCCTGTAGCTTTCCTGAAATTCCATGTTTATCTCCCGAACTGTCCGGGGGCTTTATTTGATTTCCTGAATTATATCACTTCATGGGGAGCAAACATCACTTACCTTGATTTTGATGAACGTGGACAGCATCCTGAAAGGCTTTTAGTAGGTCTTAACATCGAAAATGCCAGCCTGATAGACGATCTTCTAAACCAGCTAAAGTCCAGGTATAGACTTGAGATCCTAGAATACGATACAACCGGGGAGAAACTTGATGATACAGTATTTTATCTTCGGTTAGCTCAGAAACTAAGGTCCTTCATTGGAAGTGCTGAAGATGCTTTTTTGATGAAGTTCCTGCATGATATTAACCATATTGCCCAGGAGCTCTCAAACCTTCGGAAAGACCCTATTGAAGTTTTTGAAAATATCCTGAAAGTAGGGGATTGCCTGAACCGGAATACCGGAGAGAATTTTTATGCTGATGTACAGAGAGTCAGAATTAAGGACGGTACCGAGCTCTTTTGTTTTCAGCTTCCCTGCGGTGGGAATATCTACCTATTCGATACCGCCTGTGAAAGGGTCATGATCGACACGGGTTATGGGATTTATTATCAGGATGTCGTAAATATGCTCCAGCACTACGGGCTTGGGGATTTAAGCCGGCTCAAAAGGATTTATATTACTCATGCCGATGCCGATCACTGTGGGGCCGCAGGCTGTTTTCCTGCCCCTTCTTATCTTAACCGCGAAACTCTCCTGATCACAAGGGAAACCAGCAGGGCTTACGGGTCCAGCAGCCAGGGATGTATTCTGGAAGAGGTTTATACTAAGATAATTAACCTTTTTTCCAGGTTTACTCCTCCTTCAAACATCGTACTTTTCCCTGAAATCTCCCAATCAGATGAATTAACTGAAAAAAGAGGCTCATTTCCTGTAATTGCCCGATTCCGGATAGGGGGCCTGGATTTTGAAGCTCTTGCAGGACTGGGAGGACATGTGCATGGAGAAATCTTCTATCTCTGTCCTGAAGAAGGGCTTATCTTTCCTGAAGATGCAGTTATCAATTTCAAAAGCTTGAGCCCTGATAGAACGGAATATAATGTTCTGGCTGATTATCTCATGACATCTGTGAATGTCGACAGCAAGCTTGCCCGTGAAGAGCGAAATGCCCTCCTTTCCCTTATTTCCGAGATTGATGGGAAGCTTGCCGAAAAAGGCAAGAAATGCTTAATCTGCTGTGGGCATGGTTCAATATCCGTACTTGAAAACGGGAAGCTTGTCGAATACTCCAGCTCCGAGAGGTACACTGCAAGGCAAAGAAGCGGTCCAGCCTCTCAAGAAGATTTGTATAAAGAGAATTGAGGTGTAAGTGAGAAACTATTGCATCGATTCCAAATGGATGCATAATTCAGGATATAATTATAGTTTTGAACTCAAATATTTAAATTAAAGCCACTCGAGGTTCTATAATCACCGCAATCATGAACGGGCACTAAAAAACTCTCTTCACATTCTATAACCGCGGAAAACGCGGAAAGCGCTGAAAAACTGTGCCCTTGTTTCCGTTCTTCAGCGTTTTCACATGGTCCTCATATCACTTTTGTAAATTAGTCCGCTTGCAAGAGCGAAGCGAGTGAAACGGACTTCTTGTTACTGGAAATCAATTCAGTAAGGCTATCAAATCCGTCCCATATTAATAAAAAAGGCATCTAGTCTAAAGAATGGTTTACTGGCAACGCTTACAACTTAGCAGCCAATTCGCTCAAATTTGAGTAAAAATTGATATTAGGTCGGTACACGAGTTATTGATCAATTCCGAAAAAGCGAGTACATCTATTGTATTTGAGGGCAATTTAGAGAGATTCTTATGCTTACGGTTCTCAATAACTCACACCCACGACCCGTAATTGCAGTAAATGTAAAAGCCCAATGAAAGTAATTCATAGAGAACAGAAACTTATGGAACATAGTGTAATGTGTAGCATATATACTATGACTGAAGGTCAAATGGCTGATTACATGGCCTCTGAAATGTCAGGCGATTATGGAGAGTGGGTAGTTAATATTGTAACATATAAGTGTTCCAAATGTGGTAAAACCGAAACTGAGAGAAGTATTTAATATTTATGTGTAGTGAAAGCACGAGAGAGGGGTAATACACCCCCTCAATTTTTTGACGATCCAATAGAATTTTTTTACTTCAAAAGTAATGGTCGTCCATTTTTATCAGGTTGATGTTTTAAAAGATCTAAATGTGAGTAGATCTCTCAATTTCCATTTTGACTCAGTAATTCCTGCTTCTCTTGCAGGTGTATTTTTACATTTAACGTTTCTTCC
>Ga0209585_10000551_pt1 | contig 14664 bp, 20 predicted proteins | sample NGEPerone_FD_185491 | JGI IMG/M metagenome (GOLD analysis project Ga0209585, IMG submission 185491) | Arctic peat soil microbial communities from the Barrow Environmental Observatory site, Barrow, Alaska, USA - NGEE Permafrost154B-one... | ecosystem: Environmental > Terrestrial > Soil >... | reverse complement strand
TCATGCGGCGGTGCGGATCGGTGTCGGTGTCGCCCCCGATCCGCACCGCCGCATGAAGGGCGTGTTGCAGGTGCTGGCACGCGAAGCTTTCGGCGTCGCGGTCGTCATCAGGCACTGGAGTCGTGGCGATCGCGTGCCAAGCGGCCTGGAGTGCGGTGACCGTGAAGCCGTTGTTCCTGAGCCGGGGCGCGGCGTCCGGCTCCTCGGCCTCGGCGATCCACCCGGCCCACTGCGCTCGCCTTTCGGCTGGGAGCAAGTCCAGGCCGGCGCGCACGTCAAGTCGGCGTTGGTTCACCGCCACCCGGACGGCCTCGCTCCACAGCACGCAGGAGTCTCCCGCGAGCGGGTCGGCGTGGGTGAGCTCCGCGATGGCGCGGGCCGCTTGCGCTGTCGCTGTCCTGTCCGTGATCGCGGCCAACCCCACGATCGACGTCCGCATGAGCGCGCCGTTTCCGGCGGCACGGCCGGTCCGCTCGAAATAGTCGCGAGAGGCGCGGGTGAGGCGCTCGGCCTCACGACCGTCAAGACGGGCGGCGGACCTCAGAACCGAGCTCGTCTGGACGCCGATGTCGCTGGCTCCTTGGTGCAGCCAATCCTCAAACGCCAAGGCGATCTCGTCCAGCGCGTCTGCCGAGCACAGGTCAACTCCGGTTTCTGACACCCGGGCGATGCAGACGGCCATCTGTGTGTCGTCGCTCCACTCACCGGGCTGGTAGGGGCCAAGGCCTCCGCCGATCATCACGGCCTCGCCGATCGGCGGCGTGCCGAACTCGTATGGCACGCCAAGGGCGTCGCCGCACCCCTGGCCCAGGAGCACTCCTGCCGCGCGGTCCTTGGTCGCGGATTCCATGTCAGCCTCCTTGATAGTGGTGTTGGTCTGGGTCATCTCCTGGAGGCGTCCCGGATGGTCCCGCGGGGGCAGATCAGCCAGCGTCCATCGAAGTACGGCGACGCCGAGGGGCATCGGGCAGGACAACCCGCTTGGCCCTGGCAGGTGGCCGGACGTATCCACCGGCGGACTGCACCGAGGACACCCGCCAAATGGAACCGCCGCGGACCGTGGGGACGTTTTCGGCGTTGAGCCTGTCGGCGATGGCCTGCCATGTCGATCCAGCGGCCCGGTCTATCTTGACGCGGGCGGCGACCTCAGGGGCGGTGTCCCGCAACCCAGGCAGACCCATCACCTCACCTCGCTCACGTCGGACCGCCACGGCCGCGAGAGTGCGCTCACTGATTCTGTCCCGCTCCCACTCGCCCACGCTGGCCATGATGCGGGCGACGAGGCGACCCGTGTCCGTGGAGGTGTCGAGGCCGAGGTCGTTGGCAATCAGGGCGAGTTGGTTCCGCTTGGCCCAATCCATCAAGTCGGCCAGTCCTACCAGCGACCGGGTGAGACGGTCGAGTTTGGCCACGGCGAGGGCATCGACCTGCTCAACCGCAGCCTGCTCGAGGAGCCGTCGGATGCCGGGGCGGTCGAGGTCCCGGCCGGACACTCCCTCATCTCGGACGATCCCGAGGAGGTCCCAGCCGTTGCGCTCGGCGGCCTGCCTGATCGAGGTCTCTTGGGCGGCTATGCCGAGCCCGGACGCGGCTTGGTCGTCGGTGGAAACCCGCACATAGCCGAGGACTCTGAGCTGTTTCATACCCCTGATGTTACCGCAAGGGGTCACTTGCGTATGTGGAACGGAGGAAATCAGCTCTCAGACAGGGACTCCAAAGCGATCGCAGCGCCCTCGATCCGGCGAAGCATCGCCCGAGCTTGCGAGGTTGTCGCCTCGATCTCGCCAGCATCGATTGCGGCCACAAGTCGGCGCAGGACAGCCGCGACGGCGGTGATCTCGTCAGTGGTCTGCCGTTCGTCCATGTGCCCATCCTCCCGCATCGTCTTCATTGGCTCCAGCTACGCACAGCCGGACAGGCTCTTGCGCCCACAGCGACGACGAGGGTATGCGCCCTCTCTGTCATCGATAGTTCCTAGGGTGTGTGCATGACGAACTTTGACTGCCCGCGATGCAAGGCCCTGACGCAATACAAGTTGACACCTGTCACGGCCAACCCCAGTGGCGAGTACGGGGAAAGCCTCATGAATGTGTGGCTTCAGTGCACCAGCTGCTCGTTCATCTTCGGTGGCGTCGTCGACAGTAGTTCGCACAAGAAGCTGATCGATTGGTGGCCGCGGCGCATCGTCTTCCGCAGATTCCCTGACGTTCCTGAGCACATCGCGGCGTCGGCGTCCGAGGCGTATACGTGCCTAGGCGCGGGCGCCTACCGCGCTGCTGGCGCAATGGCCCGGGCTGTCATCGAGGCGACGGCCAAGGACAAGGGAATCACCCAGGGCCAGATCCACAGCAAGATCGAGACGTTGTACGACCAACGGCTCATTCGGGAACACGTCCGCGACGCTGCGCACGAGGTCAGGCACTTCGGCAATGACATGGCACATGGAGACTTCGTTGATCCTGTGGACGAGGACGAAGCCGAAGCGATCCTCGACCTCATGAGTGAGGTGTTGAACGAAGTGTTCCAGTCGCCAGCCAGGGTTGAGAAGACCAAAGCGGCGCGGCTTGCGAAGCGTGAGGCGGCAGGATGACCGAGGGGCCGGCCTCGATGTCGTTATCGGTCGCTCCTACTTCTTGGTGAGGACCTTCCCGGCCCGTGCGGCAGTCGCCTTCGTTGTCGAGGACACAGACCAGTTCTTCCCACGGAATACAGCCCGGGGAAATGCTGCGGCGGCAGCGGTGCTGGCGTCACCTATCGCCTCCGTCTCGAACACGTCGAGGTAGATCTGTTCTTCGTGGTCACCGAAGCAATACACCTCGAGGGCCTGCTCGAAGGTGAACATCGACCCGTAGGGACTGCAGTCGTGGAACGGCAGTCCCGCCTTGATGAGCTTGGCGAGCATCGCCTCGGGCGTCTTGTAGCCCGGGCCCGGGTAGACAACCGCGGCCGCCACTGGGTCCTCCTCCACCAAGTCTGCTGTGTCAGAGATCGGCGGCGCGGACGCACAGCCCGTGAGGACCAACGCGACGACGGCAAACAGTGACTTCTTCATGTCGAACTCCCCTTGCTAGACGGCGCTCGCGGCGTTGGCGCGACGCTATCGGCAAGAGTCGTTCTGTCGTGCCCGAATGGGCATACAGACCTCGGGTGGGATCGGCAGGTGGCCCTTGCGGATCAGGAGAATGACCTCGTCGGCTGGCGTGTCGCCGGGTGAAGTCAAGAGCGAGGCGGGACGGCCCTTGGCTCGGCCACTGACGCAGTCACCTCAGGCCGGGCGGTTCATCTTGACCGCACATACAGCCACTAGGTGATTCAGGGCTACCTCGTGTCTTCTTCCAGGAGATAGCCGACGCTCAGGCAGCGAGCGCATGAGTACCGCTCGGAATCGCCGGGCACCCGCCTCATCGGCGCCCCACACTGAACATGGATCGGGTTCTCGACGCCCGTCACCAGGGTCATCCAGTCGCGTGGCTTCTCCACCAAGGCGTAGTGCTTCATGAGCATCTCCCCTCACGTGATGAGTTAGTTACCTCCCACCCAACCGGGAGTTGTCACACCCGTCAGCTCGGGTCCAACGGCGGACCCTGATGGCCAGGACCGCGCAGCCAAGGCCACTAGTAATGTTGCCGCGCCAAGTTCTCCCGTGCCCAGAATCAGCGGCATCATGACGATTGGCCTACCAGTATGCGCCGAGGTCGCCACGCAGTTGTGGTCCGAGCTCTGGGCAGCATGATCGCCATGATCGGCATGCCCTTGGCCACCGTGTGGGTGACCACAGTTTCGGTGGGTCCGTCTATGCCGGCTTTTGCCGCCCGTCCCCTCGCTTTGTCGCCTTCAAGCGCACCAAGTACTCATCGCCGGCGGGCGTGAGAGTCCAGTAGACGGCCCTATCGGACACCGTCCTCTTCTTCTTCCCTGTGGTGATGATGCCTAGCGCACGTAGTTGGACCAGCACGCGTCCCCACGAGTCATCCACGATGATCGTCGTGGGGTGGGTAAGTTTCTCCCAGCCGCCCTTTTCAATCCCGAGGAGCTGACTCCAACCTTGCTCGGAAAGGATCTTTCGCAGTTGGAACTCAGGTGCTTCGTCGAGCATGTATGGGCCTAGCAGGTCCACAATCTCGTCCCACGTGAAGTCGAGGAGCACAGTCTGTCTCTCCTTCGAATAACCGTGCTCGACTACAAAGGTCAGTTCAACCTCATCTTCGCCGTGCTCGAAGGACGGATCGATCTCGATTCGGCCAGCTTTTTCGGCGATCTCGGAACGCTGTTTCTCGGCCTCGGCGAGAGAGGCTCGCAGCTCAGCGATCTGGGCTCGCACTGCGTCTGTCATCGCTTGATCGCCACGCACCCACCCCGGGCGGGGGTGCTGCTTCATCGCTCGGATCAGACCTCGAGACACAACAGAAGCGAGCTCGTCTGGAGTCCGGTACTCCTTCACCATCCGCCCCATGACCTTCGCGCGAAAGGCCTCAAGTTTCTCGCGGGCTTCTGGGTTTATCTCGGACATGTCAACGGGGATGGACCCGGGATCAGCGTGCACGAACCCCAGCACCGGGATGCCCTTGTCAACGGCGTAGTCGTACTCCATCTCCGTAAAACTGATTCCGTCCACGGTAACTGATCCGTACCGACCGCCGACCACGACAATGTAGTAGTCGCTGAGGTCAATCACCTCGGAGATCAGGGTCCACTGATCCTCGTTCGCCGCCGGAAACATCTCCATACCCGCCGGGATGCAGTCGAGTTCCAGCAATGCCTGGATTACAGCGCGACGCTCCTCGACCAAATCGAGGTAGGTCGAACTTACGAAGACTTGATGCCGCGTTTCTGTGGTTACCGGGTCAGTCATGGTGGCCACGTTAGTTGGAGTTGGACATCGCCGCGGCTATGGACGAAGTGACCGGATGCCAGGCCACCCTAAAGTCTCCTCATCCAGTCCCTGCGTGGGTGGTGACCAGCATCAGGTTGGCGTATGTCAATCCCGGTCGGCGCCCTTCTATAAGTGCCAGGAGTTGACCCACCTGCATCCCCGTGGCGAGACATCCCAGATGACACGAGCCAAAGTCCGAACCACCGCATCGCGTGGCAGCTGGCTTTGGGTCCAGGGGACCTGCAGCCGAGTGGCCACGGACACGCCGTCGATCAGTTGCTTGGCTCGCATCGTCTTCTCGTCGCTCCCGGCGACGATGCTCGTCATCGCCACGACGGCGAGGAAGGGTTGGAGCAGCAGCTCCGCCCAGAGTGGGAACACGCAAGCGTTGATGAAGAACTCGACCGACGCCGTCGCGCCCACGACCCCGACGAGGGTGTTGCGGAGCAGTCGCGGTTCTCTACCCACGACGTTGAACTTGAAGAGGATCGGCAGACCGGCGATGAGACCCCACACGACGGCGTCCTTCGTCGAGTCGGCGTAGCCCAGCCCAACCCTCAGAAGTCAATACGTCGTGGCGGCCAGCAGGCCGGCCCGGGCATCCTGCACTCGACATCGAAATCCTGTGGCATCACACGGTCAGCGGTGGCACCTCGGGGGGTGTTTCGTCGGGAGGGTTCGGGTGTCGCGAGCCACGACTGAGCCACCAGTTCAGAACGAACAGCCACAAGGGCGCCGGTGCCGCGACGATCCACGCCAGCGCGCCCCAGCCACGTGACCATGAGTTCACAAGGTAGGCAAGCCAACAGCCGAGCGCCCACGAACCAAAGTAGAACAGGTGGCTGGCCTAGTCAGGCCCATCCGCCAACCATTCAAGGAACGACGGCTTTTTGTCCATGTCAAGTCACTTCCGTGGGTCTGTTAGTTGGTTGAGCACTAGAACCCGCCGACCCGGGGACCCGGGACACGTCGCCGATGCTCGCCGCTCCCTGTTCGGGGACAGCGCCTGGCCGCGATCTACGGGATGTGAAGTGCGGGGTCTCCGAAAGGATGCGTCGTCGAGTCGTAGAAGTACAACTTGTGGCGGTCGAGTGACTGCTGGATGCGGACCTTCTCCGCGATGACCTTCTCTGGATTGCCGCTGGGGTGGATAGACACAGCAACCTTCCGCTTCGGACCCCCGTTGACGGCGTCAATGATGTGCTGGTCCTGTGTGCTGAGCGAGTGACCGAAGATGACAGTATTTGCGTCGTCGTGGGCGAGCGAGTCCAGGCAAAAACTCAGGTACGGGGAGCGTTGGATCGTGCGAACCTTGGCCTTGGACGTGCCCTCGCTGACGAAGAGCGGGCGACGGCTTGACTTCGCCGAGTAGTTCGTGGCGATGGACAACAGGTTGCCGCCGTCGGCGTTGACCCACTTGCCGTTCTCGTTGTCGTCGTCCTGCCACAGATGCACCGCGCCGTGGAGGTAGTGGATGGGTGTGGACAGGGTCGACCGCAGCGATACGTCTGTTGGGTCGAACCGGTGGTCCGGCTGCCAGAAGTAGTCGACGATGTCGACGTGTATGCGGTTCTCCAGGTGGGACCAGTACAGACACAGGTCGTAGTTCGTCGTGTAGACGGACTCGTGTTCGTTGATGGTGTCTGCAATCTGCCTGTGAGTGGCGACGGGGAACTGGTCCCATGAGACGTGCGCGTCTGTCACAGCCCCGAAGAGCGCGTCACGGACATCGGTGTACACCGTGTCCACTTGGTGAGTGCGGCGGCCAAGTGCTTCGAGGACGAGCCGGGCGTGATGGATGCACTCCAGCGCGTTCTCGAAGTTTGTGGTGTCGAGTTCCTTGAAGATGTCAGCCGCCTCCGGGGTCAACGTGGCCTTGTTGAACAGGCTGTCGTACCGGAAGTCGTTCCACAGGTTGATGCTCAGACCATTGCCGATGACCAGCGTCGGCCAGTCGCCGTTGTCGAATGTGCTCCAGTCCTGCAGGTCGTCGTCGACGGCGGTGGTCGTCACGGTGTCCTCCTTGGCTTCGAGGCGCTCTGGCGTCGACCGGACGAAGGCGCCGGGGTGGTGAAAGGCCGGCGCGCACCGCAGCTGCTTCGGCAAACTCCCGCTTCCCCAACAGGCATGTGCCGAGACTAGTTACAGGACTAGGTGGCCGTTGGCATTTCAGTCAAGAGACCCTCATGGGCCTCGCGAGCCCGATCCACGGCATGCAGTTGGCTGGTGGCTTGGGTGGTCAAGGAAGACCGGGATGCCGGTGGCCGGATCGTCATGATCGTGATCGTCATGATCGTGATGATCGCGATCGGCATCGCCATGATGCTTGCGCCGGTTCGCAGACGGCGCTCGCGCCTCAGTCGGCTGACAGTGGTTGCCCATCCTCAGCCGTGGGTGACTCAGCCGAACGGCCCATAGCCCCACCGCTTCATGGGCGGGACCGTGGCTGTGCCAGGGGAAGTCCTCCTGTCATTCCACCTCGGTCGGTTCGACCGGACTCATGTCTTCTCAGGGGGTTGTTCGTATGTTCGTTCGTTCTGTCCTGGCGGCGGTCGGTTGCGCCGTTCTCGTCGCGACCACCGCGATGACGGCTGAGGCCGCCAGCCCCATCCAGTTCGGCAGGATCTACTACAACTCGCCGGGCACCGACCGTGCCACCAACCTCAGCGTCAACGGTGAGTACGTGGTCATCAAGAACTTGGGGACGACAAGTCGGTCATTGACCGGGTGGACTGTTCGCGACGCCCAGAGCCACGTCTACAAGTTCGGCACCTTCACCCTCGGTGCAGGCAAGACCGTCGTGCTGCGCACCGGCAAGGGCCTCAACACCACGACCACCCGGTTCTGGGGCCTGGGCTACCACGTCTGGAACAACACCGGCGACAAAGCAGTCATGCGCAACGCCGCCGGGACCGCCATGGACTCCTGCGCTTGGACCTCCAGCGGCCTCGGCTACAAGAACTGTTGAGGACGCACATGAAGATTCGCGCCAGCCTGCTGGTCACCGTCTTGCTGGTCGGGCTGATGCCTGTGCTCACCGCTGAGCCAGCCTCGGCCACCACCATCACTGCCCGCTCGATGCTGTTCAAGCTCGCCGTAAAGGCCGAGAGCGGCAACAGCACCTACAGCCGGACCTACTTCAAGCACTGGATCGACGCGAACGGCGACTGCCAGAACACCAGGGCCGAGGTGCTCATCGCCGAGTCGAAGGTCACCCCGACGTATACCAGCAGCCATTGCAGCGTCGCCAAGGGCAAGTGGTACTCCTACTACGACGGTGTCACCTGGACCAATCCCGCCGACGTAGACATCGACCACCTGGTCGCCCTCGCCGAAGCATGGGGGTCCGGAGCCCGGTTGTGGTCGGTCACCAACCGCACCCGCTACGCCAACGACCTCGGATTCTCAGCCTCCCTGGTGGCCGTCACCGACAACGTCAACATGTCCAAGAGTGCCAAAGACCCAGCCGAGTGGTTGCCGCCCCGCACCGCGGCACGGTGCACGTATGCCATCCAATGGGTGCAGGTGAAGTACCGCTGGCGGCTGAGCATCGACTCAGCAGAGCGCACCCGGCTGTCCTCGATCCTCTCGGGAACCTGCGGAGCCCGCGCCGCAACAGTGCCCACACGCGCCCTCTGAACGGCAGCGATCGGGCCTTCCCCCTGAACCATCGTCGCCGTGAGCCTGGAGAGCATGGCCGTCATCGACACCCGCCCACCCATGAACGTCCTTGCGCATCAACAGAAGGAGTAGCTGGTCTTGCTTGTCGACCTGAATCTCCGTCACGAGCTTGTTCGCGCTGGATGGATCGTGCGTGTCGCCGCGGAAGAGCCGTGATCTTGGTCCCGGTCAGGGAAGAGTTGATGTTGACCCCAACCGGAGTCGAGACAACCGACAGAGATAAGGGACCCACCGATGATTAGGGTCATACGTATTCAGGAGTCCATAGACGGCCAGTACTTCTTCACCGTGATCTCCAGCAACTACAACACGCTGGCGACCTCGGAGACATACTGGAACAAGGCTGACTGCCTGAAGGCAGCACGCATCGTCCAGGGCGGTGGTGGCCTCCTCGAGGAAGCAGCCTAAGACCTGATGAGCACGATGCCCGCCCCGTCCGAAGTACTTGAGATACCTCGGAATGGGCGGGCTTTCGTGTAGATACAGTGGCACAGACTTGCGCGTACGTGCGGATCTTCTCCCATGTTTCGGGCCGTGTCTGTGAACTCAGCCGAAGGGGGTGGGTCTAGAAGCGATACGCGGCAAGCGGCGGTCATCGTTGGCCTGGGTACTCAGGAGTCTCTCGCCGTCGAGCCCGACCTTGCCACACGCTTCGATGAAGGAGTCGTGAAGCAAGTTTGTCCGATCTGAAAGCATTCTGTCCCGCCAGGCATGGGGCTCTGCCTCCTGGTCAGGGATGCGCGACCCCTCTGACCAGGGTGGAGTCTGGCTTTCGAGCCTGCGCATGAACTCCGCGAAGACAATGAGGCTATCGGCGGCCATGGCCTTGAACGCCCGGCTGCCGATCTCGAAGCCGCCGACCTCTTCAAGGTCATCTGGCACCCGGGGGTGGCCGAAATGCACGACGTACTTGCTGGCTGTGTCCCAGTACTTACCCAGCCGTCCCGCCTCAGCAGTCGTCGGGATTTTCCACTCCACGCCAAAGTCGGCTGGTCCGAAGTCAACTCCACCCTTCGTGGCCTTGACGAGGAAATCGGCTAGGAGGCGAACGTGGACGTAGAAGGCGTCAAGCATGGACCGCGCACATAGCAAGCTTCCTCGGTCTACCACCCCGTCATACTCAGCGGCGATGTCGCTGATCATGTGGATCGAATAGTCGAGCTGGTAGGTACGCCGCATCTCGGGCGATGAGGCCAAACCCTGATAGTTATTTGGCACCTTTCGGACCTTACCCGGCTGGCCGAGGGCTAGTTGTGGACGGAGTTGGTTGAGACGGGGTCAGTCCTCCACCATGGGATCACTGATGATCGCCTCCGGCACGGCCTCGGTGCGGCGTGCGCTGGCGCGGCACAGCATCGGGGATGTTTGGTCAAGTTCCCCGTCGGTAGGCGTCTCTTCGGTGTTGAGCTCGGTGTTGTGCGGATCGGGGAATCCGAGCCCGCCCCGTCGTTCCGGCTCGTCGCGCAGCCCAATGACTGGGAGAAAACAGTGCGTCGAGCTACGAACCACGTCGAGGCCTCCGGGAAGCAGGTGTTGTACCGAGCGTTCTGGGCACTCTGGATTGAGCGGCTACATACCGGCAGGCCCCAGTGGTCCAAATCGACCACACCCCCTCGGGAGTCCTGGTTCTCGACGACGACCGGAACGTCCGGCGTCACCTACTACACCTCATTCACCAAGCAGGGACTGTCGAGCGAGCTCGTCTTCGAGTCCCCGGATGCAGCGATCAACACCGCCAGGTTCGAGGCGCTGCAGACCCGCCGACAAGAACTGGAAGCCGCGTACGGAGGGGCGCTCGAATGGCAGGACCTCCCCAGCCGCAAGGCAACGCGGATTGCCGAATACCTGGATGCTGACGTAACCAACCAAGAGGAATGGGACCACTACATTGAGTGGCTCTTGGACCACCAGACGCGACTCCGGGCAGCACTCGCATCCGTCGGCGGGGCGCTCGGACTCGCTGGCGAGTAACCCAACGGGTGCGAGGTCGAGTGCCCGGTGCGCCGATCTGCGGCTTGGGCCATCACACCCGCTTCGACATACAGTGCTCGCAGAAATCAAACGTCCGGTTCTGGGTGTCCTTGGCTGACCGGGCCAGCTCCGCGTCCCACAGGGCCTCGGTCAGGTCGAACCCCAGGGCCTCCTCGGACGGCAGCACGGGGTGTGGGGCGCGGTCAGGGTGAGTTCGGCAGGAGTCCTGCCGGTGCAGGACTGGCATGCCGTAGGTGCCATCCTTGACAACCAGGACGGGCTTGTCCGAGTCGCGCAGTCGCCACTGGCTCATGGGCTCACGGACGATGTCGGTGCTCATGGTCTCTCGCTCTCTGATGGGTTGGTGCTGTGGTGATGTGGGACGGGGCTCCCTTTTTGATGGAGACCGCCTGGCTGCTGCTTGCTGTGGCTCTGGCGCTAGTCGCCGGTTGCGCCAAGGACCTCTAGCACGACTGCCGCGACGGGCAGATCCATGCAGTATCCGACGTTGGCCCCGTCCGGCGCGTAGGGCAGCTCATATCCGCGGCTCCAGAAACGGCGTGCGAGGCCGGAGGACACGTTGCCGAACTTGGCACCCGATCCGAGCAGCGCGCGGTTGTCGTCGTACGGCAGTGGCGCCGGAGCACACTCTGCTATGCCCTGGAGCATCTGAAGCTCCCCACCGTTCAGCGGCGCGCCCTCGGCGCCGGTCGCCAGTGCCGTAAGTACGCCACTCAGCTGTTCTGGGGTCAGTTCGGTCCGCCCCTCCTTCGTCGCCCCGCCGGCCTTGGAGTACACCGGCGTCGCGGCGCCTACCCCCTGGGGCGATCCTGCGGCCGCCGCGTCGAACAGAAAGTCCACGAAGGCGTGCGCTTGCGCACGGCCCTCGAAAGTACCGTCCGCTGTGATCTGTGCCCCGAGGGTGAGAATGTTGCTTGCCATGGTTTCCTCCGTTTGCTGTGCTAGTTGCCACCTGTATGAGCAAAAATAGCACCTTAGCAAGCAAATAGCGAGGCTAGTACCCTGTGTTAGCTGCCCGTTGACGTATCGGCCAGAACGCCCTCTGATTGCCCTCGTCCTGTGCGACGACTCGGCGCGAACTGACCGCAACCATGGCGACCGCAGCGTGCCTGGCGGATGGCGCTCTGGGCGCGAGCCCCCATCGGATCATCCGAGCGCGTCGTGCAACCGATCCCTTGACCGCCGGTAGGCACTCGCGCCGTTCCGGTCCGCCGCGTCCACGCGGATAAGCGGGGGCCGTCCCATGGCTGGTGTGGCCAGGTCGCGCAGTGCGTCGTAGTAGGCGCGCTGACGCTGTCGCCCGCCCGGCCCGAAGCCGACCGCGGCCTTGGTCCGGAAATAGTTGTCTGCCTCGGAGCCCCAGGTCCCGCAAAGCTCTCGGTAGCGTTCAAGGTCGAAGCCGAGCGGCGCATCTTGCGGGTATTGACAAAGAGTCTGCAGCCTGAAACTGGTGAAGTGTTGGGACTCATCGACCTCGATCAGCGTGCCCGTGTCCGGATGCAAGAAGTCGCCCGGAAGCGACGTCATGCGCTTGGCTCCCTGCTCCGCCAGATCCCCACCCAGGGCCAGAAAGATGTCTCCGAGCAGCCGCCTGGTCTCTCCCAGGTGATCGGGCAGCCCAAGGTGACCGCGCTCATTGAGCCACGTTTCACGCGCCCTCACCAACACGATGCCGTCCAGCGCCGCCGCCCTGGCAAACGCCTGCTCACAGTCCCCTCTGGCCATCTTGCGAGGCTAGCCCAGCGGCTCAGGCGGCGTGTTGGCATAGCCGAAAGCGGCACCCAGCGGATGGAACCCCGGCCGACGACATCGCGTTGCCGTTCGGCGCGACCAGCAGCGACTGACAGTAGCCGTCAGAAGTCAGGCGCTAGTATCTTCACCGCCTCATCGAGGAACTCCGCCACATCTTCGAGCATCATTTTCTCCGCCTCCTCAGGCGACTTCCTCGCCTCATCGAGCAGGAAGCTCTCCTCATCGAGGAACTTCTCCCTCGCCTGCTCATAGGGCATGTTCGACTCATGGATCGACCGGTACTTCCCCGCCCGGACCAACCTTTCCTTGGCCTCCTTGATCATCTCCCCCGCATGGATCATCCGCCGGGCTGCCACCTCGTACGACTCGCGCATGGTCTGTCTCCTCTGAACCTGCCGCGCTGTCTGCGCTACCGCTACGTACAGGTTGGGTGTGACTTGAGCTCGCGCCTTCTCGGTTAGGCGACCTCGTTCGTAGCAATAGAAGATCCCGCGTCGCATGGCTTTGGGTCCGTACGACCGGCAGCCGAATGGCCGCGGTGTTGCAGGTGGTTGCCAGGGTCATCGTCATCGAGGTGGTCGTGACATTCATCGTGCCGACCGAGACGGTCATCGTCATCGCGGTGGTCGTGACGGTCATGGCGTTGGCGTATGTCAACCACGGCCGCGCGCTTCTTGCAAGTGATGGGAACTTCGCCGACCTACATCGCCGTGGCGAGTACCTCTTTGGACTCGCGCGGGAGCCCGCGCACCGAGTCCCTTGGCTGCCGGGCTTGGGGTCCAAGGGGACCGACAGCCCCTCGGCCTCTGTCCGCTGTCCGCTGTCAGCCAGAAGTCAGGGTGACCGTCCAGAGTCCGTCGTGACACTCACCTTCGCCTCACGCAACCCGAGCACCTGCGCCGGGAGCAGTGGGCGCACGTCGTCGCAGAGCGAGTGCTGCCGCGCTGCGAGCCTGCTGGCGAACGTGCCACCGATGACGAGATCCGAGGCCGCCGCTTCTTCAGAGCACGTGAACTGTCCCAGTGCCACAACCACGTGGTGACTGTCCTCAGACGGTGACACTAATCAAGAACATGTGATCCCGAAGTCAATACGCCGCTGGCGGCTCGCCGCGTCCGGCATACGGAGTCCCTTACCGCTGATGGGATCTCGCCAGAAGGCTCGCCCGTGGACAAGCTCGGAGCCGTTGAGCGCCCTGTAAGCGCGAAGTGACTCCTCGTTCCAGGCTGCCATCTTTGCGATGTAGGAGAGGTCGCGTCCGTGCGTGACGGGCTCGACATCGCAATGACCGACCCCCACCAGAGCAGCTTTGGCGTTCAAGGTTCTAGCAGCCGGGACATCACCTCTGGACCAGGCATGGGCGTGGACCCCCGTGCCCCTCGGGTTCAGCTCGGAGGCCCAGACCCATGCGATATCCAGGTGATCGCGCCGAAGGTACTTGGCCAGGCGGTTGATGCGCAGCTGGTTGACCTTGTGATCGGCGCTCAATGCTGTGAACGTCAGCAGAGCAGTCGGGCGGGTGAAGCGGATAGCCCTCTTCATCCGAGCGACTTTGCCCCGGACACAGTAGAGGCAGTCGTTCCGTCTGCAGCGCAGGCCGTCGATCTCGCCGGTGGAGGGATCAACAGTCAGAAGTTCACCGTTGGGGCACGAGTTCATCACCTGCTGTGGACCAAACTGATCATGCAGTTGTTGATTGCGTATCTTGTCCATGAACTACGTACCGGTTCAGATCCTGCGTGACTCGGGATCTGTCCCAGATACTGAGAAGTTGGGCTGATTACGCACGAAAGTGACTTGAAGATAGTCTCCCGAGATCCCGGGTCGAAGAAACTCCAGATCACCGAGTCCGTGCCGGTGCGCTCGCGTCTCGCCCCGCCTGACTTTCTTCGCCGATGCCGGTCAACCGCACCAGTCGAACGTGAGGGCCACCAAAGGCCGCGGCGACCTCTGCGGCGCTGCTCGCCACAAGTCAGCCAACACGACCGAGATCGGCGGCGGCAGCCTCCAGGGTGCGTTCCTGGAGCTCTGTGGGTTGCTACCAGCGGACATTGTCGGCGGCCGTTCGTGAAAACGCAGCCCCTGGTCCCTTCATTTTCTTGTGATACTTCGCGTGATACTGCCGCAGACGCATTTAGATGCTTCGGCATGTTCCGTCCGTGACCGCGAACCCCCAGGACTGTTGCGCACGAGCACGATTAGGTCTCTCAATGCATCTGCATGCACGTATCAGGATATGAGTTCAAATCCCCCCTCGCGCACAGAGTGTCCTGTCTCAGGACATAGGAAACCCTCGAACCCTCAGGTTCGGGGGTTTCTTGGTGTCTGGGTGCGGCCGACACCTCCGAACCGCCGCGGCGGTCAAA
>Ga0209585_10000550_pt1 | contig 14666 bp, 12 predicted proteins | sample NGEPerone_FD_185491 | JGI IMG/M metagenome (GOLD analysis project Ga0209585, IMG submission 185491) | Arctic peat soil microbial communities from the Barrow Environmental Observatory site, Barrow, Alaska, USA - NGEE Permafrost154B-one... | ecosystem: Environmental > Terrestrial > Soil >... | reverse complement strand
CGCGGGAGCGCGAGCAGAACGAGGTTCTGCCCTGGGACCACATCGACTCCGGCCTCGACAAGGACTGGCTGTGGCAGGACTGGCAGGACGCTCTGAGTGACGTCGAGGTCGAGGACTGCCGATGGACCCCGTGCTTCGACTGTGGCGTCTGCCCGCAGATGGACACCGAGATCGAGGTGGGGCCGACCGGCAAGCGCCTCCTTCCGTTGACGGTGTTGACAGCGGGGAAGGACGAGTTGCTGGAGACCGCACGATGAAGAGTCGCATCGGTTGGTTGCTCGCGCCGGCACTACTGCTGGTCGGGTGCTCGGCCGGTCCTGCTTTCGTGGCCATCACCCCATCAGCTCACTCGTCATCAGCTGTCCCGTCGCCGACAACCGCATCCACGCCATCAGGATCCGCGACCTCTGCCAAAACATCATTGGCGCACCCTTCGCCATCAGCAGCCGTCGACGTCGGACTGGTTATCGTGGGCACGGGGGACATTGCCGAAGGGGGCACGTCAACGATGGCGAACGCCACGTCGAGCGCCGACCTTGTCCGAGCGGCGAAACCCCTTCTCGTCTTCACTGTGGGCGACAATGCATATCCGGACGGGTCGTCAACGGACTACGCGAAAAAGTACGATCCGACATGGGGGTCGTTCAAGGCCAAGACCCGTCCCGTGCCCGGCAACCATGAGTACCATACGACGCCCCCCAGTGGGTACCTGGGCTACTTCGGTGCCGCGAACGTCACCAACCGTGTCGATGGTGGGGTCTACTACGCCTACAACCTCGGCAGGGCCTGGAGAGCGTACGCACTGAACTCCGAGATCAGCATGTCAGCCGGCTCTGCGCAGTACGCGTGGCTGAAGTCGGACCTGAACGCGCATCCGGGGACCCACTTCATTGCCTATTGGCACCAGCCACGATTCGTCAGCAAGGTCCAGCACGGTGACCGCTCGGACGAGGCCGCCATCTGGGACCTGTTGAGAATTCACGGAACGGACATCGTGATGGCGGGCCACGAGCACCATGCAGAGCGTTTCGCCAAGATGGACGGGTCCGGTGCCCTGGATCCGAAGGGCATCCGAGAGTTCATCACGGGCAATGGTGGCAACCAGACCTACGGACTACCCAGCACTCTGGCCCCGAACTCCAAGTTTGCCAACGGATACGACTACGGCGTTCTGAAGCTGACCCTTCACGTCAACTCCTACGACTGGGCGTTCATCGCCAGCGGGCGCGCCTACAACGGTTCGTCCAGCGTCAACACCACACGCAAGGGCCTCGTTCTTGATTCAGGTACCGCAGCGACCAACATCGTCAACCACTAGCCCAACAACCATCTCCCCGGCATCCAGGCGTAGGACCTCTGACGGCCGTATGCCGCACCCTCGCCCAGTGGCGCGGGTGCGGCATGCGGGAAGGATCGGTACTGGATCCCGACCAGCGCGCTACTGCTTGCTGGCGAACCAGGGGTGACGGAGGTCCATGTAGACAACGTCCCGCATCTGGGCCATCTCTTCATCCCACCCCTGCCGCTTGTCGGCGGGCATGGCCTTGCTCTCACCTTCGCGCGCCTCCGCCTCGCTGCGGAATGCCACCGTCTCGGTGAAGTGGCCGTCGGGCGACAGGGCGAACGAGCCGCCGATGATCTCCGGCCGGACCGAGCGGAGGCCGTCCATGGGCTGGTGCATGAACGTCCGGAACGGCGCCGGATCGCTCACCCGCCCCTGGATGACCTGGACGAACCCGGAGTCGTCGGAGCCGCCGTCCAGGAACAGCGCCACCTCGTCGCAGTCGTGGAACGTCACATCGCCGTCGAAGCTCTTCTGGGTTGTCGCCCACCACGCGCCCTGCTCGGGTCGGGTTGAGTTGCGGGCCGCGGCCTCTGTCGACTCGAACCGCACGACACCGATGAACCTTTTGTCGTCGGTGACGCCGTAGGTGCCTCCGAGCCAGCCCTCGGCCGCTGGTCCTATCTCTGCGCGCCACAAATCCGTCTGCCGGCGGAGGGCGTCCGCGTCGCGGCAGCTGCCCTCAATGACCTGGATGAACACTGCACAAACCTCCATTTCAGGGGCCGCCTCACCCTGAAACAGCCCATCGGCCGACGCTACGCCGGGCTTCGCAGAATGTCATTGGTATCCCCCCAGGTGACTCATGTCAAGATGCGCGCGTAGCCGGCCCCTTTCGGGGACGCCACGCAGGCCGGAAAATGAGGATGGGTTGCCCGCCGACGCCGATGGTTGCTTGGGCTGCGAGCCCGCACATGAGTTTGGCGCCAGGGTCCGAGCAGAGGGTTACGCACTGTCGCTACGAGCACGCCGATCAGACTTCGGTTCACCTTCGGACCCTCGGGCAGCCCGCTCCAACCGCTGACAGGACGAGGAGAGGAGCAGCAATGAATGCGCTGAGCAGCAAGCCAGTCCACATCGATTCGGCCGATGATGATCTCCTGGCACGGGTCGCCGCGATCGATGTGGCCAAAGACTCCGGGATGGCCTGCACCCGGGTTCCGGATGAGTCCCGCCCGGGCAAACGGGCCACGGCCGTGTGGAGCATTCGGGCCCGGACCAGCTCGATCAACGAACTGGCCGACCAACTGGCCGAGCAGGGCATCGAACGGGTCGTGTTTGAGGCAACCTCGGACTACTGGCGGCCGTTCTACTACCTGCTGGAGGCCCGTGGTCTGACGGTGTGGCTGGTCAACGCCCGCTACGTCAAGAACGTCCCAGGGCGCCCCAAAACGGACAAGCTTGACGCTATCTGGCTGGCCAAACTCAACGAGCGCGGGATGCTGCGGCCTTCCTTCGTCCCGCCGGTCGAGATCCGTCAGCTACGCGACTACACCCGGCTTCGGGCTGACCTGACCGGCGAACGGTCCCGCCACATCCAGCGGGTCGAAAAACTGCTCGAAGACGCCCTGATCAAGCTGTCGTCCGTGGCCACCAACATCATGGGGGTCTCCTCCCGGGCCATGCTGGCCGCCATGATCGCAGGCGAACGCGACCCCCACGTACTCGCCGAGCTGGCCAAAGGACGGCTGCGGGTCAAGAATCCCGCACTCATTCAGGCGCTCACCGGCCGCTTCGACGAGCATCACGCCGAGCTCGCCGACATCTTGCTCAGCCAGATCGACAGTCTCACTGCCCAGATCGAATGGCTCGACACCAGGGCCGAGCAGATCATCGCCGACATCCCCGCCGCCCAAGCCCGACCGACCCCTGCCGCCACCACAACCAGTGACAGGCCGCCGCCGGCCTACCTGGCCGCAATCGACCGCCTCGACGAAATCACTGGCATCGGTCGCCACGGCGCCCAGACGATCATCGCCGAGGTTCGGTCTGTCGATGGAGGTCTTCCCAACCAGTGCCCACCTGGTGTCCTGGTCCAAGATCTCGCCACGCGCAGTCCAGTCCGGAGCCAAGACCCGTCCCGGGAAGACCGGCAAGGGCAACCCCTACCTCAAAAGCGTCCTCGGCGAGGCCGCCGCATCAGCCGGACGCACCAACACCTTCCTCGGCGCACGCTACCGGCGCCTCGTCCGACGCATCGGCAAGCAGAAAGCCCAGGTCGCAGTCGCGCGGTCCATTCTGGTCATCGTCTGGAACCTGCTCGCCGACCCCACCCGCCGATACGACGACCTCGGCCCGGAGTTCTACGACAACCGAATCGGGCCCGAACGCCGCAAACGCAACCACATCCGCCAACTCGAAGCACTCGGCTACACCGTCACAATCACCGAAGTCGCCTGAACTCCCAGCCCTTGCAACAGTCTATTTTCCGGTCAGTCACCAGGGACCTTGCAAAGAAGCTCGACCGTTCAGACGCGCCGGGCACTTCGCAAACTCTTCGAGTAGAGGCCGGTGCCGGTCAACGTGGACTTCCCGCCCAGGTCGCCCATGGTGGGGCCGTCGACGGTCTTGCGACTGGAGACGAATCGAGGCGCGCCGGCGCTGTCGGTACCCAGGTACATGCCGACGTGGTCGATCGCAGTGCCGTCGTCGGTGCTGGCGTCGAAGAAGACCAGATCCCCTGGCCGCAGACCGGTCAGGTCGGTGGGCCGGGTCCCTTTGTTGGCAATGACCAGCACGCCGGGAGCGGAGTCAGCCATCTGGACCGCTCGTCGGGGAAGGCTTACCCCGTCTGCGGTCAGAGTCAAAGGCAGACCTGATCGATAGCCGAGCACCATGCGGATGAACCCGGAGCAGTCCAGGGCGTTGATCTGGTCGGCTTCCGGCTGGTCCGTCGACCCTGGGTAGGACCAGGCAACGCCGAGATAGTCGTTGAAGTCCGACCCTTCGATCCGCGTGCCGGTCGAAGACAAGGGTCCGTACGACGCGTCCCCCGCGATCTTGAAGGCGGCCGCATTGAGCACGGTAGGTGCCCCTGTGACGTACTGCATGGCGACAGCCAGGACGTCCGGGGAGATGTCAGAAAGGCGAGCTGCCAGCCATGCCCAGTCGACGCTGCCGGTGAATGCAGCTGGCAACAAGCGAACCCAGGTGCCGTGCGAGACCCGCGCGGTGGTGGTGGACTCGCTGAATACACGCGCTGGCCCACGCAACGTGACGGTACGGGACCCGTCGGTCACGACGGCGACCACGCCCAGGTTGTCGCTCACCACCGTCCTCGCCGGAGAGTTCCAGCGTTTCACCGTCACGGTCCCGCTGGTCCCCGGGAGACTGGACGGGATACTCGACGTCGTCGTGGCCGAGGACGTCGCTATCTTCTGGTGGGTGGCACCTTGCGCGCCGGTAGCCCCAGGTCCAAGGGGCAGGACCGCGACCAGTGTCAGGACGGCAGTAGCAGCAACTCGGCGACCGGTCACGATGGGTCATCTCCAAACGACGATGGCGAGCGCAAATTGCTCTCATGAGTCCGCAGACCCTGGTTGATAAGAGCGCGACCTAACGCGAATCACGTAGAGTTGAGTAGTTCTTTGGGCGTATCTCTTGGCACAGCATAAAACGTAGTAGGGCAACAAGTAATACGCCAAAAGGCGTAGATATTGACCTGTCGCCTGGTCCGCACCCCAAGCAGGCGAACAATTGGCGGCATGATGTGGCTGTGAGTGATCAGGACCGACGTTCCGTGCTTGCCCTGTTCGCCGCATCGTTGGCACTCGTCGCCACCGGTTGTTCCTCGGGTGGCGGCCAGCGGAGCCCCGAGGCAGTGAAGGCGCCGACGGTCGACGAGCTGGTCGCCACAACGCTGCGCGAGGGACCAGGGCGAGGTTCGTCCGCCTACCAGACCCCGAACCCTTCAGTCATCGCGAGCCTGGTTGCCACGCTGCGCGAGATGATCCAAAATGTGCATCCCTTGGCGCCTGCGGGCTTTGCCATCGTGAAGGTGGGTCCGCTTGGTGAGCCACGAGATGCAGGGACGGCTGCATTGGTGGAGCTTCCGCGAGCAGGGCGCACGAGTGGCCAGGGCCTCTATGTCGTCAACGGAAGCAATGTCGAAGGCACCCTCCGTCGCGTCGTCCAGGTGCCCCACCCCACCAGCGACCGCTTTACCGAGGACCTCGGTGCCGAGATCTTCAAGGCTCTGGCCAAGGTGCTGCCGCCGGGTTCAGCGAACATGCTCATGGTCGCCGGGGCACACCGGACGGCCGACGGTGGGCGGGCTGACGTCGCCCACAACAGCGACACGGCGTTCGCCGCAATCAGCGACTCCTTCGTCCAGAGCGGGACCGTCGCCGTGCAGCTTCACGGCTTCGACGAGGGTGCACACGATGGAGTCGGGGACGCCGTCGTCTCCACCGGTGACCGATCTGGCTCGCTGACTGCGCGACGAGTCGTACAGGCGCTGACGGCTGCTGGCTTCGACGTCTGCGCGTATGGCGGCACCATCTGTACCGGGCTGGGCGCAACCACGAATGTTCAGGGTGTCCATGCGCGCGCCGCGGGTGCCGCCTGGGTCCATGTCGAGCTCTCGGCACGTCTGCGCCAGGAACCAGGCCAGTCATCTCGGGTGGTTGCCGCCCTCGTGGCAGCGCTGACCTGATCTGTTCAAACTAATCCGGCCGTCAAGATCCGGCTCGAGTCCCCGTCCCCCGCCCCGCCCCCGGAGACGAACTCGGCGCGTGTCGCCACGGCAGTGGAGCCGAACCCGATGGTCCGGCCTCTCTATGACGAGATGTACTCCCTGTACTCCTCGCTCTACCCCGCTACGCGCACCCAGATGCACGCGCTGGCCAGGGTGGCGCTTCGGAGTAGGCCACTCGCGCGATCCTCAGCGCGGCGGCGCTGGCCTGAAGATTTGCCGGGAGATGCCGAACGCCCCCGACATCTCGAGGGCGTTCAGGGTCCGTCTCAACACGGAGCGCACCCGGAGGGATTCGAACCCCCAACCTTTTGATCCGTAAGACCCGGCGTCAGGGTACGTTCAGGTGAGGCTCGTCAAGGGGTATTCGGGCGGGCGGCCCAAGGGACCAGGGTGGGGCGCCGGGGGACAGCGTCGACGTGGGACTTGAACTCATATCCTAATACGTGCATGCAGATGCATTGAGAGACCTAATCGTGCTCTTGCGCAACAGTCCTGGGGGTTCGCGGTCGCGATCGGAACATGCCGAAGCATCTAGATACGTCGGCGGCAGTATCACGCGAAGTATCACAAGAACGCAGGGGACAGGGCTGCGCGATCACGAACCGCCGCCGCCGCCGACAGAGCGGCCGATCCTGTTGTTCGGCCTGGTGATCCTGGTGTTCTATGCCGCCGACACGGGCATCCTGACATGGAGCAGCGTCTATCTCCATGACGCCCTTGACGCGACGAAGTCGGTCGCGCCGCTCGCGTTTGCCGGCTATGAGACCGGAGCAATCCCTCCGCGGTGGGGCCGGCAGCAGTCAACGTGGCGATTGCCCGCCTCAATATCGCCAACTATCTCGGAGCGATTCTTGGCGCGGTGGACTCATCGGTGTGGCAGCATCCACGCATTACTTGCGCGGGGCCTTCGTCATACCGCTGGTGCTCGTTCCCGTGGTGCTTCTGATCGCAAGGAAGTCCACGTGGCCGACGTCGCTGAGCCCGCCGCGTACTAGCCTGCCCGAGTCGATGTCGCCCGATCTGTGAGATGTGTCAGAGGCGTGTGGTCTATCCCACCATCTCAGTGTGAAGCGTTGACGAAGGCCGGTCCCTTTGCGCCCGTGCGGTCATTGCGGAGCTCGAGCGTGGTGTCTTCGCGGACCTCGACCGTGTCGTAGCGCCGCCCTGATGCTCCTGCCGCTGCCCAGGCCACCAGTCTGACGTCGTCGACCAACAGATGTGCGGCTCGGGTGTTGCTCTGGGGCGAGGCGAGGCGCAGGAATGGTTGCACTGCCACGATGCCCGGCTGGAGACGCGTGTCTATCCGCACTCGTTGGCATGCCCCCGACGCCGCCGAGGCACGAGCTGGGATCGTAGCGCGCAGCGTCGTCACGCTCGGTCCTCGCGTATCGCCGAACAGGGCCAGTTCCAGGGTGGCACCGGTCGATGCCCCGCGGATCTCAGCCACCAGAGAGAGTGCTGTCCCGGATGGCACGAGCTGGCGGTGAGTCGGTGTCAGTACGACGTCTCCAGTGCTTTTCGGGCTGCGGCGCAGCTCCATCCCGGTAACCCCTGAACACGATGCGGCGGTCGTGCGCAGGACACTGGCTCCGAACTGCCATTGATGAGCGCCTGGAGTGCTCGGGTCGGTGTCCAGGTCCTCGAACGAGCCTGTCCACAGCAGGTCTTCCCCGAGCGTGATTTGTGAGCCCGCCGGCGGGGCGCTCATCCACCACCCCGGCGACAGACGAGCCAGCGTTCCCGCCTTTACGCTGAGCTGCTGCTGTTGGTTGCCGACGGGCCAGTCGGGCGCATAGACGGCACCGGGCTGCAGCAGTCGTAGTGGCCCCGGCAGCATCCCAGCGGCACGTCGGGACGCGGCGTCTGCCGGGAGGCCAACGACCGGTCGGGGAAGGTAGTCATCGACAAGGATGGGGTCGACCGTGGCGAGGACTGGGCTTCCCGCCCGCAGGTCAACGCGAAGAAGATACGACAGGAACGTCGGCCACACGGTCTGGTCGAACAGCAGGTTACCCATCGTCTCGGCGACAACCGTCTTGCCCTGGACGGTTACCCCGCCCACGACATGCGGATGGCCGTTGACGACCAGCGCGGCGCCTGCCTCGGAGGCGATGCTGGTGAGCTGGCGCACCACCGTCGTCTGCGAGGGGTTGTATTCCTCGCCACCGTGAATCATGACGACGACGAGATCCGCACGGGAGCGGGCGCCGGCAACCTCTTGGCGCAGGCGGTCGGCGGTGCACTGTGCTGCACCGCCGCGCTCAGCGTTCGCCACGTAAGGAATGAGGTGCTCGAACCCGGTGATGGTCGTACAGCCGATGAAGGCCAGTCCGTGGCCCTTTCGCCGTATGAATGCCGGTGCCCATGCTTCGTCCAGCGTGCGACCGGCCCCGAAGTGCGGCATACCGACGCGGTCGAGCGCCGAGAGGGTGCTGGCGAGGCCGGGACCAAGGGCGTCAAAGACGTGGTTGTTGCCCAGGTCGACCAGGTCGACGCCGGAGTCGAGCAGAGCTTGGGCTGACTCCGGTGCACTGGCGAAGGCGAACTCCTTGCTGGGGTGGAAGGCGCCGGGCCGAGGCCCTTTGGCCGAGAACCATGGGTTGGGCACCAAAGGTGTTTCCAGGTTGACCAGGGTCAGGTCCGCGTCCTCGAGCAGCGGTTTGACGTGGGCCAGCAGCGCCGCGTGTTGGGCTACTGAGGCCCCCACGGCAAGGATTGCGTCGTCGCGGTTCCCGTCGTCGTTGCGGTCGTAGAACCTACGGCCGAACATGACGTCCCCGCCGAATCGCAGGGAGACGGTCGTGGCAGCAGCAGCTGTCAGGATGATGTCGGTCGCTGTGCCGGCCTCGGCGGCCTGCGTTCGTGACAGGTGCCCCGCTGCGCTGGCAGTGATCAAGAGAGGTCCACCCGCGACGCGAGCGCTGAATGAGCCGTCTTGGTCGGTCTGCGCAACAGATCCGCCACTCAACTGGACCGTGGCCTTGGGGACTGGTTGGCCACGCTCGTCCACCACCCGACCCAAGAGCAGGCGTTGGCTCGTGGCAATCTGCGGGCCGGTCCGCGAGGCATTGAGCGCGATACCCGCCCCTCCCAGTGAGGCAACGAGGGCGAGAGTCATGAATGCCCGGGCATGAAATCGCAAGTACGGCCTCCGGGAAGGTGCTGATGTTGCTGAAGTTGCTAACGTAGTAGGGGATGCCGTACGTCCCGGCTGTGGCTTGCGAAGATATGGCTCACGAAGCCAAGGAAAAGTGTACTGGGATGCTCACCAATTGCCGCAACACAAGGACACCACGAGTCGAGACAAGTGAGATGAATGGATAACACTCAAGCCGAAGCGGCATTGCGAGGAATCGTCGGCTTGTTGGTCTTCGTCGCGCTGTTCGCCGCCGCCCGATTTCGTTTCCGGGTGAAGGAGCAGGTCCGTGGTCCGGCTGACAGCGGACTGGACTAGGCGCCGCGTACTCGTTGCGGCGGTTCTTGTCGTCTCGGTACTGGTGGGGGGCCTCTCTGCCCGCAGCGAGATGCCCTTTTCGCTGGTCGGCCTGGGTGCTGCCGTGCTCCTCGCAGTCGTGGGGCTGATGCTGGACGCCTTCGGCGGCCTCGTGGCGGGGTTCCTGGCTTCGGCCACAGTTATCGCTGTTCGTCAGGCTGGCGGCGCCTGGACACAGGCGGACTTCGTATCGGCGCTGACGTTGACGGTGGGACTGGTCTTTCTTGGCTGGCTGGCCGGTCTGGCCGGCACCTCGCTGGGAGACACCGCCACGGCCGCATCCCCAGAGTTCGTCACAGTGCCCGCGTACGGGTCCCTGGGTCTGTTGAGCGCAGACCAGGCGCTGACGCGTCTGAACGAGGAGATCGCTCGCGCCGTCCAGCATGACCGGCCGCTGACCGTGGTGGTTCTGCGCACCGACGTCACCGATCAGGGGCTGTCAGCCGGTGCTCGCAGCGCCGCCCATCGGACCGTGGCGAGGCTGCTTGAGAGCCTGGTTCCCGAGACCGCCGTGCCGTTCGCACTGGCACGGGACGAGGTCGGGGCGGTGTTTCCCGAGACCGACGAAGCTTCGGCCTGGGAGCTGCTCGGGCCGGTCATGGATGCGGCCGGTCAGGCGAGCTTTACCGTGCGCGAGGGGGACGAGCGCCGCAGCCTGTTGGACTGCGCGGAAGTGCACGCAGGGCTTGTGGTGCTTTCACCGGCGAACGCTGAAGCTACCCAGCTGGTCGAGGCGGCGCGTCGGGCGTCGCGAGCCCACCAGCTCTCCAGCGCCGCTGAACCCGACGGTGAGACACACTCCAGGCCTGCCTCATGACCGTTGCCATGGCGAGCGTCGGCGCGCTGATCCTGCTGACATCTGCGCTGTTCGTGTACTGGCTCAGCACGGTGGCCAGCCACCAGAAGCGGCTGGACATGCTGGACGTCCGGGTCCACGTCAACGGCATCAGAGGCAAGTCAACCGTGACCCGGCTGATCGCCGGGGTCCTTCGTGAAGGCGGGTACGTCACCGTGGCCAAGACCACGGGTAGTGCAGCCCGGGTCATCGGCCGGCACGGCGAGGAGACGCCGATAGCTCGTCGAGGAGCGGCGACGATCAACGAGCAGATCGAGACTGTCGCCACGCACGTCGACAAGGACGTCGAAGCCCTGGTGATCGAGTGCATGGCCGTGCGGCCGCTCTACCAGAAGCACTCCCAGGACTTCATGGTCCGCTCAGACATCACGGTCATCACGAACGTGCGCGAGGACCATCAGGAAGAGATGGGCGAGACGCTCGAGGAGATCGCAGACTCCCTGGCCGTGACCATTCCGGTGAACGGGGTCCTGATCACCGCCGAAGAACGTCCGTATCTGCGGGAACGGCTACGCCAGCGGGCCAAGGAGCGGGGGAGTCGCCTCATCTACGCCGACCCGCAGGCGGTTGATGACGAAGACATGCGCGGTTTCGACTACCTGCAGTTCAAGGACAACGTGGCAACGGGGCTCGCATTTGCTCAGCTGCTCAACATCCCCCGGGCGACAGCGCTGCGGGGCATGTGGAAATCCGTCCCCGACATTGGCGTCGTTCGTCTGCGCACGTACGAGATCCTGGGCAAGCGCATTCTTTGGGTGCCCATGTTCGCAGCCAATGACCGTGAAAGCGTCGTGGTCACATTCGAGACCCTCAAGGCGCAGTTCCCGCCGGGGGCCACAGTGATCGGCATACTTAACAACCGCGCTGACCGCGGCCGCCGGGCTGAGCTGTTCGCCCAGATGGTCCCCACCGACCTGGCTCCCTACCTGGATCACGTCGTCACCTTCGGCGCTTACGAGGAGCAGGTGCGCCGCACGATCATCGAGCTGGGATACCCGGCAGGGCAGGTCCACTTGCTGGGGGTCACAGTCCAACCGAGCCTGGACCAGATACTGGCCGCCATCACGGATCTGGTGCCGGGCCAGGACGGGGTCCTGGTCGGCATGGTCAACATCCACACCGACCAGGCTGAGCTGTTGATCGGGCACTTCGAGCACCTTCAGGGCGTCAACCGCCGCAGCGAGCTGGAGGAGTCCCGCGATCCCACCCGAATGCCGCCGGGCACTCAGCGCCTCCAGCGCGCAGCCACCCGACGACCGGTGCAACGCCCACCAGATGGATGAGTACCTGTTCAGACCCGAAGTGGTCCGGGTCGCGCTGGTCGCCGGCGTCGCCATCAGCATGCTCTTCTACGAGCGTGTCCAGCTCACCACCGGGGGGGCGATCGTCCCGGCCTACCTCGCGCTGCACCTCCCGGTGCCTCTCTACATCGTCTCCACCCTGGCTACCGGCTATGCCACATACCTGCTCGTCAACATAATGTTGGCGCGACGCATAATCCTCTACGGCCGACGCAAGTTCGAGGTGGAGATCCTCGTCGGCCTGACGCTCATCACCCTCGCCTCAATCATCGGCAACGCGCTTGGGGCCTTGGACCCGGTGCTCCTGGGTTTGTCGGGCATCGGCTTCCTGGTGCCCGGCATTCTTGCGCACGACATGGCCCGGCAGCGGCCAGGCAAAACCGTCCTGGCGGTGCTCGCCACGACGCTGCTTCTCGGTCTCTTCATCTACGTCTATGCCGCGCTGCTCGCCATCGCGCCCTTCGCCACGCAGCCCGCACCGCCGCTGTCGACGGTGGTGGGCTACCCGCGAGGCCTCCTCTTCTTCGCCGTCGCAACCAGTGTCGGGATAGGCATGCTGTTGTTAGCGCGCCTGGGACTGCGTTCGGGGGGGTTCATCACGGGGGCGTACCTGGCACTGGTCGCACCGCGGTGGCCGGACCTCATCTTCGCCTTCACCGCGGCTGGAGTCACCTGGTTCATCGTCGTACGCCTGCTCATGCCAAGGTTGCTGCTGTTCGGACGCCGCAAGCTCAGCACCATGGTCCTAGTGGGCGCCATCGTGGCCTGGTCTGCCGAGATCGCCGTCACGGAGATCACGGGTGGCGACTACGTCCCTTGGCGCGGGTTGACGGTGGTCACCTTGATGGTGCCGGCACTGCTCGCGAACGACGCGCAACGGCAGGGTTGGGAGAAGACGATCTGGGGCGCCAGCCTCACCGCGATCGGAGTGTTCGCCGCAATGAACTTGCTTGCGGCCACGGGAATGAGCACTGAGATCCTGTCAGGTCGCTGACGGCGACCCCGGCGTCCCAGCGTCCTGGATGTCAATGACATCATCGCCGTCCGGCACTCGTGGCACGCGCCACCGGACGTCGATACGAGTGCCCTGCCTGGTCACCGCGCCCCTTACCTGACCACTGCGAGCGGTGACGCCCCCGGCGACCAAGGAGATGGCCGAGCTGCCCCCGTCCGCAACCGCCTCGTGCGAGCGAAGAGTAAGTGCGTGGAACCGCGAGACGATCCGGGCGAGGTCCGCGGTGGGAATGCAGCTGCCCGCGCCGGTGATGGTGAGCGTGGCGTGGCAGCTGATTCCATCGTCCTCGACGCCGAGCACCATTTCCACCTCCTCCTGGGCCAGAGATGAGTGGTACAACGTGGTGACGATCGCGTGCCCGATTGCCCGGTCCAGCTCGAGCGGATCGCAGCGCACCCGAAGGGGCATCAGCCGGGGCGCGGTGACGATCAGCCGGATGGCTGTCGACCCGGTCGCGCGGATGGTTCCGTTCACCGATCGGGTCACGGCGCGGCGCAGGTCCACCGGCTCTCGGCTCTCGGCCTTCTGACGCGGGTTCGGGTCAGCCGCGGCCAGAGCCAGCTCGCCCGCCAGGTTCTCCACCTCTTCCATGCGTCGTACGCTCAAGGCCCCAAAACGTTGGAGACGGGGGTCCGAGGCCTCCATCCCCAGAGTGGCGAGCCTGCGGACAGCATCTTCCAGGCGTTGTACAGACTCCTGGACGCGGCTGGCCAAACCCTGGGCACTCACCAGGCGTCCAACGCCCATGCGGTACTCCAGCTCACGCAGGACAAGAGCAGCCAGCTCGGCCAGGTTGTCGAGATTGGTCGGGGTCCAGGTGCGCGGTTTGTCGTCCACGACGCACAAAGACCCCAGGACATGCCCAGATGCCGTGATCAGTGGATGGCCGGCATAGGCCCCGCCCTGTCTGATCTTGTACCGGAGCATCTGGTGCAGCAACGCATCGGAGCTGGTGTCGTTGATGATCAGGGGGGTGCCGGTCATCACGCTGAACTGACAGAACGAGTCGCCCAGTGGCACATAGCGAGCCAGACGGGTGGGATCGGGACCAGCCGACCCGGGCATCACCTGGCGCGTGGCATCGACGAGTGAGACGAATGCCGTGGGGGCTTGAAGCATCGCCGCGGCTATCCGGGCGTAACAGTCCAGGACGTCGTCCCCGTCGCCGCCAAGCAACCCCGTGCTCTCAAGGGCCGCAAGTCGACCAGCGTCATGGATCGCGGACAGTACTCCGGCCGGTGCGGGCGTCGGTGCCGCTACCTCGGCATCTATTGGCCTCTGATCCGTGGTGGTCACTGGATCCTGTCCCCTTGAGGTCTGGTGTGACCTAACTCGATCTGCGTACTACGTAGAAGAACCACGTCGACAATTTCGAAAATGTTTGCCGAGCTCTCACTCACGATTCCTCCAAGGAGAAGGCAGACGGGCCGGCCCGCGGAGGGGCCGGGGGGTCCATTCGACCGCGGCCGAACGTCGCGTGGAGCTCCGCTCCAAAAGTGACTCCGCGAAGGCCGTTGCAACACCCGCAGAGGGCGGAACTGAAACTGGACGGCGTCTACGCGGCGTCCACTCGTCCTCTACGCATCATCTACGCCGCAACTACGCGATCTGAGGCATCGCGATCCACCACCAAGGGACCGGTGAGGCGTCCTTGACCGACGCTTGAGCACGTCGTCGTGTGACAGAGGTATGCCGTGCCCGCGCCTCCGCGGCGCGGGCACGGCATACCTCCTGGACGGGGCGAAGCCCTGACGGTTTGCTAGCCCTGACGGTTAGCGAGCCTGGTCGGACCCGGTGCCGCGGTTAGTCCTTGCTGGCGAACCAGGGGTGACGCAGGTCCATGTAGGTCACGTCCTGCATCAGGGCCATCTCGTCCTCCCACGCCTGTCTGACGTCCTCGGGCATCGCCTTGCCCTCACGTTCGCGTGCCGCCTCCTCGCTGCGGAAGGCGATGGTCTCGGTG
>Ga0209585_10000549_pt1 | contig 14667 bp, 9 predicted proteins | sample NGEPerone_FD_185491 | JGI IMG/M metagenome (GOLD analysis project Ga0209585, IMG submission 185491) | Arctic peat soil microbial communities from the Barrow Environmental Observatory site, Barrow, Alaska, USA - NGEE Permafrost154B-one... | ecosystem: Environmental > Terrestrial > Soil > Wetlands... | reverse complement strand
CAGGGTGGACAGGCCGGGGCTCGTGTTCCCCAGGCCCCCGTAGATACCGAGCGCACCACCTTGGTCCTTCTTGGGGAACCAGTACGACACCTGGCCGATGCCCACCGAGAACGTGGCAATCCCGCATCCGATCAGGGCGCCAAGAACCAGAAGCAGCGGGTAGGTGCCGTCCATGGAGTCCGGGTATGAGGTCTTCAGCAGGACGAGCAGTCCGACCACGCCGATGTTGGTGATCAGCATCAGGATGAGGAACGGCCTCTTGCCGCCGAACCGTTCGACCGCCGCGCCGAAGGGAATTCGTAGCAGCGAACCGGTCAGGGCCGGGATCGCCGCGAGCATCCCCGCGGCGAAAGGAGTCAGGTCAAGCAGCTCCTTGAACTTCGGCACCAGCGGCCCGAAGATCGAGACGCCGGCAAACCCGCCGAAGAATCCCAGAGTGGCGAGCCACAAGGCCTGGCTGCGTGAGCTCTTGACCATTTTGCGGAACCCGAGGTCGTCCATGACTTCCCGTCCTGTCGTCAGTGCATTCCGTCGCCCGACACCCTGCCACGGTCCCGGATTCGTCGCACGATATCGACCCGCAATGGTTCGCGTTCCTGAGTATCGTGGCACCACACCAGTCGAGTTCTGCCGAGGAGGACCGCACCCGTGACGCTCCCGAAAGACCCTGTGCAGACAGCCCCGCGGATGGACGGCGACGTCACCGAGACCTTGCTGCGCACCCGACGCTTCTTCCAGAAGAAAGAGGTCTCGGAGGACCTGCGCACCCTGCACCAGATCGGTGGCCGCGATGCGGACACGTTCTACCGGGACAGGTGGAGCCACGACAAGGTCGTCCGCTCGACCCACGGGGTCAACTGCACCGGGTCGTGCTCGTGGAAGGTGTACGTCAAGGACGGCATCATCACCTGGGAGGCGCAGCAGACGGACTACCCGACGACAGGGCCAAACCGCCCCGAGTACGAGCCCCGGGGCTGCCCCCGTGGTGCCGCCTTCTCCTGGTACACGTATTCCCCGACCCGGGTGCGCTACCCCTACGTTCGCGGCCTCTTGCTGGAGATGTATCGCGAGGCCCGGGACCGCACGGGCGACCCGGTCGCCGCGTGGGCGGACATCATGGCCGACCCGGAGCGCTCGCGCCGGTACAAGGCCGCCCGCGGCAAAGGTGGCCTGGTGCGCGCGACCTGGGACGAGGCCACAGAGATGATCGCCGCGGCGCACGTGCACACCATCAAGGAGCACGGCCCCGACCGGATCGCCGGGTTCTCGCCCATCCCCGCGATGTCGATGGTCTCCCACGGGGTCGGGTCCCGGTTCTACTCACTGATCGGCGGCGCCATGCTGTCGTTCTACGACTGGTATGCCGACCTGCCGGTTGCCTCCCCGCAGGTGTTCGGTGACCAGACCGACGTGCCGGAGTCCGGCGACTGGTGGGATGCCGGGTACCTGATCATGTGGGGCTCGAACGTCCCGGTCACCCGCACCCCTGACGCGCACTGGATGGTCGAGGCGCGCTACCGCGGCCAGAAGGTCATCGCCGTCTCTCCCGACTACGCGGACAACGTCAAGTTTGCCGACGAGTGGCTCGCTCCGGCGCCGGGGACCGACGGTGCGCTCGCCATGGCCATGGGGCACGTGGTGCTCAAGGAGTTCTTCGTCGACCGCACGACCGAGTACTTCGACGGGTACGTGCGCACGTTCACCGACCTGCCGTTCCTGGTCACCCTCGAGCGCCAGGGCGACCACTACGTCCCGGCGAAGTTCCTCACCGCAGCCGACCTGGGAGAGAGCAGCGAGAACGCTCAGTTCAAGACGGTCCTGCTCGACGAGGCGACCGGCGAGCCCGTCATCCCGAACGGCTCGCTCGGCTTCCGCTACGGCGAAGAGGGCGAGGGCAGGTGGAACCTCGACCTCGGTGACATCGTGCCCCGGCTGAGCGCCGACGGCCCGGGATCGGGCGTGGCCACGATCGAGTTGCCCCGCTTCGACGCGGTCGACGGCTCCGCGGACGTCATCGCACGCGGGGTCCCGACCCGCACGGTCGCCAGCAAGCTCGTCACGACCGTCTTCGACCTGATGCTCGCTCAGTATGGGGTTGGGCGTCCCGGGTTGCCCGGCGCCTGGCCGACCGGGTACGACGACGCCTCCAGCCCGTGCACCCCGGCATGGCAGGAGACGATCACCGGTGTGCCGGCCGCGAAGGCAGAACGGATCGGGCGTGAGTTCGCCGCCAATGCCGAGGAGTCGCGCGGTCGCTCCATGATCATCATGGGCGCCGGGGTCAACCACTGGTTCCACGCGGACACGATCTACCGCGCCTTCCTGACCCTCACCACCCTCTGCGGGACCCAGGGCGTCAACGGCGGCGGCTGGGCGCACTACGTCGGGCAGGAGAAGGTCCGCCCGCTCACCGGGTTCAACCAGTACGCGAACGCGCTCGACTGGTCACGGCCTCCGCGGCACATGATCCAGACTGCCTACTGGTACCTGCACAGCGACCAGTACCGCTACGACACCTTCAGCGCCGACGCCCTGTCCTCGGCCCGGGGAGGGGGCAAGTTCGCGGGGATGAGCACGGCCGACCTGCTCGCGCAGTCGGCACGCCTGGGCTGGATGCCGTCGTACCCGACATTCGACCGCAGCTCGCTGACCCTCGCCGACGACGTCAAGGCATCTGGTGTCCCGCTCGCCGACTACGTCCCGAAGGCGCTCAAGGACGGGACTCTTCGGTTCGCCGCGGAGGACCCCGACGCCCCCGAGAACTACCCGCGCCTGCTCACCGTGTGGCGCTCGAACCTGCTGGGCAGCTCGAGCAAGGGCAACGAGTACTTCCTCAAGCACCTGCTCGGCACCGACTCCTCACTGCGTGCGGACGAGGCGCAGCCTGCCGACCGGCCGCGCGACGTCGTCTGGCGCGAAGACGCACCCATCGGGAAGCTCGACCTGCTGCTCACGCTCGACTTCCGGATGACCAGCACGACGCTCTTCTCCGACATCGTGCTACCGGCGGCCACCTGGTATGAGAAGTACGACCTGAGCAGCACCGACATGCACCCCTTCGTGCACTCGTTCAACCCCGCCATCGCCCCGCCCTGGCAGACCCGCACAGACTTCGACGCGTTCCACACGATCGCCCAGGCGTTCAGCGCGCTTGCGGCCAAGCACCTCGGGGTCCGCCAGGATGTCGTGGCGGTGCCCCTCACCCACGACACCCCCGACGCCATGGCCACCCCGTCGGGACGCGTGCTCGACTGGAAGTTCGGCGAGTGTGAGCCGATTCCGGGCAAGACCATGCCCAAGCTCGTCGTCGTCGAGCGCGATTACGGCGCCGTCGCCGACAAGCTGGGGGCGCTTGGCCCACTGGCCGACACCCTTGGGGCGACCACGAAGGGGATCACCTACGACCTCACCAAGCCGATTGCCTACCTACGCACGAAGAATGGCGAGGTGCGCGGCGGCATTGCCGACGGTCGGCCATCGCTGCAGCGCGACGTGCACGTGTGCGAGGCGATCCTGGCCCAGTCCGGCACGACTAACGGCCACCTCGGGACTGCCGGGTTCCGCGCGCTCGAGAAGCGCACAGGACGCCTGCTTGCGGACCTGGCCGCGGAGAACGAGGGCAAGCAGATCACCTTCGCCGATACCCAGGCAGCGCCAACGCCGGTGCTGACCTCCCCGGAGTGGTCAGGCTCGGAGACCGGGGGGCGGCGGTACTCGCCCTTCACCATCAACGTCGAGCGACTGAAACCCTGGCACACGCTCACCGGACGCATGCACTTCTTCCTGGACCACGACTGGATCACCGAGATCGGAGAACAGCTGCCGATCTTCCGTCCTCCGCTCAACATGTCGGCCTTGTTCGGGGAGCCGGAGCTCGGCAACCAGGGTGAGCTGGGGATCACCGTGCGCTACCTCACCCCGCACAACAAGTGGTCCATCCACTCGGAATACCAGGACAACCTGCTGATGCTCAGCCTTTCCCGCGGCGGTCCCGGCATCTGGATGAGCGAGAAGGACGCCGCAAAGATCGGTGTCAAGGACAACGACTGGGTCGAGGCCGTCAACCGCAACGGCGTCGTGGTGGCGCGGGCGATCGTCTCCTACCGGATGCCCGAAGGAACCGTGTACATGCACCACGCACAGGACCGTCTGATCGATGTCCCGCGTGCCGAGGCCAGCGGCAAGCGCGGCGGCATTCACAACTCCCTCACCCGGATCCTGATGAAACCCAGCCACCTCATCGGCGGCTACGCGCAGCTGACCTTCGCCTTCAACTACCTCGGGCCGACAGGCAACCAGCGCGATGAGGTCACGGTCATCCGACGTCGCTCTCAGGAGGTGCAGTACTGATGCGCGTCATGGCCCAGATGTCGATGGTGATGAACCTGGACAAGTGCATCGGCTGTCACACCTGCTCGGTGACCTGCAAACAGGCCTGGACCAACCGGTCCGGCACCGAGTACGTGTGGTTCAACAACGTCGAGACGCGTCCCGGGCAGGGTTACCCGCGCACCTACGAGGACCAGGAAAGGTGGCAGGGAGGCTGGACACTCAACAGGCGCGGACGGCTCCAGCTCAAGGCCGGCAGCCGGCTCAAGAACCTGGCCACGATCTTCTCCAGCCCGAAGATGCCCTCGATCCAGGACTACTACGAGCCGTGGACGTACGACTACGAGATCCTGACCACCGCGCCGCTTCAGGAGCACACCCCTGTCGCACGCCCCAAGTCGCTGATCAGCGGCAAGGACATGAAGATCACCTGGAGCGCGAACTGGGACGACGACCTGGGCGGGTCGGAGCACCTCACCGCCGACCCGGTGCTCGCCAAGGTCTCGGACAAGGTCAGGCTTGCGTACGAGCAGACGTTCATGTTCTACCTGCCACGCATCTGCGAGCACTGTCTCAACCCGGCGTGCGCCGCCTCGTGCCCTTCAGGAGCGATCTACAAGCGAGCCGAGGACGGCATCGTCCTGGTCGACCAGGACAAGTGCCGCGGCTGGCGCAAGTGCGTGACCGGCTGCCCCTACAAGAAGGTCTACTTCAACCACAAGACCGGCAAAGCCGAGAAGTGCACCTTCTGCTTCCCCCGTGTCGAGGTGGGGTTACCGACCGTGTGCGCGGAGACGTGCGTTGGCAGGCTGCGCTACATCGGGCTCATGCTGTACGACGCCGACCGGGTCCTTGAGGCGGCCTCGGTGGCCACCGACCACGAGCTCCTCGAGTCGCAGCGGGGCGTCTTCCTCGACCCGTTCGACCCCTCTGTGATCCGTGAGGCAGAAAGGGCCGGCATCCCCCGGGACTGGATCGACGCCGCGCAACGCTCACCGGTCTGGGCCCTGATCAGTATGTACAAGGTCGCCCTGCCCTTGCACCCGGAGTATCGGACCATGCCGATGGTCTGGTATATCCCGCCGCTGTCACCGGTTGTCGACGTTGTCCAGGAGACGGGCGAGGACGCCGAAGCCGCGGGCAACCTGTTCGCTGCGATCGATACCCTACGGATCCCGGTCGAGTACCTGGCCGAGCTGTTCACCTCGGGGGACACCGCACCGGTAACGGGAGTGCTCAAGAAGCTTGCCGCCATGCGGTCGTACATGCGGGACATCAACATGGGGCGCGACGCGGATCCCTCGATACCGGCGTCCGTCGGCATGACCACCCGCGAGATGGAGGCCATGTTCAGGCTTCTGGCGATCGCCAAGTACGACGAGCGGTACGTGATCCCGTCGGCCCACGCCGAACAGGCCCACAACCTCGAGGAGTTGGCCACCGAGTGCAGCCTCGACTACGAAGGGGGACCGGGGATGGGCGGCTCCGGTCCGTTCGGCGAGGGATCGGGAACCGGGACACCGCTCGCGGTCGAGAGCTTCCGGACCCTGAGGGAGCGCCAGACGTCCGACACCGCGACTGACCTGAACGAGCCCGGCGCACGGGTCAACCTCCTGAACTGGGACGGAAGGGGCACGCCGCCCGGGCTGTTCCCGGGCCCTGGCGATCCGCCCGACCACAGTGAGCCCGACCGTGGGACGCCCGACAGCGGCGCGCACGGCACGGAGCCCAAGCCGTGAGCGCGCAGCGGGCAGCCCGCGCCGGCAACCGCACCAGACGCCGCGCGAAGCCTGGTGCCCTCGATACCCGGCAGCGTGCGATCGTCCACCGGGTGGCCGGCCTCCTTCTCGACTACCCCGATGAGGCGCTGATCGCCAGGCTTCCCGACCTGAGGACCGCCGTGGCTGCCCTGCCCGACCCTGGCCGGACCGCCCTCGGCGGCGTCCTCGACCACCTCGGGAGCACGTCGATCGGCACGCTCACAGCCGACTACGTCGAGACGTTCGACCTGCGCAGGCGCGCCTGCCTGTACCTGACCTACTACGGATACGGAGACACCCGCCAGCGCGGCGTCGCGCTCCTCAGCTTCAAACAGGCCTACCGCCAGGCCGGGCTCTTGCTGACCGACGAGGAACTCCCGGACCACCTGTGCGTGCTGCTCGAGTTCATCGCGACGGAGGACGCCGACGCCGGTATGACGCTGCTCCTGCAGCACCGCGCCGGCCTGGAGGTCCTGCGTCTCGCGCTGATCGACGCGGGCTCGCCGTACGCCGGGGCGCTCATCGCGGTGTGCTCGACCCTGCCGCCGCTGGCGGGTGAGGACCGCGAGGCGGTCGCCCAACTGGCCGCCCAGGGACCACCTGACGAGTCCGTGGGGCTCGAACCGTACGCCGCACCGGACGTCATGGGGGCCAGAGCATGACCACGTCGCTCGACGTCGTGCTCTGGGTCGTCATCCCGTACGTCTGCCTCGTCGTCTTCATCGGCGGCCACGCATGGCGTTACACCTACGACAAGTTCGGCTGGACCACCCGCTCCTCCCAACTTTATGAAAGCCGCCTGCTGCGCTGGGGGAGCCCCCTGTTCCACTTCGGGATCCTCGCCGTCTTCGCTGGCCACGTCATGGGCCTGGCCATCCCCAAGAGCTGGACGGACGCTGTGGGGATCTCCGAGACGGCCTATCACGTGGTGGCAGTGGGCATCGGGTTGCTGGCGGGCCTGGCCACGCTCGTCGGAATGACGCTGCTGATCTACCGCAGGCGCACGACCGGGCCAGTGTTCAGCGCTACGACCCGGATGGACAAGGCGATGTACTTGGTGCTCGCCAGCGTGATCATGCTCGGGCTCTGGAATACCGTCGGCAGCTCGCTGCTGGGCCTGTCCGGCGAGTACAACTACCGCGAGGGTGTCTCCCTGTGGTTCCGCGGTATCTTCACCTTCCAGCTTCACCCCGAGCTGATGGCCGCCGCCCCCTTGAGCTTCCAGGCACACGGCATGGCCGCGATGGCGATCTTCGCCCTGTGGCCGTTCACCCGCCTCGTCCACGTCTTCAGCGCACCTCTGTTCTACCTGTGGCGTCCGTATGTGGTCTATCGCAGCAAGAGCGATCGCTTCGGGGCGCGGGCGGCGCGTCCGGGCTGGGATCGCAGCGAGCGGACCCGTCGATGATCGGAAGGGCCAGCCGCCGGTGAACGCCTAGGCCGAGGGCGTCGCAACCTATGGCGCGGATCATCGGTCCAATGGTTGCGCCATCACGCGCGTCTCGTAGGCGGCGGGTCGACGTGATGACCGGCGGGATGATCCCCGCCGACCGGGTCACCGATCGGCGAACGAGCATCTCGACAACTTCTTCGATCGTTCAGACAGCTTCCTGGCTCCTGATCGCGGCCGGGCATGCGTCGAGTTGCGTATGTCCTCAGAACAGGAGCTGGAACCCGCTGATCAGGCCCTGCATGTGGGCGACCATCGCGCCCCATGCACCCGAGACCTGTAACACGCCGACGAGCACGAGCATCAGCCCGCCGAGTCGCATGATGGCCGCGGCGTGTCGGCGCGGCCAGTCGAAGGCGGCCATTGCTCGATCCGCCGATGCGGCGGCCACCAGGAACGGGATGCCGAGGCCCAGGCTGTACACGAATGCCAAGGCGGCGCCGCGCCACGCGCCACCGGTCGTCGTAGCCAAGGTCAGGACCGCAGCCAGGGTCGGACCGAGGCAGGGGGTCCAACCCAGTCCGAACAGGATGCCCAACAGCGGCGCGCCGGCCACACCCGTCGGCGGGCGGAAACGCAGCTTCAGGCTGCGGTTGGCCCACGAAAACCTCGCCAGCGCCCCGGCGAACAGCAGACCCAGGACGATCGTGAAGCCCCCGAGGACCCGTGTCAGTGTCTGCTGATGCGACTGTAGCAAAGCGCCCAGCCCACCGAATGCGGCTCCATAGCTGGTGAACACTGCGGCGAAACCGAGCACGAACAGAGTTGCTCCGACCATGGTGCTGCGGCTCCTGCCGACCTGCCCCGAGCGCACGACACCCGCCCCGAGGCTGCCGGTCAAGAACGACAGGTAGCCCGGCAAGAGCGGCAAGCAGCATGGGGAGAAGAAGGAGAGCGCGCCGGCAGCTACGGCTACAGGCGCCGCCAGCACCAGCGGGCCGGACATCACCAGGTCCCACGATGAGACGGAGACGGGCACCCAGCCTCCTTCGAGCGGCCAGACCAACAAGATCCGATGCTAGAGACAGTAGGAGAAACGAGCCCCTGGGTCACGTGTGGCGCGTTAGTATGGCGCACCATTCCGAGCGCCACGTGGCAGGCGTAGTGCCCAACGGGCCATGCAATCGGCTGAGACGGAGGCGACAGGTGCACGATGTAGTCGTCACTCGGAGGCCGAGCCGGCGTCGCGTCCGGCGTCGCGTCCGGCGTCATTGCGGGCGCTGATGTCGGGCGACGTGCTCACGGACATGTTCCCTGAGCTGGCTGCAATACTCCTGCGCATCCTGCTGTGGTTGGTCGGCGCCGGGCTGCTGACCGGTGGCGTGGCATGGTGGTGGCAACGGCGCCGGCTAGGACAAGAGATACCACCGCTGATGCCTTCACGAACGGTTCGGAAGGTCGAGCCCCCAGCCCGGCGGTTCCTGCGCATCGGTCTCGGCCTGCTGTGGCTGGTGGACGGGCTGTTGCAGGCACAACGATTCATGCCGGCTGGCTTTGTCTCCCATACGTTGGCGCCCGGGATCAGCTCTGGCCCCGGCTGGCTCGTCGATCTCGTCCAACCGTTCGCCCAAGCATGGACGCACCACCCGGTGGCGGCCGATGCCGTCACCGTGTACATCCAGCTCGGTCTCGGGCTGCTCCTGCTGCTCGGGGGTCAGGGGCTGATCGCCAGATCAGCACTGTGGGCCAGCATGCTCTGGAGCGCCGTGGTGTGGGTCGGCGGTGAGTTCCTCGGTGGTCTGCTGGAAACGAACGCGTCGTGGCTCAGCGGTGCGCCTGGTGCCGCCCTGGTCTACGCCCTGGCTGCCGCCCTGCTGCTGCTCCGGTGGGATCGATGGAACAGCGGCAACGCCCAGAGGCTGGCCCGGCGAGCGGTAGGGGTCTGGATGCTCGCCGCAGCCATGCTGCAGGCCCTGCCGTGGGAGGACAACTGGTCAGGCCGAGGGCTCTCCGCGCCGTTCGAGATGGGCGCCCAAGTCAGCCAGCCGAGCCTCCTTCTCGCGCCGATCACCGGTGCGTCGCATCTGGCTCAGAGCCACCCTGTCGCGATCAATGCCACGATCGTGATCATTCTCGTCACGGTCGGCATCGGATTGCTCGTCTCGTCAGCGTCCACCTTCGTCGCTGCCGGGATCACCATGTGCCTCGCCACCTGGTGGCTGGCCCAGGACTTCGGGGTGTTGGGTGGGCTGGCAACCGACCCCAACACTGCTCTGCCGCTGGCCGTTGTGCTCGCAGCAGGCTGGCCACGGTGGCCGTCACGCGCGGCGGTGCGCGAGCAGGGCACAGCGCACCCGGCCGTCGCGCGCAGCCGGCCAGCGCGAGCCGGCCTCACCACAGTTCTCAACACGGTCGGGGTTGGCGCGGTACTGGTGGTGCCGGTACTCCTGCTGGGCACGCTGCTCGGCCCCCCTGACACTGCAGCGGTCACCGCCGACAGCAGTGGCGGCGTCATCGCCCTACCCCACCGGCCGGCTCCTGGGTTCACGCTGACGGACCAGACGGGCACCACGGTGTCGATGTCAGGGCTGCGCGGAACCCTCACACTGGTGACCTTCCTGGACCCTGTCTGCAGTGACGACTGCCCGATCATCGCCAACCAGATCGCGGCTGCAGAACGCGCCCTGGGTCCGCTGGCTCAGAAGGTGCAGATCGTGGCGATCGACACCAACCCGGTCTTCGACCGGGTCGAGGATGTCCAGGCCTTCACCAGATCCCATGACCTGGGTGACCTGCCCAACTGGCATTTCCTGGTCGGACCGGCTGCGCAGCTGGGGGACGTGCTCGCGGCATACGGCATCGCCGTTCAGGTCCCAACGGTCGGAATGATCGCCCATGGTGAGGGCATCTACTTCATCTCACCCGACGGGACGACGGTGGCGTACCTCGGCGACGGAGCGAACCCGGAGCTGTCCCAGGGCTACTCAGCTCTGATCGAGCAAGAGATCCGGAGGCTGCTGGCATGACCCCGGCCTGGGCGGACTGCCCTCACCGTCCCCGAGGTCACCGCGGACAGTGTCGGGCACGCACACTCGCGCTCGCCAGCCTGCTCCTGTTGTTGTCGGCTTGCACGCCGTCCCCGTCCGCATCGGTGTCGCCCTCGGCCGCCGCTGACAGGGCACAGCGGCTTGCCACCTCCACCGCGTCGCCGTTGCGTGCCGCGTCCCCGTGGCTGCTGATGCAGGACGGCCGCTCCGGCGATGCCGTGTGGCCCAGTGGGGGGGCGTTCCTGGTTCTCCACACGGTGGATGGTTGGCGGCACGTCACCAACATCACCCCAATCGCCGTGCCCACCAACGGCGGGCTGACCATGGCAGCCAGCTCCGATGAGCTGGTAGTGGCAGCACTGCCGTTCGACCAGATGGTGGTCTCCCCGCTCCTGCGCAGTACCAGCTCCGGCAAGAGCTGGAGTCCTGGACAGCTGCCGGGTGGTCTCACGCTCGCTCGAGAGTCCGTCAGTCTCGGTCCTCGCGGTGTCACCGCCGTCTTGAGCGAGGGCGGCGGCACTGTTGTCGCAGAAGGTCAGACCGGCTGGGGGGTGCTGACCCGCGCCTCACGGCTGGTGCCCGGCGGGCAGCTTCGCCTCGATGCGCTCACCTGGAGCGTGGGCGGTCGGGGCTGGCTGACCGGCCACGGACCTGCTGGTACGCCGGTGGCATTCACCACAACCGACTCCGGCTTGACCTGGGCCGCCATGGTCGGTCTCGGCTCGGACGCGGTCGCGGCGTTGACTCCGTGCGGGGCCGACCGGACGTGGACACTGCCGGTCGTGCACGCGGGCGGGACCATGTCCATCGCCGCCAGCTTGGACGGAGGCGCCACCTGGGCGACCGGCGCTCCCCTGACAGTTCCGGTGGGACCACCCGCGTGGGGCTGTCACGGCCAGGAGGTGTGGATGCTCGGCGGCGCAGCGGGCGGCGACGACATGTACTCTTCCGCGGACGCCGGGGCGACATGGACCGACAACGGCGTTGCTCCTGCCGGCGTCACCGACCTGGCACCCACAGGAAGTCACGCAGGTTTCGCCACCACGGCCACGGCGAAGGGGGCCGCCCTGTGGGTCGTGCGCGGTGACGGCGCCGCGTTCTCCCCGGTGGCGCTACCTGGCTGGGTCGCAACCATCGGTAGCCCGACGGTGCCCCAGAACTGATCACGGACGGCTAACGCGTACGACGTCGCCCGGGCGGGTCAGCCGCCGACCGCGGGACTGGCGATGAGCGATGTGGTGAAGGCGCTGAGCACCGCTGCAACGGCGACCCAGGCCCACCACAGCGAGACGATCCCGACCTGCCAGTTCTCAGTGGCCGAGTACTTACCCACACGGCCGCGGTTCCACATGGCCAGACCCAGGAACAAGGTCAGCAGCAGGTGGAAAAGATTCGCCCCTGCCAGGAGATACATCGTGGAGGCGTAGGCGCTTGCGGCGATCGCGAAGGGGAAGCCGGCGATCTGGACGACCTGCCCGATACTGACCAACAGGATCAGGAACACGCCCAAAGCGCTGCCCAGAACAAGCCGGCCGCTGTCGCCGCCGCGGATGCCTTTCTCTCCCCAGCGGAACACCACGGCGCTGAGGACCAGACCAGCCGCGAGTACCCACGAGCTCCAGATGGGCGCGGTCGCGGAACCGGCCGGCACCCAGGCGCTCTCGGTGTTCAGACCCCGCAGGTACCGGTAGCTGAACAGCATCGCCATGACGAACGACGCGTCCGCCACGATGATGAACCCGACACCCAACCGCCACCGCCGACCGACGACGTCGACGTCCTCACGATGAATCGCCGTTCCTGGAGCTGTCGTGGCGCTCATGACCGCACTCCTTCGATGCTCTCCTCATCGGCAGCACTGCCGACGTACGCCGGTTCGAGCTTGTCGGGTTCATTGATGGGCGTGAACGGTTCCTCGCCGTACCCGTAGGCATCGGAGGTCACGACCGGGAGCACTTCGAAGTTCTCCAGCGGGATGGGATTGGGCACCGTCCACTCCAGCGTCTTGCTGCCCCACGGGTTGGACGGCGCGAGCACACCGTGCCGCCAGGAGCTGATCACCGCGTACAGCAGGAGGAGCATTCCGATCCCGATGGCATAGGCGCCCATGGTCGAGACGAAGTTACCCGTCGCCAGCAAGTTGTTGTAGGTGAAGACCCGGCGCGGCTGACCTGCCAGTCCCACCGCAAACATCCCCATGAAGGTGACGTTGAAGCCAATCTGCACCAGCCAGAAGGAGATGAAACCGAATCGTTCGTTGAGCATCCGGCCGGTCATCTTCGGGAACCAGAAGGCCAGGGCGCCAATCGCACCGGTCAACCCCGCACCCATGAGCGTGTAGTGGAAGTGGGCCGTGACGAACATGGACCCGTGAAGGGCGTAGTCGAGCGGGACATCGGACAGATACAGGCCGGTGATCCCGCCGATGATGAAGTTCCACAGCATCGCGTATGTCGACATCATCGGCAGCCGGGTCCAGATCCGTCCACGCCAGATCGTGCCCAGGATGACAAGGAAGAGCATGCCGGTCGGTATGGAGATCATCTCCGTGGTCAGCATGAAGGCCCCGTTGAGGTTGGGTGCCCAGCCGGAGGCGTACATGTGATGTGCCCACACCATGACACTAAGCACGGAGATGCCGACGATGCCCAGCACCGCGGTGTTGAAGCTGAACAGCGGCTTGCGGGAGAACACCGCGGTCAGCTCCATCAGGGCCGCTATGGCCGGGATCAAGATCACGTAGACCTCGGGGTGTCCCATCAGCCAGAACAGGTTCGCGTATAGCCAGGGGTTGCCGCCGCCGGAGGCGATGTAGAACTGAGCTCCCATGGTTCGGTCGAGACCGAGCATGACTTGTGACGCCATGAACATGGGGAACGCCGGGATGGCCAAGCCGACGCTGGCGACGACCCCGTAGACGAAGATCGGCGTCCGGTTCCACGTCATGCCACGAGCCCGCATGGTTAGCACGGTCGTGGTGATGTTCGCCCCGGCGATGGCACTGGAGATCGCGAAGATGATGATCGTCATCATGTACGCGTCCATGCCAGGTGGCGCCTGATCAGCCAGTGGGGCATAGCCGACCCAGCCGGTCGGGATACCACCCAGGAACGCGCCCGACAGGAAGATCGGCACGACGGCGACGATCAGCCAGAGACTAAGGGCGTTCAAGCGTGGGAACGCCATGTCCCGGGCACCGATCATCAAGGGCATGATGAAGTTGCCGAAGGGGCCAGTCACCATGATGATCGTCGCGATGATCATGATCAGGCCGTGCAGGCCGACGATCGCGTTGTACTGCTGCGGGCTCAGGAAGTTCGAGTTCGGGCTGATCAGGTTGGTGCGGATGAGCATGGCCATGGTGCCGCCTACGCCAAACAGGACCATGGTCAGCACGAGGTACTGGATGCCGACAACCTTGTGATCGGTGGTGAACCGGAAGTATCGACGGATCCCCTGGTCCTTCCCCGCGAGGAAGAGCTCGTCCTCGGGACTGAGGTCGCGGCCTCGCAGCCAACCGATCGGCCCGTTGAACGCACCGATACCCGCCATGAAACCGATCGCCCAGCAGACCATGGTGATGACGGTGACCTGGTCGGGGCCGAAGTCGTTCTCCAACATGAAGTGCCGCGCGATGGCCCACCCCACGAGTCCGAGAACCAGGCCACCCCCGGCGGCCGTGACGATGTTCAGCCGGCGCATCAGGCCGCCGCCGGTGGCCGGAAGCCCCATCACGCGCTCCGTGTGCAGGGTGCTCACGATGATTCCTTTCGTCGCCCGGTCGTCCTCACGGCGCTGCAGCTTCCTGTGTCGTGAGCCACGCAGCAAAATCGGCGCTGCTCACGACGTGGGCCTGAGTCTCCATGTGCGCATGCAGCAGCCCACAGAGCTCGGCGCAGCGCACGGTGAAGGTGCCGAGCTTGTCCGGCGTGACGCCGGTCTTGGTTATCTGACCCGGGTTGGCGTCAACCTTGATCCCCATCTCAACGACCCAGAAGGAGTGGATCACGTCGTTGCTCGTGACGTGGAAGACCACCGGCCGGTTCACCGGCAGATACAGCTGGTCGGACTCGACATTGCCGTTCTGCGGGTAGCTGAAGGTCCACACCCACTGCTGGCCGGTGACGTTCACGACCATCGC